>PDWJ01005149.1_pt1 | contig 18278 bp, 16 predicted proteins | sample 1430881 | NCBI WGS metagenome assembly PDWJ01 (sample SAMN01162460, study PRJNA174530) | Oral metagenome, whole genome shotgun sequencing project. | biome: Marine environment; feature: Marine mammal; material: Swab sample of the gingival sulcus; isolation source: swab sample of gingival sulcus...
GCCATCCGGGAACTGTTCGACCTGTCCGCGGCGCGCTACTACCAGGTGCTCAACGCCCTCATCGACAATCCGCAGGCATTGGCCGCCGACCCGCTCTTGGTAAAACGGCTGCGCCGGATGCGAGCCACCCGTCAACGCGAACGCTCAGCTCGCCGGCTGGGTGCCGCCGACTAGCAGGCAGTAACAGGCAGTACCTACGAAAGGTCCCCCCGTGGTCACCACAGCTCGACACGCAGTATCCGAGGGCCCGGCGTCGCCGGCCGATGAGACCTATCCGTACCCGCGGGATGAGTTCGACGTCGACGAGTGGGAAGGTCCCAGGGGGGCCCACCGCGCGGCTCGCAAAGGTTGGTACACCGCGCTTCCGTGGCTGGCCGGCATCGCCGCCGGGCTGCTGGTGATGCTGGTCGCGTTCTCCTTCCTCAACCGTGGCGGTGACGAAGGGACCCAGACCGCGGCCGATCCGGTCACGACGTCGCAACCGGCGGCCGGGGCTGGCGCCGAAGCCGGAGGGGCCGCAACCGAAGCCGGAGCGCCCGTTTCGACCGCCGCTGCTGCCGAGGCCGCCGAAACGGGTGCCGCCGCAAGCGCCGCGGCACCGAGTGAGGCAGCCACAGCCTCCGCAGGAGAGGCCACCGACGGCGCCGCGGACGCGACTGCGGTGGACAAGTCGCTGGACGTGCAGATTCTCAACGCAACGCGCATCCAGGGTTTGGCGGCGCGAACCAGCCAGAAACTGAAGGCGGACGGGTGGACCATCGTCGCCGAGGAGACCTACCGGGAATCCAAGCCGCCGACGACCGTGTACTACCGTGACACGGCCCAGCAGGCGACGGCGCAGGAGCTGGCCAAGCAGGTCGGCGGAGTGCCGGTGACGCAGTCGCAGTCCTTCCAGACGCCCATCACGCTCATGCTGGGAGCGGACTTCAAACAGCTGTGAGGTGACCTGGCCAAGGCCCCCGCGCTGCTGCACTCGAGGTGGCGGGCCCGTCACGACGTAGGCTGGGGTTCATGAACGCGCTGGCCCACGAGAGGTACGTCCTGTTCACCACTTTCAAGAAGAACGGCCAGCCGGTGTCGTCGCCGGTGTGGATCGCCGGCTTGCCGGAGGGCAATCTCGGGTTCACCACAGAGGCCGGATCGTGGAAGGTCAAGCGCCTGAAGCGCAACGACGCGGCCGCCCTGCAACCCTGCAACTCCCGCGGCAAGGTGTTACCCGGCTCCGAACCCACTCCGGCGACCGCATACGTTGCCTACCCGGGCAGCCCCGACTTCGCCGCCGTCACCGAGGCCATCGGGGGCAAGTACGGATTCCAGTTCACCGCCATCCGGGCCGGGCAGGAATTGCTGCGCCGGATCCAGCGCAGACCCGCAGAGCAGTGCGTGGTCGTCGTGTCCACCGAGGAGCCTGCGGCCGGTTAGCCGGTTCCGGTGCGGGTATTCCTCCCTCGATGCGGGTTTCGCAAACCGCCTCGGGCACGGGGTGTGCCGCCTACCTGGCGCGGCCGACGCTGTTCGACGCTCACGTGCCGAGCGGATGCCCTGGCAATGAAGCCACGACGGCGGCCAACGACACCGCGAATCCGGCCACCAGCAGGACCGAAATCGTGCGCTGATGGCGGGCGAACACGTCGTCCCATTGCCCGTCGTTGCCGAAGCGTAGGTTGGCGGCCGTCATCAACAGCCGGCCTAGCCCGAACCCGACGCCGACACACACCGCCGCCGGCCAGGAGGCCAGAAACGCGATGACGGGTACCAGCACGTAGGGCAATCCACTGGTGACGTAGGTCCGCACGCCGGTGCCCATCTCCAGTCCGAATTGGAACGGCCCGAAGAACCTGCCGTGCCGGAACACGGTCTGCGGAACAAGTCTCGCGTTCTGCGGCAAGACGATGTGCAACCAGCCGAACTCCCGGACCGCAACGACGGCGAACCAGGCTACGACCACCCACACCCACACCCAGTCAGGAGCAAGCACCCGCACCAACGATCCGGCGGTGAGCACAACCGTCGCGCTGACCAGCGCCCCAACGACCAGACCGAGCCCGAAGGCGGAAACCGGAAGACCTCGCCAGACCGGCGAGTTCAGCACTGAGGCCGAGTTGCGGCTTCAGGTGGAGCCGGAGACCGCGAAACCGGCGATCAGGCCCAGCGCCGCGAAGGCGCCCAGCGCCGTGGTGGCCGGGGCGGTGCACATCAGCACCGGCAACCCCACCACCGCGACCGCGGCCACCAGCAGGGCACCGACCACCGGATGCCAGCCGAGCCTGCCTGCCACCACCTGTGGTGTGCTCATGAGTTGTCCCCATTTCTCAAGGGTTTTCACTGCTTTCACCTGCCGGCGGACTCCTCGACCCGGGCCCGGCAGATGCTCAGGTAGGAGTAGCGCTCCCACCACCGTGACACCACAGTGGTCACCCCGTCCGAGCACCGGTAGGTAACCCCGTCGACGGTCCACTTCCACGCGTTCTTGGGTTCCGACATCCCGCAGGCGGTCGATATCGGCCGGTAGTAGAGGCGGACATAGCGGTTGTAGTACTCGCGGTCTGCCCGGTGCCAGCCGGTTTCGTCGCACAGCGTCGAGCCCATGACCCGCCCTCCGTAGCAGGCGGCCGGTTCGTCGACGAACTCACCGATGGTGTCCGGTTCCTCATCGTAGCCGTACGGGTAGGCGTCGGAGCAGTCGTTGGCGTCCCAGCCGATGAGCCCACTCGGGCTGACCTCGGCGCTGGCCTTGCGCGCCTTGGACAGCGGGGACCAGCCGAGGATGACGGCACCTGCTGTCGCCCCGGCCAGGCCGACGCTGCGCAGCACGGTGCGCCGGCGAGCGGCGGATCCCAACAGCCGGCCGCTGGTGCTGTGCCCTCCCGTCTCGTTCAACTCGTCGTCGGATGACGGGATACTGGCGAAATCAAGGGTCATGGTCTTACTCCTTCTACGGTCCAGCGACCGAGGGCATTGTCAACATCGTTCTCGTGTACGGGCAGTCGTAGGTCGCGGACGGTCCCATCCGGCTCGACCCACATCAGCACCGGCGGGGCCAGGTGCGCGATCCGGCTCCAGGCGACGTCATCGCGGACCATCGTGACGCCGTCCGGCGCCTGGTCCCACTCCTGCGGGCTCTCATGGGTCAGCAGGACCGGTGGATCCGTCAGCCGGGCGGCCCGCTTGGACAGCCGGGCCAGGACCAACCGGCACAGCGGGCAGGTGCTGTCGGCGGCGAGCACGACCCGGGCGCTACCCCCGGCCACGCCGGCCGGCAACCGTACGGTCTGGTCCGGGCCGAGGTGACCCGCGGCCTCGGTCAGCCTGCTGACTTGATCACGCAACGCCCGGATCTCACGCAGTACAGCGGCCAGGCCCAGGTACACAGCGATGATCGCGATCCATGCCAGCACCCACATGGCAACCTCAACGTCCATGGGTGGCAGTCACTTCCAGGAAAGGTCGAGGGTGTCGAGCATGTGCATTGCCTCATCCTCGGTGATGGCCTCGGAGTCGGCGAAAACGACTTCGGCGACTCCGTTCGGGGTGCCCACCAGGTAGGCGTAGTCATGTGCGGAGTCCTTGCCGCGCCCCGGCAGTTGGGTCCGCCAGACCTCACCTTGGCGGGTGCGGCGCCCGCTCTTGGACGGGATGACCTGCCGGGCGAAGGCCGGAGCAGGGGCCGCGATGGACGTGTTGTCCACGGTGCTGAGCACCAGGTTCTCACTGCCGACGGTCAGCCCGGTCCACCGTTGCGGGCTGACCCGCATGCCGTCGCGGTGATCGCGCACGTCCAACACTGCGAACAGCTCGGCAACCTTGCGGGATTCCGGGGCGGGCCCGGCAAACACGGTCATCAATTCGTGGTGCTGCCCGATCAGGCTGGCCAGTGTGGTGCGCCCGTCCGCGGTGCGGGAGATCCGGACCTCATGCTGCCCGACCTTCATCCGGCCGGACAGTTCTGCTTCGAAAAGGTACTTGGCGCCGAACTCGTGGGCTCCGACCGGTGCGACCTGGAACGCGCGACCGTAGGAACCCCCGACGAAATGCACGCCGCTGACGTTGGTGGCAGCTTCCTGCCCCTCCCAGCTAAGACTCAGCCTGTCCCCCGATGGACTCATCCTCGTCACCGAATGTCGCTGCATTCTTCCGCCTCTCTTGTGATTCTATATTCAACAAACCCGCTGTCGGCCCAGCACCCCCGGTTACCGGGCGTATGGTGCGGGCCGATACTGGCAGAGATTTGGCCCTTTTGCTACTTCGCGAGTTCGCCGCGCCGATGTGACACGCACAGCCGTAACGCTGCGCCACCCAACAAATTCCTTGCGTGACAGCATGCTCATGACGCGATCGTGTTCAACTATTCTGTCGCGTGTCGGATGGTTGACAAGGACAACACCGTGGGTGCCACGAACCCGGACCCACCCCCAGGGGGTGCCGTCGCGGACCCCGGTGCAGCCAGTTCTCGATGAGATGCAGCCAGTTCTCGATGCACCAGTGGGATCTGGATGCACCTCGGGGGAGTTCAGCCGGGGCCTTCTTCGGCGGGCAGCGTCACGATCGGGGTAGCCGGTCTCGGTGCGCCAGGTGTTCTTTCTGCCGGTTTCTTGGGGGTGATCCACCCAGGTTTCCGTGCAGGCGACCTCCACCCGGGTCGAGGTCGCCTGCACCGGCGCGCTGGGCGCTGAGGGGGTATTCCCGGCACGACGCGGCTCATTTGCTCAGACACACCTCGACCCTGAATCCCGCCGCGCTCTGACCTCACCCCGAAAATCTCTTCCACCACAGGGGTTGAGCCCTATATGATTCCATGTTACGTTTGCTTGAATCTGGATCCATCTCGATCAGTCACGCCGTTGGATTGACCATTCGGGCCAATTCAAGCCTCATCAGAAGAAGAGACTAAAGATGGACGAGTGCGTTGCCCCGATGAACCGCGACCAGTCCGCCGGAAAGGCCCTGACGCTGACCGGTGGATCCTGCGAGCGGGACCGCATGCCCATGATCGCCACGCCTGCAGTCGTGGTGGCCTTCACGCCGTGACGCGCCTCGCGGTGCGGGGCGCCGAGATGCTGCGCTGACGTAGCCGCCGGTCTGAGGGCGCCGCCGACCGCAGATCGGCGGCGCCCTCAGCATCACTACCTCTCCCATGACCATGAACACGTATTTCCCACGACTCATGAAGTATGTCGTCTCAAGACCGCCCGACACCGCCGAGGTGATGTGCGCGGCCGCGCAGATCTTGTCAACTATCGAGGCTTTCGACCCCGGGGATTGTGCACCCAGGAGCATCGACGAAAGGCGCTTTCTTCGCCCCGTGAGGCCCTCGGCGACCCCGCTCGACAACTACGTGGCGTGCCCGGTGATCGTCCGGGGTGTCCTCATCGGTCGGCTTGCCATATGCGCCCTTCCCCGCACCGGGCCGCCCGCTCGCTTCACGCTTGCGCCACGGTACGAAATGATCCTGCGCTCCGCAGCCGTTCGAGGTGGCCCCGTGACATCGTTGAGGCGGCAGGGCTTTGAGGGCGTCAGTTGGTGGTACGCCGTCGGCGTCGTCGGCGTCGTCGTGGGGTCTGCGACGACGGCCCTGCAGCCCTTCCTCGTCGGCCGGGTGACGGAGTCCTTCCTCCAGACAGGTACCTTCCCCTCACTGCTGTTCGCCGGCCTTGCGGCGGCCTTCGCCGTCGACGTGCTGGTGTCGACGAGCAGCAGCCTGCTGTTCGGCCTGGCGTCGGAACGGTTCGTCCTCAACCTGCGCAACCACCTCGCCGCCCAGGTGCTCGACGCGGCCTACGCGGACTCCTCGGCGTATGACCGCGGCGACCTCAACAATCGTCTGGTCGAGGACATCCCGGCCGCGCAGGAACCATACTTCGCGACGTACCCCGAGATCGCGAGTTCCGCACTGGTCATCCTCTTCTGCCTGGCGGGGATGCTCACGACCAGCTGGCAGCTCACGGTCGGGCTCCTCGGCCTGTTGGTCGTGTTCGGGGTCCTCCTGGTACTCGTCCTGCGCCGGCTCAACCACTTCGCCGCCAGGTCGCGGGTCGCCACGGCGAGCTACTCCTCGTTCCTGTACGAGGTGCTGTACAACACCATGCCGATCAAGTCGCTGCGCTGCGAGCAGTGGGCCACGGGCGCGCTCGCCAAGCGCGCCAGCACGGCGCGGCACTTCGGCAACCGGGTGGTCGGCTACAGCTCCCTGATCCTGCCGGTCGTCAACATCGGAGCCCAGATCGGCCTCGTCGCCGTCCTGCTCGTGGGTGGGCTGATGGTCACCCACGAGTCCCTGACCATCAGTGAGCTGGTTTCCTACTTCCTCTACTTCGTCTACATGCTCTCCCCGCTGGTGGCCCTCGGCATCGCGCTCGGCAACCTGCGGGAAGCGGAAGCGTCCTGGGCGCGGCTGCACACCCTTTCGCAGACCTTGCCTGCCGAACCGCCCGCACCGGCAGATCCCACCGCACGGCTCACCACACCGGCTCGCCTGGTGACGAACGACCTGAGCTACACCTACCCGGGTGGTGAGGCGGTACGCCTCGGAGACATCGACCTGACAGGCCCGGGGGTCCACTGCGTCCTCGGCAGCAACGGCGCGGGCAAATCCACACTGTTCAGCCTGCTCAACGGGCTGCGGCTACCTGCCTCGGGGTCGCTGACATGGAACGACGTGGCATTGTCCGGCGTCACGGCGCGCAGCATCCGCCAAGACGTCCTCCTGATGGCGCAGGCCCGCGACACCTTGAGCGTCACAGTCCGCGACAACATCTGCATGGGTCACGCCTTCTCCGACGAGCAGATCAACGCCCTCGCCCACAGGATCGGTGCCCAAGAGTTCCTGGCCGGGCTGCCCGACGGCCTCGACTCGGTCATCGGGGCGAGCGGCATCGGCCTGTCCGGCGGGCAGAAGCAGCTTCTCTTCGTGATGCACGTACTCCTACGGCGGCCGGCCGTCATCCTCCTCGATGAGTTCTCGGCCAGCCTCGATGCCCGCATCAAGGCAGCCGTGTGCGACGAGATCGCTCACCTGGGTCAGTCCTCGCTGGTCCTGATGATCACCCACGACGAGGCCCTGCTTGCCCGCTTCGGCAACCACATCCCGCTGCAGCGCCTCAGCGGCGAGGAGTAAGAGGATGGAGTACGCCGCTTGTCGGTCCCGCGTGACCCGCGGAGGATGCTCGCTGTCGGACTCCGGGCCACCGGAGCAGGTATTCGCCGATCCACAGAAGAAACGTACCCGGGGGTACCTGGCCCGGGTGCGCGGCCACGCCGGGCTCGCAGCCCAGCAGCCATAGGCTGTCGCCGCGCTCGGCCTCGTCCGGGCTTCCCGTGGCAACGAGTCGTCCGGCATCGGTAGGCTGCTGCTACCCACCGAGGGAGCCAACCGTGCCAGCAGAGCCCCGAACTCCTGACCGGTCGCGAAACCCGACCCGTCCGGGAAACCCGGCGCAACGCGCAGCTCTGGGCCGCGACCTGGACAGCGCACGACTGACCGCACGCGTGCTGGACGATCTGTTCACCATCCCGGGCACCAACATCGGCATCGGCCTGGACGCGTTGCTCGGCCTCGTCCCCGGGTTCGGCGACGCGGCCGGCGCGGCGCTGTCCAGCATCATCATGGTCCAAGCCGTGCAGCACGGTGTTCCGCTGCCGGTAATGGCCCGGATGGGCGTGAACGTCGCCATCGACGCCGCCATCGGCATCGTGCCGATGGTCGGTGACATCGGCGACGTCGCCTACCGGGCCAACCGCAAGAACCTGCGGTTGCTGGAGGCCGCCGTCCTCGACCCGGACTTCGAACGGGAGAGTTCGGTCCGCTACCTGCTCGGTGCCGGGCTCATCGTGCTGGGCAGCATCGCCGTGCTGATCGGCGCCGGCGCCCTCGCCCTGTGGTTGTTGAGCCGGCTGTTCAGCTGACCTGCTGTCCCACGTGTTCGGGGTCCCGGGCAGGCCATACGCCGCGGCGCAGCCGCACCGTCCCCTGCTCCAGTGAGCTGGCCAGCATGCCTCCCATCACCGAACCCAGCGCGATAGCGCCTGCCGTGGTCGCCGCCCCCAGCAGGTGGATCAGTCCGTCCACCGGGTTCCCCCCGCTGAGTTGACGCAACGCCTCGACCACCGCCAGGCCGGGCAGCAGCATGGTGATGCCAGGCACCACCACGGCCATCGCTGCGGTGTGGTACCGGGCCGCCCAGGCGCGGCCGACGGCACCGACGACGAACGCCCCGAGGAAGGTGCCGATCTGGGCGCTCAGTCCGAAGCCCTGGCTCAGCATCAGCACCGCGACGCCGGCCGTGCCCGCCAGCCCGGTGATCATGACCATCCGTGGCGGCACCCGGTTGCCCACAGCAGCCGCCAGGGTTGCTGCGAACACGATCAGCAGGTAGGTCCACCAGTGGGCGGACAGCTCTCCACGCAGCGGATCGGTCAGCGGGGCCACGTCGGCCCCGACGGCGGGAGCGGCCGCGAACACGGCACCGACCCCGGCGATGATGGCACTGGTCCCCAGCAAGGCCTGGAACAGTCTGGCCCCGGCCGACAGGGGGTAGTCCCACAGCCCGTCCTCGATCACGCTGACCAGTTGCAGGCCCGGCAACAGCATCATGACACCACCGGCGACCACCAGACTGGTTCGCCTGGCCACGTCCGGGTCCAGGTGGCCCAGCCCGCTGACAGTGGTGGCACCCACCACGATCGCGATGAAAGCGGCCAGCACCGCTCCGGCCAGGGTGACCAGCGGCCAGGGGGCGCCCCGGCGGTACAGGTGGTGGCCGATCCAATCGATGACGATCGTGGCACCGAACGAGGTGGCCACCGCGACCGCGTCGCCACCGAGACGCAACACGATCAACGACGTCATCATCGCCCACGCCACCCGTACCAAGGACCGGCGGTAGGGCTTGCGCGCGGACTCCACCGCGGCCAGCTTCGCTCGTGCATCGCTGTGGCCGGCGTGACCGGCGGCCAACTCGGTGACGTACTCGTGCAGGGCCGCCAGCCGGGAGTAGTCCCGGGCCGGGCTGCGCACCACCAGGACCCGCACCACCGGGTCCAACCCCGGCGGGGCATAGGCCACCATCGCGGAGCTGAAAGTCAGGTCGTACTCGAGGTAGTCGTCCGCCAGGCCGAGCGCGGCCGCGGTGGCCAGCGTCATCGCTTCCACGTCGCGCATGCCGGCGCCGTACCGGATGGCCAAGGCAGCCACCCGCAGCACCAGGTCCATCGAGTCCAGCACATCGTCGGGTATGGTGCCGCGGCGCACCCCCGCGAACGGGGTGCCTCGTAGCCGGGACACCACCGGTGTGGGCGCGGTAACCGGATCGGACCCGATGATGCGCCGGATGCGTTGGCGTTCTTTTGCTTCCACGGCCAGTCCTGTTCACGACATGATGATGCAAGCGAAGACTGACCCGGTAGATCGGCCGCTGCTGCAGGTCAACCGCACGATTGTGCGGCACCGGCGGGGCCAGGTGCAACCGCCCGCTGGGGTGCCGCAATCAAGCATGCCGAACGGACCCGGTCACCGTCAGCTCAACCCGAAAACCACTGCCCGGACAACGTGTCAAACCTGCAGGATGGCCTCGGCGACAGCGCGCCGCCCGATCAGAATGTCGGCCGCGCGCACCGTGCAGACCGGCCAGCCCAGGGTGGATAGTGTCGTGCTCAGTTGGGCGTCCCTGGCCACCGCCAGCGCCGGGTCGCCCGCCGGTGTGCGCCCGTCCCACAGCACCGCGACCGGTGTGCGCCCGCCACCCGGTTCGACCACCAGATCCGGTATCGCGGGAGCGTCGGAGAAGGATTCGTCCCGGCTGTGCGGGTCCGCGGTGACGGTCACCGTCACGGTCGCGCCCAGCTCGGTCAGGGCGCTCACCAGCAGGGACAGCACCGGGTCCGGTTCACCGGCTGCGGCCGGCACCCGGCCGGGCCCTTCACCCGCTGCGCGCAACAACTCCCGGAGACCGTGCGCCCCAGCGGTGTTCATCCGGTTGGGGTCGAGGTCTGCGGCGGTCAGGCAGGTGACCACGGTGAGCCGTTGGCGGGCCCTGGTCACCGCCGAGCGCAACAACCTGGCACCGTCCGGGGTGTCCAGCGGGCCGAACCTGTGCAGCAGCGCCCCGTGCGGGGTGAGCCCGAATCCGACCCCGAGGATCAGCCGATCGCGCACCAAGTCCTCGGCGCGGGCGATGTCGGTGATCGCGAACGCTTCCGGCCCGCTGCGTATCAGCCAGTCGGCCAGCTGTGGACGCTGCCGCAGCCGCACCCGCAACATGTCGGCGATGCGGCGGGCGTGCGGGCGGGTCAGGCTGAGCACGGCCAGCGATTCGGACCGGCTGTGGTGCTGGGATTCGTCGGCGTGTGCCAGCACGAGATCCACCACCCGCCGCACCTCGGCCTCCGGCGCCTCCACGTGTCCCTGCGCGGCCCGGGTCTCGGTGACGTCGGGACCCCAGGACGGCGCAGTCCGCCCGTCGGCCACCAGTTCCAGATCCAGCCGGCGCTGCCCGGACGGAGCCGGGACCCGCCAGCGAGGTGTCGCCCCCAATGGCTCCTGCACACCCGCCGCGGTGATGATCGAGCGCGCCGCATCGCCCAGTTCCGCCGGGCCACGATGCGCGAACCGAAGGTTCACCGACGGCAGAGCGCGGCCGGCCGCCTCCAGCACGCTGCGCCGTGGCCGCGCCGAATCCGCCGATTGCTCATCGCCCAGGTCGAGGCCGGTGGGCCGCACTCCCGCCGGGTCGCCGATCACCGCCAGCCGGCGCCCGTGCACGATCGACAGCACGGCTTCGGCCAGCCCCAGCCGATGCGCGCCCAGCAGCAACACCCGGTCGAACCGGTCCGCGACGCTGAACCGGTGTGGTACCGACAAGGCGGTGGCCAGCGTGGCCGTGACCGGTTCACCTGAGGCGGCGCTGTCCCGCAGCCAGGTGATCTCTTCCACCCTGGCGTCCCGAACCGGGATACCGGCGTCGCCGGAGTCCTCGGCCGGTGCGGCCGGCGCGTCCTGCTGGTGCGCAGCGGCAGCATCCATCGCCCGTAGCACGCCGGCGCACCAGCTGACCTCGAGGTCAGCGGCCAGACTGGGCGGTACTTCGGTGGCGTCACGCAGCGACGCAGCGACCTCGGACAGGCCCAGGTCGTCCAGTTCGGCACGGACGCGCCGCTGCCGAGGCCAGGCTCGTAGTTGAGTGGATTGCGCCGACAACGCGACCAGGTGGCCGAGCAGGTCATCGACGAGCACGTCCCGCAGGTCGGGGTGCTCGCCGAGCCACGGCGTGCCGGCCAACACGGTGCCCAGGTGGGTGATGTCGTCCTTGACGTGGTCCAGTTCGTGCTCCACATCGGCCAGCACGGCCGGAACACTGGGATCCGTGCCGTCCGGGCACATCCGGCCCCAGCGGCGCCGCTCCTCGTGGGCGCGGACCAGTGCCTCGTGCAGGTCGCCGGGGTCGGTCTCCGGGCGCAGCAACGCTTTCGCCGCCTTGCGGTGGCGGTACCGCTCCCGCATCGACATGGTGTTGGCATGCTGCGCGCGCCACTGAGCAGTGGCCGTGGCCACGATCATGTCGTCCACCGCGGTGGTGTAGACGGCCGGTTCGAACACGGTCAGGGTGGCGCGGACCGCGGCAAGCAGTTCCACCTGCCGCTGCCAACCGCCCAGGGTTGCCTGTTCGATGAATCCCGTCTGCTCGCGCATCGTGGCCAGCAGAGCGCGCAGCCGCGGCAGCGAGCTTTCCAACCGGTGCACGGTCTCCAGCGCTTTGAGCACCTCGTCGCCGGTGGTGACGCCGGTGCCGTACCAGGCCGTGGTCTTCGGCCCGACCCGCAGCGCCGAACTGGTGACGGCCTCGCCCAGCAGCTCCGCCGCCCGGGCGCGGTTGGCACCGACCAACCTGGACAGCGCCGGTTCGGTGAGCCGGGTGCGGGGTAGCCGAGGATTCTCCACCGCGGACTCGGCATCGGCGCCGGCCTCGTCCTCGGCGATCGCGGCTGCCAGGGTGCGCAACACCTGCAACTTGCTGACCTGCCAGGCCGGGTCCACCTCGTGCAGTGCCCGGCGCTCGGCCGCATCGGGCACCGGAGTGAGTACAGCGGTGTTGCTGTCGGCGACGGAGTCTTCGTCGGTCAGGCAGCGCAGCCCTGCCCTGGCCAGCCGGGCAGCCAGATCGGTCAGCTCGGTGCGGCGTGGGGCGACGACGAGCACGCGTTCGCCGGCTTCGGCGGCCTGCACCACCATCTGTGCGGCGACCTGGGTGACCCCGCTGCCGGGTGGGGCGAGCACAGCGACGTCACAGCGGGCGGCGGCCCGGACCGCAGCGCGTTGCTCGGCGTCCAGGGCGAAGATGGTGACCGGCACCGCGGACGGGTCCGGTTCGCCGGACCAGTCGCGGGCGAACGGGGTGGCCCGCCCGGACGCGGGTTCCGATGCGGCGCCTCCCGCCTCTGCCCAGGCTCGGGTGGCCGCGTCCTGTCCGGCACCGGCCGCGGCCAGGGCGCACACCACCGGGTGAGCGACCAGGCTGTCGCTGACCTCATCAAGGTTGGCCAGCAGCGCGGGGGCCAGGTCCAGGAAGGTGCTGACGATGATGGCGTCCCCGACGGTGAGGCCCGGCAGGTGCGCGGTCAGATCCCGCAACCGGTCCAGCGTGCGGCGGGGGGTGAACCCGGTCTTGCTGTTCGCCAGCCCGGCCAGCAGATGCGCATCCACCTGCACCCCGTGCCGGGCCAGTAGCCGGACGACGGCGGGATTCAGCCACGCCGCGCCGTGCAGGTCCAGCTCGTAGTCGGCGGCTCCGACTCCTTTGGGCTGCAGCCGGATAGGACGCAGCAAGATCGGGGCCAGCACGCCCGGTGGCCCGGACGGCGGGTCCGGCCACGACAGCAGGCCGAGTGCCAGGTGGTTTCCGGGCAAGCCGTGCTCGTCGGTCAGCCGGGAGCCCGCGATGGCCACCGCCCTGGCCCGCCCCCTGGCGGCCGCCAGTGCGCCTTCCTCGCGGAACAGGTAGGACAGCCTGGTCGGCCGGCCGGCCAGGAACCCGGCCACCCCGTTGGGATGGGCATGTCCCAGATCCAATGTACCGTCGGAGGTTTCGCGATAGAACAGCAGCGAGTCGTGGCCGCCGAGGCCCGCCAGCTCGGCCCGCCAGCGCTCCAGCGCCACCTGGGGGTCGGCCGTTTCCCCGGCCTGGCCGGGGTCGCCGGCCGGTTCGGCCGGCGCGCCACCGGCGTCACCGTCGAATACCTGCGGCGGCGCGCAGTCCACCCGATCACTGGACTGCTCGAGGCGCAACGAGTCGTCGTGCACGGTGACGTCGGAGACGTCCATGGGCTCAGGCGGCACCCGTTCACTGTAATCCGAACCTCACCCGAGGGTTGCGCATTGTAAAGGTGTGGTGCCCGCGTGTGTCGAATGACCGCCCGGGATCGTTCGATCTCAGCGTCTCGTCGGCACGAACTCTGATGCATGACTATGCAGTCGAATGCATATAATGCCGAGGTGTCCAAAGTCCTGACTTCTCTGCCCGTGAGCGAGCGCATCGGTATCGCCTTCTCCGGTGGCCTCGACACGTCGGTGGCGGTGGCGTGGATGCGCGAAAAGGGCGCGATTCCGTTCACCTATACCGCCAACCTGGGCCAATACGACGAACCGGACATCGAGTCGGTGCCGGGCCGGGCCGCCCAGTACGGAGCCGAGGCCGCCCGGATGGTCGATTGCCGCGCCGCGATGGTCGAGGAGGGCCTGGCGGCACTGACCTGCGGGGCGTTCCACATCCGCTCGGCCGGACGCACCTACTTCAACACCACTCCCATCGGCCGCGCGGTCACCGGCACCATGCTGGTACGGGCGATGTACGCCGACGAGGTCAACATCTGGGGTGACGGGTCGACGTTCAAGGGCAACGACATCGAACGGTTCTACCGGTACGGGCTGCTGGCCAACCCGCGGTTGCGAATCTACAAGCCCTGGCTGGACGCGGACTTCGTCGCCGAGTTGGGCGGGCGCGCGGAGATGTCGCAGTGGCTGGCCGAACGCGATCTGCCGTACCGGGATTCCCAGGAGAAGGCCTACTCCACCGACGCGAACATCTGGGGCGCGACGCATGAGGCGAAGCGGCTGGAGCATCTGGACGTCGGCATGGAGATCGTGGAACCGATCATGGGGGCACGGTTCTGGGATCCCGAGGTGGAGATCGAACCGGAGACCGTAACAGTAGGGTTCGAGCGAGGCCGGCCGGCGACGATCAACGGAACCCGGTTCGACTCCGATGTCGAACTGGTGATGGCCGCCAACGAGATCGGTGGCCGGCACGGGCTGGGGATGAGCGACCAGATCGAGAACCGGATCATCGAGGCCAAGTCCCGGGGAATCTACGAGGCGCCGGGAATGGCGTTGTTGCACATCGGGTATGAGCGGTTGATCAACGCGATCCACAACGAAGACACCATTGCCACCTATCACGAGCAGGGACGGCGGCTGGGCCGGCTGATGTACGAGGGACGGTGGCTGGATCCGCAGTCACTGATGCTGCGGGAGTCGATCCAGAACTGGGTGGGCTCGGCGGTGACCGGTGAGGTGACGCTGAAACTGCGCCGCGGAGAGGACTACGCGATTCTGGACACCCGCGGTGGTGAGTTCTCCTACCACCCGGACAAATTGTCGATGGAGCGCACCGAGGGTGCGGCCTTCGGCCCCACCGATCGCATCGGCCAGCTGACGATGCGCAACCTGGACATCGCCGACTCGCGAACGCGGTTGGAGTCCTACGCCGGCATGGGTCTGCTGGGTGCCCCGCAGGCGAAGCTGTTCGGCGAACTGGAGCCCGGCGGCTCGGATCAGATCGCGCACAACGCCGCGGCCGCCGACATCGACGACGAGTTGGAGGCGCTCGACCGGGCAGCCATGGAGGTCGGTACGGACTGAGCAAGAAAGAAGGGCTGGGCAGCGCAACCCAACCCGTCTGTCTGTGCGGCGAATCGATGCTCAGGCGACGCTGACCCGGCGCACGCCGAGCACACTGTGCGCCAGCGCTTCGGCGGCAGACGCCTCACGCACGTTACGGGGGCCGTTGATGGTGACCACGGCATGGTCGACAGCGATCCCGTATGTTTCCATGCCCAGCGCCGAGAAGAGCTCCTGTAGTTCGGTGTTCAGCTCCTCATCGGCACGCCACAGCGCCCGCAGGATGTCCGAGCGGCTGACGATGCCGACGAGAACGCCGCTCCGCAGGACGGGCAGACTCTTGTACCGCTCCTCCATGAAAACCTGCACCAGATCAGCCACATCGGTGTTCTCGGTGGCGCTGGTGGGGTCGGCGCTCATGATCTCGCCGACTGTCTTGGGCAACGGCCGGTCGGCGGCCACCTTGGTGAGCCGCGCACGAGCATCGGCAGGAACCATGTGGCGGAGAACGTCGACCTCGCTGACCACACCGCGTAGGTAGTGGCCGTCACCGACCACGGGCAGGTTGGTGATATGACGTTCGGCCAGCACCTCGATGACCTGGTCGATGCTGTCGTTCTCATGGACAGCGACGGCTGGGGCTGTCATGATCTCGCGTACGAGCACGATGCCTCCTTAGTACCGTTCCTCGCCCACGTGGGCTACCCTGGATGGCGCCCACATAGCCGGAAGCCACATGTGGTTCGTGACGGCGGTCACGGCCCCGCCCTCGTAGCTCAGGGGATAGAGCAACGGTTTCCTAAACCGTGTGTCGCAGGTTCGATTCCTGCCGGGGGCACAAGCCTTGCCCGGGGACGCCGGTCCGGGTCTGGTACAACCGGCGTGGACAGCACGCGGTTCGTCGAACACGGCGTTGCTTCGTGCGGCGACTTACCTCGAGGAGGCAAGCGCGAGGTGACCACGCCACGGGGTTGGCAATGATGAGGCTGCTCAGACTCTGCGCGACCACACGCTCCGATGCCGCCCAAGGTGTCGACGTGGTCATCCCCTGCCTCCCTTAGGGCTCAAGCCGGTCGTCCGACTCCGTCGGCGGCTCCGGTCGCGACCCACGGAAGCGCTGCTGAGCCTCCGGAGCGCCACCTGGCCTGAAGCACGAACCTAACGCCGCCTGTGGCGGGTCGCGGTGCTGGGGTGTGAACGGTGAAACCAACGAGATCCCTTGCCCGAAGAAGGCTCTGGACCAGCACCGGCCAGGCAACTCAGCTACTAAACCGAACTCCCACGGCTCGGCTCACCCACGGCTCGGCACAACACGGTGTCGCACTACAACACGGTGTCGCAATAACCCTGGGCGGCCCCATCGACATGCCGCCCAGCCCGCCCACATCGACCCCCGAGCTGACGTACCCCACGGACCAAGACTCCACCCGCACCGCTCATATCGACCCCTATGGCGCCGTTAGGCGACGTATGGCGCCGGCACGCCGCTACCCGACGTACCCCAACAGCGCCATAGGGTCCAGAACGACCGGTTCGACGTCCTTGCGGGCGCCCGAAATGACCGACCCACGCACCCCGGCAACGGACACTCAGCGCCCAACCTGCGAACTGGTCTTACCCAAGCCGGTCACATCACCCACCACCGAGCTCAGCTGACCGCACCAACCGCCCAAACCACCCACCCCCGACCTCACCCGCCCGAACCGGCGACCCACAACCCCGCCACTGGCCTCGCATGCCCGCACCAGCCAGCCAAACCACCCAACCTTCCCCGCCGCCACTCCACCCACATCGCCCACATCGACCCCTATGGCGCCGTTAGGCGACGTATGGCGCCGGCACGCCGCTACCCGACGTACCCCAACAGCGCCATAGGGTCCAGAATGACCGGCTCGACGCCGCCACCCGGAGCCCGGATTCCACGACGACAACAGGGCAACGAACCTCACGAAACACGTGTGCCGTGTCCGCGGGCGAGAGATCGCAGCTGCCGCAATCGGCGGGGCATGGATCCTGCCGCTGCACCAGGCCTGCCGCTACACCAGGCCTGCCTCGTGCACATAGATCGCGATCTGTACCCGGTTGGTGGCTTGCATTTTCTCCAACAGTTTCGACACGTGTGCCTTCACCGTGGGAACCGACATAAACAAATTCGCAGCGATATCAGCGTTGCTGAGCCCTTGCGCCACCGCGACGGCGACTTCCCGCTCCCGCTCGGTGAGGGACTCCATCTTGTCCGTGGCATCGCAACGGCTTTCGGCAGGCCCCTGGGCGCGCACCTGGCGGATCAACGACCTGGCCGCGCTCGGACTCAGCATCGCCTCTCCGTCGGCGACGCGGCGCACCGCAGCCACGATGTCCGCCGGTGCAGTGTCCTTGAGCAGAAACCCGTCCGCGCCGGACGCCACGGCACTGACGACATAGTCGTCGGCGTCGAACGTGGTGAGCACGATGACCCGTGGCGGGTCCGGCTCACTGTGCAGCACCCGGGTGGCCTCCAGGCCGTCCATCACCGGCATCCGGATATCCATCAGCACGACGGCAGGCCGCACCGTTTCGGCTTCCTGCACGGCCGATGCGCCGTCGCCGGCCTCCCCGACGATCTCGATGTCCTCGGCCCCACCCAGCATCAACCGCAACGCCGAACGCACCAGCGGATCGTCATCGACGATGAGGACCCGGATCACTTCACCGGCCACGGCAGCCACACTCTCACGACGAAATCTCCTCTTTCCGTGGTGGCGGCCAATGTTCCGCCCTGCGATTCGGCCCGCTCGCTCAACCCGATGAGCCCAAGCCCTGCACCGGGCGTGCCACTGCCCCGGAAACCTACCGCGTTGCGCAATTCCAGCCACACGCCCTGTTCCGGAGCGCCGGTCAGCGAAACCGACAGCAACGCTCCCGGCGCGTGCTTGGCCGCGTTGGTGATCCCCTCCTGCACGATCCGGTACAGCGCCCGGCCGGTCGCCTCCGGAGGTAACTGCCCGTCCACCGTATTGGTCAGGTTGATCCGCGACCCGGCTCGCCTGGCCTCCTCCACCAACTCGGGGATCTGCCCGAATCCCGCCTGCGGGCGCACCTCGACCGAGGGGTCCGAGCGCAGTACTCCGAGCACCCCGCGTAGGTCCTGCAACGCCTCGTTGGCCCGGTCCCTGATGTCAACGAGGCCTTCACGCAATTGGCCGGCCGGTAGGTCTTCCCGGAACGCCAGTGCACCAGCGTGCATCGACACCTGCGAAATGCGGTGCGCCAGTACGTCGTGCATCTCCCGGGCGATCCGTGCCCGCTCGGCGGTGCGAGCCTGCGCGGCGCGGGCATCCCGCTCGGCCTCGGCCCGTTCGGCCCGGTTCCGCAACGTATAGACCAATTCCCGGCGGGATCCGATGTAGAG
>PDWJ01002684.1_pt1 | contig 18272 bp, 19 predicted proteins | sample 1430881 | NCBI WGS metagenome assembly PDWJ01 (sample SAMN01162460, study PRJNA174530) | Oral metagenome, whole genome shotgun sequencing project. | biome: Marine environment; feature: Marine mammal; material: Swab sample of the gingival sulcus; isolation source: swab sample of gingival sulcus...
ACAAGCTCTCTTAAAAAGATTTCTTTGTTTGAATAGAGTGAGTGAATAATCAGCGATAATAACTGATTAACCTCAGTCTCAAATTTGTACTCTGCCATAATTTCTCCAATGTAAATGTGATTTTAATAGATGCATATAAATTACTAAATATTAAAGAAAATATCAAGAGAATTATGATTTAATTTTTAAATTTTTACTTGACAAGTTTCTCGGACTTGTTTTTTTAATTGTTGAAGAGTCTGCCTTCGTAGCCCTGATCGCTTGGCTCGTAAAATTTTGTGCCTTTTAATTCATCGGGAAGATATTGTTGCTCAACCCAATGCCCCGGAAAATTGTGCGGATACAAGTAGCCCTGACCATGCTTTAAATGGCGAGAATCTCTGCTCGGATCTTTTAAGTGATTCGGCACTTCTGCATCTCGTTTTCTTACTTCTTCCAAAGCCCTAAAATAGCCGTTTGCACTGTTTGACTTTGGGCAAGTTGCCAAGTATAAAGCAGCGTGCGCCAAATGATACTGTCCCTCGGGCATGCCAACCCTGTCAAAAGCCGATGCGGAGGCATTCACTACACTTACAGCTCCGGGAGAAGCCAAGCCAATATCTTCGCATGCAGAAATTAACATACGCCTAAATATAAAGCGAGGATCTTCGCCTCCTGCAATCATTTTTGCAAGCCAGTAAAGTGTCGCATCAGGATCACTTCCTCGAATTGACTTTATAAAGGCACTGATTATATCGTAGTGATAGTCTCCGTCTCTGTCATATAAAACAACTCGTTGCTGTATGCTTTCTTCTGCAGTTTCTAAGTCGATTTTAATAGTTTCAGTTTTATTGCCCGACTGAAATTCGGAGCTTGCTTCAACAGCTAATTCCAAGGCATTCAAAAGACTTCTTGCATCTCCCGAGGCTGTGTGGATAAGATGTTCCAATGCACCCTCTGCAAATTCTATCTTCCAATCGCCGTAGCCCCGCTCCTGATTTGAAAGGGTAAATTCTACAATTCTTTTTAAATGCTCATCGGTTAGGCTTTCCAGTTGAAAAACTCTGCTACGACTAACAAGAGCCTTATTCACTTCGAAAAAAGGATTTTCTGTTGTTGCTCCGATTAAGATAATAGTTCCGTTTTCGACCCAAGGTAAGAGGGCGTCTTGTTGCGAGCGATTCCAGCGATGAACCTCATCTACAAAGAGTATAGTTCGGCGAGCGTAGAGCTTGCGGTTTTCTTCGGCGTTTTTTACTGATTCTCTAATTTGCTGAACACCTGTAAGAACTGCATTTAAGCTTAGAAAGTTGCTTTGAGTTGTATTTGCGATTACCCGAGCCAGAGTTGTTTTGCCTGTCCCGGGCGGTCCAAAAAAGATGACAGAGGAAAGTCTGTCCGTTTGAATTGCGCGTCTTAAAAGTTTACCCTCGCCCACGATATGCTCTTGCCCAATATACTCGTCTAAGTTAAGAGGGCGCATTCGTGAAGCGAGAGGTTCAGACGCTTTGTCGTTTTTTACACTTTCGGAAAAAAGGTCGTTACTATTCACGATTCCATTCTGGTTTTTCTGCAAAACTATGATATCCCCAAAGTCCGGTGTTTTTTATTAAACTACCGGCTGAAATAGTTGCAAAAACTGAATAAGATTTTCCATCTTTACTTGATAAAACAAACATAGATCCAAATGAAAACTTACCTATTGCAGAATTAAACTGCGGATATACACTAGGGGGAATAATAGAAGATTCTGAACCTAAAGGAACTTCAACAGCATCTTTTAAAGATTTTTTCTTAAGTTTGAGTTCAATAAATTTCTTACTGCATGATATTAAAACAGAATCTTTCTCGGCAAAATAGAAAACAGAAAGCGGTTTTTTTTCTGAATCTTCGATGTTTTTTGAGTAAAGATTTGTTCCGTCATACTGATATATATCCTTATCAGTCAAAATAAATATTGTATTATTAGGTCCAAGGCTTACTGATTTTATATTTGATAAATCCTTTAAAGCGGGAACAAGCTTATAGTCTTTAGTAGAATAAACTTTACCTACAGACTTTCCGTTTACCTTACCCGAAGTTGAATAATATGAGCCTGCGGCAGACACTAAATATTCTCCTTCTGAAAAAGACGCTTTGCTTAATTCTGTTACTCCACTTTCTTTTACTTCATATAATTTTTTATTGTAGAGATCATAACCAAACATTGTGTCAGTACCAAATACAGCTTGAATTTTATCGCTGTTCGCAACTTTTTTCCAAGCCTTGTTCTTATAAGAATAGACACCGCCTTCATTAAAAGAAACAAAGATAGTTTTACCGTTGCCGGCAATTTTTTGTATCAATTTTGCATCTGAAGGAGCGCTTATACTTTGCCATTCAGTCAAGGTATTTTTTTTCTTAGTAAAAAGAGTTTCTGAATTTGCTACAAAGAGATCATCTCCCACTTGTGCAAAACCAATTAAGGTACTACTAACAGAAAAATTTTTTAAAGCAACTTCCTCTTCTATACTGGCAAGAATTGCCTCATTTTTACAAGACATAAAACTTAGCGATGCAAAAAAAGTTCCAATAATTAAAACAAATAACAGCAAAAATATATTATTTTTTATTTTCATTTTTTTCTCCTTATTCTAGAAGTGGTATCTTGCAGCAAAGGAAACAGTAAAGAAATTTCCTGTGCGATTATCTTTTTTGTTTTTGTACCATTGAGGTAAAACCAACCATGACAAATCACCACCAAAAGACCAGCTTGGAGAGTATTGATAATAAACTCCGGCTTGTGGTCTAAACAACATTGAAAAATACTTAGCACCATTGCCGTTATAAGATTCAAGAGCTCCACCAATACCCATTCCCAAGGGGAAACGCCACTTACCCTTAGCAAAGGTATAAGCCATATCAAAGGTAATTGGAACAGCAAAAAAAATATTTTTTGATAATGTTAAATAGAATTGAAAGTTTAAAGAAGCTCCCAATGAAAAACCATTTAAAACATAATAACCAAAACCAACATCTATAGCTCCACCGGGATAAATATTAGTCTTTTTTGCAAATTTCTCATTAGAAGTATTAAACAAAGGAATTCCTAAGGATAAACCTATTTTCATGAATTTATCACCCTGTCGGACAGGCTGAAAAAGTATAGTTCCATCAGGAATTGAAACATCAGGCTTAGTCTCTTCTATCTCTTCTTGTGAAAAACAAGGAAATGCCAAAAGTACAATTAAGCAAGTAAATAAAATAATTTTTTTCATTTCTATAGTCTACTCCATTTTTTATAATAATGTCTACTAGGATAACGATAAAACTTATCGTCTTGAATAAAAAGCAAAATTGGTATAGTATAATTCGGTAAATTTGTTACTATAACATTTTGCTTGTAGAACAAATAAAAAAAATAATAGTTACTTTATAAGGAGTGAGAAATGGAAGCAAAAATTATTGACGGTTTTCAAATAGCCGCAGATTTAAGAAAAAGCGTTGCAAAGGATGTTGAAGAGCTTAAGGCTAAAGATATTCAACCTACTTTGGCTGTTATTTTGGTAGGAAGTGATCCTGCATCACAGTCTTATGTAAAGGGCAAGACAAAGGCTCTACACGAAGTTGGTATGAATGACAGAACTTTCAGATTGGATGAATCAACAAGCCAAGAAGAATTGATTAAGCTTATTAAAGAATTGAATGAAGACAAACTTGTAAACGGAATCCTCGTTCAGTTGCCTCTACCTAAGCAAATCGATCCGGACGCTGTTATTGCTGCAATCAGCCCTGAAAAAGATGTTGACGGTTTCCACCCTGTAAATGTTGGTGAATTATTGTTAGGACATGAAACATTCATTCCTTGTACTCCACACGGTGTTATTCACTTGTTGAAGATCGCCGGTGTTGAAACAAAGGGTGCAAAGGCTGTTATCGTTGGTAGATCAAACATTGTTGGTAAGCCACTTTCAGTTCTTATGATGAACAGAGATGTAAACGCAACTGTTACTGTTTGTCACAGTGGAACAAAAGACTTGGCTGCAGTTACAAAAGAAGCTGACATCCTAGTTGCTGCTATGGGTAAACCACAGTTCATCAAAGCTGATATGATTAAGCCGGGTGCTGTTGTTATTGATGTTGGTGTAAACAGAATCGAAGACAGCTCAAAGAAGAGCGGTTTCAGACTTGTTGGTGATGTTGACTTCGAACCTGCAAAGCAAGTTGCTTCTGCAATTACTCCTGTACCTAGAGGTGTTGGACCTATGACTATTGCAATGCTTGTATTCAATACACTTGAAGCAGCAAGAAGACAAAACGGTATTAAATAATTCATACTGAATGAAACTTAAAAAATATTTATGGATTGGTTTAGGACTTTTGCTACTTGCAGGCTGTACTAAACCAATCCGAACTGAATTAAAAAGAGAAGATAAATTCACACTAAATTACGGCTCATTTGAAAATGAGCTTAATTTGTTTAATTTGGGAGAGACTTATACTCGCACAAATACCCAAATTTGCATGAAAGAAGGTTTATTCTACATAGCAAATTCCGGCGGGCAAAAAATTTTAAAGACCTCATCGTTCGGAGATTTATTATCATTATATTACAATCCCGAAACAAATATCAAACCATCTTTTCCTGAGAAAGACAACGATGAGGAAAAAAATTCATCAACAACAAAGGCTGTTGAATATCCATTCATTCATCCTTGCAATTTAACTGTAACAGCTCAAAAGCATTTATTCGTTGTAGACACAGTTAATGAGGATAGAATTGAATATGACCATGAAGAAAATTTAGCATTAAGAAATATAATTCTGCATTTTGATGAAAACGGTAAGTTTATTGATTCCATAGGTCAAGAAGGTTATGGAGGAATTCCTTTTCCAAGCATTGAGGCCATTTACACAAATTCAAAAAATGACCTAATTGTAATGTGTAGAACACAAAAGGGAATAACCGTTTATTGGTATAACAAAAATATAGACTTGCTATATAAAATACCAATATTTTTTAAAGCTGTTCCAAAACCTTACGACAATAATTTAAAAATTTTTTCATCTGTAGATAAAGTAGTTCCAAGCTTTGACAATAATATTCTATATGTAAAAATTAATTACTATATAGAAAAAAAAGACAGTGCTACAGGTGTTAGCCTAGGAGTTGATTACGACAAAAGTTCCTTATACTTTTTAAATATAAAAACAGGTAAATACGAAAAAAACATAAGCATTGAGCCATACTTAGGTAAGGAAAATTCAGAAAATGGAGACTTAACTTATAAAAAAGTGTATGAACTAATGGGTGTTACACAAAATGGCTGGTGTTTCTTATATACCCCAATAGAAAACGCTTATGCATTATTAATTTTAGACTTGAAATCTCAAACCAGATACAGAAAAAAATTGATAATAAAAAATTATGAAATGTTATACAATGCATTTAACCTTTCTCCCAACGGCATAATTTCCGCCTTATTGGCACAAGAAGACAAAGTTACAATTTCTTGGTGGAGAGTCGATAAAATTATTGGAGAGCAATAGCAATGACTCACGATGATAATTTATTTGAAGAACGGAAGAAAGCCCCGGAAGAAGTTTTCACCAGATATAATAGGGAAGAAAGACTAAAAAATGCACCTGAACAAGTTAAAGCTATGTACGAGGGAAACTTTATACCTCAAAGAGGAATACTTAAAAGCTTAACTGCAACTCGCGGGCTTAGGGCTGTTTTATTTGCAATAGTAATTTTAGTTGTAATCAACTTAGTTCTATTTGCCATAAATAGAGATAAAAGCTCCGGTAAAATTCATAATATAAAAATTGAGGTAAATACTTTTATATTTGATGGAATTCCTCTTGCAAATTTAAAAATGCAAGCATATCCTGAATTTATAAAACAAACAGAAAATAAGACCGAGCAAAAAAAAGACTCTTCAAAAGAGAATATAGGTGAAGTCGTAAAAGTTCAATTTTCCTTTTTTGATAAAGATGAAAATAAAATATCATCAACAATTAAAACAGGCATCTATAACGGAACAGAACAAACTTTCTCGGCTAGAGATGAAAGCATGAAAGCAAAATCTGTTGAAGTTCATATTTTAATGAAGGAGAAACTTGTAACACTAACAAAAAGAATAAATGATTAAAGGGTATAAATGTTATTTTTGTAAAAAATGTGATGGAAGAGGGTGCAAAGGACAAATACCCGGTATGGGTGGTGTTTTTAAAAGTGCAAACTTCCTTGCCAATTGTGCCGATTGGAAAAAGTATCACATTCAAGATAATTTCTTGGACAAAGCAAAAGAAAAAAACACAGAAAAAAATATAATTGACAAAAACTCTATGTTCGTGAAAATGCCTAAGCTCCGACTTGCTCCGATGACAGGTGCAATGCAGAATGTTGGTTGCAAGGAAGAAGAGCCGTTCTACTTGGACTTGATAAATTTTTCAATCCGCGAAAATCTTCTTTTAAGCATTGGCGACGGACATCCTGACGATAAGCTCCGTTTTGGAATTGAGGCCTTGCAAAAGGTGAATCGCAAAGGGGCGGTCTTCTTTAAACCTTATCCACAGGCAAAACTTTTTGAACGCTCGGATTGGGCAATGCCTGTTGCAGAAATTATCGGCGTTGATATTGACTCATACAATATTGTTACCATGCGTAATCAGGTTAGTCTGGAGAAAAAAACAGCAAAGGACTTAGATGACTTGAGAAAGTATACCAAGCTTCCTGTAGCCGTAAAGGGTATATTTACCCAAGCGGATATTGAACTAGTGAAAGAATTAAAACCTGAAATTGCAATTATTTCAAACCACGGCGGAAGGATAGAAACCGAACTAGGCAGTACTGCCGACTTTACTGCAAAGCACGCAAGTACTTTGGCGAAGTATGCGGATCAAGTTTGGGTTGACGGCGGTTTGCGTTGCAAGGCTGATGTCTTAGCTGCGGGGCGTTTCGGTATAAGCGAGGTTATGATTGGCAGACCTTGTATAACCCAAATGCTTGCCAATGGTAATTTGAAGGAGTTTTTCTAATGAAGTCTCGTCTTGATAAGGTCTTGGCTACAAATGGTTTTGGCACTCGTAAAACGGTAAAGACTCTCATCAAAAAGCATGAGTGTATCATTAATGGAGAGCGAGTTACTGATCCATCATTTCTAATTGATGTGAATACTGCTCAGATAAGAATTGACGACACTGAAGTTGTTTTGCGAACTAAGGTATACCTGATGATAAACAAACCTGCCGGCTGTGTAACTTCCACTGCCGACCCTGTAAACAAAACAGTTATGTCTTATCTGAAAGAGCCTTTCTGCAATATGAAACTCTTCCCCGTTGGTCGGCTTGACGGCGATACAGAGGGACTTATCATTATCACAAATGACGGTGCGCTTACGCACAAGCTCACTTCTCCAAAAGCCGGCAAAATAAAATCCTATTATATTGAACTTTTAGATGAACCTAGCGATGAGCAAATTGAGCTTTATACCAAGAAAATGCTAGAGGGGGTAGTCTTTAAAGACGGCTACAAATGCAGACCCGCAAAATTTGAAAAATGCGAAAATTTGACAGGCTCAGAAAAGCAGGGCTTTATGGTGCATATTACTGAAGGCAAGTATCATCAAGTAAAAAAGATGTGCCTAGCCCTAGGCAACAAACTTACCTACCTAAGACGCCTCTCCATGGGCCCAATCAGACTAGACAAGAACTTAGCTCTTGGCGAATACCGCGAATTAACAGACGAAGAAGTCCAACTTTTAAGCGAAGTGTAAGGAACTATGAAAAAAGGCTCTTAAGAAGTTGAAAACTTAAGAGCCTTTTGTGTAAGCTTATTCTATATTTAAGAATAAAGAAAAATTATTTAGAAAATTTTTCTTTGAATGCTTTTAATACATCTTTTGCTGCCGGTATTGCATCAATATCAACAGTCAAATTCTTTTTGCTGTAATACTCAATAAGAGGAGCTGTTTGCAAGCGATAAGCTTCAAGTCTTGTCTTAATTGATTCGATTTTATCATCAGGACGAGTGATTAGTTCACCTTCGCAAGAATCACAAACACCTTCTTTTTTAGGCTTTACAAATTCTACATGGAAACTCTGTCCGCAAGAAGAACAAATTCGGCGACCTGAAAGTCTTTTGATAACTTCTTCATCTTCAATAGTGAAATTAACAACAGCATCAATCTTAACTATGTTTTCCAAAGCATCAGCTTGTGCAATTGTTCGTGGAAAGCCGTCTAGGATAAATCCGTTCTTGGCATCATCTTTTTCCAATCTTTCTGTAACAAGAGCAATAGTTAGATCATCACTTACCAAAGCACCTGAATCAAGAACAGCTTTTACTTTCTTACCTAATTCAGTTTGATTCTTGATAGCAGCTCTGAAAAGATCTCCTGTAGAAATATGTGGTATAGCATATTCCTTAGAAGCTTCAAAAGCCAAAGTTCCCTTACCTGCACCCGGAGGGCCTAAAAAAATACAATTCATAATCATCCCCTTTATTATTATAAATTCATTATATCTTAAATAAGATTATAGTCTAAATAAAAAATCGTAATTCGCGAGGGTTACTCATTTCTAAAAGATGCCCTATTATATAAGTTCCTACCAAAGCAGTCAAGGCATCTATAGCGGCGGCTACAGCACCAATGAAGAAAATTGCAGGTTGCAAAATTAAGAAACCTGATTCAAAACCTCGGCCATAAAGAGAACATACAGCAACTAAAGAAATATATGACCCCATGATTGGAAATCTTCCTAAGAAGAATGAAAACAATATTGCAATTCCAAGAAGCCAGAGCATATCACCCGCAGAAATTCCTAAACTTGAATATGAGCGCAAAATAACAACAAAGCTAATAGTAACAACCATTGCACTACCCGCTCTTCCAAAGACAGAAAAGACCGGCAAACTTACTGAAGAGATTCTTCGCCTTACTCCTAAACTTTCATTTGAATGCCTTAACAAAATAGGAAGAGCTATATTAGAGTCTCCCGAGCAGAAAGCTGCCAATACAGGAGCTATTGAAGCATACAAAATTTTATAAGGATTTATGTCTCTACAGAAGAGTTTTAAAATCAATGGATAAACAACTAAGGCAATAATGAAAAAGTCTACAATCAATAAAACAATTAAACCACCAAAAAATTTAGTAGCCAACATAGCCTTAAGCTGAATGATTTTTTGTAAAGAAATTACAATTAAACATACTGAAAAAATATCTACAAAAAATGCCATTACAGCATAAGATACTCTTGCAAGAGAATCAAACAAAGTCAATGCCGGTTTGGCAACAGATTTATCAACAGCACAACCTGCCCCTGCAAAGCCCGCAAAAACACAAAGAGGTAAAATGTAAACACCTTGTAAAAGAGCATCAAAAGCACTTGACGGAAAAAGAAGCATGAAAGACTTCATTATTCCTATTGGTTCAAGTTCTGTAGCCTGTTCAACGAAGATAGGTATTCTGGCCGGGTTACTAATTAAAACAGAAGCAAGACCAAGAAGAGCTATCAAAACTGTTGAAACAATAATAAACAGTGAAATATAAAGAGTAAGCCTAAAAAGACTTCTGGACTCTCTTAATTTGCAAATACTCAAAGTAAAGCTAAAAAACAAAACAGGGTACAATGAATATCGACCAATCTGAATTGCCATGTTTGACAGAAAGTCTACAGCAGAATTAAAAAATTCACTATTCAAAGGTGCTATCAATGTAAACAAGAAACCAATTATTATGCCTATAAGGTATTTTATCCAAATCTTCATAAAATTTATTCTATAAGAAGACTTGACTTTAGTCAATAGCAGTGATTATAAACGACAATTTCACAAAATTATTTAAAAGCTAAAATTATCACTATATAGCCAGCTGTGACAATTGTTCTGACACTTTCTTTACGGCTTGGCTTTCTTCTTCTCCTGCTTGAATAACCATTCCAATTGATGTACTAATATTTTCAGCGCTTAAACTTATGTTTTTCATATTAGCTGTAATTTCATTTGATGTTTCTACAAGCTTCTTACTTTCCTTACTAACTTCATGATTTCCCTCAACCATCTCATTAGCACCAAGTCGTACTTGTTCAGTTATATCATTGATTTCTCGTATTGCATTTAAAACCTGTGAGCTTCCTGAACTTTGTTCTGTTATGGCATTCATGATTTCATTACTTCGGTTTTGTACCAAATCAAGTTGCTTAACAATTGTTTGGAATTGTTGTTCTACCTTGTCGGAAGATGTGCCTAAGGTTTCTATATTAACTTTTAAACCCTTTAGTACTGATGTGATATTTTTACCTTGTACACTGGACTCTTCGGCAAGCTTACGGATTTCATCAGCAACAACGGCAAAGCCTTTTCCTGTATCACCGGCGTGTGCAGCCTCAATTGCCGCATTCATTGCAAGTAGGTTTGTTTGACTTGCAATTCTTTGAATAACATTGGAGGCTTCCAATAAGCCGTCTGAACTTTCTGTAACAGTCTTTACAATTTCTGCTGTTCCTTTGATTGACGCATTACCCTCTTCAGAAACTTTTATAAGCTCGTTAATAGCATCCATGTTTTGATTTACAACCTTATCTACGGAATGCATGCTGGCACTCATTTCTTCAATTGTTGCTACTGACTCAGTTACAGAGCTTGATTGATTTTCAATATTATTTTTTAAACTTTCAAGATTTTCCGCAATTTTTGAGAGGGTCTTTTGAGTCTCTAAAACGCCACCGGCTTGATCCTGAATATGTGCGTCTACTGTTTCAATATTTTGTGTTATAAATGAAATAGCCTTTGAAGTGCTTTTCATATTTGTTCCTAGTTTTTCTGATGAAGATGTTGAAACATCAACGGACTCTGTTAGATCCTTTAAAAACTTTCTATTGAAAGATAAAAATTGATTGTAATCTTTATAAAGCAATGCCATTTCATCTCTAAAATATATATCTAAATCCTCTTGCTTATAGTTTCCTCGGGCAATATCTGAAATTCTACTTCTTAATGTTACAATTCGAACTTTTAAATTTTTAATAATGCTTATAATGTTAATAAAAGAAAAGACCAGAGAAAAACTTACAAAAAATAAAAATTCAAACAAGAATCGGGTCGTGCCTACAAGATCATGATGCTGTATAAACGGCAATCCTGTAAATAACATTACGGAGAGGACTGATAAAAGTACAACAAGAAATAATTTTTTTGTGATTGAAGAGCCTTCTCTGTTAGGATCGATAGGAATGAAATTTGCCCATCGCTCAAGTATTCTAGTTGTATTACTTACAAAAAATCCTGCGACCAAGAAAATATTTCCGGCTGTGCTGAAACAATATGTAAGTACAAAAGCTTTGTTACTCAATACACCTGCTTCAATACTTGACAAAAACGGACCTAAAAGTGCAATAGAAATAGGAACTAAATAAAGAATCTTTTTGTATAGGTTAATGGCTTTGTATGCTTTATCAAGATCTTCTTCCCAGTTTACTATCATTGGAATTAAAAATTTTCTTTTTAGAAAAGGGCTGAGTATGGAAACAATACAGCATGTTGCAAAAGTTACGGTTGAAATTAATTCTCCCATAGCAACATCAGCGGCTTTTCCTGCTGTAAGTCTTATAACACCAAGACACATAACATTGGTTAAAATCCAAATTGTATTTGATAAGATATCGAAAATTAATAATTTTTTAGGCGCATGGTAGGTATCATTATTAATCATAAAATCATTCCTCCCAAGTTTGTAAATTCTAGTTAATATTTATAGCATAGTTTTTTGTGTGTTACAATAGGGTTTTGGAAACAAGCCCTTTTTATTATTGACTTTTCTCTTCTTCTGTGCTAAACTTCCGAGCATGAATAAAGCATTAGAAATATTAAAAGAGCGGGGTTTTATCCGCCAGTGTACAAATTTAGAAGAATTATCAGATAGAATGGACAAGGGGCCAATAAAATTTTATGCAGGTTTTGATCCTACAGGTGAAAGTTTGCACATAGGACACATGTTGCCTGTTTTCGCAATGCGACACCTATGCCGTAGCGGACACAAGGCTGTTGTTTTGCTTGGTGGCGGTACTGCTCGAATTGGTGATCCTTCAGGTAAAACCGAAATGAGAAAAATGCTTGACTATTCTACACTCGACAAAAATGTTGAACTTATGACAAAGCAGTTCAAAGATTTTCTTGCTGAAGATGCAAGTTCTGTAGAATTTGCTAACAATAAAGATTGGACTGCAGATTTAAACTATATTGACTTTTTGCGTGAGATTGGTTCTCACTTTTCTGTTAATAGAATGTTGACATTTGAAGCTTACAAAAAGCGAATGGAAACAGGTCTTTCCTTTTTGGAATTTAACTACCAGCTTTTGCAGAGTTATGACTTTCTTGTGCTTAATGAAAAGAACGGAGTTGAAATGCAACTTGGTGGCGATGACCAATGGGGCAACATGGTTGCAGGAAGTGACTTAATCCGAAGAAAAAATAACAATGAAGTTTTCGCTTTGACCGTTCCGCTTATCACTTGTGCCGATGGCAAAAAGATGGGTAAGACAGAAAATGGTGCGTTGTTCTTAAATCCTGAAATGGTAACGCCTTATGACTTTTTCCAATACTGGAGAAATGTTGATGATGCAGATGTTCAAAAATTTATGTTGCTACTCACATTTTTGGAAGTTGAAGAAATTGAAAAGATTTGCGCAGGCGATATAAACAAGGCAAAGGAAAGTCTAGCCTTTGAAGTTACAGCTCTTATTCATGGTAAGGAAGAGGCAGAAAAAGCTCTAGCCGGAGCAAAGGCTGCTTTCTCAGGTGGCGGAAACAAAGACGCAATGCCAACCGTAAACATTCCTCTAAGCGAATTCGAAGAGGGCATTGGCGTTTTAACATTGTTCAGCAAAGCCGGTTTGGCAAACACCAACAGTGAGGCTCGTCGACTAGTGCAACAAGGCGGAGCATTCGTAAACAACGAAAAAGTAACGGATGTAAAAGCAATAATCACAAAAGAAAATCTCGACGAAGATAACGAGCTGATTTTGCGGGCAGGGAAGAAACGATTTAAGAGAGTGATTACAAGCTAGGTCTTTATAGGAATATAAGTCATGACTATTTTAGAAATATTTCTGCAAGAGAAAAATGATCAAACAAAGGGTGGCTTGTATCATCAAACACAAATAAAGCTTAGTTTTAATACAAACAGAATTGAAGGGTCCAAGTTATCGGAAGAGCAGACTAGATACATTTATGAAACAAACACCCTCTTTACTGAAGAGGGGATGGAAACTGCCAATGTTGATGATATTCTTGAAACGGTAAATCATTTTTCTTGTTTTGATTATATGCTCGGTATTGCCAAAGAAGAATTGTCGGAAGAACATATAAAAAAATTCCATGAAATATTAAAAGTTAATACAAGTGATTCAAGAAAAGACTGGTTTAATGTCGGCGCTTATAAGTCAAGAGCGAATATAGTCGGGGGCATTGAAACTTGTCCGCCTGAAAATGTTAGTACTGAAATGGCTCAGCTATTATCTGAGTATAATAAAAAAACAAAAATAAGCCTTGAAGATATCGTAGACTTTCATTTTAAGTTTGAGCGAATACACCCTTTTCAAGACGGCAACGGAAGAGTCGGTCGTCTAATTATGTTTAAAGAATGCTTGAAAAATAACATAGTCCCGTTCATTATCGAAGATGAATACAAGTTTTTCTATTACAGAGGCTTATCAGAATACTTAAACACAAAAGGCTATTTACTTGACACCTGCCTCTCTGCCCAAGATAAGTATAAAGCAATTCTAGATTATTTTGAAATCAAATACTAAATTTTCTAATCAGGTTTTTTATAGGAAGATAATTCCAAATAAAGCGCCCAGTACAACAATAAAAATTGGGTGGAGCTTTTTGTAGAAAAGGGAAACGCCTAGCATAAGCACAAAGAAGATGAATTGTTTGATATGTACGATGTCAACGATTTGTTTTGTGCTTTGAAACTTTGTTAAAGATAAAACTGAGATGTTTAGAACCTGCCAAAATGCAACGGCTATCATTCCTGTTGCACCGGCTCTTAGTCCGTAGAAGCTTTTTTTGACAAGGGGCTTTTCTTGAAAGGCGTGTGCGAAACGCGCAATTATTAAGATGATTATAAATGATGGCATTATAATTCCCAAGGTGAGAACTATTCCGCCGACAACGCCGTACAATTCATAGCCGATGTAGGTTGCCATGTTTACGCCGATTGGTCCAGGGGTTGATTCTGAAACGGCGACCATTGCGAAGAAATCTTCAGAACTGATAAGTCCGCGAGGGATAAGTTCTTGTTGCATAAGCGTAATTGCAACCAAGCCTCCGCCAACAGCACAAAGTCCGATATAAGCAAATAAAAAAAACAACGCAAATAAAGACATTATTGCTCACCCCCTTTAGTCGATGAACTTTCATCTTGTGTATTTTTTAGAGGGGGGTGTCGTAAATCCACTATAGTTCTAATAATAAAGCCAATAGTCGCAGATCCTAAAACTATCCAGATTCCCGAAATTCCTAAAAAGAAAATGCAAACAAAACTGTTAAGTGCGATTAAAAAAGTAAAGACATCAATTATCGTGCGTTTGCTAAAACCTGTAACGGCTTTTAAAAGCAAAACTGCAACGGCAACATTTACACCCTTTAAGGCTTTTTGCATCCATGTTATGTCACTAAAATTAGAGACTAACATTGCTATTATCGTGATGATTATTATAGAGGGAGTTATAACTCCAAGTGTTGCAAAGAGGCTACCGAGAAAGCCGGCTTTTTTATGACCAACAAAGGTCGCTGTATTTACGGCTATTACCCCCGGTGTGCATTGAGCAATGGAAAAATAGTCGATCATTTCTTCTTCGCTTATCCACTTTTTTGTTTGCACTAAGTCTCTCTTGAAAAGGGGGAGCATTGCTAAACCGCCACCAAAAGTTACCGCGCCAATTTTAAAAAATTGCAAGAAGAGAGATGTTAAAATTTTTACGCGATAACTTTTGAAATTCATTTTTAGAAACTTAGCTTTTTAATTTTAAGCTTTGGGCTTAAAGAATGTTTTTTGAATCGTACCAAATTTTTTCCAGGCTGTAGAATTTACGAGCTTTTTCACTCATTAAGTGAATAACAATTCCGCCTAAATCGATTAATTTCCATTCATCACCATCGGGGCTTTTTCGCTTTGTTCTAAATTCTTCTAAGTCATACTTTGGCAAAACTTCGTAAATTCTTTTTTGCAAACCTGATGCGTGAGTTGCACTAGTAACAGTACAGATAACAAAAAAATCAGTCCAGATGTTTGCTTCTCGCAAGTCTAGAACGACTGTGTCTTCTCCCTTAAATTCTTTTAAAAGCTTGCCAATTTCTAAAGCAGCTTCTGAAAAATCAAAATTTTCTATCATAATATTTTCCTTATTCTTTTTTCTTTCTTTTAATAACCGTAAAGCCATTAAAGTCAGAACCTAAAATTAAAGTGAAGTCAACATTTGCCTCACTACCATAATCCAAATCCTCATCTTCAGAACTTTCATCCAAAGAAGTTGTTTTAATGTTTTCACAGTGAATAACATTTGCAACAATTTTTGCAACACTTGGATTTCCAATTCTATCAATTAAAATTGTTTCTTTAGTAGCCTCTTCTGCATTTCCGATATTAACTACATCATAACCAAAACTTTGGTACAACTCGGAAGTGTTTCGAGCCAAGCCTTGTTTTCCAGTTCCGTTTAAAATTTCCAAGGCATAAACTCTTTCCAATACAGAAGAATCATCAGATGCCAATACAGCAATTGCCTGACGAATAACTTGTTTTAATTGATAACCTTCTCTAAAAGGCATAAGAAGTTTTTTCTCACCAACATATCTAATAGCTCCGGTAACTCGCTGGGGAATAAGTCTTTCCGAATCGAGTTTACAGAGTAAAGACAGCAACTCTTTAAAGTCTCCACCACTTAAATTTGAATGCATATTATCTTCTAAAATAACAAACCTGTCTCTTAAAAAAATATCAGGCGAATTATCATTTATAGCTCTAAGCAAAGCAAGAAGAGCTTTCTGCTTTCTTGAAGCGGCTTCTCTTTCGTTATCAAGTTCATCTTTATAAATTAAATAGTCCCGAATTTTATCGCCATCAAGAGTAACTGAACCTGAGGGCAATAAGACTCGCATCGATTCGGTATTTATATCTACCGGAGAGGGAATGAATACCGAAAGACCACCAAGCATGTCTGTCAAATTTGAAAACTCTTTAATAGACATGGTCAAATAAAAAGGTAAAGGAATTCCCGTTAGTTTTTCTATCTCATCTTTAAAGCGTTCGATGCCCTTTTCTGTATAAACAGCACCAACACCATCAGTACGATTTAATGACTGAATAATCAACCCTGTATTAGAGGGAATGTCAAACATTACAGCTCTCTTGGTTTCAGGATAATATGCAATTACATTTGTTGAAATCGGAACTTCATTATCTTCAACGACAACTAATATATTTAAAATCTTTTCAGATGAAAAATAATCCTCAAGAGTATCTTTTTTCATTTTTAATAAGACTACCACGACAGCACTAATTAGGATTACTAAGATTACCAAAAGAAATAGAATATTCTTTCCTGTATCCATCAATTTAATTTTCATTTACCGCGTCCTTTGTTTCAGTCTCTAATTCAAGTTTTAAACCGGCATACATTTTTTTTGTTAAAGGATGAATTGGACCTCTGTTTTTTTCTATAAAAGCGATATTCCAATCCAGAACTTTCATCATCAATTCATTCAATGAAGCCTTAAGAGCAAACTGTCTGAATTCTTCCGTATTCGGCCTGCGCGGTTCAATTTTATCAGCTATGTAAACTATTTTACCCAGAGCATCTATATTCTCATATCCAAAAGTATGAAAGGCAACAGCTTTTAATATTGAATCATTTTCAACAGAAAATTTCTCTTTCAAAATAACAGCGGCAGCTCTACCATGTAAAAGGTTTAATCTTTTTTGCTCTGTATCATCAATGCCCAAGCCATCAGCTTTTACCGTTTCAAGAAGTTCTTCATCCGTAAAATTTTTGCAAATATCATGTGAAAGCCCCGAAAAAAAAGCCACTTCAGGGTCTACTTTTTCGGAAATATATAAGTCAGCAAGATATTTAGCATAGTCAGCAACTCTATGCGAATGTTCATATCTAGATTCTTTTAGCTTCTCTTTTGCAAAAGCATCAACTTGCTTTATAAGTTCTGTAAAATTATAGTCCATAAATTTTTCTTAAAGAATTTATAGTTTACATAATTTTATAGAAAGTGTCAACAAAGTTTGTTTTTTGAAAATTTAAGATTGATAGATTTGAAAAATAAATCTGTTATATAAAAAAATAGTCTGTGTAATAAGCCCGGAACAAACTTTATTACACAAACTAAAAAATTAAAAAGTTATTTTGTCAAACGAAATAAATATAAACTAATATTACTCACTAAGAGCTTTTTTTACAGCTTTTACAAGAATAATATCTTTTACACGCTCGTAAGTTTCTTTTCCCTTTCCTTTTCCAAGGATTAATTCATCTCCATCAATTTTTGCAATTTGTGTTACTGTAGTACCATCTTCGCTATAAACAACCTTACCATCAGTCACTTTACCAACTTCTACAGCTTTTTCTACCTTATTATCAGAAGTAAACTTTATATCATAAATTTTTCCTTCCGAGACATAAAAATAATAGGCTCTTTCTGAGTCCTTCCATAAACATTGATCATTTGAACCGGTAAAAGGAGCAAATGACTTCTTAACTTCTTCTTTTCCATTATCTTTTTTTTCATCGACATTTGAAGTTGAAGCTTTTTTATCCGAAGTTTTTTGTGGACATCCAGTTAACAAAACGACTGAGCCAATAATTAAAACCAAACCAATTAACATCGAAACCTTTTTATTTTGTTTCATCTTTAAACCTTCCTTTTTGCAATTTTTTAATTTGCAATATTTTATTGTATCTATATAAAAAATTATTAAAGTTGTTCCGATTCAGATCTTAAAAAAGCCTAAATTATAATAATTTATATAAAATAAATACAACCTCAGTTTATCCCCCCATTTTTTGTCAAGCACCCAACATACATTTTTTTGTATTTTTTTGTATTTTTTTTACTAGTACCATAAATTTTTAATCCCTTACACACTTACTTGACAATGGCTTAAATAAAAAAATAGTCTGTACTGTTATTTTATGCATTCAATATGAAAAAATAGGAAAAAAGAACTTTTTTTTCTAAAACTTAGCCTTGCTTTTCATACAACAGTATAATACAATGGAAATAAGGAGGT
>PDWJ01004679.1_pt1 | contig 18267 bp, 14 predicted proteins | sample 1430881 | NCBI WGS metagenome assembly PDWJ01 (sample SAMN01162460, study PRJNA174530) | Oral metagenome, whole genome shotgun sequencing project. | biome: Marine environment; feature: Marine mammal; material: Swab sample of the gingival sulcus; isolation source: swab sample of gingival sulcus...
ACCCATATTGGCAATAGGATTGCTGGAAAAAATGCCATTGAAAATATAGACAACTCATAACCTCATGAAAATTTGAACGGTGTCAACACCCTTTAATAGCGGGACTATTGACATAAAATTTGGGGGAATTGGGGCCATTTTCATGAGATTGCAGCCGATTCATCAATTATCAAACACGCTCTCAGCTTAACATCTGTATATTCTGGCCGGGATAATTATTTTTATTTTAGACGTGAGTCAATGGCACGGGACAACTCGCTGGGTTTGGCATTTAGGAAAGGGGCCAGTTTATGTCCATGGTCAAACCACTGGGACTCAAATAAACTTTTCTCCTGGTACACAGGGAGTCCGATGAAATAGAGGGCCTGTTCTGCCTCGTCAAAAGAAAGGTCAGGATAGTTGGCGGAAAACCATTTCCGATCGGTAAGCCTACGGGTTTGGGATTCAATCTCTTGCCAATGTTCCGACCCACCCCTGCCCAAAACCAATTCAGACAGGCCATGATAAATTCTGCCCAAAGGAGACGCTGCATTTGGTGGAAGGTCCTGTTTTTCAATTTCCACCGAGTCATTTCCCTTTAGAATCTCAATGAGGAGTCGCATGGATGGATTTGTATTTTGAATTCTCCGAGCCAGATCCAGATCCCGAGCCAGAGCCAGATCCAGATCCCGAGTCCAAGCCAGATCCCGAGTCCAAGCCAGATCCCGAGTCCGAGCCAGAGTCCGAGCCAGAGTCCGAGCCAGAGTCCGAGCCAGAGTCCGAGCCAGAGGCCGATCCAGAGCCAGAGCCAGAGGCAGATCCAGAGGCAGATCCAGATCCAGATCCCGAGCCAGAGCCAGAGCCCGAGCCCGATCCAAATCCAGAGCCCGATCCAGAGCCAGAACATCGCGGCATAAAAATAATAATTTTATGCTCATTAGCTTGATCAATTGTGCGATCCTTTTGCACCAGAACAAAAAAGTATTTTTTCTGTCGCTTTTCTCTTGAATCAGATCCGGGTTTCTCAGAATGATGTCTGGCGAAATGTTGAAAAGACGAGTTGACGGGGTGGTGAACCATAGGTGCAGAGGCAGCGTTAAAAGCAGGCGTTTCTGTATGGGGCCATCTATGGCATAGCAGAGGGGAAACAGATAGTACAACGTTTTGGGGTCAAGTTTGTCCAACACCGTTTTTGCCAAAATCTCTTCCAGCACTTTGAACTCCAGTTTTTCCAGAAGTTGTAAAGATAGAAGGAGATCAGGTGTAGGCAAAGGGAGGTCGGCCTCACAGCTTACATTTATTCGATTCTTCAGAACCTTTATAAAATGCTGGTGAAAGATATCCGCTGTAACCCCGTTAATTTTGTCGATAAGAGAAAAATCTATTTTTTCTTGAAGCTGATCCAGGATAATGGTGCAGGCGATCTCTTTTTTCCCGGCATCAATGCCTGAATGCAAATCCCCAAGTCATACAGATAAATGGCGGCAAAGTATTCCTGAAACGATAAGTGGACAAAATTATAATATCCCGGTTTTCTGGGCAGCAATAATCCTGAGCGGCGGGCGATATAACTTAATTCCTTGTCTATGTCACATGAGGAATCCAGATTCCTGCCCATGATCTCCCTGATCCGGGGTTCAGGTATCAGAATCTCCGGGGTTTCATCCGATTTTGTTTCCCTTTGTTTCTGCATCTTAAAGGCCAGTTCAGATAACCACAGAATATGCCGGCTTTTATCAACCGAGGTCTCCTGGATCCCCCGGAACGTATCAATGGATTCAAGATAGGCTTCGGTGATTTTGTCGTACAGCATGACCCGCCCGGACGGAAGCGTTGCATGGACACGGTGAATCAGGGCAATCATGGTCAGCATATTGGGGTTAGCAGCCAGGCGTTTGATGCTGTCTGACCCATCAATGGCTGTTTCAAGGGAGAGAATATTTTTTTCGCGCACAGCAGGATCCGCTTCCCTGAGGGTGTACCAGTTTTCGATAAATTTGGATATCTGACGCTTCTTAAAGGGCTGGATGTAATGCAGATGAGGGGATTTGGCCTGAGTTCTGGCATCTGAATTTTCTGCAGAATCAAACGGCACCTCCTCATACCCGATAATACGGCTGGTGGAAATCCAGACACAGGCCGGGTAATTTTCCATGCCTTCATTTATTGCTTCTTGCAGGGCCCTTCTGCGTTCTATATCCCCAATTTCATCCAGGCCGTCCATGATGATAAGGGCCTGACCGGCCTTTAAAACCCCGGTCAGGTCATCAGCCGAGGGGCCTTTCTCTTCTGGCCAGAAGGGCTGGGCCTGGAACTGGTCTAACATGCCTTGAAAGGTAATTGTCTTTTTAATGTTGTAATCCCTGAGAATAAAGGGCAGGGGAATCATTTGTCCCAGCATGGATTCAAGAGAATGTTTTCTGGTGGAGGCAAAAAGCGTGGTCAGATGGCTTGTCAGTGTGGATTTGCCTGAGCCGGGGTCACCTAATATAACGTGTCGGCGGGATTGTTTGAGCGCCTGCCCAATGCCGTAAGTCTTTTTTGTTTCATCCAACGGGTCTGTTGACGGGGTTTTATCCAGGTAAATGGGAACATACAGCCGTTCCAAAAGCACATCAGGGATATCTTTCAGGCTGGGAAGCCCCAAAAACCGGGCATATTTAAACCTGAGAAGGAGGCTGGAAAAATAGGTGAGCCAGCTTTTCCGGTTAAATGGATTGATAAACTTCTTTTTATCAGCGTCATTCATTTGATTCACCTGAAAAGGTATAGGTTAAATTCGTCATCTGTGACAGGCTCTTTTCTTTTTCTAATCATTCCTGCTGCACGAAACAGGCCTTCATCCGACGGATCCTGGAATAGTGATTGATATTCATACTCAGGGGTCTCGTCGGATGAGTTCGTCTCACTGGATTCATCCAGCAGGGTGAGCTTTTCCAGCGCCCAATGGTCGTTGGTTTCTCCAGAGGTGCAAAACTCTTTCAAACGGTTTTCCCAGAAATCAGGTTCATGGATCAGAATACGATACAAATCATGGGCATTGATTTTCAGATAGGCGAAAATCAGGGCAAGTTCCTTATCAAGGGAGATCTGCTTGCCGGGCATTTTTTCTATTCGTTTTTTTAACTGCTCAATATAACGACTGAATCCGTTAACAAACAGTTTTATTTTCCGGGGATTTGGCGGCAGTAATTTAAAGTCGACAATCTTCTTGGACCATGTTTCCCAATCCTCCACCCCGCTGTTTTCCAAAAGGTGTTTCAGATACTTTTCATATTCCGTATCATAATTGAGATGAGAAACATATTGGAATATCTTGTATAGATAATCATCCGCGTATAATTCTGCTTTTGTCTGCCGATCTTTCTCGTCAATATCTGTTGGGATGAGGCCTGATTTCTTTAGTTCAGCAGCCACAGCGCGTCGAATATGCCGGATATCCAGGCCAAGCACAAAAACACAATTGGAAAGGGGAAAATAGACCTTCATGGCTTCAAGGAATCGAAACGCAACCGGACCGGTGCACCGGTCAAGGTCATCGACCAGAATGATTAACCGTTTATTGGCCCCCTTGCCCAGAAGGGTCTGAATCGCATTTTCCATAAGATCTCTAACCATCTGGGAAGGCAGGGGCTGGGTGAAATGCTCTTTTTCCCATTTTTCTCCTGCTGCCATGATTTTTCCTGGGGATACCCCGATGTTCTGGGTCAGACCATCCAGGGACATCAGGGCAGCATAACCCAGTTTTTTCGCCCTATCATGAAAATTTTTCGACAGGGTAAAATGGGACCGGATTTCGTTGAGTAAAGCAACCGCCGGATTTTGTTCAAACTGATAGTGCCAGGCGTCAAACCAGATAACTTCACTATTTTCCTGTTTTGTGCATTCCGTTTTAAAATGCGCTTCATATAGCGTTTTTGCATTTTTATAACCGCACCCTTCACCGGAAAGGTACAGGTGTAGTTTTCTTAAAAAGCTTGTTTTGCCGACCCCCCAGTCGCCATGTATCCCCAGCACATAGGGCGGTGTGCAAGTCAAAACCAGCTCAGCCATCTCCTTAACGTGACGGTAATGGTTGATCTGGTCTTCAAGCGTCCAGTTATCATTGAAAATTTTTGTACCGATCATTATGAACTGTATCCTTGAATGAAGGTTAAGGCAGGTTGAAAAAAACAACACGCCCATTTTGCCTGCCTTTTATCCGTATGTGCTGCAGGGTCAAAAACAGATCTACCCGGAGATTAACCACCCCTGACACTGAAAAGCAAGACTAAATCTGACAGGGTAGTAAAATGTCCGCCGCTGCCGCCTCATGGTCCCTGGCCGGACACCATGCCGTGCCAGGCCATGCGTTTTACTTTTTCAACGAAGAAATTGCGAAAATTAGCATTCTGTAACAGCCTGTCGAATATTTAATCCTTTAGTTGACAAAAGGGTGAGCCGATCATTAAACTTCACGATTTGATGGCGTTAGCTGCCAAAAAAATTTGATGCAAATGATTTTGAAAATGGAGGAAAAGCATGGCGTTACGAAGAAACGCGCTTGTTCTGGTAATTTTTACAGGCCTTTTAGTTCTGATCTCTGACTGTATTGCTTCCCAGTCTTTGCGGACCACCCTGGAAAATGCCTGGTATGCCCATCTTCAGGCCAGCAGGTCAGGAAATGAGTCGGAACTTCAGAAAACAATGTCATCCTACAGCCTTTGCACTTTGAAAAACAAACTGGTTTCAGCACAGCGGTCGTTAACGGTTGACATCATAAAAAGTTTTGCAAAATACGGTCCTGATATATCCAGAATGGAATTTGCCAGAGTGCTTGAAAAAGGGGATAATGCAGGCCTTGTATATGTGATGGATTCAGGAGAAAAAGATGCCAAAGGAGATCCCACTGTGACCTTCAGCGTCATTAAATTTGTAAAGGAATCGGGATGGAAAGTGGAATCCACCATGAATTGCGACAAGCCAATGTATCGGGGGGATGGCCGGAAAACACAGTTCTATATGGCAGACCTGCGGCCGTCATGTGCCATGGACGGAAAGGTAAAACCGGCACCGGACCTGGTCCAGAAGCCGTATTCAACAGCGCTGCTTGATGTATTCAGTTATGGTTACCAGGTTCAGATTACGGTTAACGGTGTTCCCCAGCAGCCGGTTACAGGCAGTTGGTCCGGGGTATTGATCGGTGGTCTTTGCAAGAACAGAAACAACATTACCATTTCAATAACAAAACTGGACCAGGCCGGGCAACGTGCACCGAAAATAAGAATTCGCCAGCGTCTGAAAAATCGTACAACACGAGAGGTTTTGAAATTTGAGCCCACAAAAAATATTGAGGGCGTTCATACCTTTACGGTTTCTGTCAAATAGCTTCTGAATTCACGGCATGGGTTTTTAGAATAGTATGACAAAGTTTATTTTTGCACTGATGCTGCTTGCCGGCACCGCACTGCTTTTACCGGCCCAGTCCTGGGCGACCCGGGAGTATCTGTTCACCGGCCAGACAATGGGGACCACCTATGCCGTTAAGCTGGTTTCTGCCAGGCCCCTGTCAAAAAGTCTGTGGCGGAAAAAAATTGATCTGCGCCTGGAACAGGTCAATGCCCGTTTATCCATGTACCGGAAAGACAGTGAATTATCCCGGTTCAATGCTGCGCCAACGGGACAGATGTTCAGGGTTTCCCAGGATTTCTACCAGGTGATTGGCCAATGCAGGAATCTGTATATCCTGACCGATGGGGCCTGGGACGGCATGGTCAAACCCCTGGTGGACCTGTGGGGATTCGGCACAAAGGGGCGGCGGACCACACCACCTGAACCCGGGCAGATCAAAACAGCACTGGCCCATATTGGGTTTGACAAGCTTGAGATCGGGGACCATATCCTGACCAAAACCGTGCCCGGCATCACCCTGGATTTAGGCTCCATCGCCAAAGGGTATGGTGTGGATCAGATTGCCCGTCTGATCAGACAGAGTGGAATTGAGAACTATCTTGTTGAGATCGGCGGAGAGCTTTCCGCCGCAGGGAAAAACAAGCATCGCAAAACATGGACCGTAGGCATCGCCAATCCTGAAAAAGGCGTTTTGGCTTCAGGGTTGTACCAGCAAGTGCGCCTGGAGAACAAAGCCATTGCCACCAGCGGCAATTATAGAAACTATTTTGAAAAAGACGGGCACACCTATTCCCACATTATCAGCCCGAAAACCGGTTATCCGGTTGAAAACGACGTGGTATCCGCATCGGTTATTTCCGATACCTGCACCCTGGCCGATGGGCTTGCCACAGCGCTTATGGTCATGGATCCCAGTCAATCCATTGCCCTTATCAACCGCCTTGACAACACGGAATGCCTGATTATCCGCCAGAACGGAAAAACAAGAACACCCCTGCGGTCATCCGGATTCAAGTCTTACGAACGGCCCATGGGCCGACCTGGTCTTTCACCGGGATCTGCCCACAACAAACAATGAAAGAACCAAATGGGTTTGCTTAGAGCGTGTTTGATAATTAGGGGATCGAAGCGAAATCCCATGAAAATGAGAACCAATTTTCACAAATTTTGTTGTTAATAGCCGGACTATTGACTCCCTGGTACGAATCCCGGGCTTCAAGGGTCTGCTGAATCATGTTGAATGTCTCTCTGTACCGGGCCGACCACAACGGGGCCACAAGCTCGTCAACATGGGGGTCACCTGTGATCCTCTGAATAATCATGGACCTGGGCAGCCGTTCCAGAAAATCGCAGACCAGATCCACATATGCCTGTTGTTCCAAAGGCGTATACCGGCCCTGGTCATACATCTTATCCAGCGCGGTGCCGCGGATCACATAAAGCAGGTGAATTTTGACCCCATTCACCCCCAGGTCACCCAGAATCCGGGCGTTTTCCAGCATCATATCCCGGGTTTCTCCGGGCAGGCCCAGGATGATATGGGCACAGACATTAAGTTTTTTTTTAGGGGCCACCAGGGCCATGGCCGTTTCAAATGCCTTGAAATCATGTTGACGGTTGATCAAAGCAAGGGTGGCGTCATGGGCGGACTGAAGCCCGTATTCCAGCCAGATCAGATGATCCCTGGTGTAGGCTTCCAGCAGATCGATTTTTGCCTTATCCACACAGTCGGGCCTTGTGCCCACAGCCATGCCCACCACCCCCTCACAGGACAGGGCTTCCTCATATAAGGCTTTAAGATGATCCACCGGGGCATAGGTATTTGTAAAAGACTGGAAATAGGCAATAAATTTTTTCGCCTTATATTTTTTTACGGCCCCGATCTTGCCGGCCTCAATCTGTTGGGAAATGGAAAGTCCCCGGGCAAAGGCCCCGGTGCCCGCCCCCTTTGCATTGCAGTAAATACACCCGGCCCGGGACAGGGTGCCGTCCCGGTTAGGGCAGGTCAACCCGGCATCCACGGAAATTTTCTGCACCCGCTGGCCAAACAGGTTGCGAAGATACGCATTATAATCTGAATACCGTTTCATTTGATCCGCACCAGCCAAAATTTTCCTCCATCTCATCCTGTTTATAGTGGCTTAACCATACAGATTACAAATGAATTTGCCAAGGTGAAGATTCCCAGCCAACGCTTGACCAACAGCGGGTAACCATTATAGTTTAGTGTTTATGAATACTTTCAATAACAGATATGATGTCATTGTGGTGGGGGCAGGACACGCCGGGTGCGAAGCCGCCTTGGCCGCGGCCCGGATGGGGTGTGACACCCTGCTGCTCACCATTGACATGGACAAAATTGCAGCCATGCCCTGCAGTCCCTCCATCGGCGGTACAGCCAAAGGCCAGCTGGTCAAGGAGATCGATGCCCTGGGCGGCTGGATGGCAAAAATCTCAGACTCTTCGGCCATCCAGTACCGGACCCTGAACACCCGTAAAGGTCCAGCGGTCCAGTCCACCCGGACCCAGAATGATAAGAACATCTACTCCCAAAACATGAAGCATGTTCTGGAAACAGCGCAACATCTGGATCTCAAGCAGGCCATGGTGGAATCTTTGATCGTTGAGCACCATGAAATCAAAGGCATTACCGACAATACCGGATTTGAGTATTTGGCCTCCTGTGTGGTCATTACCACTGGCACGTTTCTGCGGGGCACCGTCCATATCGGATCCTCCCGAATCCAGGCCGGGCGCGCCGGAGAGTTTGCGTCCACCGGGCTGGCCCAATATCTTGAATCCCTGGGTCTTGAGATGGGCAGGATGAAAACCGGCACACCCCCGCGGCTGCATGCGGATTCCATTGATTTTTCAGCGTTCAGTCTCCACGGATCTGACGAGGTGATCAAGCCCTTTTCCTTTTCCACCACCAAGGTCACAACACCCATGCTGCCAAGCTTCATGGGTCAAACCAACCCGGACACCCATGCCATCATCCGCAACAATTTGAGGCACTCTGCCCTGTATGGTGGACATATCAAGGGCCAGTCCGCCAGGTACTGCCCCTCCTTTGAAGACAAGGTGGTCAAATTTCCGGACCGGGATTCCCACCATGTGATCCTGGAATATGAAGGGATCCACACCAAAGAGATTTATGCCTCGGGTCTGGGCAACAGTCTGCCCCTTGAGATCCAGTACCAGGTTGTGCGCTCGGTAAAAGGGCTTGAGCAGGCCCGGATCATGCGCCCGGCCTATGCCATTGAATATGATTATGTGTCGCCCCTGGAACTGACGCCTGTCCTTGAAACCAAAAAGGTCAAAGGATTGTTCCTGGCCGGACAGATCAACGGCACCTCCGGCTATGAAGAGGCCGGGGCCCAGGGGCTGTGGGCCGGGGCCAATGCGGCGGCAAAAATACTTGGCCGCCCGCCTTTTATTCTGGACCGGTCCCAGGCCTATATGGGGGTCATGGTGGATGACCTTGTCACCCGGGGCACCCAGGAACCCTACCGCATGTTCACCTCCAGGGCCGAATACCGGCTGCTGCTCAGGGAGGATAATGCTGATCTGCGTTTGGCCCGGATCGGTTATGAATATGGTCTGACAGACAAATCACGCCTGGACGAGGTCTCCCGGATCAAAGCCGCCACAGAAAAAGAACTTGAACGGATCAGCCGGGTCGTGGTCAAACCCAGTGATGAAACCAATGCCTTTCTTTCCGGACATCACTCCAATCCCATTGAAACCGGTGTGCCTTTAACCCAATTGCTCAAGCGGGCCGAACTCAGTTACGATCTTTTAAAACAGATCGCCCCTGCCCCGGAACCTGTCCAGGACCGGGCAGCCCGGCAAGTGGAAATTGAAATTAAATATCAAGGGTATATCCGGCGTCAGTATAATGAGATTAAAAAATTTGAGGATCTGGAACGGATAAAAATTCCGCCTGAATTTTCCTTTGATGCGGCCCATGGCCTGTCCAATGAGATCAGGGAAAAACTCAACCGGATCTGCCCGGCATCCCTGGGCCAGGCATCCCGCATTGACGGCATGACCCCGACAGCCATCTCCGTTCTCATGGTGGCCATCAGCGCATGCCGGCGGGCTGTTGCGGAATAGATCCTGTTTTCAACGAACGGCCCATGGGCCGACCTGGTCTTTCACCGAGGTCTGCCCACAACAAACAATGAAAGAACCAAAAGGGTTTGTTTAGTTCTTTTATATAAAAAAATTGGGAAATTAGCATGTCGTAAGCGCCTTGCGCCCCTTGACTTCAGCAGGGTGGGCCTTACTTTTGATGACACATTTGTACTAAAAAAATGACCTATAGCTCTAAACCCAAAGGATTATATAAAATGGCGCAAGATTATTACAAAACACTTGGCATAGATAAAACTGCGACAGCTGCTGATATAAAAAAGGCTTACAGAAAACTTGCCCTGAAATACCACCCGGATAAAACCAAAGGGGACAAGACCCTGGAAGATAAGTTTAAAACCATTTCCGAAGCTTACGCAGTTCTCAGTGACCCTGAAAAAAGAAAACAGTATGACACTTACGGATCTGCCGACTTCCAGCAACGATTTTCCCAGGAGGATATTTTCAGAAATTTTGACCTGGGCGATATTCTCAAGGAGTTTGGGTTCGGCGGTGGCGGCGGATTCAACCGGTCCGGCGGTTTTTCCTCTGCATTTCAGCAGGGCGGTGCAAGGTCTTCCTTTTCAGGTATGGGGGGCAATCCCTTTTTCCAGAACGCGGGGCCTGGCGGGAGGAGTGGCCGAAAATCTGCGGTCCGGGGCAAAGATCTGGAATATGAAATTCCGTTAACCCTGGAGGAACTGATCAATGGCGGCGGTAAAACCATCACCATTTCCCAGGGCGGACAAACCCAAGCCATTGAGGTGAAAATTCCCAAAGGCCTGACCCAGGGCAAAAAAATCAGACTGGCCGGCAAAGGAGAATCCGGCGTAAATGGCGGTCCTGCCGGCAACCTGTACATCAAGTCCAGTCCGTCTTTGCCCCAGGGCATTACCTTAGAGGGGAACGATATCCTGATGACAAAGGATATCGGCCTTACCCAGGCCCTTTTAGGGGATAAGGTTGAGGTGAACACCCCGTCGGGAAAAACCATAAATCTGACCCTGCCGCCGGGAACCGGACACAAGGCTAAAATGCGTTTGCCGGGAATGGGAATTCCCCAGATGAAAGGAAATGGTTGCGGAGATCTCTATGTTGTGGTTAATATAGAGATGCCGAAAAGTTTAAATTCCAGACAGCAACAACTAATCAAGGAACTTAAGGAAACAGGATTATAATTGAACATGCCCGAAATTACCCCTTTGATTAGCCAACAGGAAATCCAGGAAAAAACCCGGAAGGTTGGACAAAAAATTACCCAGGATTATGAACGTCTTGATCTCGTGGTTGTGGGGGTGCTCAAAGGGGCCTTTGTTTTTTTGGCAGATCTTGTCCGCCAGATAGCCATTGATCATGAAATTGATCTGGTGGGTGCATCATCCTACGAAGGCACATCATCTACCGGGCAGGTTGTGTTTACAAAAAAGCCGGACCTTGAACTGAAAGGACGGGATGTGCTGCTGGTGGAAGATATCGTGGATACAGGCTGGACCCTTGTCAAAATGATCGAATCCATAAAGTCGTTAAATCCCCGGTCCATAAAAACATGTGCGCTGATTGAAAAAAGCGAACGCCGGGAAGCACAAATCAATGTGGATTATTCATGTTTCTGTATTGATGGGGGGTTTATCGTGGGGTATGGACTGGATTATAATGAAAAATATAGAAACCTGCCGGCAATCTTTAACCTGAATCTGCGGCACAAAATTTGATAGTATTCAATTATAGGAATTTTTATTTCTGACAGCTTAATAGCTAACAAACCCGCCCGGAGGGCGAATATTTAAAATTATAAAGCGAATTATTCAAGTTAAGGGGAAGCTCAATGATAATTACTTGCGAAGCCTGCTCAACCCAATTTGTCCTTGATGATGCCCTGATTAAACCAGAGGGCTCAAAGGTGAAATGCAGTAAGTGCCTGCATATTTTTACAGCCGTTCCACCGGAGCATCCCAAAATTGAAGTCCCCGGCGGACCCAAATTTGAAGAAGATGATATACCCTTTGACGAAAAAGCATTCCAAGACAATTCAGACGTTAACGCATCACAAAATGACGATTTGAGTATGTACAGCGATTCGGACAGCCAGAACCCTGATCGGAAAGAGAATGACATTGATTTATCTGAAGAGGTGCCGGATTTCCAGGATCACGACATTGAAATTGAAGATTCGGCTAAAGACTTTGACGAAGACGGCCTTGATTTCGAAGCTGTTGATTTTGAGATAGATGCACCAGAACTGGGCTCCCAGGATGATGGTCTTAAACTGGATACCCAGGAATTTGGGTTTGACGAAATTGAAAATGGGACAGTTTCCGAGCTGTCACCACTGTCCGATGATTCAGATACAGCTGATATTGAAATCAGTTTTGCCCAGGATGGCCAGGCAGATGAAGACTCAGACCTTGAGCTGGAAGAGCTATCCCTTGACATGGATGACCTATCCCTGGAGGCGTCGTCCATTAATGACCTTGAACTGGATACAGAAAAAAATGAATCCCCGGAACTTGACTTTGACGACGATCCCCAAACGAATCTTGTCCTTGATGATGACAATCGGGATGATCTATCCCTTGAACCCGAAGAAGCTCAGATTGATACCCCAGACCAACAGCAGGGCGGCATAATTGAAGAGCAACCGGATATAGAAGATGACGTCAAGCTTGAATCTGATGACGACGAAGAATCAGATGATCGGGAAGCGGCGGATGAGGAAATTGAACAAACTGACCCAGAGCAGAATAAATTTGCGGAATATGACAAGGTGCTGGACCAGGAGACCGAACCGGAAGTCGCCGGTATAACCATGCCGGATCCTGAAGTGGACGACGGGCCATCTTTGTCTGAAACCGTTTTGTCCCCGGCTGATGATGAAGAGGTGACCACCACAGAACCATCAACAGACCAAGCACTTTTGGCCCCGGAACCGTCCGCACAAAGTGTGCGCCGGAAACGAAGTAAAAAAGGGGGAAGTCTGGCAGTTAAAATTCTGCTGGTGATGATTCTGTTGATTCTGGTTGCCTATGTGGCAATCATTCGTCTTGGTATAGCCATTCCGGTGGTGTCCGACATTCAGATTCCCTTTATCAGCCAATGGCTTGAACCCAAACAGTCCCCCCTGCCACCATTGAAACCTGTAATGGACGAACCCAGTATTGACGGCCGGTTTGTTTCCAATAAAAGCGCAGGTGAACTGTTTATTGTTACAGGCAGGATAAAAAATCCATCCAATACTGCTGTCAGCTACGTCCAGGTCAAAGGGAGCCTGATGAGAAAAGATAACACCAAAGCAAAAACGCTGAGTGCCTATTGCGGAAATATCATTTCCGAAGAGATGCTTAAGTCCGGCAATATCTCGGACATAAACAGGCAGATGGGGATAAAACAAGGACATCAAAACACCAATGTCAATATCAAGCCTGGCGCCTCGGTCATGTTTATGCTGGTTTTTTCCGAGCTGCCCGAGGATCTGTCCAACTTCACCGTGGCAATACAGGGGTTTGAATCTGCTCAAAAATAAATTCAAATTTTATTTGACACAACCCTTGATATTGTGATACTTGAACCTGGTTTTTATGGCGACGTAGCTCAGATGGTCAGAGCATGCGGCTCATATCCGCAGTGTCCGGGGTTCAATTCCCTGCGTCGCTACCAGTAAATACAGCGGGATCTACTGAAATTGTAACACATTTTTGGTAGGTTCCTTTTTTTTTAAAAGCCCTGTCGACAGGCTGTTACGGAATGCATAACCCGGCGAGATTAACCACAATATATGTTTATATCAAGGCAATATCACATCAACATGTTGCTGTTTTATGAGGTGTCTATTTAGTTCCGTAACAGCCTGTCGAAAGAAAGTCCCAGGTTGTCTTTATTGTGGGGAAATCCAACTCCGGAAAAAACACGCGGATGAAAACTCATCAAAGGATTATGGTGCTGGGCACAGTTGTTTTGGGCATAGCAATAGTGCCTGCAAGTGTCTTACCCCACTGCCTTCAATCCCTTGAAAACGGATATATAAACTGGACAACCGGTCTTGTCACGGTCACTGGCCATGCCGCCCCTGAAATAAATGCCGAAGGCAAGGCTGTGGCCATGCCCGGGTCTGCCAGGGCTGGTGCCACCCGGAATCTGATTGCAATTTTCAAGCAAGTGAAAATTGCAGGGAATCTCACGGTTGGGGAGTACGCATCAACCCATGATACCATTCTTGCCGGGATTGAAAAGATTGCTCAGGATGCCCGGGTTTATCGTCAACTGTATACATCTGCCCTGGATGTAGAAGTTTGGGTGGAGGCCCCATTTTATGGCGGGTTTCTTCAGCTGCTACTCCCGGATCACATCCGGCAGATTCCCAAAATCAACGAGCTGACCCAGGGCCCGGCGAAACCGACTAAAAACAGCCCCCCAGTGGCTGCCGCTACCAAGCCATATACCGGACTGATCGTGGATGCAAGAACGTTAAATTTTGAGCCCTTACTTTATCCCACCATTGTCAGTGAACAGGGCAGGGAAATCTATTCCTCTGTTTTTATCAGCCGTGAATTCGCCGTTCAAAACGGGGTCTGTGCCTATCTATGCGACATGGATCAGGCCCTTGCGTCTGACAGGGTGGGATCAAATCCCCTGGTGGTTAAGGCGCTGAGAAAAACAGGGGACAAAACCGGTGCCATTGTGATGAGCATGGCAGACACCAAAATTTTGGACAGAGCACCCGAACGCCACATTTTTTTTAAAAAGTGCCGGGTGATTGTCCTGGTAAAACCGCCTGGGTAAAAAAGACAAGCATATGGGTGAAGTTTGATTCAAACACTGATCAGCGCATTGTCAATGAGCCTTGACTTTCCCACCTGCACGGCCAGAGCCACAAGCGTTTTTGTCTGTACCATTTCCACCGGCTCAAGAGTCCGGGGATGGCACAATTCAATGTAATCAACCCGGGTGTGGTCAAATGAGAGAATAAAGGCTTTTGCCTCCCTGACAAGATCCGGAACAGACAGGACACCTTGGGCAACCCTTTGTTTTAAAAGGCTGATGGCCTGGGAAAGGCAGACCGCCGACGCACGCTGCTCCGGCGTAAGATAGGCATTTCTGGAGCTCATGGCCAACCCGTCTTCCTCCCTGATGATCTCCCCGCCAATGATCCGGATATTGAAATCCAGATCCTTGACCATCTGCCGGATGATGGCAAGCTGCTGGAAGTCTTTTTTTCCGAAAATTGCCACATCAGGCATGACAATGTTGAACAGTTTAGTTACCACCGTGGCGACCCCTCCGAAGTGGGTAGGGCGAGACCGGCCGCACAGATACTGGGGGAGAAGGTCCAAAGAGACATGGGTCTGGTAGTCAGACCCGTACATTTCTGTTTTATCTGGAAGAAAAACGGATGTCACCCCTGCCTGCTCAGCCAGGACAAGGTCATTCCGGATATTGGTGGGATATTCGTCCAGGTCTTCATTGGGGGCAAATTGGGTGGGATTGACAAAAATGCTTAAGACCAGCTCATCACCCAAGGTTTTGCCTATTTCAAGCAGTGAAACATGCCCTTTGTGGAGGTATCCCATAGTGGGCACAAAACTGATGGTCTTTCCCTGTTTTTTTTTTTCAGCAGACCAGGTCTGCATATCCGCTTTTGTTTTTAAAATATCCATTATTGGTCAAGTTCCTTTTTTTACGGCGATGTCCATCTCAAATGGTATATGGTTTTTTAGGAATCATTTTATGATATATCTCCAGTGTAAATAACAGCAAGAAAAATCTTAGAGACTGTTTGGTAATTGATGAATTGGCTGCAATCTCATGAAAATGGCTCCAATTCTCCCAAATTTTATGCGAATCGTCCGGCTATTAACAAAAAAATTTGTAAAAATTGGTTCTCATTTTCATGAGATTTCGCTTCGATCCCCTGATTATCAAACAGGCTCTTAGGCAGCAGCCTCAGTCGGATCAACCCTCCCGGCAGGGGATGGCTGGTCCGGAATCGTTGGTTAAACAAGAGGCAGATTGGCATTGGCCCAGGCAAAAAGGCCCCCGGCCAGGGATTTGAGTCGGGTGAATCCAGACTTTTTAAGGAAACTTGCGGCGATGTTGGAGCGATACCCGGTGCCGCACTGAAGGATGATTTCACTGTCTTTATCCACCTCGGGCATTTTACCATCCAGGATCTGGGTCAGGGGCAGGTGTTTGGACTGGCCGATGCGTCCTGAATTCCATTCCGCAGGGGTTCTGACATCCAGAATCAGCGGGCAGTCTGGACCCAGGAGGCGCTGGAGCTGCTGGGGAGAGATCTGCTCCAGCTGCTCCACAGGGCGTCCGCTCATGAGCCAGGCGTTAATGCCGCCGGAAAGGTAACCCAGGATGATATCGTATCCGATGCGATGAAGTTCGGTGACCATGCGGTCGTAAGCCCCCCTATCATCCACAACAAGCAGGAGTTCCGCCATTGGATCAATGACCATGCCCACCCAGTTGGCCAGTTGTTTTTCAAAACCGATGTTGACGCTGCCGGGGATGTGAAACCCGCCGTATGCTGCGCTGCTGCGGGTGTCCATGATCAGGGTATTTTCATCTTCCATCAGTTCCTGGAACTGGGCCGGTGTCAGTGGCTTGTCCAGTGTACAGGCGTCCAGTAGATCTGCGCCTTTACGGTTGGTTTCAATGATATGGGTGAAGCTTTTAGGCCGGACAGGAAAGGCGGAGGTGATATCCTCCTTGAAGGCCTCAAAGGAATCAAACCGAAGCATGTGGTTAGCGCTGCGTTCATATCCCAGTGTGGAACTTTTTTTGGCACTCATGCCTCTGCCGCACAGGGAGCCTTCACCGTGGGCCGGGTAGACTTCAAGGTGGTCAGGATAGTTGGCCAGGGTTTTGTAAAGGCTGTTATACAGGTTTTTTACCTGATCATCTAAGACCTCCTCCCCAGGAAGATCGGGCCGTCCCACATCGCCGACAAAGAGCAGATCGCCGGTGAGGATCATCTGGGGATCCTTTGACCGGGAGGTATCTGTCACAACCAGGGAGATGGAGTTGGGGGTGTGTCCCGGGGTGTGGAGGACTTCGATTTTGGCTGCGCCAAGGGTGAAGATATCGCCGTGCTGGGCGTTTTTGTGGGGGTAATTGATCTCTACGCTGTCGTTGATGTAAATGTCCGCCCCAGTGGCTGCGGACAGCTCCTGATCACCTGAGATGTGGTCTGCGTGCAGATGGGTATTGACGATGTGGGTGATGTTCATGCCTTCTTGTTGGGCAATGTCCAGATAATCCTGGATGTCTCGTTTGGGGTCCACCACCATCATGACTTTTGCTGCAGGACATCCTATGCAGTATGACTGGCATCCAAGGCCGGTTACGGAAATCTGATTGAAATACATGGATTCTCCTTTTATCTGTGAATTTTTAGTATGAATTTAGAAGGGCTGTTTCAACCCTGATAGCAATGTCCTTATCACGATGTTTGCTGGAAGTCCATGGTCAAAAAAACTTGCCGAGGTCTGGGAATCGCCATTGAAAACCGTTTGCAATAAAGGCCCAGTGACGTTATCCACCAAGTTTCGCGCCACAGCGTTTAGATATTCAATCCAGGAAATCAACGACGTTAGGCCACTTATTTTGCTTCAGGCAGATAAACATAAAAGCGGTCTCCACACCCACAGCACCGCCGTAATTTTTAACGATACCGTGTACCACAGCAAGCCCAAGACCGGCATTCTCCTTGTCTTTCTTGGTTGAGTAGCAGGGTTCGAGAATATGGAATAAAGCCCATGATCAAAATAAAATCGTCCATCTACTTGTCTTTTAAGCCGCTCTCGGCGTTACGCCAACAGACACATATAACCAACTCAACTTTCGGTGTTAATTTAAAATCATTTAAATTCAATCAGTTAATTTCTTGAACAGCTTGATTTTTTTTCATTTTTGAATTGTACTTTTAGTCGGTTTTGATTCATATCTATCTGTTATTATATTAAAAATATACGTTTTATAAAGTCCGAAAGTTGAGTAACCAATATGCGTCCATTGGCGTGCCTTGATGGCGACTTAAAATCCGGCGTATCTGTGGCAGATTTAATTTTGATCATGGGCCTAAATTCTGTTCAACTTCAACTGGCGCCATTGAAATTGAAACTGATTTCAGGGTAATATCTTCTGAAAATTATCATTTTGGCGTTCGCCGGGAATTACTGTTTTTAATGTGAAAATATGGGTGACCATAAAACTCAAAAAAGGATGTAACTACTCACCCCCATCAATTAGCATACCCAATCCAACACAGTACATTCCAGTAGATTGTTAAGCAAACAATCTCCTTCAGGGTCATCGCATGTAAAAAAAGGCCTTGTTCCGGAAAAATTATAAAATGCAACAGCTTTGCAATTTTAAACCTTATCTTGTTAGCTACAGACAAATTTAATACTGTAACTATTTGAATTCATTAGATATAGTTTAACTATTGACAACAAAAACAAGGAGTTGCCAATGAATAAAAATACAATAGATAAATATTTTACAACAATTAAGTGGAGATTGTCGTGCTGATCTACCCGACAAATGCCAAGCTATTTTACCAACCCGCCAAAAAGGTAGGCCCGGTGATTTTCGTCACCGGGTGATCAACGACAATTAAAATTCCCGTTCTACCTACCCATTTAACCTGTTGATTTTATAATTTTTATTAGTCTCAAGTAAGGTTAAAACCTCCGCCTTTAGGCGGATAGATTTATCACTCCCATTTTGCTATTCATTATGCCTCAACTTAGGGAGGAG
>PDWJ01003994.1_pt1 | contig 18265 bp, 19 predicted proteins | sample 1430881 | NCBI WGS metagenome assembly PDWJ01 (sample SAMN01162460, study PRJNA174530) | Oral metagenome, whole genome shotgun sequencing project. | biome: Marine environment; feature: Marine mammal; material: Swab sample of the gingival sulcus; isolation source: swab sample of gingival sulcus...
CCACTGAAAAAAGGGGACTGCTACTTTGCGTGCGCTTTTTTTACGATTTCTCTCTCACACCTGTGGATAAATCTCCTGTTCTGTTTTGCAATTAACTAAAGTATTATTAAATAAATTTCATCCATTTTTCACCTATTTTATAATAACTTTTCTAAATAAAGCTGTTACCTGTTTTCTTAGATTAACATCAAATATAAATATACATAATGTCAGCAATGAAACTAAAGCAAATACAATAAAGCCATTTATAAAAAACTCTAAAAAGCTGGTTATCTTAATATTCAATCGCGTGATAAATAAGTAACTAAATAATATCACAATAGCCGTGTAAATTAAGTATATCAGATAATCTTTTACATAAGCAGCAAAAGATTGATTAAAACATTCACGATAAGTTAAAATTGGTTTATAGACTAGTACAATAACCGCATTGGCCACAAGCGTTCCTATAACAATACCAACCAGGCCAAAACGTGTCACTAATAAAAGCGACAAAACCAAATTTATTCCTGCCTCAATTATTGGCAAGTGAATATCCGAAAAAAAACCACTGCTGTGCTTAAAAACATCTAGACATTTTCGATAAATACTAATTCCTAAATTTAAGCACAATAAAATAATTAATAATTTACTATCAAACTTATTATTAATCCATATCATCATAAAGGGCTGTACTAAAAAGTAAGTTGTTACTGATAAAGCCAACGCTGTATACAAATAAAAAATATTAATATTCTTAAATTTTAGATATACCGCATTTTTATCATTAAGCGAAATAAACTTACCAATATTGGGTGTAATAACAGATGTAACCGTTGCAACAAGCGTCGTTAACATCTTTATAATCATGGTGTAGCTAAAATAGACAGCAGCTGTTTCCACTGAAATAAACATTGAAATAATAATTAAATCAGTATTGACAATCAAAACATAAGACAACTTATGAAAAAATAAATCCTTAATATCTTTAATAATTGTTTTATCTATATTATGTGCTTGACTATTAAAATCTAAGACAGTTGTATAATTTTTATTAAAATAGCGCTTAAAAATAATTGTGCTAATAATAAAATTAATCGTATTTAGCGATACAAATAGCAAAAGTGAGGGATAAAAAATAAGTGACAATAATTGCAACGACTGGCTTAAAATCTGACTGCCGCCCTGTACTAACTTAACAAAGTTATAGTTTTGGTCGGCAGTATACAATGTAACATATTTTGCACTAACATAAGAAAAAGCTGTATTTAAAACATAAATAACCCAGTATAAAATAATGTAATAATCAACCACTACATCTTTTAACACAAACGGTAATATAAAAATCATGCCTGCGCCAGCCAATATAACAAAAATTATAATTTTGTTATAGAGGTGCTTCATGGTATATAGAACTTCATTAACTCTATAGTAATCCTTGTTAGCTAATGGCTTGTAGAGCGCATAGTTAGCAGCCACACCTAAGCCCAATTCAGCTAATGTGATATAGCCAATAAGTTGAGTAAATACTTTTATAATGCCATACGGTTTAAGACCAATATTTAAAATAAAATACTTAGCATTGATAAAAGATAATAAGCTCGTCATAATAAGTATCACATTGCTAAGTATAACGCCTTTTAGGATTGTTCTTTTCATTAATCAACTATTTCCTTGAATTATTCTTAATATTTTATTTTTGAGGTTTCTCATCTTCAAATAAAACCTAGCCATTCTAATAGTACCCTTTTTATAAATGATAGATTTGATATTTTTGTCAATGACAAGAACGCGTTGCGCCTCTTTAACTGCTTTGCCAAAGGTGGCTTTATCTTCAATTGTTACATCCGAACTATTTGAAACAACAAATTCATACCGCAAAAGTATTATATTTTCAATAAACCTTATTTTGTCCATATCAGTTAAGTGCTTCTTATAATCGTTTAATAATTCAATAACCCTAAAAGTATCAGCGATGTGCTTATAAATAAATTTAGACATTATGCTACCCTCCCTATCTTTGCGATAGCAATATAACGGCACTTTTAATGAATAAACCTTATCTAGGGTACAGAGCAAACGCGGTGTCCATTCCTGATCTTCAAAGTATAAGCCTTCTGTAAAAAAAAGTCGGTTTTCCAAAATAAATTGACGCTTGATAATATAGCGCCAAGCATACATTACAAAATAACCCTTTTTCATCTCAGTCAACAGTTTTGGAGAAATAAAATCATCACGCACATATAAAAAACAAGTTCCTTTACTATATTTTTTCTTTTTTTCAAAAAAATTTTCATAGCCATAAAAATAGGCATTTTTTTTAGTATTCTTAATGTATTCTATTGAAGACTTCAACAAATCAGTTTTAATAAAATCGTCACCGTCCAAAAACATGATGTATTCCGCCGACGCTTTATTAATCCCAAAATTTCTTGCACTTGATAAGCCACCATTTTGTTTTCGATAAAAATTAAAATTCTTATAGAAACCATATTTTTCTAATAAAAAATCTGTGTTCTCTTGTGACCCATCATCAACAACAATAATATTTATATCCGGTACTTCAATTACACTATCAATGCACTGCTCAATATAAGCATTGACATTATATACGGGGATTATTACATCTATCAAATAACTATTATTCATTCTTTCACCTATCATCTGACGATTCAAAATTTTATGTTTGAATCGTCCCATGGAATAAATCCTCGATGCCTAAGTGCACCAAGACAAGTACCGCCGATTGCATAATAAGGTATACCATTATTATTACAAACTTTTTTGACTTCTTTATAAATTTCTAATATCCATTTTTGCAAATCATTCATGGCTTAATAAATACTCCTTAGATTTTCTCTATTTAAGTACTTTTGAATAATTCTGCTAATAAAAATAGAATCCTTTGCAGTCATCTTGTGATTGTTATACTTATTATTGTTAATCATATCAACAAACTCAGCCAACTCATATCTAAGTCCATCACCCTGAAATTTCCAGTAAAACTTTTCATTATCATTGGCGTCTTCATGTCTAATTTCAAAAAATTCCGTCTTCCACCAAGGTGCAGGAACATATATATAGCCTTTTGTGCCGGATATAATTAAATCTCCTTCCGATTTAACACCTAGTCCTACCTTAAGCGTTGCAACAGCATTTTCATAGAATAAATTTATTTTTGTAAACAAGTCTATATTCTTATTTTTATCAATATATGAAACAAAATCAACGGCCTTATAATTGTTACCCAATAATTTACTAACCGCTAAAAGCGGATAGCTTGCAAGCTCTGTAATTGCACCGCCCACTTTTTTACTGTCTAATTCTCTAATATTTCCCGAAACTAATTTGGTGAAAGTGGCATCAATATTTTTGATTTTTCCAATGCGACCACTTTTTGCAAGACCAACCAATCTACTAAATGCCGGTGTATAAGCAGTTTTTATTGCTTCTAATAAAACTAAATTGTTCTTTTGAGCCAATTGATAAACTGACTTTGTTTCAAGCTCATTTAAAGTTATTGGCTTTTCACAGATAACATGCTTACCTCTATTTAATGCCATCTTAATATACTCGTAATGGCTTAAATGTGGTGTTGCAATATAAACTGCATCTACTTTTTCAAAAAACAAATCAATGCTATCAGTATAGAAATTCAGTTCATGTTTATTAGCAAAAATAGATAATTTTTCCAAATTTAAACCAAAAACACCCTCAACATTTATACCGCTGATGTATTTTGATTCCTCTATAAAACGATTTGCAATATTGCCATAGCCGATTATTCCTAATTTGACAATACCATTATTATTATTTCTTATTGCCGTACTGGATATGCCCTTTGTTCTGTCTAAATATATAACTTCACAATATTCCTTTAAATAGTCAAATTTTCCTAACCAATCTGACCCAATCGAAAAAATATCAACTTGATATTTGAGTATGTCATCAATTTTTTGACCTTCATAATCTTCAATAATTACTTCATCGGCTAATCCGCTTTGCTTTACATTCTCTATTCGCTTAATTAAATCCTCTTGAACATTTAATTTGCCTCTCGCATCATCATACCCTTTAGATGTAACACCCACTATCAAGTAATCCCCAAGTGCCTTAGATTTGACTAAAATATTTTGATGCCCTTCGTGAAATAAATCAAAAGTACCATATGTTATCACTTTTTTCATCTTATTCTCCATATAAAACCTATTAGTTCATAAAGCTAAGCATATTTAGTATATTTTCACAATCTTTTCAAAAAATTACTCTATTTAAGATATCATCATATTATTGTTATTCAATATTGTAATCCAAAATTAAATAACCTTTATCTAAACTTGTTCTAATACAACTTAAAATTTATTTTTTAGTGCCTTAAAATAGTCTATAACTATTTGAGGATTTTTCTGATAATACGTATATGACTTTTCTAAATCTACAAATCCAAAATGTGGATTTACTCTCTCTTCTTTAGGTGGTAATTTTAAATAGTCACCATATTGATCAGTCAAATAACTGTCATACACATGAGGAAATGATATCTTAACGCATTCGAATGGAAATAAAACACTTTTCTCAAAATGTTGTTTTTAAACTTTTCATTATCATTGGCATCTTCATGCCTAATCTCAAAAAATTCCGTTCTCCACCAAGGGGTAGGAACATATATAGCCTTTTGTGCCGGATATAATTAAATCACGCTCTGATTTAACACCTAGTCCCACCTTAAGCGTTGCGACAGCATTCTTATATAATAAATTTATTTTTGTAAATAAATCTATATTCTTGTTTTTATCAATATATGAAACAAAATCAACGGTCTTATAATTGCTACCCAATAATTTACTAACTGCTAACAATGGGTAACTAGCAAGCTCCGTAATTAAACCGCCCGCTTTTTACTGTCTAATTCTCTAGTACTTCCCAAAACTAACTTGATAAAAGAGGCATTAACATTTTTTATTCTTCCAATGCGACCACTATCTAATGACATCTTAATATACTCGTAATGGCTTAAATGTGTTGTTGCAATATAAACTGTATCTACTTTATCAAAAAAACATCAATACTATTAGTATAGAAATTCAGTTCATGTCTATAAGCAAGCTTTGATAATTTGTCTAGATTTAAACCAAAAATATCCTTTGGAAATAAGATACCACACTCCTAAAAAAATATTAAAAAGCAAAATTCCCTCTTAAGACAACGATAACGCTACGAATTTATTATTATTATATTAAAATTTTTTGAACTTTAAATATAGTTTAGGACTGATTTTCATCAACATCAATGATAAAAAAATACTTAATCTTAAATACTTAATTCCACTAGATATGCTGTATCTTTTAACATCTTCAAGATAACAATGATATTTTTCTAAATATTTTTCTTTTGCATTCGTTTTATTCAATATGTGAATTAATTTCAATTTTTCGTGAATTAATTTTGCTCTAGCAATTTCTTTAAATTCCGCATCAATATCGTCTATTATGTAAGGAAGTATTTTCTCAACTGGTAAAAAAAAGTTGGTATCAAATTTATTTCTGACCATTGAAGCATTATGAATACAATAATACATCCCAACATATCCTGTATCTATAATTACCTTATGAGCTTTTTTTTGAGTTTCGTAACTATATTTAATGTCTTCAGCATAAAGTAATGTTTCATCAAATCTAATTTCCTTAAAAGTCTCTGTTCTATATAATTTCGGAAAAACAGACATATCTAAATAATTTTGCAGCAAAGCAGTTTTAACAATTTCCTTGCCATGCAAAATTTTGTTCACTTTTTTCGCTTTCCTAATAATCTTTCCATTTTCTAACATGAAAGATATTTCAGCTACTGAAATATCACTATCATGATTTTCAATCATATTTAGTAGTGTTTCATATAGACGTCTATCTACCAAATCATCACCATCTAAAAAACAAAAAAATGGTGTGTCTACATGTTGTAAGCCATAATTTCTAGAAGCAGGTAAACCTTGCTTTTCGCAATTATACAAATACATATTACTGTAATCCGAAGAAAACTTTTTTGCTATGGAAAAACTGTTATCTTTTGAATTGTTGTCAATCAATATAATTTTTAATTTCGAAAAAATACTCTGTGAAGCCAAGTGCCTTAATGTCTTTTCTAAATATTTTTCTGTGTTATATATGGTAACAACAACTGTAATTTGTTGCAAGCACATTTAACGTTCATCCTATCATTTAAAAAAATATCTGCTAGTTACTCTTTTGTAAATGGTTTTCAATATTTAACTAAAAAAATCTATAACTATTTTAACATTGTTTTTATAATTTGAGTAAGATTTTTCCAAATCCACAAACGAACGATGTGGCGACACTCTTTCTGTTTCTGGTGGGAGCTGTAAATAATCGTCAAACCAATCCGTCAAGTAACCGTCATATCCATTTGGCAACGGAATTCTTGTGTCTTCAAAATCAAACCATATTACTTCCTTAAAATACTCTTTTTTGGTGACCAACATGTTTGATGGAGATAAAAAATACCTATCATTTTTATCATTATCAAAAGGATACTTTTTAAACAATTTGAATATTCTGTTATAAAAAAAATTTTTATCTAATGGCAGGTTCTTTAAAATTTTTTTTAATGCTCTTTTTAACAGAATAAACCTCCCCTCCATTTCAACATTAACATCAGAATATCTTAAACAGTAATTCAAGACTTTATACATTCTTACTTTTAAGACATATAGAATCCTTAAAAAGCAATTGTTGGGTAAACTCATAATCGGTATTATATCAATCCAAATACCATGATATGCATCAGGTAGTTCACGCTCAATAAATTCAATATTTGTTGTAAAACTATCATGAACTTTATCCCAAACACTACTAGTATGCACAACACACTTCGCATTATATATTAAATATTGAGCAGGCAAAGAATTCTCTAACACTTTTCTTAGTTTTTCCAAATATTCAATTGGAACAAACAAATCTAAATCATCATCCCATGGTATAAACCCATGGTGTCTTACTGCACCTATAGCAGTGCCTCCTGCTGCATAAAACGGTATATTGTTTTCCTCACAAATGAACAACATATTCTTATATACTTTTAAAATCTTTTCTTGAACATTATTCATATGCTCACCCGCCATACTAGCTGTATATAATTAAATTTATTAATTACCACTATTGAATCATTATTAATAATTTTGCTATGCCACCGTTTTATTCTCAAAATCACAATTGATTACCATTAAAAACAACAAAAAATAGAAAAACATATTAATTGAAGTCTCAACTATTCCCATTACCATTGTTAAATATAGGTAGGCAATACAAGTAAACATAAAAATACTTTTTTTGGCTTTTTTTACAGCATCAAAAATAATCTTTAATAATATCAAGGTATTGGGAATCCCATACCCGATAATGCACTCAGTCAAAGCATTTTGAGAATTATGCACACCTATCCAACGATGAAACGATTCTCTTGCGCCATACATTCCGTATCCTAAAAATGGTTTTGCCATAATATATTTTGGCATAAAAGTGTAAATTTTTGTTCGCCCAGTTAGAGTAGGATTTCTATGCATTACCTCAACTATGATATAATTAATAGTTGGATTACTCGTTATATAATGAAGCGCATAGGCAAATAATGATAAGCTAATGAACCCAAACAAAACAACCCAAGGATTAGTCAAGAAAACGTTTAACTTAGAATATTTAAAGATTAGTAACATCAAGAATAAAACCAATATCCCTAATGTGCCAGTCATCACATCCATTGCAATAAGCACAAACATTGACCATATAGTTAAAATTAATATTTTAAAAATGGGATATTCTCCCTTATACATAATATAAAGAACAATCAAAAATGCATGAAGATATGAACTACCAAACTTTTCAGCAAACAATTCTATGCCATAACTCAAGAAAAAAAAGTCATTTAGTACCACAACAATTAAAGTAATGCCAAACATCACCTTAATTAGCTCTTTTTCTAAGCCATTTATTTTTGTATAAACAACAGTAAAATAAAGCAAAAAAATTTGCGCGGCAAAAAACAGGCCTCTATGCATATATTTATAATTATAGACAGCTGATAAAGCAATAATAAAAATATGAAGAAAAATCACCACCTGTGTTTTGTTTCTTGCTGTCTGTTTAAATAATACTCCTATATTTTTCAGAACAAATAAATATGCTATTGCCATATATATTACTTGTCTATGTCTAGAATATGGCAGATATAAAATCCGAGAAAAATTGATTAAGAAGATTAACAAAAAAAATCCATATACCAAATATTTATTTTTTTTTAGCGTCATATTTTTATTTTTCATATTATTAAAGGATCCTTCAATTGATCACAAATTAAAAAATGAACTCAATATTATTTTTAAAAACTCGCTTTTTACAGTTTTTCACAACGCACGTTCAACAACTTTTTCAAATTTGCTACAAAAGATTTTATTATAGAATTCAATTGTCTGATTATCAGAATTTGTTGATTGCATAATGGCCAGTTGCTCTTTTAACTGACTGACCTCTTCAACAACTGTAATTGGGTAAAGCGGTTTAATTTTATTGACAAATTCTATTTGATGGTCATTAACGTGCTCATCATAACATTTTTGTCTGGGAACGACGATCACCTGTTTACGATGGTAAAGTGCCAACATAAAACTAGACGGCCCGCCATGCGTAATGACAATGGTTGACTTTTTCATTAGATTTATCATGTCTTCATAATCGACAAACGCGGCAAATTGACAGTGCTTTGGCAGATAATCACAATAGCCGCTCTGGATAAAAACATCATCCTCAATACAGCCATCGCGTTTTAAGTTGTCAACTGCTTCGACTAAACGATTAAACTGTTGTTCGTGTGTACCAACGGTAACAAATATCATTAGTAAATGCTCCCCAAATTTATCGCTTTGGGATAGACCTTTTTCATCTCTTCCCACTGCACTATGAAATTATCGGTAATCGGGTAGACCAACTTACCGGTAAGTGTTGGCTTATCGTAGCGATCAAACACTTCAACGTAGACGGTTTTGGCACCCAGTAATTTACCAATGTAAAAAAATGGTACCGCGACAGCCGCGCCGGAAGATATTATCATATCCGGTCTTTCTTTAAAGAGGATTTTTATAGCTAAAAAGCTGTTTCTAATTAAATTTATAATATTTCTATTGGTCGGAAAATAAGCATTATAAGTCGTCTCATCGCGCAGCAAACTGCGTGCATCTTGCTTATCAAAAGTCACCCAAAATCTTTTTTTATCCTGCCAAAATGGCTTTAGCAAATAGAGGTGCATCAAATGACCACCGCTCGAACCAACTAAACATAGTTTCATTACTTGCTCCCACACCTTTTCAGAACGACTAAAATGGTTTTTAGCAGTATCTTTATATCGAGCCGTAATGACCAATTTTCAATATATTCGACATCTAATTTAACGACGTCTTCAAAGTTTTTTATATCACTACGGCCGTTAATTTGCCACATTCCGGTAATGCCCGGTTTAATTAAAAGTCGCTTAAAATGGTGTAACTGATACTTTTGATACTCGTAAACCGTCGGCGGCCTTGTGCCAACTACCGACATATCTCCTTTTAAGACATTGATAAACTGCGGAAACTCGTCAAGCGACCATTCGCGCATAATTTTACCAAACGGAAAAATACGCGGATCATTATCGGTTTTAAACATTAGATCATCGTCATATTGATTTTGACTCATCACCTCGGCCAAACGTGATTCAGCATCGCAATACATGCTTCTAAATTTGTACATTTTGAATTGCTTGCCATTTTTACCAACGCGTAACTGTTTAAAAAATAGTGGGCCGGGTGACTGGTAAGCGATAATTGGAAAAATAAATAGACCAATGATCGCCATAATTGCAATGCCAAACAAAGATAGTAAAATATCCATCGCGCGTTTGACTAAATAATCTCTTAACTTTATGGTCTTTGCCGCCAAAACAATATAGGCCCTATCCCGCTCAGTGACAATTAGCGATTCATTAGAAATATCCTTTACAATTGAATCGACACATAATTTGATGGGTATGCCCACTTTTCGGAACTGAAATAAAACATCAGAAATATTTTTATTTAGTGCATTTGAGTATATCTCATCAATTTTATTATCAGCTAAAAAGTCTCGTATATCAACATTATTTTTTAGTACAGGCTTATTATGATAAGTATCAACATTAGCATTTTTTACATAGTAACCCTGAATTTGATAATTATCTGGTATTGTACTTTCAAATTTTGCTATCGCATCCAACTCAGACAAAATTATAATATTTGACTGTTGTGGCCCTATTTTTCTATAAATTAGCTTTACGATTATTCTCAATGTATATAAAAATAAAAAACAAATAACCAAAATAAGTAAGGCTGACTGATAATTAAATTTATATTTTAAATACACTTCATTATTAAAGAGCGTTAAAGCTACAATAAAAGTCAGCATAATTCTAAACGCAAATATAAACGTTGACTGTAATTCTACTAAATAACCACGCTCAATAATATTCTCATACTCACTGGTAAAAATAGCAATAACACTAAATATAAACACCAGTAAGAAAAAATGATAACTGCTAACTTTTACTTTTTCAATAATATCAAAAAACAATATATAGGTCAGTGTTAGTGCCAAAAAATCAAAGGCGATAAAAAATGTTTTGTGATGGCCTCTTATAAAATACAATGCTTACTCCCCTTATACTATTGCTTTGTAAGCGCTTAAATTATTATAACATAATTTGGCTTTATTGTTTTATAAATCTTTTACTAATAAGTCTAATCTAACAACTGATTTATTTTTTGCTTTATCTCGGCTAAGTTTTGTTCATCGATAACATACATATACAAATTATAGCCCGGCATGGCATAAGACGGTAAACCGCTCTGCCCGCGACCCTCGACTACAACTTTTTCAATCTCAATCGATTTATTTGATTCAAGTTGATAATCGACCCAGCCCATCGCCTGTTCAAAGCTAACGTTAGTTTGAATTGACTGTGAAACAAGCCTGAAAATGCGATCAGCATTTAGCAGGTTTTCTTTTTGAAGCATTTTTTCAATAACTGCTTTTATTACCTTTTCCTGATTACGACTACGATCGAGATCGCCATTTTTTAAAGCAAAGCGCTCTCTAACATAACCCAATGCCTCTTTAGCGTTCATGTGTACCTGTCCAATCGGAAAATAATCACCGCCGTGCAAAGAGACAAATGCTTGATCGTTATAGACATCAATGCCGCCAATGGCATCAATCACATTTAAAAAAGATGTAAAGTTAATACGCACAAAAAAATCAATATTACTATCATAAAGGTTTTCCAAGGTGTGCAATGAGGCATTAACCCCGTAGACGCCGGCATGTGTTAACTTGTCATATTGGTCTTGGCCACCATCGGCAATTTTTACATAAGCATCACGTGGTGTCGAAATCAGTATAACCTTGCCCTTCTCCAAATTGACGCTGGCGATAATATTGACATCAGAACGCGACACCGTATTAATATCACCATAACTATCAATACCGCTTATATAAATATTAAAACTTTTAATTTTATCAGGTTCTTCAACTGGGTCAACATCTTCATTCTGTGCAGATGAATCTGTAATAGTCTGTACTATACTATATTGAACAATCTCTTTTAACTGATCAGCCATATTATCGTGAACCAAACCAAATAAAGATTCTGATTTACTGGTCAACACAATTGCTTCAACCTGGCCGTTCAACAAGCTTTCATAGATGTCTTCTTGAAAATCTCGAAACGATACCTCCAGTTTTAATTGTCTTTCAGCCAACATGACTTCAACATCAAGTCGGTCATTTTCCAGCGCATATATTTTGCAGTTGATTAGGTCCTCATAAGTTGCTATTTCACTTTCTTTTAGCGTATAAATCTTTACGACATTAATACTTTGTTTAGCGTTTTCATTAACTGAATCAAAAAAATTGACAGCCGAATAGACCTTGCTAAAGACAAAAATGTGTCCAAGCAATAACACAATAAGAAGTGCGGCACTGTAACGATTGTATTTTTTGCGCTTGACCAAAAAAATTGTCAAACCAATCATCAATAAAAAAGCGACAATCACAACCGCGCGTATTCTACTCAAGGCCAACAAATTCTGTTTACCAGCTAAATAATATATATAACTAAGCAAAAACAGAATAATACCAATTGCTATCAATACAATTTTTTTAGAAATATCTTTCATTCTAACTACTTTCACTTTATAAAAGAATCAAAAAAATCAAGTTTTAACTAATATAATTATAACTTTTTTAGCTATAATCACTAATCGCCAACTAATAGTTTCAATATTTTTTCACTCTACAAAACAAGCATTAAATTTGCGGTACTACTTAAAATATTTTTCGATATTATCAACTTCTTTTCTATAGTGCAAATACGACTTACTTAAATCAACGTATGAGTAATGTGGCGACACTCTCTCACCTTCTTGAGGATATTTCATGAAATCACCATAATAATCTATTAAATATTTATCATAATGCTTAGGAAGTGGCACTTTTGTGTCTTTAAAATCAAACCATACTGTTTCTTTAAAATATGATTTTTTAATGATTTCCATATGTGAAGGCTTAAGAAAGTATTTTCTCCATTTGGCATTTTTGAAGGTTTTTTTTCTAAACGAATCAAATATTTTTTCATAAAAATAGTTTTCATTAACAGGTAGCTTTTTTAGTATTCTTTTTAAAATTTTTTTGACAAGAATAAATTTACCTTGCATTTCAACATTAACATCAGAATATCTCAAACAATAATTTAAAACTTTATAAATTCTGATTTTTAAAACGTATAATTCTCGTAAAAAAAAATTGTTAGGCAAACTTATTATGGGTACTATATCAACCCATACACCATGATAAGCATCAGGTAGTTCACGCTCAATATACTCAATATTTGTTGTATTTATGTCATGAATTTTATCCCAAATACTACTTGTATGCCTAACACTATGTGCATTGTATACTAAATACTGCGGAGGCAAATATTTGTTTAATGTTTCTCTCAACTTATCCATATATTCAATAGGAACTAATAAATCCATATCATCATCCCACGGGACAAAGCCGCGATGACGCACCGCGCCTAGCGCCGTTCCTCCGGCAGCATAAAAGGGTATATCATTTTCCTTAAAAATAAATAAAGCATTTTTATAAACATTCAATATTCTTTTTTGAACGTCATTCATAATTCTGTCTCCACGATACATCATTGATCAATTGCTCATTATGCAAAAACAATCAAAAAATCAAACCTTTAATAATATAACACAATTGTAGCTCAAGTATTATATCAGATTTTTGATAAGACATAAAGAAAACTTAACACTGTTTCATATACCAGTAACAAAGTAACTTAGACAACTTTTTCACCAATGATACCAACCTATTTGCTTGACTTATGCCTTTTTCTATCATTATCGCATTGTAACTTTCCATATTTGATAGTACCAAAAGTTCATTAAGACTAGCATAATCTCTAATATTACCTTTTAATTCTTTGTTTTCATCACGCCACTGTTTCGCGGTTTTATTAAATAGTGCCACATTAAGCATATCGGCCTCATTTGCGTATTTAAAAGATAATTGCTCTTTGGTAAGGTCAGCAAGCAAATAGGTCTTAATAGCGTCTGTATGAATTTTATAATTGATTTTAGCGACTTCTCTATGCAAGTTCCAAGTGAGTGACAGTTTTGAATTTTCATCTGTTTTAAGGCGTTTATAATCTTGAATAATATATAACTTAAACTCAGCCGACACCCAACTTGCAAATTCTAAAGCAATATCACTATGAGCATAAGTTCCGCCATATCTACCTGATTTTGATATAATACCAATTGCATTAGTCTTTTCAATCCATCTTTGCGGCGAAAGAGTAAAAGCATTTGTACCAGCTTCATTTCTAAAGGAGTCGAATTCTACCCCTTTAAAATTAGGATTGTTTAGTCTTTCCCAAATCCCTAAAAACACAATAGTTTCTTTATTTTTTAGCCAATTTTTCACAACATCTTTTGGTTCGTGTTTATTTTTATATCTAGCAATATCTGTAAGACTTATATAGTCATTCTGAAAATCCTCTGTATAAATTTGTATTTCAAAACCTTGTGCCTCAATCTTTTCTTTTTTTATTTTAGCCATTTTATATTCTCCATTTCTTAAGTAAATAGATACTTAGAGCTTGCTGAATCACCTGAAAACACTAAACAATCTTTATGATTAGCGCGCCTAATGTCACGCATACATTATACGCCACTGATCAATTGTTCATTATACCAAAACAATCAAAAATTAAGCCTTTAACAATATAACACAATTGTAACTCAAGCGTTATATCAGATTTTTGATAAGACATAAAGAAAACTTAACACTGTTTCATATACCAGTAACAAAGTAACTTAGACAACTTTTTCACCAATGATACCAACCCATTAAATGCGCTGTTAATTCTTGATAACTACTGAGCACAAAATGACCAATTAAAGCGCCAATAATACCGGCAAAACTGAGAAAAAAGAATATTATTAAAGTCTTTTTCGGCTTAAAACCGCTTAATACCAAGTCGCGATAGGCATTAAAAGCCTCTGGTAGGTTTTGTAGGCCGATAAAAATAGCGAGCAGCGTCGCCATCTTCGGTTCAAGTGCAAAAACAGCGCCCAACGCAATCGATTCCGGCACAAAGTCCATCATCATCGCTAGCAAAGTCGCCGTTTGGCCACCTTTTTTAGCCAAATAACGATCGATGTACATAAATAGCACAGCGCCAATTGAAAAGGAAATGATTATCGGAAACAGTTCGAGTTTATCAAGCCCCTTTGGTACCAGCACCAACGCCAAAGCCGACAGCATAATACCCGAACCAAATGACATCATCATATGACTAAATTCCTTTTTTATTGGACTGTGTGCCATATGATGATTAAAAGCCTTTGCTAATAAGCCACCAATCAGAACTGTTATACCGGCAAACCCACCATAGAGAATTATTTGAACAATCATTGTAACCTCCAATAAAATCATTATTAACTCGTTTTATCATCTTATTATAACACAGCTAAATATATTGAAAAACAGCACTCCATAAAATATGAATTGACTAGACTGGTCAATTGTGCTAAACTATAATTGACCAGAATGGTCAAAAGGAGTAAAATATGAATCCCGCATTTGAACACCTCACTAAAAGCAAGCGCGATCGCATTATCAACGCCGCCTTAGAAGAATTTGCCAAACACGGCTACGACAAGGCATCAACCAATAGCATTGTCAAAAAAGCCGCCATTTCTAAAGGGCTACTGTTTCACTATTTTTCAAATAAACAAACGCTTTATAACTATTTAAGCAACTGGTCTTTTGAAATAATTATAACGACGATGTCAAGTGGCATCGATTGGTCTGAAAGCGACTATTTTAAACGCATTGAGCAAGCTTGGCAGATTAAATCTAAGGTGCTACTGGAATACCCCTATTTGGCAAAATTTGGCGACCGCCTTTTAGAAGATACAGACGAAGCAGCGGTGATGGCAAAAATAGCCCAATACAACCCCAATATCGTCGCCGATTTGTATACTAAAAATATCGACTTTAGCAAGTTTAAACCGGATATTGCCCCCGATAAAGCCACCAATATTATCAAGTGGACTTTAGAAAAAGTCGGCCAAAACTATAAACCGCAACTAAATGAAACCGACGCCGCTTTCTTAACTAAAGTTTCAAGTGAAATCGACGTCTACTTACAGCTGCTAAAGCGCACATTTTATAAAGAGGAGGCCTTAGATGATTAAAGTGGAAAAACTCTACCACAGCTACCAAAACGACGACCAATACGCCGTTAAAGATGTCAGCTTTGACGTCAAAGACGGCGAAATATTCGGTTTTTTAGGCCCTTCTGGCGCCGGTAAATCGACCACCCAAAATATTTTAACCGGCCTTTTGCAGTTGCAAAAGGGTAACGTTAGCGTGGCCGGCTACGATGTTAAGCACTTAAAAAATGAAATGTTTAATCAAATCGGCATGTCGTTTGAACAATCCAATGTCTATAGCAAGCTGACGGCACTGGAAAATCTCAACTTTTACGCCAAGCTGTTTGACGTCGCCACCGTAGACCCGCTGGAGTTGTTAAAAATGGTCGGCTTGGCCGATAAGGCAAACGACAAGGCCGCCACTTTTTCAAAGGGCATGAAACATCGCCTCACCTTTGCCCGCTCGATGATCAACAACCCCAAGCTGTGGTTTTTAGACGAGCCGACCACCGGCCTCGACCCATCGATTGCCGCCGATATAAAGCAAATTATTCGCGACAAAAACAAGGCCGGCACGACCGTGTTTTTGACGACACACAATATGTACATTGCCGACGAGCTGTGCGACCGCGTCGCCTTTATCGTCGACGGCGAAATAAAGCGCATTGATTCGCCCAAAAACTTAAAGCTGCAGTTTGGCGAAAAACTAATCGACGTCGAATACCTAGCAGACGATCAACCGGTTAAAGCGACCTTTTCAACCAAGCTGCCGGCCGACGTCGCCCAGTTGCAAGCAATTGTCGGCAGCAAAGAAATTATTACCATGCACAGCAAAGAGGCGACGCTCGAAGAAATCTTCATTCAAGTTACCGGAAAGGGGCTGATTTAATGAAGCTGTTTTATCACTTTCAAAAAGAATGGGTTTTACAGTCGCGCAGCTGGTACTTTTACGTCAAAATTGCAGTTGCTCTAATCATTTTATTAATACTGCAATTTGTCGTGCCGGATGAGTTTGAGCACAGCACTAAAGAATACCTCTATCTAGATATGCCCGAGCAGTATAGAGCGTCCTTTTACCAGTACAGCTTAAAGGACGACCTCGATGGCAAGCCGGAAAATGTCGTAGTTAAAGCCGACGGTCAAGCGACGCCGGCGACGCTTTACAAAAGCGCCAACAAGGAAATATACTACGTTGCCAGCGACGCCATCGCGCAGGCAATCGCCGACGAAACACAGCAGTTAGGCGCCAAAATTTCACTGGGTGACGACGGCAAAATGGACTACGTTTACTATATGCAGGGCTACGAAAGCACGCGCTTAAAAAACTTGTATTTGATCGTGCACAACGACAAAGTCGACGTCGACAGGCTGATTGACGACCTCGACGAGCAAGCGGTACTGACAATTGGCCAAGCCGATAATTTGACCGACAAACAGTACCTAATTCCGCTATTTTTAACCTTAAACAGCAGCTATATGGGCATGTTTGTCATCGCCGCCTACATCTTTTTAGACAAGGGCGAGGGCACCATTAAGGCCTTTGCCGTAACGCCCGCCCCCGTTTGGCAGTATATGCTCAGTAAAATTGGCGTTTTGACAATTAGTAATATCGTCTCTAGCCTGCTGATTACTGCGCCCTTTATCGGCTGGCAAGCCAACTATCTTCTGCTCGTACTATACATCGTTTGCAGCGGTTTTTTGGCAATGGCGATTGGCCTGATCATCGCCACGTATTACGACGATATTATGCAGTCGTTTGGCGCGATGTTTATCGTTATGCTGGCAATGATGTTGCCCAGCTTTGCCTATCTGGCGCCCAGCTGGCAGCCGGCCTTAATTAGGGCCTTGCCAACTTACTATATGCTGGAGAGCTTTAAGGAAATTATTATGCCAAACGGCGATGTCGGCTACGTCGCAATGTCCGGTGCCGCGCTGTTGGCAATTGGCCTGCTATTATTCGGCTTTGCCAATATGCGCTTTAAAAAGACGCTAACGCAATGAGGAGGGCTAAATGATTAAAAAAATTAACGCGATCTTTATGCGCGATTTAAAAGTCAATGCCAATGACTTTATCGCCCTTTACATCATCGTCTTTCCAGTGCTATTTGCGCTGGTCATCAACCTAATAACGCCCAGCCTTAACGACACGACAATTAACTTGGGCTTTGTCGCGGGGCAGAACGAAGCGGCCTACTATTTTGAGCAATTTGCCTATGGTGAAGTGCTGCCCGACCGCGCCGCATTGGACAAACGCATTTTAGAGCGCGACGCCTTCTTTGGCATCGTCGAACAAAATGGTCAATTGGTATTGGTCGCCCAAGGCAACGAACCCGTACAAACGCGCGATTACGCCAAACTGCTACTGACCTTTTACAAACACGACGTCAAACTATCAGATAGCGCCGCCCAAATTGTCTATGTTGACCGCCTGGTGCCACCGCTTAAAAAAACGCTGGTCAACGGCGCCTTAATGCTCGTTTCGGT
>PDWJ01003003.1_pt1 | contig 18258 bp, 15 predicted proteins | sample 1430881 | NCBI WGS metagenome assembly PDWJ01 (sample SAMN01162460, study PRJNA174530) | Oral metagenome, whole genome shotgun sequencing project. | biome: Marine environment; feature: Marine mammal; material: Swab sample of the gingival sulcus; isolation source: swab sample of gingival sulcus...
CGAGGCGACGTATGGCGCGATCGCGAAACCCTCGGCAACGACGACCACGCCAAGGGAGGAGAGAACCGCTTCTCCCTTCACCGATCAGGTCTGGGCCCCTGCCCACGACCCTTGGAATCGCCCGCGCGGCGCTCTAGGTTGCGAGGCGATGGCCCTGCTCCCCGCCGACAAGAACCCGCGCCGCCGCAGCGCCCGCCTCGACCTGCCCCAGGGGCGCCCGCTGCGGCTCGTCGTGGTCGCGGACACCCACGGCCGGCCCCACCCGCGGGCCGCCGACCTCATCGCGCGCGAGCGCCCCGACGCCATCCTGCACGCGGGCGACGTCGGCGAGCTCGAGGTCCTCGACGCCCTCGCGCCCCTGGCCCCCGAGCTCATCGCCGTCCGCGGCAACATCGACGCCGTCACCGCCGAGCTCCCGGACGTGATCCACCTCGAGGTATTCGACCGCGACGCGCTCTTCGTGACGGTGATGCTCCTCCACATCGCCGTCTATGGGCCCAGGCTGCGGGCCGACGCCCGGCGCCTCGCCGAGCGCCACCGCGCGCGGCTCGTCGTGTGCGGCCACTCCCATGTGCCGCTGATCCTCCAAGACCGCGGCGTCGCGGTCTTCAACCCAGGCTCCATCGGGCCGCGCCGCTTCGCCCTGCCCGTCGTCTTCGGCGTCTGCCAGATCGACCGCCACGCCGGCATCCGCTGTCACCACGTCGACTGCGACACAGGCCAGCGTTGGCGACCGCCAGGCGCCTGAGGGTCGCCAGGCCGCCACCGCGACACCCGCGCGCCGCCCCTCGGTCAGACCTCCTCCGCGTCGCCCTCGCCGGGCGAGCTGGACCACGGGTCTGCGGCCTCCACGGCGAGGACCCGCCCCGGGACACGCCCCACGATGGCGGCCGAGGGCGCGACCTGGCGGACCTCGGCCACGGGCCGGCGCGCCTGGGGCGCCGACAGCCTGGGGTCGGCCGGCCCCGCGATGGGGACCACCTCGACGCCATGGTCGGTCAGGTAGGTCACGCCGTTGTCCCCGGCGTACCCGCCGCTGACGACGAGCACGCGCTCGATCCCCGCGTGGTGGATCATCTTCGCGCACATCATGCAGGGCTCACCGGTCACGATGAGCCAAGCGCCCTTGGTCGCCACCCCGCTCGCGGCGGCGTTGCAGATGACGTTCATCTCCGCGTGGTGGCAGCCGATCTCCATGCGCGTGCCGGACCTGATGCCCATGGTGTCGCGCAGGCAGACGTCGCCGCCGCACAGCTCGCCGCCGCCACGAGGGCCGCCGTTATAGCCGTCCATCAGGATGACGTTGCGCGCCGCGTCGAGGAGCAGCGCCCCGAACTTCCGCCTGGGGCAGTTCGAGGCCTTGGCGAGCGCGAGGCACTGCTCGACGCGAATACGGATGTGCTTTTCTTTCACGGAGCGGCAGTGTCGTGCCCCGCTACGCGCGGATCAACACCGCCCGCTCGATCTCGAAGATCTTCTCGGGGATCTTGTCCTTGCCGGCCTTCTTCTTGCCGTTCTCCAGCTCGAAGAGCTCGGCGCCGAACTTGTCGAGGGGTCTCGCCTGCGAAGGTGGGCTGCGTGTGGTAGCCGTCGTGGTAACCGAGATCCCACACGGCGTTCTCGGTGGTGTCGCGGCTGGACAGCCCCAATAGCCACGCAAAGACCAGCCCGCCGTAGACGATCGGCTCCCCGGACATCTTGCCCTGGCGCGACGTCGAGTAGAGGCGGTCGTAGTGGAGCGGGTGCGTGTTCATCACCCGATAGGTCCACTGGACGTGCTCGTCGGTCACCGTGCGGCCGTTGTTGGAGACGATGATCTGCCCCGGCGACAACGCCCCGAGCCTGGTCGCCTCGAGGGTCAGCCCGCCCGCATCGGGCAGCCCGCCCTCGGGCCACGGCATCGTCAGCGTCGGCTTGGCCTCGTAGGGAAAGGCCACGGGCGAGTCGACCCGCTCCTGCGGGTCGATGGCGCCATCACCCCGGCGCGGGACGAAGATCTTGCGCCGGTACTGCACGGCCACCTCGCCGCGCTGGTTGGCGGCCAGGGTCTCGACGGTGATGATGCCGGGCTTGCCGACGCCGCGGTCCCTGCGCGCGACGACCCGGGTCATGCCGCTGAGCGTGTCGCCGGCGTAGACGGGGCGGAGGAACCGCACGTCGTAGTAGCCGAGGTTGGCGATGGCCTTCTCGCTGTCGTTCTGGACCCCGAGGGACAGCGCGATGTTCATCACCAGATGGGGGGCCGCGGGCAGGCTGGCGTAGCCCATGCTCCGGGCGTAGGCCTCGTTGAGGTACAGGGGGTTGGCCTCCATGAAGGTGGTCGCGTAGTCCAGCATGAGGCTGCGCGACACCGTCAGCCCGCGCGGGTGGACGAAGACCGTGCCGGGGATGAAGTCCTCGACGTAGTGGCCGTAGTCCGGCGCGCGCACGGCCTCGAGGCTGATGGGCACCTTGGGGGCCAAGGCCTCGAAAGGCTCGGCGGTCATGGTCAGCGCGCCATCGCGCGCGGTCGGATCGTAGCTCACAGCGCCCTCCGCTCGTCCAGCCACCGCTGCAGCACCTGGCGCGCCACGACGCGCAGGGCCAGGACCTCCTCGGCGCCCTCGAAGATCGAGAACACCCGGGCGTCGACGAAGTACCGGCTCACATCGTACTCCTCCGCATAGCCCATGCCGCCGTGGAGCTGCATGGCCTCACGGGTGACCCACTCGGCGATGCGGCTGGCCCACAGCTTCACCATGGACGCCTCGACCTGGCCCTTGTGGGCGTCGAGCAGCGCCGCACAGTCGTAAGTGAACTGGCGCGCCGTCTGAAGGAGCATCCCCATGCGGGCGAGCTTCCAGGCGCTGAGCTGGTAGTCGGCGATTGGCCTCTTGAAGACCTTGCGCTCGGTGGCGTAGGTGATCGCCCGGTCGAGGGCGGCCTGCATGACGCCGCAGGCGCGGGCAGCCGTCTGGAGGCGCCCGCCGGCGAAGCCCTCCATCTGGTAGTAGAAGCCCTTGCCGATGCCGCCGAGGCCCCCGAGGACGTTGACGTCGGGGACGAAGTAGTCCTCGAACCAGACGTCGAAGCTGTGCATCCCGCGATAGCCGATGGTGTCGATGGCGCGGCCGGTGATCTTGCCGCCGCCCTGCTGGGTGTGCTCGAAAGAGTGCCCCTCGAAGCGAGGCTTCTCGGCCAGGAAGATGGTCAGGCCGCGGTGCCCCTTGGCGGGATCGGCGTCGCTGCGGGCGAGCACCATCAGCACGTCGGCGTAGCCCCCGAAGGTGCACCAGGCCTTCTGCCCGTTGAGACGCCAGCCATCGCCGCTGGGATCGGGGGTCGCGGTCACCTTGAGGCCGGCCACGTCGGAGCCATAGTCGGGCTCGGTCACGGCGACGGCGCAGAACTTTTCGCCGGTGGCGAGCTTCGGCAGCCACGTCTCGCGCTGCTCGTCGGTGCCGCCCTTGAGCAGGGCCTTTGACAGGATCTCCGGCCGGGTGATGAGGCTGCCCGCGACGCCGAGGCTCCCGCGGGACAGCTCCTCGGTCACGACGCACATGCCGAGGTTGTCGGGCCTGTCATCCGGCTGGATGCCGCCAAAGCGCTCGGGGATGGACAGGCCGAAGCAGCCCAGCTCGGCGACGCCGTCGATGATCGCCTTCGGGATGAGGTCGTCCTTGGTGTGGACCTCCTCGGCCACGGGGGCGACGACCTGCTCGGCGAAGCGCCGGAACTCGCGCCGGTACAGCTCGTGCTCCTCGTCGAGGCCGTAGTCGTTGCCCGTCGCCTCCACGAGGAGCTTGGCCAGCTCGGCCCAGCGCTCGGGGTGCAGCGCCTCGGCCACGAAGGCCCGGATCTCCGGGGTGTGCAAGGCCTTATCGGCAAGCCCCGCCTCGATCCCCCAGGCCTCGGCCCGGTAGGTGAGCTCGGTGGCGAGATCGCGCACCGTCTCGGCGACGAAGGCCTTCGCGTAGCCGATGTCGAGGTCCTTCCCCTTGCGAGAGGCAAACCCCAAGATGGAACGCGCCGCCTGAAGGCGCGACAGCATCACCGCCAACCAATATGCGTCGACCTGACGCTCGTCCAGCTTGGGCACCTTGACCCGACCGTCGACCGAGACCTCGAGGGCGAGGTTGCCCGTCATGGTCTTCGCCAGCCGCGCCGCCGCCTCGAAGGCGGCCGCCGCGGGGGCGAGCGCTTCGATGACCTTCATCGCTGCCTCCATAAATGACCTCTGAGTGTTCGCATGCTTCGGCACGTGTATCACGTTCACGACCAGGAGCACTATGACGCGGCGCGTCACCTCTTTCAACCGGCGTGATGCACTCCAAGCGGCCCGCGTCAGCGCTCGGGCGACCTCAGCGCCAAGAACCCCATCTCGAAGCTGCGGGTCCGCCGGCCCCTGGCGCCGCGGCGGGCGACGCCCTCCATGCTCCCCTTGATCAGGCGCTCGTCGACGCGCTCGAAGGACAGGCGGGTCAGCGTCACCAGCCACCGGTCCTTGCGGGAGGTGCGCAGGCTCACGACCCCGGCCGCGAGGGCCTGTTCGCCCAAGGTCAGCCCCTCGAGCTGGCTGCGGTCGGTGCCCGCTGGCAGGCTGATGGGGATCACCGCCAACAGGCCTGGGACCGCCACGACCCCATCGGCGACGCCGCGCCGCGCGGCCAACAGCCTGAACGTCACCCGATCCTCGCTGACCAAGAAGCTCGCCCAGGCATAGGGCATGACGAGGTCGGCGACGTCGAGGCGCGCCCGCGCCCAGTAGCCCGCGCGCGGCACGCGCAGGCCGGGGGTGTTCGGGACGATGGGACCCACGCCCCCCGGATCGGCGGGCGCGCTGGGCAGCACGACCGGGCTGGCAGCCGGGGTCGGCCCGAGCAATGCCACGTCCCCGCCACCCCCAGCGTCTTCGTCGTCGACCTCCAGCCAGGAGGGGCAGGCGGCCAGCGCGGCCGCCAGCACGATCAGGGCGAGACCCGCGAGGAGGATCGCGGGCGCGCACCTCACTCGCCCTTGTCCTTCATGGCCGCCAGCAGCAGGGCGCCGAAGGAGCCGACCTCTTTTCCGCGGTCGTCCTTCTTCTTGTCCTCGGTGTCGCTGTACGCCAGGCCGCCACGCCTGCGACCGCCACCGCCGCCGCGCCCGCGGCCCCAGTCGTCGCGGCCGCCGCCCCGCGGGCCACGCCCCGGTCCGCCGCGCCGATCGCCGCGACCGCCCCTGCGGTCGGCGTCGTCGCGCCGGGTCAGCGCCATCTTCTTGTCCTCGACGTCGACGCGCAGGACCTTGGCCTCCACCTCGGCCCCGACGCGGAAGCTCGTCTCGAGGGGCTGGCCCTGGGTGTTGCTCTCGCTGGCGGGAAGCAGCGCCGTGACGCCGCCCTCGAGGGCGACGAAGACGCCGAAGGCCTGGATGCTCTCGACCTTGCCGGTCACCGTCGAGCCGACCGGGTAGCGCTCGCCGACCGCGTCCCAAGGATCGGCCGTCAGCGCCTTGAGGGACAGACCCACGCGGCGGCGCCCCAGGTCGACCTCGATGACGCGGACGCGCACGGTGTCGCCGACCTGGAGGACCTCCTTGGGGTGGCGCACGCGGGCGTGGGCGAGGTCCGAGACGTGGATCAGCCCGTCGGTGCCGGGGGCGATGTTCACGAAGGCGCCGAACTGGGCGAGGCGCACCACGGTCCCGGTGACGTCGTCGCCGGGCTTGAGGCCGGCCACGGCCGCCTCGAAGGGGTCGCCCTGGGCCTGGCGCATCGACAGGTTGATGCGCTTGCGATCGGGGCTGAGCTCGACGACGACGACCTCGACCTCCTGGCCGAGCTTGACGACCTCGTGGGGGTCGTCGACGCGGTCCCACGACAGCTCTCTGATGTGGACCAGCCCATCTACGCCGCCCAGATCGACGAAGGCGCCGAAGCCCTTGATGCTCCGGACGCGGCCCGTCATGCGCGCGCCGACCGCGAGCGTGGCGAGTGTCGAGGCGGCCCGCTCGGCCTGCTCGGCGCGCAGCACAGCCGCCCGCGAGACGACGATGGAGCCGCCCCGCATCTCGGTGATCTTGAAGGTCATCGTCTGGCCGACGACGGACTCCTCATCCTCGAGGCGGTAGACATCGATCTGGCTGAAGGGGCAGAAGGCGCGCTGGCCCGCCACCATGACGTCGTAGCCGCCCTTATTGGTGCCCATCACCTTGCCTTCGACGGGCACGCCCGAGCTGAAGGCGTCGCGCAGGGCCTGCGAGTCGGCGTCCGCGCCGAGCTTCATCCGGACATGGACGCCGCTCGAGTCGACGCCGGCGACGACGCCCTCGAGCTCGTCGCCCTGGGCGACGGTCAGGCTGCCCTCGGCGTCGCGCAGCTCCTCCTTGAGGACGTAACCCGTCGCGCGGCCGCCGAGATCGAGGAAGACCTCGTTGCCGTGCAGGCTGATCACCTCGACGACGCCCTTGACCTTGTCACCGGGCTCGAAGGAGGGCCCCTCGAAGGCGCGGCCGCCGCTCATGAGGGCTTCGAAGTCGACGTCGTCGGAGACGGTCACCGCCTGTGCGCCGGGCGTCGGGGGCCCGCCCGGTGCAGGCGCCGGTTGTCGCTCGCCTTGCCCCTTGTCCACGACCGCGGGGGGCCCGGTCGCAGAGGTCGCCGCGTCTGTTGCCTTGGTGACGCCTTCTTCAGAGGCGCTCACGGTCCCGAGCCCCGTGGTCGGGCTCGCCTGCTTTTGTTCGGCCATCGCCGTGCTCTCCGACAGCTTTTGTCGCGCTTGGTCACGCGCGCCTATCATGAAGCAGCGGGTCGGCGCCAGCGTGGAGCGTGCCCGCCGGGACGAAACCCGACCGCTCCGCGTTTGTGTTTTCGCCGGCCGGAGCCTTGTAGTAGGCTCCGCCGCCCGCGGAGGAGGCCGATGGCCAGCAGCAGAAAGGTCGCGACAACCATCTACATCACCGTCGAGCAGGACCGGAAGCTGAAGCTCCTCTCCCAGGCTACCGGGACCCCGATGGCCCAGTTCATCCGCGACGGCATCGATCACATCCTCGAGCGCTACAAAGACCGCGTGCCCACCCAGCTGGGCCTGAGCATCGACTGAGCGCCACGGAGACCATGGGAAAGAAGACCAAGGCGGGAGCTCACATCCCGCGCGAGCGCATCCGCAACTTCTCGATCATCGCGCACATCGACCACGGAAAGTCCACGCTGGCCGACCGGCTGCTGGAGGCGACCGAGGCCGTCGCCGTGCGCGACCAGAAGGAACAGTTCCTGGACAAGATGGACCTCGAGCGCGAGCGCGGCATCACCATCAAGAGCCAGACCGCGCGCCTGACCTACCGGGCCGATGACGGCGAGGTCTACCAGCTCAACCTCATCGACACGCCGGGCCACGTGGACTTCACCTATGAGGTGTCGCGCAGCCTCAAGGCCTGCGAGGGCGCGCTCCTGGTCGTCGACGCGGCCCAGGGCGTCGAGGCGCAGACCCTCGCCAACGTGTACCTGGCGTTGGAGGAGGACCTCGAGATCATCGTCGTCCTCAACAAGATCGACCTGCCCGCGGCGGACCCCGAGCGCGTCAAGCGCGAGATCGAGGACGCGATCGGCCTAGACACCGCCGACGCGCGCGAGGTGAGCGCCCGCGAGGGGACCGGCGTGGACGAGCTCCTCGAGGCCATCGTCCGCCGGCTGCCGCCGCCGAAGGGCGATCGCGAGGCGCCGGTCCGCGGGCTGGTCTTCGACAGCTGGTACGACCCCTACCGCGGCGTCATCACGATGCTGCGGATGGTCGACGGCACCCTGCGCCAGGGCGACCGGGTCCGCCTGATGGGAGCCAAGGCCGACTACGACGCCCTCGAGCTCGGCGTCATGCAGCCCGAGATGACGCCGACCCGCGAGCTGTACGCGGGCGAGGTGGGCTACCTCATCAGCGGCATCAAGGACATCCGCGACGCCCGCGTCGGCGACACGGTGACCCTGGCGAAGGAGCCCGCCAAGGCCCCCCTCGCCGGCTTCAAGCCCGCCCAGCAGATGGTGTTCTCTGGCATCTTCCCGGTCGACAACGCCGACTTCGAGCCCCTGCGTGAGGCCCTGGACAAGCTTGCCCTCAACGACGCCGCCGTCTCCTTCGAGCCCGAGACCTCCGGCGCCCTCGGCTTCGGCTTCCGCGTGGGCTTCCTCGGCCTCCTTCACATGGAGATCGTGCAGGAGCGCCTCGAGCGCGAGTTCGACCTCGACCTCATCACGACCGCCCCCTCGGTGGTCTACAAGGTCGCGACCAAGGACGGCGAGGTCCTCGACGTCGAAAACCCCAAGAGGCTCCCGGATCCCGTCCACATCGACACGATCTCCGAGCCGGTGGTGCGAGCCACCATCCACACGCCCGGCGAGCACCTCGGCGCCGTCATCAAGCTCTGCGAGGAGCGCCGCGGCACCCAGCAGAACATGGTCTACCTGGGCACGACCCGAGTCGTGCTCACCTACACGCTGCCGCTGAGCGAGATCATCCTCGACTTCTTCGACCGGCTCAAGACGGTCTCCCGCGGGTACGCCTCCCTGGACTACGAGGTCACGGGCTTTCAGGTCGATGACCTCGTGCGCGTCGACATCCTCATCAACGCCGAGCCCGTCGACGCCCTGTCCATCATCGTCCACCGCAGCCGGGCTCAGCAGCGCGGCAAGTCCCTGTGTGCAAAGATGAAGGACATCCTGCCGCGGCAGCAGTTCGAGATCGCCATCCAGGCGGCGATCGGCGGGCGGATCATCGGGCGCGAGACGGTGCGCGCCTACCGCAAGAACGTGACGGCCAAGTGCTACGGCGGCGACATCACGCGCAAGCGCAAGCTGCTCGAGAAGCAGCGCGCGGGCAAGCGCCGCATGAAGCAGGTCGGCAAGGTCGAGATCCCGCAGGCCGCCTTCATGGCGATCCTGAAGACGGACAGCTGACGGAGGCGCCGTGGGTAGCACCAGCAGGACAGAAGCCGGCGGACGCGTGGGCGGCAGGCGAGGCAAGCCCGTGAGCAAGCGTCGGCTGATGCGGCGCGCCCGCGACCTGGTCAAGGAGGCCCGGGGGCTGCTCAAGCGCAAGGGCAAGCGCGTCACGGAGGCCGCCCGCGAGGCCGTCAGCGCTCAGGTGGACGCGGTCACGGCGCTGGTGCCGAGCCGGCGCAACCGCGTCGAGTACGCGCACGACGCGCTCTACGCCGCGGCGGTCGACCTCGACAACGGGCTCACGACCCACTTCGCCCGCTACCGCAAGAGCGTCACCCGCGAGCTCGTCGAGGCGGTGGCGTGGGCCGTGGGGCTGGCGCTGATCATCCGCTTCTTCCTCATCGAGGCCTTCTCCATCCCCTCCGGGTCGATGATCCCGACCTTGGAGATCGGTGACCACCTCTTCATCAACAAGATCGGCTACGGCCTGTACTGGCCCCTGTCTGCCGCCCGCGCCGTCGAGTGGGGCCAGCCAGACCCCGGGGACGTCATCGTCTTCGAGCACGACTCGCCCGGCGACCGCCACCACGGCAAGGACTACATCAAGCGCGTCATCGCCGTGCCGGGCGACCGGGTGCGCCTCGAGGGCAACGTCGTCCACATCAACGGCCGCCCCATCCCCACCGAAGTCATCGGCGAATTCGACTGCCCGATCTTCTACGACGAGAACGCCGAGGAACCATGGATGTTCTGCCGCTGCGTCCGTCAGCGTGAGACCCTGGGCGGGACCACCTTTGTGACCCAGCACATCATCGATCGCCGCAGCGGCTGCCGCTCGGACGCGCCGCGCCCCGAGGACTGGCCCCACCGCCTGCGCCCCGCAGAGGGCCGCTACTTCGGCTACGAGGCCGTCAACCCCAACTGGCCCGACGTCGTCGTCCCCGAGGGGCACGTCTTCGTCATGGGCGACAACCGCGACCGCTCTGAGGACGGCCGCTACTGGGGCTTCGTGGCCAACGACAAGATCAAAGGCTCGGCCTTCCTGATCTGGTGGGCCCGCGACAAGGGCCGCCTGTTCAGCTGGATCGACTGAGGACCGGCCCGCGCGGACACGGCGCTTGACGAGCCAACACCGACAGGACTAGACAGTCGCTCCGGGAAAATGGGCCGCTAGCTCAGGTGGTAGAGCACCGGACTTTTAATCCGATGGTCGTAGGTTCGAGTCCTACGCGGCCCAACGTTTTCCCTCCTCAGGGCCAGGACATCGCGGGCCGAAGCTCGTCACCGTTGACACGCCGCACGACGCCGTGTAGCAACGGCACCCGCAGCGACCTCTGTCCCCATCGTCTAGAGGCCTAGGACGTCGCCCTTTCAAGGCGATAACACGGGTTCGAATCCCGTTGGGGATGCCATGAAGAACGGCCGACCGAGCCGCCCTCGGTCGGCCGCTTCGAGCTACGGCCTCGGCGCCGCCGCCCGGGTCAACCGATCCCGCAGGGCGTCTCCGAGCACGCCCGGCGGCGGGCTGTCCACGACGATCACGTCGACCCCCAGGGCGTCGGCCGACCGGAGCGCGGCGTACAGCCCTCGCGCGTACCCCTGACCGTCCCGCGGCAGGGCTACGTCCGCGGCCGGGCCGGCGCCGACGGCGGCCACCTTCGCGCCGCCCCTGCGAAGGGCGGCGACCCGCGCCGCGACGGCCGCGGCCTGCCACACCTCGAGGGCCGCGCGCGGCGCGTAGTGGGAGGGGAGCTGCCCCGGCGCCTTCACCGGCCCGTCGAGGCCGACCACCACGGGGCCGCCGACGACCGCCTCGAGGGCCGCGCGGCCGATGGCGCCGAGCCGGAGGATGGTCGGGACCTCGACGCTCAGATCCACGATGGTCGACTCGATCCCCACGGCGCAGGCCCCGCCATCGAGGACCAGGTCGACCCGGTCGCCCAGGTCGTCGCGGACGTGCTGCGCGGTGGTCGGGCTGACGTGCCCGAAGCGGTTCGCCGACGGCGCCGCCAGCCCGCCACCGAAGGCGAGCAACAGCGCGCGCGTCAGCGGGTGCGCGGGCGCGCGCAGGCCGATGGTCTCCTTGCCGCCGGTGACCACCGCGTCGACGCCGGGGGCCTTGGGCAGGATCATCGTCAGAGGCCCGGGCCACAAGGCTCGCGCGAGCTGCGCCGCCACCTCGGACACGGGCGCGGCCCAGCGCGCCAGATCCGCAGGACCCGTGACGTGAACGATCAGCGGGTGATCGGCCGGCCGCCCCTTCGCCGCAAAGATCCGACGCACGGCCTCGGGGTTGGCCGCGTCGGCCGCGAGCCCGTAGACGGTCTCGGTGGGCACCGCGACCAACCCCCCACGGTCGAGCACCGTCACCGCCTTGGCGATCTGATCCGAATCCACGTCATCCTCCGATCGGTGGCGCCACAGTGACTCGCCGCCGGGTGACCCCATGGCCACCCAAAGAGCTGATAACCAAGGCCAACCAATTGAAATAAACGATTGACCTCGCAGCGCCCGATCCCTTACACGCCGCCGAGTATGGTCAAGGATAAATCCAACACGAGTCGTGGAGCGTGGGTGGTCATCGGCTCGATGTTGCTCATCGGAACGGTGCTGTCGGTCTTCGTCGTCTTCCCGAACCTCAAATCCTCAGCGGGCTCGATCGGGCAATCCATGCACGCCATCGAGGACAAGGGCAAGACGCTGACGGTCGAGGAGTGCGTCGCCGAGGTCGTCGCCTGGCACGACCGCTGCGCGGCCGACAACATGCCGATGATGTGCCTCCAGGAGACCCCCAAGGCCACGGCTCACTGCCTGGCCGCCGTCGATCGCACCGAGGGCTGCGCGCCCTATCTCGCTGACAACAAGGACGCGCACTGGGCGTTCAAGGCCTGCGCCGAGCTAGGCATCGACAAGGCGAGCGCCAAGCCCCGCCGCAAGGCCTGTACCGCCGCTTGGCGTGCGCTGGACCAGTTCTGCAAGACCGGCCAGAAGGGCGTCTTCTGGGGGGTCAAGTAGCGATGGGCCGACTGTTCACGCCGACCCGCCTGTTCTGGCTGACCGTGGCCGCAGCCACGCTCACCTGGGTCATGATCTTCATCGGCGGAACAGTCAACCCGACGGGCTCATCGCTGGCGTGCCCGAGCTGGGAGTTCACCTTCGGCTTCATCCCCCTGTGTAAGGGCGAGGTCTTCCCCGCCATGACCGACGGAGTCCAGTACGAGCACGGCCACCGCCTATGGGGCTGGCTCGTGGGCTTGGCCACCACCGGCGTGACGTTGGGGGCGCTCCTGTCGAAGCGCCTGCCCCGCAAGACCAAGTGGCTGGCCGTCACGGCCCTCTTCCTGGTCATCGCCCAGGGCGCGCTGGGCGGCGTGACCGTCAAGCTCAAGCTTCACCCGCTGGTGTCCACAGGGCACCTGGTGCTCGGCTACCTCTTCCTGTCTTTGATGGTCTATCTCGCCTGGCGCGTTCACCCCTGGCGGCGCGAGGCGCCGGCCGCCGGAGCCTGCCTGCCCCGAGGCGCTCCATTTGTCGCCGTCGGGCTCGTGCTGACCCAGGTCGCCCTCGGCGCCGCCATCCGCCACTACGGCGCCGGCATGTTCTGCGGCGACGACTGGCTTTCCTGTGGTGGGCTGGGCTTGTGGCCCCAAGCCGGCCTGGGCAAGCTCCACATGGTCCACCGCCTGTTCGGCTACGCCGTCGGCGTGACGCTCCTGGTGCTCATGCGCCAGGCCAACCGCCGCGCCCGCGCCGCCGAACGACCGCTGGCCGCACGCCTCGCGTGGCTCCCCGCGACCTTCGTGCTGGTGCAGATCGCCCTCGGCATCCTGACCGTCGCGACCGGCAAATCGGTCGCCATCGTCACCCTGCACACCGCCGTCGGCGGGCTGCTCCTGACGTCGACCGTCGCCGTCGCCGTCGCCCTCGGACCCCTGGGCGACCCAGCGGCACGCCGCGATCCCCACGGCGCGACGCCGCCCGAGCCGCGGGAGGCCGCCGCGTGAGCGCCTCCCCCGTCCCGGGCGCCTCGACCGTCTCCGAGCCCCCTTCCGTGCGCGGCCCCTGGGCCACCGCCCGGGACCTCGTCACGCTCACCAAGCCGTCCATCAACCGGATGTGCGTCCTGATGACCGCCGGCGGCCTGGCCCTGGCCCCGGTCGCCATCGGCGGCTGGCGCACGGTGTGGGCGCTGCTCGGCACGGCCATGGCGGTCGCCGCCGCCAACGCGCTCAACATGTGGTGGGAGCGCGACAGCGACCGCTACATGAAGCGCACCAAGGACCGGCCCCTGGCCGCCGGCCGCCTGGCGCCAAAGGCCGCCCTCACCTTCGGCCTGACCCTGTCCGTCGCCGCGATGGCCGTCTTGGCGCTGGGCACCAACCTCGCCACGACCCTGCTCGGCCTCGCGGCGCTGCTGTCTTACGTCCTCGTCTACACGCCCCTCAAGTACCGCTCGCCCCTGGCGCTCTTCGTCGGAGCGTTCCCCGGCGCCGCCCCGCCGCTGATGGGCTGGACCGCCGCCACCGGCACCATCGACCCCGCCGGCTTGGTCCTGTTCGGGACGCTCCTGGCCTGGCAGATGCCCCACTTCATCGCGATCGCGGTGTTCCGCCGCCACGACTACGCCGCCGCCGGCATCCGCGCCGTGCCGGTCGTCCGCGGCAACCGCGTCGCCAAGCACCAGGCTCTCGCCTGGTCCCTCGCCCTGCTCGCCGTCAGCGTGCTGCTGACCCCGCTCGGCGTCACCTCCTGGCTCTACGCCGCCACCGCCGCCGTCGCCGGCCTCGCCTTCGTCGCGCTGGCTGCCGCCGGCTACCGCGCCGCCTCCGACGCCCGCTGGGCCTACCGCTTCTTCCTGCTGTCCCTCATCTACCTGCCGGTGCTCGTCGTCGGCCTCGTCTTGGATGTGATGCTGCTATGAGCGAAGGCGTGGACCGCCTTGACACGGGCGCCTCGACCCGCGCCCCGCGTCCCTTTTTCAAGAGCCCCTGGCTATTGGCGGCGGTCTTCGGGCTCCTGGTCCTGACGGGGCTGCGCACCTGCTACGCCAAGAAGCTGGGCACCCTGCCCGTCCTCGGTGACGCCCCGACCTTCACGCTTGTCGACCAAGGGGGCCAACCCTTCGGCTCCGAGGACCTCGCAGGCCAGGTCTGGGTCGCGAGCTTCTTCTTTACGACCTGTGTCACGGTCTGCCCCAAGGTCTCGGGCGCCAACGCCGAGCTGCAGCGGGCCCTCAAGGGCGGCGAGATCGACGCCCACATCGTGAGCTTCACCGTCGACCCCGCGACGGACACGCCCGAGCGGCTCGCGCGCTACGGGCTCTCCTATCACGCCGACGACGCCTACTGGACCTTCCTGACCGGCGACGAGCAGGCGCTCTACGACGTCGTCGTCGAGGGGTTCAAGCTCGCCATGGGCGACAAGGTGGCCGACGCCGCGGGCGTCATCGATATCGCCCACTCCACCAAGCTCGTCCTGGTGGACAAGCAGGGGCGCATCCGCCACTACTTCGACTCGACGGACCCCGGCCAGCGCAAGCTCCTCATCGACCACATCATCAGCCTGGTCAACGAGGAGGCCGCCCAGTGAGCGCGACCGAGCCCCGCTTCGATCCCGTTCGCGCCGCGAGCGTCTGCGGCGCCCCCCGTCGTCCCCGCGGATCACGCCGCCACGGCGCCATCACCGCGCCCCCCCAGACCCCATATCCCCGAGTCATTTCGGCCCGCTCTCACCGCGCCGGCCAAGAGTCTCGGCTGACCCCCTCAACGGTGTTGCCAGCCCGGGAGCGGGCTGCTAGCGTCCTGTCCGCGCAATCAAGCTGGAGCGACGCCACTCTCGCTCCCACGGACCCGCGACGAGGCTCTCGAGCCGCCTGCGGCTTGCGGCGCACCTGGCCGAGGTAGAGAGGTAGCACGTGGCACAGATCTTCCCTCGCTGGACCAATAGGATCCCGATGATGGTCGGGCTCGGCGCGCCGATCGTACTCGGCGTCGTCGTCTTCTCCATCTGGTACTGGTTCTCGCCAAAGTTCACCGACGTCGGCTACCAGCCCGAGCAGCCGGTGCCCTTCTCGCACAGCCTGCACGCGGGCACCCTCGGGATGGACTGCCGGTATTGTCATAACACCGTCGAGCGCGCGGCCCACGCCGCCATCCCCCCGGCGGCCACCTGCATGAACTGCCACTCTCAGCTCGATCTCGGCGAGCGCGCCAACCGCATCAAGCCGATCAAGGACGCCTGGGAGGCGGGCGAGCCCGTGCAATGGGTGAGGGTGCACATGCTGCCCGACTACGCCTACTTCAACCACAGCGTCCACGTCGCGGCGGGCGTCGGCTGCTACTCCTGCCATGGCCGGATCGACCAGATGGAGGTCGTCTACCAGCACGCGCCGCTGTCGATGAGCTGGTGCCTCGACTGCCACCGAAACGCTGCGCCGAACCTGCGGCCGACCGACCAAGTCACCAACATGTCCTGGCACCTCAGCGACGAGGCGCAGGACTACGACCCGATGCTAGACCGCGTCCGCCCGGTCGATCCCCCCGAACACTGCTCCGGGTGCCATCGATGAGCACGAATTACGAAGACCGTCCCCACTGGATGGACTACGCAGAGCTCGCGTCCGACGCCCCCGCCCAGGGGCCGACGGGTGAGTTCACCGACGACCCCGCCACCCTCGAGCTCGACGGCGTCAGCCGCCGCGGCTTCATGGGCATCATGGGCGCCTCCACGGCGCTCGCCGCCGGTGTCGGCCTGTCCGGCTGTATCCGCAAGGGCGTGCAAGAGCTGGTCCCTTACGTCAAGCGCCCCGAGGACCAGATCCCCGGCGTGCCCGTGTATTACGCCTCGACCTATCAACAGGGCACCGGGGTCATCGGCGTCCTCGTCGAGAGTCACGACGGGCGCCCGACAAAGATCGAAGGCAACCCCACCCACCCCGGCTCGCGCGGCGGCGCCTCGGGCACGGCCCACGCCTCGGTCCTCGACCTCTACGATCTCGACCGCAGCGACACCCCGCGCGGCAAGGGCGGCGAGGCCATCGACTGGATCAACGCTTGGGAGGCCCTCGATGGCGTCGTGGCCAGCGCCCGCAGCAAGCGCGGCGCCGGCGTCGCCTTCCTGCTGCCGACGGTGATGTCGCCCACGCTCGCGGCGCAGCTCGCCGCGCTCAAAAAGGCGATGCCCCAAGCGCAGCTCTTCTTCGCCGACCCCCTGTTCCCGACGAACGCCCGCGCGGCCGCCCGCGCGATCGCCGGGCCCGGAGCCTACGCCCTCGACCACATCGCCAAGGCCGAGATCATCGCCGCCTTCGACGCCGACCCTCTCGGCGCCGACAGCGACATGGTCCGCCACACCAAGGGTTTCGCCGCCGGCCGAAAGGTCGAAGACCCCGGCGACCCGATGAACCGGCTGTACGCATTCGAGCCCACCTTCACGGTGACCGGCGCCGCCGCCGACCACCGGGTGCGGCTCAAGGGCGCCGAGATCGGCGCGGCCCTCGACGCGCTCGCCACCGCGCTCGGCGTCCAGCACCTCGCCGGCAAGCTCGGCGGCGCCGCCATCGCGAACGACAAGGCCAAGGCCCTCATCGCGGCCCTGGCCAAGGACCTGCAGGCCCACAAGGGCACGGCGCTGGTCCTCGTCGGCCCACGGCAGCCCGCCGCGGTCCATGCCCTGGCCTATGCGATCAACGCCCACCTGCACACGGCCGCCCAGACCTGGCACTACGACCCGAAGGCGGTCGACGCCGGCACCCTGGCCGACTTCGCCAAGGGGACCTTCGACACCGTCTTCTGCGTCGACACGAGCCCCGCTTACGCGGCCGCCGGCGGCCTCGGCCTCAAGGCCAAGCTCGAGGGCGCCACGACCCTGGTGCACTTCGGCCTGTACTACGATGAGACGGCCAAGCTCGCGGGCCTGCACATCCCGGTCAGCCACTGGCTCGAGAGCTGGGGCGACCTGCGAGCCCTCGACGGCACCGTCTCCCTGGTCCAGCCGCTCATCGCGCCCCTGTATCACACGCCGAGCACCCTCGAGGTGATCGCGCGCGTGGCCCACGGCAAGGCAAAGAACGGCTACGGTCTTGTCCGAGACACCCACCGCACCGCCGCGTTCACCGAGAAGGCCTGGCGCAAGTGGCTCCACGAGGGCGTGGTCTCGGCTCAAACCCCTGCGGCCCCCGCAAAGATCGACTTCGCTCGCGCCGCTACGCTCTTCGCTGGCGCCGCCACGGTGCCCGCCTTCGAGGTGGACTTCCACCTCGACGACAACCGCCTCGACGGCCGCTTCGCGAACAACGCGTGGCTTCAGGAGGCGCCGGACCCGATGACGCGCCTCACCTGGGACAACGCCGCCCTGGTGAGCAAGGCCACCGCCACGGCAAAGGGCCTCGGTGACACGGGCGACCTCGTCAAGGTCACGGTCGGCGACGTCTCACTGACCCTGCCCCTGAAGATCAACCCGGGTCAGGCGGACGACACGGTCAGCCTCCGCCTCGGCTTTGGGCGCACGGGCCTTGGCGCCGTCGCCGAGGGCGCGGGCTTTGACGTCTACCCCCTGATGCCGCCCACGGCCTGGTTCGCCGACGGCGACATCGCGCCGGCCCCCGGCACCTATCCGCTAGCCGACGTCCAAAAGTACGGCAACCGCCTGGTGCCCCGTCCTGGCTTCGAGCCCCGCAACATCGCCCTCGAAGCCGGCGCGGCCACCTACGCGAAGCAGCCGAGCTACTTTGCCGACCGCCTAGACGCCGAGTTCCCGGGCCATGAGGTCAAGTCCTGGATCTACCCGGAGCAGGTCTTCACCGGTAAGCAGCAATGGGGCCTGGTCGTCGATCTCAACGCGTGCACGGGCTGCAACGCCTGCGTGATCGCCTGCCAGGCAGAGAACAACATCCCGACGGTCGGCAAGGACCGCGTCCTGGTCGGCCGCGAGATGCACTGGGTGCGCGTCGACCGGTACTACACCGGCGACAACGAGGACGAGCCGGGCGCGGTGCTGCAGCCGATGTCCTGCCAGCAGTGCGAGACCGCGCCGTGTGAGGCGGTCTGCCCCGTCAAGGCGACGGTGCACAGCCCCGAGGGGCTCAACGACATGGCGTACAACCGCTGCATCGGTACGCGCTACTGCGCGAACAACTGCCCCTACAAGGTGCGGCGCTTCAACTTCTTCCAGTTCAACGGCGACATCCACCCGCTGCAGCAGATGGTCAAGAACCCGGACGTGACCATCCGGTTCCGCGGCGTCATGGAGAAGTGCACCTACTGCGTCCAGCGCATCAACGCGGCGCGAATCGAGGCCAAGATCCACGGCGACGGCATTATCGCCGACGGCGCAGCCGTCGTCGCCTGCGAGCAATCCTGCCCCGCGGA
>PDWJ01002686.1_pt1 | contig 18256 bp, 8 predicted proteins | sample 1430881 | NCBI WGS metagenome assembly PDWJ01 (sample SAMN01162460, study PRJNA174530) | Oral metagenome, whole genome shotgun sequencing project. | biome: Marine environment; feature: Marine mammal; material: Swab sample of the gingival sulcus; isolation source: swab sample of gingival sulcus...
TTTTTCTTTTGTTCGTTTATCTATTTTTTCGGCTGTATCATAATAGCTTAAAGTATCGCTTACCACTTTTTTGAAATTTTGCTCAAAGCCGATTTTATTACCGGTTATAAGGTCTTTTGCAGTTTTGGCAAGTAAATTACTATCTAACTTAACTTCTGTATCTATCCACGTTTTGATAATATTTGTAAATATTATTTTAACTTCGTTATTTGGTATTCTTAATTTGTATCTGCCAAAATCACCTTTGCCTGCCTGTGTCAAATATCCGTTATCGGTCAGCAATGTCCAGAATAAATCACTGCCTGTTTCAAAATCCTGAAACACAAAGTTATCATGTAGTTCCCTTTCTATTGAATTACCCTCTATCAATTTTTGCACATCATTACTTACTCCAATTTCAATAATTCTGCTTTTTATTAATGAATAATCGCCTGAATTTATCCAATAGGGTTTAAATCCTTCTTTGGCTCTTGCAATGTAATTTACTATTGACCAAGGATTATAAATATTTTCAATTTCTCCGAATTTATAACCATCATACCATTGTTTTACCTCTTCTTTTTTATTTGACAGATTAAAATCATCTAATATCTTTTCTGTTTCCTCTTTTGTGAAACCAAAACTATCAGAAAAATAATGTGAGGTGATTCTATAAACAGATAAATTATTCCATTCTGAAAAAATGCTTTCTTTGCCTACACGCATTACACCTGTTACCATACCTTTAAATAAAGCATCGTTTTCTTTGTAAGCCTCGCCAAGAAATCCTTGCATAAAATTTACAACTTCTTCGTAATAAGTTTTGTTCTCTTTGTCTGGTGATTTTATGGGACTGTTTGTATTGTTAAAAGCTGATATTATTGGTGTATCATATTCATCTATAAGAATTACTACTTTTTGGTTAAAATGCTTTTCTAAATAATAACTAAGGTCTTTAAGACTTCCTTTTAGGCTTGTTTCCGATGACGTTTCTAGAATTATTTGTTCAATTATTCGTTTTTCATATTTTTCTAACTCATCTGATTTTAGTAAGTATTGATGTTTTTTATATAAGTTTGAAACCACGTTTCTAAATTTATTCAAACATCTATCCCAAGAGGATTCTTTTACATCTTTAAGTGTTAGATTGATTACAGGATATTTATTTTGATGTTCATTACAAAAATCCTTATGTTTAGCTATTTCAAATTCGGCAAACAGTTCTTTGCTGTTTTGTTTTTGTATATCATAAAAGTACTCAATCATCGACAGATTAAGCGTTTTACCGAAACGTTTGGGACGTGGAAACAAAACAACATCGTTTGCATTATGATGAAAATCGTAAATTAACTTGGTCTTATCTATTAGATAATATCCATTTTTTATGAAAAATCCGAAATCAGAACGCCCTATTTTTAGTACTTTTCCCATTTTTTACTTTTGTTGCTTTTTGCAAATTTACAATTTTATTTTTACAATAAAAAATATGGTTTGCTCTTTTCTCTGCACATAACAACTTGGCTTTACGGATTGCGGGATTTTATTATCAATGGGCAGTAATTTTCTGAATACAATATCTTCTTTTATATAAAATTAAATTGAAAAAATATAATTGGCTGAATGATTCATTCTGTAAGGTGCTGATTATTAAATACTTATGGGTTTTATTCTCTAGGCAAACTTCGGAGGCAGATAAGAACTTTTTGTTAAAAAGTAACGGTTTAAATTAGTTCAATTAAAAAAAATACTACTTTTGCATAAATTAACAAATTAAGATAAAATGAGTGTAAGAGTTAGATTTGCTCCCAGTCCTACGGGAGCTTTGCATATAGGAGGAGTGCGAACAGCATTGTTTAATTATTTATTTGCAAAAAAACATAATGGCAGTTTTATTTTGCGAATAGAAGATACAGACAGAACCCGCTATGTAGAAGCAGCAGAAGAATACATAATTAATTCGCTAAAATGGTGCGGATTAGAGTTTGACGAGGGAGTTGGAATTGGAGGTGATTATGCACCTTATCGTCAATCGGAGCGTAAGGAGATGTACAAGAAATTTGCTTTTAAGTTAGTAGAAGAGGGCAATGCTTACTATGCGTTTGATACTCCCGAAGAGCTTGATAAAATGCGTGAACGTTTACAAGCCGAGAATAGCTCTCATCAGCAATACGGTATACAAACACGCATGAGCATGAAAAACTCCCTTAGTTTATCAGCAGAGGAAACTGAAATGCGCTTAGACAGAGGAGACGACTTTGTTATACGCATAAAGATACCCGAAAACGAAACCATTAATGTTTCCGATATAGTAAGAGGCGATTTATCGTTTCAATCTAACATTATGGACGACAAAGTGTTATATAAATCTGACGGAATGCCGACTTATCATCTTGCCAATGTTGTAGATGATTATTTAATGAAAATTACCCACGTAATACGCGGTGAGGAATGGTTGCCTTCTTTGCCATTGCATTATCTGTTATATAAGTTTTTGGGTTGGGAAAAATCAGCACCGCAGTTTGCACACCTGCCATTGATATTAAAACCTCACGGCAAGGGCAAACTTAGTAAAAGAGACGGTGAAAAAGGAGGCTTTCCCGTATTCCCGATGAATTGGAATGATGCAGACGGTAATGTTTTGCAAGGTTACAAAGAAGCTGGTTATTTCCCCGATGCTTTTATAAATATGTTGGCATTATTAGGTTGGAATCCGGGAACCGAGCAGGAAATTTTCAGTAAAGAGGAATTAGTTGCAGCATTTGATTTATCAAAAGTGGGTAAATCGGGCTCACGTTTCGACCCTGAAAAAACCAAGTGGTTTAATCATCAATATTTGGTAAATAAAGATGATGAGGAATTGGCAAAATTATATATTCCGATACTTGAAGCAAAGGGTATTAAGGCTGATTTGGCATATACAACCAAAATAGTTTCGTTAATAAAGGAGCGTGCCAATTTCGTTAGTGAGTTTTGGGAGCAATCATCATTTTTCTTTGAAGCACCAAGCGACTATAATGCCAAAATGCTAAAAAAAGCATGGAAAGAAGATACTAAGCAACATTTGTTAAACTATATAGACTTACTTGAAGGTTTTGATACAATGCAATCGGCTGATGTTGAGCAATATACTAAGCAATGGCTGTCTGGTATTGATTTAGGAATAGGCAAACTAATGAGTCCTATGAGATTAGCACTTGTAGGCGAAGGCAAAGGTCCTCATTTGTTTGATATTATGGAATTGATAGGCAAACAAGAAACCATTAAAAGAGTGAAAGCATTGATTGAAAACAGGGGGTAATTGTTGTTAAGAGTTCAAAGGCTGACAGCTTAAAGCCCCATAGCAAAAGTTTAAATGAGTTAAAAGTTTAAAATTAATACTTCTTAATTTTTCATTTTTAACTCTTAATTCGCATTAGTTAATCATCAATTAGCAATAATTTTTAGTTTAATAAATGAGTCCACTTTTAGTTTTTACGGTTATAGCGGCGTATTTCTCTCTGTTGATTTTTATATCTTATTTAAGTTCTCGCAAAGCAAATACTGCCACATTTTTTACCGGGAATAAGCAATCGCCTTGGTATTTGGTTGCTTTTGGTATGATTGGAGCAACATTGTCGGGAGTAACCTTTATATCTGTTCCGGGCGAGGTTGGCAACAGCAATATGTTTTATTTTCAAATGGTGTTGGGCTATTTGGTAGGATATTTTGTTATCGGAGCTGTTTTGCTGCCTATTTACTACAAACTAAATTTGGTATCAATATACAGTTATTTACAAAAACGTTTTGGCTTATTATCGTATAAAACAGGTTCATCGTTTTTTATACTGTCAAAGGTTATAGGTGCGGCATTTCGTTTGTTTTTGGTAGCAACGGTTTTGCAGTTGGCATTTTTCGACAGTTTTGGAATACCTTTTGAACTTTCGGTTGTGGTAACAATATTGCTTATTTGGCTGTATACTTACAAGGCAGGCATAAAAACCATTGTATGGACAGACACATTGCAAACGGCATTTATGCTATTGTCGGTTGGCATTAGTATATATCTGATAGCCAAGAATATGGACTTGTCATTATCAGGATTGATACACGAAATTGACAATAGCAAATATTCTAAAATATTTAATTGGGAGTGGCAATCGAGGCGCAACTTCTTTAAGCAATTTGTTGCAGGTGCATTTATGGCTATTGTTATGACAGGCTTAGACCAAGATATGATGCAAAAAAACCTTACTTGCAGAAACCTTAAAGAATCTCAAAAGAATATGTTTTGGTTTAGCCTTACGCTTGTACCTGTGAAATTGTTATTTTTATCCTTGGGAGTATTGATTTACAGCTATATTGCGGCAAAAGGCATCAGTTTTAGCGGTGAAAACAGCTTTGCATTTGTAGAGGAAACATCAAAATACGTAAATACCGATAAATTATATCCCGCATTGGCAATAAAGCACTTTGGAGTGTTTGCGGGTTTAAGTTTTTTGCTGGGAATAATTGCAGCCGCCTTTTCGAGTGCCGATTCCGCTTTAACAGCCCTAACTACGGCTTTTATGGTTGATATACTCGGTATAGATGTAACCAAAGAATCTAAAATTACTCTCAGGAAAAAACGCATTATACATATAGGGTTTTCCTTTGCGCTGTTTTTGGTAATAGTAATATTCAAGTGGATAAATAAAGACAGTGTAATAAACAAAGTTTTTGAGGTTGCATCTTACACTTACGGACCTCTTTTGGGTTTGTTTGTGTTTGGTTTGTTCACCAAATATAAGGTTAGAGATAAGTTTGTTCCTGTGGCTGCCGTTTTATCACCAATATTAACATACATAATTAATACTTATTCCGAGCAAATTTTGTGGGGATATAAATTTGGATTTGAATTGTTATTAGTAAATGGTTTAATTATGTTTGTTTTTTTAATTTTGATACGCACGACAAATGTAGAGAACTCAGATTAAACCAATGTTTAAATGTACTTAAAGCGATTTATCATATCGTTAATCATTGTTATTTTGTGTAATTTATTTGCAATTGCACAACAAACTAATAGTGTTTATAGCGGAAATTCCGTACAATTAATTCCTTTGTGCGATACAGCTTGGTTATTTCAGCAAGATACAATTAATGAATTATGGATTAAAGATAAAAGTTTAGACAGTTGGAAACTTGATGAATTTACCGAAATATTTACCTACGATAATAACAGGCTTAGAATATGGCAGCAAAAGGAAATTTTGAGCTTATGGTTTTATGCCGATAAACTCAAAGATTGGCAAGTTTATGATAAAATACGTTCTTATCCTGTACCTGTAAACGATACAATAAGTTATATCAATGTAGATGACTCCACTGTTGTTTTGAATGTAAATGATTTTAAATCAATTTGTTATAGGCGTAGAGATGTTTTTGTTTGGGATAACAAAACCCATAAAACGGATTATATTATTAATGACAGTATTCAACTTCAAAAAGTTAATGATACTGTTGTTTTTTGGAAGAATGTAGATTCTACTGTATTATGGAACTTAAATACCCGCCATACATATTGGCAAGTAACCACTTCTACAAAGGTATGGACTGTTGATAAACTTACTGAGTTTTGGAAAGCCGGAGATAATTATAAGCTTTGGCGCAGGAAAAACATTTATGATAAATGGTTAAAAGATGATTCCACAACAGCTCAACCCTTAGATTCTTTATCAAAATATTATTGGAATATAAATAAAACAAAAATAATTGTTACGGATAAAGACAGTACCCAAATTTGGGAAGCCGATGCTAACAAATCTATGTGGAATATCAGAGATTCATTATATCTGTGGGAAATTATTTTACCAAAAACAGATACAATATCACAAGATACGGTTGCCGAGGAAGTTCTTAGAGAAATTAAAACGGCAGAGCTTTTCAGGGTAAGCGAAAAAATAAAATTATGGCAAATAAACGATAGTGTAGAGTTTTGTTTATCAGATAATTATGGTGAAATATGGCATACAAGCAAACAAGCAAAATTATGGAAACTGAATGATTCAAGTCTTATTTGGAATATAAATGAGAAACTGAAATTGAGTATTATTTCAAATAAAATGACTATATGGAAACGCAACGACAGTACATTTGTTTGGGAGATAGACAGTACGGTACATAATGCCAAATTTAATCATAACTTTATGATTTTAAATCTTACTGATTCTACACGCTTTACGGTTATAAACGACTCCACACGAATTTGGCATGTTTACACACCTACTAAAGTATCGGCACTTGGTTCGGTTGCTAAATATTTAACTCTGCATGATACCATTGAAATATGGGAACCTAATGATTCCACAAAATTGTTTATAAACAAATATGAAGAACAGGGCAATATTTGGGTACATAATAAACGGGTAAATATATTGAATATAAACGATACCACTAAGATTTGGCAAATAAACAAAGATGTTAGATTATCAATAATTAAAAATAAGCTGAAAATTTGGCAACAGGGTAAGGGAGACCCTTATTTATCGTGGAAAGAAACCAAAGGTTTTGAGTGGGACATTATAGCCGATTCAATAAGAATGTGGCATATTGATAAAAACACAATAATATGGGAAACTAAACAAAAAATACAGGTGTGGAATAAAAATAATACGCAGCAATTATACCGTCTTAATGACACAAGTTTGGTTTGGACATATCCTAAAAAGCTTAAACCTAAAAAGGCATCTAAAATATCTTATTGGAAGTTTTCGGGTTCGGGCAAAATGGATGTTGCCCAAATGTGGGCTGATAATTGGGCAAAAGGTGCACAAAACAATATTACAGGTTTGTGTATATTAGCGGGTAATGCCAAGTACAAAAAAAAGAAAGTGTTATGGACTTCTGATTTAACATATCATTACGGGTTTATAAAGGCAGGTGAAAAACCACTAAGAAAAAATGAGGATAAAATAAAAATAAGCAGTAATTTTAACTTTTATGCTGCTAAAAATTTGTATTATAGTTTTTCGGTAACAACTCAAACTCAGTTATTTGAAGGTTATAAATACGAGAAAGATACCTCTTATTTGGTTTCTGATTGGTCGGCACCGCTCTATCACACAATGGCAATAGGTTTAAATTATTATCCGGTAAAACAATTATCGGTTTTTTTTTCTCCGATTACCGGTAGAATAACCTATGTTAAAGATACTTCTGTTATAAATCAACGGCACTATGGCATAGATGGTGATAAAAAATTCAAAAGCGAACCGGGTATAATATTAAAATCTCATCTTAATTGGAATATTTCCAAAAATATCAGTATAGTTAGTAAATTAGATATTTTTTCAAGTTATAAAGATATAAAAACTCAAAATATAGAGTGGGAAACAAGTTTTACCTTTAAGTTTAATAATTACATAAGCACACGCTTACACACAAATCTTATTTACGACCCCGATGTACGTATTAAAGATGACAACGGTAAGAGTTTTACCCCCGTTCAGTTTAAAGAAATAATCAGTATAGGCTTTTTTTATAAAATATAAACAGTTGAAAGGTCTATTATTAATTGTTACATAATAAAAACCGGGAAGCATACTCCCCTTGATAATAAACAAAAACAGAGGAATGAGTTGAATTTATAAATTCACCATTATTTTACCTTATATAGTGTAGAAATAACAAATTTTCTTATTTTGTTGAAAAAAAGTAAAACAAGATTGCAATAATTAAATTTTTTATATATATCTTTGCACTCAATACTAAATAAGTAGATTTATTAATTAAAAAAATTATCATGAACAGAGTTTATTTATTAACCGTTTTTTTGTTTTTCATTGGAGCTAATGTCTTCTCACAAGACCTTCCTCCAAATCCTCAGCCCGGTAAATGTTACGTTAAGTGTATCACCGCTGATGAATTTAAAGAGGTTACCGAAACAGTAACAATTTCTCCCGAATACAGAGAATTAGTAACATATCCGGCAACTTTCAAAACCGTAGATGAGCGTATCTTAGTAAAAGAGGCTTCTAAGAAGTTGGTTTATGTACCTGCTGTTTACGAAACAGTGGATGTTCCTTACGTAAAGAAAGAGGCAACTAAAAATTTAAAAGTTGTTCCCGCTACTTTTGGCGAAGATAGCAAAGTTTTTGAAGTTTATCCTAAGACTAACCGTTGGGAATATACTGAGTTGGCAGATTGCCCATCTGCAAATAAGGAAGATTGTATGGTTGCTTGTTTTGTTGAGCGTCCTGCAAGAAACGAGGTTGTATCTATTAAAACTTTAACTGCTGATGCATCAACTGTTCCTGTTGAGATTCCTGAAGTTAAAGGTACTTACAAAAAGCAAGTTGTTAAAACCCCTGCTACAGTTAGAGAAATTGAAATACCTGCTCAATACAAAGTTATCAAGAAGCAAGTTGTTGATAAGCCTGCAAGAACTGTAGAAAAAGTTATTCCTGCTGTTACTAAAACTATTACTAAAACTGTATTGGTTAAGCAAGGTGGTATGACTGTTTGGGAAGAAGTTGATTGTGGTTTAGTAAGCGGAAACGCTAACATTATACCTATTTTCTATCAAACAGCAAGTGCAAAACTTACTCCTGCATCTGAAAAAGTTATTGACAAGTATTTGTACAGTTTAATGAAAGAAAAGCCCGGAATTAGAATTGAGATTATGTCTCATACTGATTCAAGAGGTAATGACAAATACAATCAATCTTTGTCTCAGCAACGTGCACAGTCGGTAGTTAATTACTTGGTGAAAAAAGGAATTAGCCGCTCAAGATTAGTTGCAAGAGGATATGGTGAAACCAGACTTGTTAATCGTTGCTCTAACGGTGTTAAATGTTCTGACGCAGAACACAGACAAAACAGAAGAACAGAATTCCGTATTATTCAATAATATATAGATTCTTAATAAAAAAAGCCGTCCCGAAAAGGATGGCTTTTTTTATATCTATGCTGTGTATGGAAACAAAATTAGGCTTTTACCCTATTTACGCCATTGTCTAAAATTTGTTTTAAAATACGAGATGGATGTTCAAACTTATAACCCATCATCATTGCAGCTATAACATAAGGCTTGTAGCTTGATTGCAGATAGGCATTATTTTTAGCTTTATCATAAATAGCTTTGCTAATTTCACCGTGTTCCGCAGACTTTCCTGTTACAGATACCGGCAAAGAAGTCATTACTAAGGCATCAGACTTTTTAGTTAATTTTTCTTTTTCCTCATTATATTCCCAACCTATATGCTTCTTACTGTTTTCTAAATAATTATTTTTCAAATTTTCAATTTGTTCGGTATTGTTTTCATCTAACAATTTAATATGCTCTTCCATTACATTATGAGGCACCCAACTTTTAACATACACAATATCTGCATCCTTTAAAGAGTCGTCCATTGAGTTGCTAATATCAAATGTACCTCCTGAGAATTTAGCCATTCTCTGTGCAATTTTTATGGCTTCGGGTGATAAATCATATCCTTCGGGGTGGCATAATTCCACGTGCATTCCCAATCGGGTCATCATGGTTATGGCACTTTGCGGACTTGAAATGTTATTATCATAATTTGGCGAATAAGCCCAACTTACTACCACCTTTTTTTTGCGCAATTCAGAAGCCCCTCCGTATTTGTGTTCAAGAAACATAATATCGGATATTGACTGAGTAGGGAAATCTTGATAACACTGCAAGTTAATAATCCCCGGGCGATGCGGTAAAATACCTGCTTCATGGCTTTTGTCAAGAATTTGCGCAATTTCCATCAAATATTTATGACCGTCGCTAATGTTTATGTCATCGCTAATACCTATAAAATCAGTGAAAAAGGAAATTAAGTTGGCTTTATCTTCGACACTTGCCAAAATAGAGTTTTTAAACTCTTGGTATTGTAAATCAACAAAATCTAAACCCAACATACTTGCTGCAAACGAATACGATAAACGAGTTTGTAAAGAACTGTTTTTGAGCAATGCAGCAGCTACACCTGTATCAAAAACACGCAACGAAATATTTTCAGCATAAATTCTTTTGAGTACTTCTGCAATAGTTACTAAGGTGCGCATATCGCTGCCGCTTTTATTCCAACTAAGCAAAAAATCTTGACCGTGCAATGAGTTAAGCGTACTCATTTCCTCTATTTTCTTATATAAATTTTCCATACTGTTGTATCGTTAGGTATTGGGTTTTGGTTATTTAAAACAGCAACCTCAGAGATTATCTAAAATCCCTGAGGTCATTTTTTGCTGTTGCTAATTTCCAATTACTAATTATAAATTAAAACTATATCCACTTAAGACAAGCGGCATCTTGACGATAAGCCAAATTATCATTGATAGGATAAATTCTAATACCGTATCTGTAATTACCCGCTATTGGTGGCATAAATTCAAGTTTGAAAATAACTTTACCATCCTTATTGGATACCATTGTCATAGGCTCAACTTTCACAAATTTATTATTTGTTACTTTCTCGGCTATTACCATTTCCACACCTATTTTTATATCAGCCAAGCCATTCATGTCAATTATAACCTCGCCTTGGTATGTATTTCCAAGTTCTAAGTGAGTTTTAAAAGATTCAGAGAATTTTATTGATTCTACATTAACTTTTTCCCAACCTCTGTCAATTTGTTGTCTCCAATTGGCAATGTCCATAGCCAGCTTGTAGTCATTTTCTTTAATCTGCTTACTTCTTACAAATAGCTTGTTGTAAAATCTTTCGTAATAATCATCAAGCATTCGTTTCATTGTAAAATGAGGAACAATAAGTGCAGTACTGTTTTTTATTGCTTGTACCCATCTTACAGGTACTCCGTCTTCGTTTTGTTCGTAGTACATTGGTGCAATTTCATGCTCCAATTTATCGAATATTGTTGCAAGGTCTAACTCATCTTGGAAATCTTGATTATCAAAAGTTCTTTCTTCGCTAAGTGCCCAACCTGCATTTTCTTTATATCCTTCAACCCACCAACCATCTAATACACTGAAGTTTAACACCCCATTCATAATTGCTTTCATACCGCTCGTACCCGATGCTTCTAACGGACGTGTAGGTGTATTCATCCAAATATCTACACCTCTTACCAGTTTCTTGGCAAGTTCAATGTCGTAATCCTCAACAAAAACTATCTTACCTATAAATTCAGGACGCTTTGACATTTCAACAATATGTTTAATAATTCCTTGTCCTGCTCCATCGTTTGGGTGTGCCTTTCCTGCAAAAACAAATCTTATGGGTCTTGTAGGGTGATTTACTATATGATGTAGTTTTTCTAAATCTTTGAATAACAAATTACCTCTTTTATATGTGGCAAATCTTCGTGCAAAGCCTATTGTAAGGCATTTAGAGCATATATTTTCATTAATATTAGTTAACTCTTTTGCATTTTTGTAGGTACTAACAGCTTTTTCAGTTAAATATTTTTTCAAAAATTTGAACAACTCTGTTCGCTCTTTGTTCCTGTGTTCCCAAATTACTTTGTCATCAACATTATAAATTGCTTTCCATACGTCCTCTTCCGATTGGTTATCGTAGAAGTTTTCACCAAATTCGTTTTCGTATAATTTAAGCCACGATTTTGATGCCCAGCTTGATAGATGTACTCCGTTGGTTACGTATCCTATGTGTGATTCTTGAGGATAATATCCTTCCCAAAGAGGGCTAAACATATCTTTTGTAACCTCACCGTGAAGTTTACTAACTCCGTTTATTTCTTGCGAAAGATGTGCTGCTAAATAACTCATAGAGAATTTCTGGCTTTTGTCGCCTGCTTTGCTTCTACCTAAATCCATAAATTCGTCCCAACTTATGTGTAGTCTTTCCGGATAATGTCCTAAGTAGCGCATTACTAAACCTTCTTCAAAAGAATCGTGTCCGGCAGGTACGGGTGTGTGTGTTGTAAATAAACTCGACGAGCGTACTATTTCTAAAGATTCTGAAAATTTTAACTTTTCTTTACGCATCAAAATATTAATACGTTCTATTCCGGCAAGTGCCGCATGACCTTCGTTTAGGTGGTATATATCTTTCTGAATACCAAGTTGTTCCAACATTCGTACTCCACCTATTCCCAACAGTATTTCTTGTTGTAAACGATAGTTCCTGTCGCCTCCGTACAGATGCGCGGTTAGTCCTCTGTCTAATTCATTATTATCGTGTCTGTCGGTATCTAAAAGGAATAAGTCTATTCTACCAACTTTTACTTTCCACACCTGCACTTTCACTAATCTTCCCGACATTGATATTTCAATGTGAATAGGATGACCTTCCTTATTTGTCATGAGAGTGGCAGATGAGTTGCTGAAATTTTGCTCAATATAATTTACCTCTTGTTCGCCGTGTATTGACAAACTTTGCCCGAAATATCCGTATTTGTAGTAAAGCCCTACACCTATCATATCTGAGTTAGAATCAGATGCTTGCTTCAAATAATCACCTGCTAAAATTCCTAAGCCGCCCGAATATATTTTAAGGTTGTTACTAATTCCAAATTCCATGCTAAAATATGCAATTCCTCTGCCTTTTTCGGTGTTTTCAACGCTCATATATGCCTTGAAACTTGCAACCACATTCTTGTACATTTCATGAAACTTGTCGTCTTTTCCAAGTTCAACAAGTCTGTCATAAGGTACTTGGTTTAAAAGGGCAATCGGGTCGGCATCGGTGGTTTCCCATGCTTCTTCGTCTATGTATTTAAACATCTCAATAGCTTGTGGATTCCAAGCCCACCAAAGGTTCTTTGAAAGCTCTTCAAGTTCAGGAAATATATCACTTGTGTTGGCTTTTACCTCTAAGTTTCTCCATATAGGCTGGTTACTTTTGAAAGCATCTATAACAAGGGTAGGTTCTACCTTAGTTGGGCGAACAAACATAGACCTGTGCTTATATGTTTTATCTAAAGCTATTTCATAGGCTTTATAATATTCGTCAATTAAGTTACTCCATAATGCAATTTGTGAAATTTCATAAGCATTTTGTCGAGATTTTTTTTGTTCTTCTTCTGATAATTTTGAACAGGCTGTAATTGTATTGCCTATTTCTCTTGCTACCTCAGTGTAGTTGTCGTCGTTTCTTTCTATTACCTTTGTACACCTGCTTAAATCCATGTTATTGCTCAATACCCATCGTCCAAATCCTGATAAAGAGGTGGTTATGGTTGGCACATGAAATGCAAGACTCTCTAATGGAGTGTATCCCCAAGGCTCGTAATATGACGCAAACACAGTTAAATCCATACCCATTAGTAAATCCCAATAGTCAATGTCAAAAATTCCGTCTTTGCCGTCTATGTATATTGGCGAGAAAATAACCTTTATTTTATTTTCTTTGTTGTTGTTTAAGTTATTTTCGTGTAATTTCTTTAAAATCGGGTCATAGTACGCATCGTGCAAATTATGTGTAAGTAAATTCCCCGAGTTTTCAGGCGTGTATGTTCCGTCTGCTAAGCATTGTTGCAAATCTTTTCTTGGTCCGTAGTTGTTTGCCGGAATTAAAAAGAATGCAACTACTTCTCCTTTTTCCGTTTGGTTGGCATTTGCCACGGCTAAACCATCAATAAACACATCTAATCCCTTGTTCCAAAATTCGTATCTTCCGCTGGTTGATATAAATTTTACATTTTCTTGCAGCTTATAGCCAAATACCGCTTCGGCAACTTTTCGCAGGTGTGTTCTGGCAATTTTGCGTTTTTTGTTTAGTTCTTCTTTTTCGGGTACAAAACCGGCTTCAAATCCGTTGGGTGTTACCACATCAACTTCTTTTTCAAGTAATTGCTTGCATTCCATTGCGGTGGTTTCACTCACTGTTGTAAATGCACCGGCATACTTAGCTGCTAATTTTTCAAGCGAATGTTTTGCTACTACATGAAGGTCTCTTGCCATTTTATCGCCGTCGAAATGCTCCAAATTCTTGTAAAGAGGTATTCCGTTGCCGGATATAGACCTACCTACGGTAGTTGCATGAGTTGTGAAAACTGTTGATATATGCGGAGCATTACTGTCCAAATATAGTATTCCTGCACCTGACATCCATTCATGAAAATGCGCCACAACTGTATGTCTTGATGATATGTAAAATTCTGTAAAACTTTCTATTACCATACCTGCTACATATCCGAATAGTGCAGGTTGTATATAATCCCAATGTCCGGATATTGAATCCAATTGATATTTTTTCCAAAGTTTGGTGAAAAGTTTATCTTTGCCCGTGGTAAAGGGCTGAAAATCTACCAATATGGCAATTGGTCTTCCGGGAATTTTCCATCTTCCTACTTTTACTTTTAAACCTTTTCGTGCTGCCGTATCTACCCATGCTTTATATAGTTTTTCATCTTCTTCAAATTCGGTATTAGGGGTGTCTTTGTCCCAAAAATAAGGACCAACGGTTATTAAGTTATCTTCATTATAGTTTTCTTGCAAAGTTGTTATTTTAGTAGATACAACAGTGTGTATTCCTCCCACTTTATTACAAACTTCCCAACTGGTTTCAAAAATGTAATCAGGTCTTAACATAATTTCTTATTTATTTTTTTATTAAAGTCATTTAAATCTACAACATAAGTGTTAAACCATACAACTTCTTGTATGCCAAAATACTATGTGCTTTTGGGGTTTGACTCTTTCTAATATACCCCTTGTTTTTTTACTCTAAATTAACAAATGAACTCATTTAAACTTTTTTAGCAAATTTTCTTTCTTTTACGGTTTAAATATTCATCTTTGACAAGGTTATTGGCTGTTAGCCTTTAGCTTTTTTGCCTTCGACAACTATAATTTTTAGTAAAAAGACATAATCTTTTCACTAAAGCCAAAAGCTAAGGGCTGAAGGCTAATAGTGGTAAAATACTGAAAATTAAAAGACTAAAAGTCTAAGTTTGCAAATAAAAAGTTTAAATCACTTCAATATATTTTCGACAAAGTTAATAATGAAATTGTATTTTTATAATTATTTGGATTATTTTTTATTTTATAATTTCTAATTTTGTGCGCTAATTCATGACGTAAGCTATTAAATGGAAGATTAGAACTCATTAAACTATTATTAAATATACATACTTCCAACTTCTAACTTCCGGCTCTATCATAATAAACCGTAATTAATGATTTCAATTAATAATTTAACTGTAGATTTTGGTACTTTTACCTTATTTAATAATATTTCTTTTGTTATAAGTGAGAAAGAAAAATTGGGCTTGGTAGGCAAAAATGGAGCAGGGAAATCAACACTTTTAAAAATAATTTGTGGAATAAACCAAGCAACATCGGGTGGTGTAAGTAAACCTAAAGATTGCACTATCGGGTATTTGCCGCAACAAATGACCTACAATAGCGGTAATACCGTAATGGAAGAAACACTTTTGGCATTTACCGAGTTAAATCGGGTGGAGGCTGATATAGAAAGTGTAAACTCAGAGTTGGAAAATAGAACAGACTATGAATCAAATCAATACAAGCAGCTTATTAACAAGTTGAATGAGTTGAATGAAAGGTTGCTGATTCTTGGTGTGGCAAATAAAGATGCACTTATTGAGCAAACTCTAAAAGGTTTGGGCTATAAGCCTGAGGATATGCATCGCAATACAAGCGAGTTTAGCGGAGGTTGGCGAATGCGCATTGAATTGGCTAAAATTTTACTTCAACAGCCTGATGTTTTACTACTCGATGAGCCTACTAATCATCTTGATATAGAGTCAATTCAGTGGTTGGAGGATTTTTTGGTAAACTACAACGGTGCTGTTGTGTTAATATCTCACGATAGAGTGTTTTTAGATAAAATAACCAATAGAACCATAGAAATATCGCTTGGTAAAATATACGATTACAAGGTTTCTTACTCAAAATATGTGGATTTGCGTCAAGAGCGTTACAGGCAACAAATGGCAGAGTACACAAACCAGCAAAAAAAGATAGCTGATACCGAGAAATTTATTGAAAAATTTCGCTACAAAGCCACAAAGGCAGTTCAGGTACAGTCGCGCATTAAGCAGCTTGAAAAGTTAGACATTGTTGAAATTGATGAGCAAGATAATGCCGCTATTCATTTTAGATTTCCACCATCGCCGCGCTCCGGTAGTGTGGTAGTTGAAACGGATTTATTATCAAAAAGTTATGGTAGTAATCAAATACTTAAAGATATCGATTTGATAATTGAACGCCAACAGAAAGTTGCATTTGTAGGCAAAAATGGAGAGGGCAAAACAACCTTGTCGAGAATAATTGTAAACGATTTAGATTATGAGGGCAAGTTGAAAATAGGTCATAATGTAAATATCGGTTATTATGCCCAAAATCAAGATGGGTTGCTTGATAAAGATAAAACGGTTTTTGAAACCTTAAATGAACTTGCCGTTGGTGATGTACGCCTGCAAATAAGAAATATTCTTGCCTCATTCTTATTTAGTGGCGAAACGGTTGATAAAAAAGTGGAGGTATTGTCGGGTGGTGAGCGTTCACGTTTGGCGTTGGCAAAACTACTGCTCGAACCCTATAATTTATTAGTTCTTGATGAGCCTACCAATCACTTAGACATAAAATCTAAAGAGATTTTAAAATCGGCTTTACAACTGTATGACGGTACTCTTATAGTTGTTTCGCATGATAGAGATTTTCTCGATGGCTTAGTTGATACAATTTACGAGTTTACAAATAAAAAAATAAAGCAGCATTCGGGCAATATTTATGAGTTTTTAAATAAAAAACGCTTGTCTACACTCAAAGATATTGAGATTAATAAGGCAAAAGTAAAAACAAAGTCGGTAGAAAAAGCATCGCAAAATAAAATTGATTATTTAGAGCGTAAAGAGAAAGACAAGCAGAGAAGAAAAATTACCAATAAAATAAATTCTATAGAAAAAGAAATAGAAAAATCGGAACAAGAAATTGCAGATATGGAAAGTGCCATGCACTCCGGCGAAGTTAATGCCGATTTGTTTGAAACTTACGAGCAGGTTAAAAACAACTTGTCTGCCAAGATGCAAGAATGGGAAAATTTGCAAATTGAACTTGAAAATTTTGACAGTTTGTAATTTCTTTACCGGAAAAAGTTTAAATGAGTTCACTGTCAATGAATGATATATTATTAATACCGATTAGTTTTGCCACAAGTTTTTTTATTGCTTTTGTATTTATTCCTACAATTGTAAGAGTGTCTAAAAAAAAGAAACTGTTTGATAAACCTAACAGTAGAAGTTCGCACAGCAAGCTAATTCCGAACCTTGGAGGTTGGGCTATATTTGCAGGCTTTATTATGTCTGTCAGTTTATTTTTAGATATTTATTATATTCCTGATTTGCAGTTTATTATAGCCTCTGTAGTTGTTGTTTTTTTTGTTGGAATGAAAGACGATATTTTGGTGATAGCTCCATTAACCAAATTCATAGGACAAATGATTTCGGCACTTATACTTATAGTGTTTGCCGATATTAGAATAAGTAATTTTCACGGTTTTTTTGATATACACGAAATTAACTACTTTACAAGTGTATTGGTTAGTTTGCTTGTTATATTGGTAATTGAAAATGGCTTTAATTTCATTGACGGTATAGACGGATTAGCCTCTGCCATTGCAATAATTACAGCCGGCACCTTTGGGTATTGGTTCTTTTTAATAGGGGAGTTACAGCTTACTTTAATTGCATTGTCTCTTATAGGTGCAGTTTTGGCTTTTTTTATTTTTAATGTATTTGGCAAACAAAATAAAATATTAATGGGCGATACTGGTGCATTAATAATAGGAGTTGTATTATCAATTTTGGCAATAAAGTTTAATGAATTAAACCTTGATAAAAGCAAGGCGTACTACTTGTATACTTCACCCACAGTGTCTTTTAGTATTTTAATAATTCCTCTTTTCGACCTAATAAGAGTTGTTTTTATACGACTATTTTCAGGTAAAGCTATTTTTAAAGCCGATAAAAATCATCTACATCACCAACTGTTACAGTTTAGGTTTAGCCACTTGCAAGTTACTTTAATCATCTGTGCTTTAAATTTATTTTTTATAGTTTTTGCATTTTATACGGCTCAATTTATGAGCATCAGACGACAGCTATTATTAATCTTAATAATTGCAACACTCATCTCATACATTATATCTATACTTGTAAAAAGGGTGCGGTAATTTTGCTAAAGTATAAATGTTCGTATGCAATAATCATATTAATTACAACACGCTTAGTTTCAGAACCCGAAAAAAATATTACCTTTGTCAAATCTAATAAAGTCGGAAGGTGGAAGACAGAATACCCAAAATCCGGCACTTGACACCTCTTTATACCCAATACCTTAAAAATAAACAATGAAACAACT
>PDWJ01004357.1_pt1 | contig 18235 bp, 17 predicted proteins | sample 1430881 | NCBI WGS metagenome assembly PDWJ01 (sample SAMN01162460, study PRJNA174530) | Oral metagenome, whole genome shotgun sequencing project. | biome: Marine environment; feature: Marine mammal; material: Swab sample of the gingival sulcus; isolation source: swab sample of gingival sulcus...
AGGAGAAGAGGCGCCCCTTGATCTCCGTGTGTGTCGCCTGGTCCCGAGCAGAGACATCCCAGACAGTCCCAGCGCCCTGGTTTGCACTGAAAACAACTTGGTACGCCCCATTCACGCCGGACATGGCAGCGACAAAGTTCCCAGAAGAGAGGGTGCCCAGAGAGGTCCCGTCGGGCGTGAAGACTTCGACAGTCCCCCCCCCTTCGAAGTAGATCTCCTCGTTGCTGCCGTCTAGGATATCCACATAGATGTCACACTCCTCTTTGCGCAGGGACTGCTGGGTTCCCAGCTCCTGGGTCCCCTCCCCCCAGGAGACCTGGGGGAGCAGCAGCACAAGGAGGGCCAATAGGGTGGTGAGATGGACGAGTAGTGGTTTGTAGCTTCGCATTATTTGGCCCCTCTCTTCTTCATTTTGAGGATCTTGAACTCCACTCGGCGGTTCGCCGCATGGCACGCTTTACGTTTTCTCCGGGAGCGGATCTTGGTACACCCCTTCTGTTTCGGTTTACTCTCCCCGTACCCAACCGCATGAAGACGATTCCGGGCGATCCCCTTTTTCACCAGATACTCCACAACAGCCCTGGCCCGTTTCTCTGAGAGCTTCTGGTTCTTGGCGTCCTTCCCTACGGTGTCCGTGTGCCCCTCAACTCGGAGTTTCAGAATCTGGGGGTTCGCGATGAGCGTCTGGGCAACCATATTCAGAAGCTTGTGAGACCGCTTTTGGATGATCCCCTTGTTGAACAGGAAGTAGATCTTCTGCAGGATCACGATCCGGTTCTCCTTCACGATGACCTGAACCTTGCCTTTGTCGGGGCACCCGTCCTCGTCCTTAACCCCGTTGATGATCTCCTTTTTCAGCGGGCATTGATCCTTCCCTATGCACTGCCCCGCATACTTCTTGAGGTGCTTTTGGATAGCTGGGTGGGGATCGCAGATCCCGTCGTGATCGTTGTCCGGCTCCGGGCACCCATCTGTGTCCTCGAACCCGTCCTTGTCCTCGGCAACCTGGGGGCAGGCGTCCTTGGCGTTGGGAATCCCGTCCTTGTCGCTGTCCTCGTTGCCGTCGGGGCACCCGTCCTCGTCCTGGTACCCGTTGCGGTCCTCGGCCTGGTCGGGGCACTTGTCCTTGGAATCGGAAATCCCGTCCTTGTCCCTGTCATTCTCCCCGTCGGGGCACCCGTCCTCGTCCTCAAAGTTGTTGTAGTCTTCAGCTTTCAGGGGGCACTTGTCCTTGGTGTCCGGGATCTTGTCCTGATCGTTGTCCAGGTCCGGACAGCCGTCTGTATCCTCGAAGTTGTCTTTGTCCTCAGGACGCTGGGGGCATTGATCCTGGTCGTCCAGGATGCCATCCCCATCGCTATCCTTCGCCACGGGAGCCTGCTTCTCTACTGGCATGTAGCCCACCCCGGCAAAGAGGCGAACCCGGGGGGTGCCGTAACCGTCCGTGAGTCCAAACCCCACACCCCCTGTGAAAATGAGCCCGCTGGAGTGCCAGTAGCGCGCTCCCGCAACGCCCTCCAGGGGAACCTCCTCCTCGTCCACACCACTGTCACTGTCTCCGGGGGAGTCGGTGACGCCCACGGCACCATAGAGTTCTCCCAGAAGGTGGAGCCTCTTGGTGAGAGGATAGAGGGCGCCGAGGCTGTAGTAGATCTCGTCGTTCATGTGGAGGTTCGCAACACTCACAGCCTCGCGGATTCGGTATCCGGCGTTGAGAGCGATGAGGATTCCGGAAGAGAATTTGTAGTCCACGACCAGTCTGGGCTCGAAGTTGAGAAACTGGTCACCACCGTTCCCCCCAGAGGTGCCAATGGGAATTGAGAACTGGGGAAGGAGGGCAAGACCGAATCCCCGCTCCGCTCTCTTGAGGATGGTCCACTTTGGGACGATCCTGAGATCCCCTAGGGCGAAGCTCTTGATGTCATCGGAGCCCTGAAAACCAGAAATATCGCCGTCGTCACTCTGGAAGAGGACGAGGGGCAAGTGGATCCCAATCTGGAAATGGTCCAGAAGACCAAGCGAGAAGTTGAGATCGATAAGGGCCTGGTGCGCGACAATCTCCGAGACCCTGTCATCGCTGAGAGAGAGGGTGAGGGGGTTGTTGGCGTAACTGAGCGTGCCCCCCACATACCATTTGAGATGGCCAAGACGGTCACTGGAATCGGTAGTAAAGATGCCGTAGGGATCGTTGGTTGGTCTAAAGTTAAGGATGTTAATGTCCCTCAAGTTCCCCTCCTGCGCCGTAGCTTGGGCAGAGAGGAGGAGGAAGAGGGCGGAAAAAAGAAGGGGTAGATACTTCATTCGGTACTCCGTACTGGCACTATTGCCTGTGAATTAAACAGCACACGTTGCAAGAGATATAGATAGTGGAGGCTGATCACGTTAGCATCCAGAAAATCTGGTCTTTTAGCATGTACTACTGACATCTCTTGGGATACTGACCAAAATGACCTGCACTTTCAAGAGCGGCCCGAACCCGGTTTTTTCAATATCCTTCGCGTAGCGAATTTCGGGGCGCGAATTAAATTAGCTTTCGCGTGCGGGTATGTCAATTAAAATTGGTATTTCATCTCCTTATTTTTATCTGATAGCATAACAGCGCCTCTTCCGAAGCCAACTGCACCCCCAAATGAAACGCCCCTGTGGCCAGTTCTCCGAGAATCTCCTCTCTCCTAAAAGGGGAGTTGCTGCATGGTAACCACACTCAAAGCGATCCCCCTTTTTTTAGTGGAGTTGATCCCCTCTTCAGTAGCGGGCGTCCAGACGGTGGAGTTGGAGCTGGGCTCCCTTTCGAACGGCCTTGCTCTGGTGGCCAGCAGCCATCCACTGGAGGAAGGTCTTCGCCTTCTCTCCCCCAATACCGGCGATAATAGAGAGGACCGCCACGGTGTGTTCGTCGGTGAGAGAGAGAGCAAACTCCGAGAGGGGCTCTACGGCACGTTCGTCCCCAAGAAGACCCAAAACACCTGCGATGCGCATTTTGTACTGCTCTCGGGTTTCGCTCTTGAGCATCTTGAGGAGCATGGGAACCGCCTGAGTCAACCGTCGCCGCCCCACAATCTCCACAGTGGCCATACGCACCGCGCGTTTTTGCGAAGAGAGGTATGTGAGGAGCTCAGCAGGGGGAGCTTTGATCAGCCCGGCACGGAACCATACGGCGGTTGCGGCCTTCTCCACGGCCTCCTTGAGGGCTCCGACAAAGATTCTATCCAGCTGTTTCGAACTGTTCTTGGAGAAGGAGCGCCATACGGATTCCGTGGCGTGGAGAGACTCCTCAAGGGAGGTAGTGTAAAGAGGCTGGAGCATCATCTGCACGCTCACCTCAAAGGCGCGGTTGTGCATCTCCCCCTCTCTTCGGATGGGGCGGATGGTAGAGATGGGGCGGATAGTATACTCCACCTCCAGATGGTACGGCTTTTCAAACCCCTTTTTAGAAGCCCCGAGGGCCAGGGGGAACCCACTCCCCTCCTCCATGGAGGAGATCCACTGGGTGAGCGTCTCCGACCCCAGGGCGAGGGAGGGCGCTCCAGGAAACTGGCGCTTCGTGATCGAGAGGGAGACGATGGTCTCCCTTCTGTTCAGAGAAGCGCTCTTCCGACGTCCACACCCAGCACCTAAGAGCAGGAGAAGAACAAAGAGCGGTCGTAGCATGGGGCGATCCTACCACAAAGAGCCGAAGCGCACCAAAAGTGCAAAGAGGGAGACTCGCCAGTGCTCTGCGGGCGTTGCAAGAACACTGTCCTTGTGGCACTACACGGTGCCGAGGCCCCGGCACCACAGAAGAGTTCAGGAGGAGAGCCCACTACATGTACCCACTGTCAGCTAGGGAGGTGTACGTGCCCTGACCGAGGATCAGGTGGTCCACTATCTCCACCCCGAGGATATCTCCTGTCTCACAGATCCTGTCCGTGAGGGTGAGATCCACATCCGATGGGGTGGAATCTCCCGAGGGGTGCGTGTGGCAGCAAATACCGCGTGGCGCACCCACTCGCACCAAGTGCTTGAAAAGGCCTGACAGGGTAAGGTTCACCTCCGCAGTGCCCCCCTTGGCCACCAACCACAATCCCAGAGGGGATTGTCGCAGATCCAGAGCGAGGATCCAAAACTCCTCCTCCTCTGGCCAGCCCACACGGGGAAGGAGGTATCTGTAGGCCTCTCGGGAGTTTCCCAGGCTGGGCTGTTTGGATTCCGGCTCGCAAAGAGCTCCGCGCCCGATGGAGAGGGCACAAAAGAGGCGCTTTGCTGTACGCTCATCAGCTCCCAAAAGGGCTCTGAGCTCCCTTTGGGAGCACCGGGCCATTCGAGAGAGGCCCCCTGCCCGCTCTAGATACTCCTGCGCAGTTTGAAGGGACAACTCCCCGGTGTTAAAAAGAGAAGAGAGCAGCTCTGCGGACTGGTTCACGGGGACACCTCCCAGGTAGGCCCAACTTCCCCCCCCAACAAGAAGTGGGGGAGCGAAGGGGGAAGCGGGGACAGCGTCACACAGAAGGAGTAGACACTACTGAACTAGGGGTAGAGGACACCGCTGCACCGCTCCACTCCTTATCGCCTCCCCCCAGGGGATGTTGCGCTCTCTCAAAGAAGAAAGGGTGATGAGGAGCAAACCTCAAACAGCGCTCAAGTGGGGCAAAGAGACCCGCACCAGCCGCTGAAGTTCCCCCCTGTCGCTCTTTTCTCTAGGGAGTTTCCGTCCCGAAATTCGCTGCGCGAAAGAGTTGTGAAAAAATCTGCTTCGGGCCGTCCTTGATTTTAAAGCTCACTTCGGTCCGCATCCCGGCAGGTATCAGAGGTATAAGTTTAAAACAGGAGTTTCGGGATGCGAACCAGGGAACCTGGAGCTAAAAGGGGATCTCGTTGCTGTAGTCGTTGAACCCCTCGGGGGGCTCGGACATGGGGGGGGGCTCCTCGCTGCCCTCATCCAGGTGTTGGATTTTCCACGCCTGTAGGCTAGTGAAGCACTTCTCGGGTCGCCCATTCCCCTGCCAGAGACGACCTGAGATATTGAAGGTGACCTTGATGGCGTCTCCTACCTTGTAGGAATCCATCATGGAACACTTGTCCTTGATAAGCTCCAGGGCGGCGTAGTTTGGGTAGGCGGGGTTCTCCTCTTTTCCGTTGAGTTTGATCACAAACTCCCTCTTGGTAAACCCGTTGCTCCCGTACTCTGTGGTGGCTCCAATGGAGTGGATCACACCTTGTGTTTCGTAACTTCTCGACATGGTTCGTTCCTTTTGCAGTGGGGATGGGGTACCCTTGCCCATCCGGTTTGTGTCCCCTCTGCCCCCCCCAACCGAGACGAGACACCCGTTGACTCAGCGGCACAATAGTGGGCCTGCGCGTCGAAGGCAACGAAAATCTCCCCCTGGAACCCCCTACGTGCGCTGTGGGATCCTGCAGAGCGGCCCTTTTGCCGGAAAAGAGCGGCGCAACCGTGCTACACTCTTTGTCTCCTCCCAAGAATACCCAAAAGAAGAAGGAGCCAAAGTCCTGTTGTCCCAGGAGCGCTCCCCCCTGCAGTACAAGTACAGCCCGCCTCGGAGTTGGGTTCCTCCCCATCAGGATCGGCTCCCCCATCCTGCTCCTCGTCGGGGATACCAGCGTCTGTGCAGTGTATGACCCCTCTTTCGTCCAGGGGGAAGGGGTCGTCCACGCGAAGGTTGCAGTTGTTATCCTTTCCGTCACAGCGCTCCGCAGCTCCTGGGTAGACTCTTCTGTCGGCGTCGTCACAATCCTCGTGGGCAGAGATCCCGTCCCCATCCCCATCCACGTTAGAGGCAGGCTCTCCAAGGGCGACAATCTGCTGGAGATCGTACCCCGGGTGGAGCTCTCCTAGGCTCCCGCTGGTGCTCTTTAGGCGCAGATAACGGGCCCATTGGAGGCCGCAGTCGTCGAGATCTAGAAGAAAAGTCCCCTGGTACTCCCCACACGCCTTGAAAGGACCGAAGGGGGAGTGGGCCGCAAAGACCTGGACGCTCCCCGTCTCTTCGGAGAGCTCCGCCTCCACCACCTGGAACTCCGCTCCGGCGTCGTTCAGCACGGCGTACCCCATGTCAACTACCAGGACCCCACGGGTACCGAGGGAGTAGGCTCCCGAGGGAGAGAGGGCCCACCAAGGCCAGTTCTCGACGGGGAAAGACGCTTCTGGATCCGCATCCTCCGTGGCCACGATGGCAAAGATCCCTCTCTCTTGGGTTCCAGGGGTAAGGGGGATCTCCAGGGGCTCTGCGGCGCTCTCCACCGTGGCCTCAACTGTGTTGTAGAAGGGGGCTGTTACCTCTACTTGCATAGAACTCCCAAAAAAGAAGCGACAGAAGTAGCCCTGGGAATCCGTGAAGAAGGGGTGGGAGATCTGGTCTAGGGTGAGCCGCGCCTTGACACCCGAGCCTTCCGAGACCACACGGCCACAAAAGGAGCGGGTCTCTAAATAGTCTAATAGTTGGGTCAAGCCAGCCACAACCTGTTCCACCACAAGGTCCGGGGATCCAGGCATGAGGGTCTCGACGGTGTAACCCAGACCGCCACCAAAGCCATACACAAAGTCCTGGCAGCTCCCCTGGGCGGGGTACCAATTGTATCCCACGATGGGGGTAAGGTCCGCACCGTCAGCGAACCGCTGCGCGGCGCTAAGGATAAAGCCCTCCTCCTCAGAGGAGAAGGGGGTGTAGTCGAAGACGGTATTCACATACTGGGCGGTGGAGTGGAAATCCAACTGGAGTGCGGGGGGTTCCACTCGGGTGAGGGCGGCGAGAATTCTCGTTTCGGGCTGGGAGAAAGGGACAGTACTCTGGTTGGATTCCCACCCAAAACCGTAGTCCCGATTCAGATCGATACCCTTGCCGTTGTAACGCTCCTCTCTCTCGTACCCTACGGGGTTGAGGACAGGGATCAACTGGAACCGGTAGCGGGTCAGGTAGTACTCCCCTTGGTCTGAGAGAAGGAACGCCACTATCCCAAGCACGTTCTCCACGGAGATCCCTTCGTTCCCGTGGTGGGCCCCGGTGATGCGGATAAGAGGGAGGGTGTGTGCGGCCCCCTCCTCCAGAGAGACGAGATAGATGGGATACCCCTCTCGGGCGTATCCCAGCACCTCAAGCCGGGCCCTTCCACCAGAATGCTCCACCATCTCCACCAGATATGGGCCTATCTCCTTCCAGGAGTGGTACAGACCTTTCTGCTTCGGTGCCGCGGGCGGGAGAAGCGCCACAAGGAGTCCCCGCTCCCGAAGAGCCCTCAGATCCGCGGGGGAGCCCTCCACGAGAAGTTGGCACCCCTCCCGACGCAGGATACTCCGGTGGGGTCGCAGAAAACGCCGCAATAGGGCCTTGCCAGAAGCCCCCTCCATCCAGCCTCGGGTACAGTCGCGATCCTGGACCCAAGCACGGGTGGTGGAGATGGGAGAGGGAGGGAGGGAGAAGAAGAGAGAGAGAAGTGGGAGAAGCTGGATCATGGGGACTCCTAAGGGCAGACCCTGAAGCAGGAGGGTCTAGATGGGGCCACGGGGGAACCTCCCCTCCTGGGGAAGAGGGAGCACCGGTTGGGGAGTTCCCCTCTAGATCGTTCCCGTCCCGAAATTCGCTCCGCGAAAGATTTTTGTAAAAATCTGCTTCGGGCCGTCCTTGTTTTTACAGCGCATTGCGGTCCGCATCCCGATTGGTGTTAGTGGTATACGCAAAACAGTGTTCCGGGATGCGAACTGTATAGCACTTTTTTCCAAAAGGGCGATCCACGCCATGGGCGTCTCTTCAAAGCTTCTCCACAGGACAGAGGGTGGGATCCTCCGGTGCCCCCCCTTTTAGCAAGCGCTCTCCTTTTCGGGAGAGACTCCCCAAAAGGTCATGGACCCCAGGATGGGGAGGGGCATCCTGGAAGGGGACCTGCACCACCTCGATGGTGGTCCCCGCACCAGAGCGCTTCGTGAGAGAGGCGTTCAGAAGAAGTGCTTTTCGCCGCTGGAGGGCGCCTCTCTTTGCTCCGGTGGCCATGGCGAGCGCCCTATCCAGACGGGTCAACTGCTCTCTGTGGAGGCCCTCTTGCGCATGGAGGAGGTGGAGCGTTTCCCCCTCTCCAAAACGGACAACCACCCGTACCCCAGCGCGAAACCGAGCCGCAGAGGAGACCAAGACCACACCCTGCTCCTGGCGCGCGAACCCCCTATTTCCTGCACCCCCCGACAGCAGCAACAGGCGGGGCCCCCCCTCCAGTTTCGCAACAGTCCGAGCGAAAAGGAGATTCCCGGAAACCACCCCAACAAAGAGACGGGCGCCACTCTTGCGAAAAGCGGTTTGCAGCATGCGGTGGGCTGTCGAGAGCTGCCCCGTTCCCTCAACGTAGAGCCCAAAAAAGAGGGCGCCGTCCCGGGAGAGGAGCGACCCATCCTCCCCCCCAGGAAGAATCAGGTTGTCGTAGGCATCGTTCAGCCAAGATACTCCCAGAGTGAGCCCCTGCTGCCCCACGAAGAGCGGGGGATTCCCCAGGTACCCCAGCCCCAAAAAGAGGGACCTGGCCAACTCTCGCCGCTGCTTTTGAGTGAGACCCAAACGCGGGCTCCCCAGGGTGTCTGCGCCAAAGAGGAGCTGCGCTCCTTTGTGCCCTATAAGGACCCCCACTGCGGGTGCAAGCCCGCCTTTTTGGGAACACCTCTCTGGATGGAGTTGGAGTTTCCCTCCCCCTACGAACAGAAAAGAGCTCTCTTTTGGAGGGGGCGTGCGGTATTGTCCCGCCCGCTTTTTTGGTGCGCTTTTGCAACTAAAAAGCGGGATAAGGCCCAAAAAGAGGAGCAAAAAAGGGGCGCTTCCCCGCGAGGAGAGGGGGCTCTGGTAGTGCCCCCTGGGACGCCATAGGGGCACTACCAGAGCCCCCTAAAGAGATCGTGGTCTAAAAGCAGTTCACTCCAGGTCTCGAAGAGGACGGAGCTACGGAGCTTTTGAATCTCTCCATGGGGTCGAAAACTCCCCTTTAGCACCCGGGTTTCACGCACCGTAAGGGAGCTCTCTGTAGGAAGTTCCAGCACCAGGACGACCCCCACATGGACCGAACCCACCTCGTTGGTGTCGTCGTTGAGAAGGCCGAAGGGCTTGAGGGGGAGCTCTCCTTGGTAGCCCACCTCCTCAAAAAGCTCTCTTTTTGCCCCTGCGAAGAGCGTATCGAGGCCCCTCTTGGTGCTCTCCTCCGTCGGGTTGATGTGGCCCCCCACACCCACGGAGTGGAGGTTGTGGAGACGCGCCTCTCCCCCCCCCTTAAGCCGCTGGAAAAGAAAGAGTTCATCCTGGCGCTTTAGGAGCACGTAAGGGATGATCTGCTTGAGGGAGGGGTCCCCCTCCGCGTGGGCACGCTCCACAAAAAACCCCTCTTCGACAACCCGCTCCAGTGTTTCAGGCCCCACGGCAACAAGCCCCTTTTTTGGAAGCATAGGGGCGAGAGTTGCTCTTTTTACCACATAGACAAACTCCATCACAGCATCCCCTCCAGGAGCATACGCAGGGAGGAGGGGATGGGCATGGAGCACCTCCTCTTCATGTCCATGAACACGACCTTCACCTTGAGTGTAGCCACGGTGTCCCCCTCTTCGTTGTGCATCTCCTGGGCGAGATCGAAGCTCGTGTTCCCCAAGGAGATGGGCCGAGTGTGGAGGGTGATCAACTCTCCGAGAGTGAGCTCCTTGAGGAAGTTCGCCTCCATGTGCACCACTACGGGCCCCACTCCTGTCTGGATCAATTCAAGAAAACCCACCCCTTGAGCTTGGGCCCAGTGCCACCTCCCCCACTCGAAAAACTCAAAGTAGCGGGCGTTGTTCACGTGTCCGAAAAGATCAAGGTGGGTGGACTGTACGGTGGTTTGAAACATGGGGCCTCAGGTGTAAAAGAGGAGTGGAGAAAAGATGGGGGAGAGACTACCCCAATTCCCAAAAAGCACAAACGCAAATCGTACCAGGAGGATGGTGTTCTACAGGAGATACCCCGATACGAAGCCCCAGGGGAGAGCTCAGAGATTGAGGGGGGGGAGACAATAGGAAGAGTCTCCTCCGAAATTCTGGCACTGGTAGCCAACTCTGCACTCAGAACCCCCCTCGGTACAGAGTCTGAGACAGATGCCCTCGATCCCCAATAGGGCGTTTTCGTAGCACCGGCCACCGAAATCAGCACATTGATCCTGCATGGCCGCGGGATCACACGCGGCGGAACAGTACCCACCCTTGAGCGCGTAGGGGTTCTCGGGCTGTATGGGGTTGGCGAGCTCTGTGTGGCACTCGGCCTCCAGGTCGCCGATGTTGCAATCACTGGCGGTGTGGCAGGAGGAGCCCACGGAGCCGTCCCCCACGGTACAGGTGGCATAATCCACTGTGCAGGTCATGGAGCAGGTAGCCTCCCCGCCGGGGAACCCCATCTCTTCGCAGGAGAGTGTAGCTGGGACACTCCCGTCACAGACCTCCTCTTCCTCTACCACACCGTTACCACACTCTGGTAGGGTGGTGGTGTTCGTGTTGTTTGCAGTTAAATTATTGTTGCTATTATTCAGGTTGTTTTGCGTGTTGTTTTGCCCGGTATTGGTGTTGTTGTGGAGGGTATTATTTGTGTTGTTGTCGCTCACGTTATCGTCGTCACAGGCGGCAAACGCAAAGAGTAGCGCGGCAAAAATAGGGAGAGAGCGTCGGATCGTCATGGTGTTCCTCCTTGACCCCACGGGGCCATCTGTTCACGGTGATCGTAGAGGCCACACGCCAGGGGGCTCGGGACCACCTGGGGCAAACCGGCAAAGCCCAGTATTGCAGAGTGCATAGACTGGCATATACCATCTCTCTCAATAATCGCAACTTTCTCGTAGAGAGAGGGAGGGGAAACGTCTGCTGGGAAAGCGCGCCCATCAGAAATGGGGAAGGTGGAGATTTGGCACATGGATGAGCTCTCTCGTGGACCCCTCTCCCGAGATCCCCACCAGATCGAAGCGGAGTTCTCTCACCCCCTCCAAGTGGGGTCCAAACTCCCTGGTAAAGTAGAGCAGAGCGCTTCTTGCGATCCGTTTTAGTTTTCCGGTGTTGACCGTCTCCAGGGGGGAGATCCCACCCCTCTTCAGGGAGCGGACCTCCACGACCACATAGAGCCCCCCTTTGTGCACGATGAGATCGAGTTCTCCCACCCGAGGGATGGAGATGTTTTGGGCTACCTTTTTGAATCCCCTCGCTCTGTACCAGTTGAGAACGAAGGCTTCACTCTCACAGCCTCGTTGTTGTCGCTCGCTTTTCACCATTGCGTCTCTCCCAGAACCGAGAGCTGCAGAGGAGAACAGCACTACCCCACACCCTCGGGTTGTTCCTCCAAGGAAGAACCTAAAAAGAGTATCCTCTCCTTCTCTATGGTGTTGCAATTTCTGCCCCGATGGGGCAAAAGGTGGGGAGACCGGAACGGAAGCAAGCGCCCATGGGAAGGAGTCTCACCCCGCACGAGGCTGAAAAGAGCCGTCTCAACCGAGTTCCTTCCCTGGCTCCACCTCACCATGAAAAGCAGTGCACCCTTCGCGACAGTACTGGTTGTGGACGACGAACCCAACCTCAGAACCGTGCTCAAAGCTCGCATAGAGCGTAGTGGGCTCACCTGCCTTGCGGCAAAAGACGGTTTTGAGGCTCTCAGGATCCTCAAAGAGACACCTGAAATCAAAGTGGTGTTCACGGATCTCAAGATGCCTGAAATGGACGGGGTCTCGCTCATGAAGCGCATCCATGCCCAGAACCCCTACCTCCCCATCATCATCCTGACCGCTTTTGGCAGTATCAATAGCGCCGTGGAGGCGGTAAAGGCAGGTGCCTTCGACTATATTGAGAAACCCTTCGACAAAACGCAGCTCCTTGTCACCCTGGAGAAGGCCCTTCGCAGCTTCTCCTCCCTCTCCCACTCCGCCAACTCCATGACCACCAGTGCGCACCCTGGGCGGTTCGGTATGATCGGCCTCTCGGCACCCATGACCACCCTGTTTCGGTTTATGGAGCGGGTAGCTCAGAACAGCTCCACGGTCCTCATCACAGGGGAGAGCGGCACGGGTAAGGAGCTCGTCGCTCAGGCCCTCCACGACCACTCCTCCCAAAATGCGCACCCTTTTATCCGAGTCAACTGCGCCGCCATCCCGGAAAATCTTCTGGAGAGCGAGTTTTTTGGCCACGAGCAGGGGGCCTTCACGGGGGCTGGAGCGGCAAAACCGGGGCGCTTTGAGTTGGCCGGGGAGGGAACTATCCTCCTGGACGAGGTGGGGGAACTCCCCATCGCCATGCAGGCGAAACTCTTGCGCGTCCTCCAGGAGAACGAGTACGAGCGTGTGGGGGGGATTGTAACACTCAAGTCCCGCGCCCGAGTGCTCGCCTCCACCAACAAAAACCTCCTGGAGGAGACCAAGCGGGGGACCTTCCGGGAGGATCTCTACTACCGCCTCAACGTCCTCCCCCTTGAGGTCCCCCCTCTCCGCGAGCGCCATGGGGATATCCCCCTTTTGGCGGACTTCTTCGTGAAAAAGTTCAACCGTGCCAACGCCACGTCGTACACCCTTCTGCCCCAAACCGTTAAAAGGCCCTAGAGACCACTGGAGGGAACGTTACCAAGGCGGCAAAGATACTGCGCATCTCCCGAAAGGGACTGCAAAACAAAATCAAAGAGCTCCAGATCAGAGCCCCCTTTCCTTGAGGTGCCCCCCATGAAGACCTGCCCCATCTGTCACGAGAGTTTCAGCGACGATCAGATCACCTGCCCCAGAGACGGCTCCCCCCTCGCCTTTGTGCAGGTGACCCGAACCGTCTTCTCCCCAGGGGTCCTCGTGGACGGCCGCTACAGATTAGAGGCCTACCTGGGACAGGGGGCCTTCTCCGAGGTGTGGCGCTGTCACGATCTCCACCGAGAAGAGACCCTGGCCATTAAGCTCCTGAAGTTTTCCTCCTCGGATATCGACGAGATTAAAGACTCCATCTCCCGCTTCTTCCGAGAGGCGGATTCGGCCTCTCGGCTGGGCCACCCAAACATTGTGAAAATCTGCTTTTTTGGAAAGGATCCCAACGGACAGGCCTACCTCACCATGGAGTACCTGGAGGGGAAGGATCTCTCCCGGTACGTGGTGGAGGGGGGAGCCACAGCGCAGCAGATACGCCCCTACGTGGGGTACATGATCCAGGTGGCCCAGGGCATGGCTGCAGCACACAAGAGCGGCATCCTCCACCGGGATCTCAAGCCCGACAACATCTTTCTGGACGAGAAGTTGGGGAGCGATCCCCAATCGCGTCGGGTGAAGATCCTGGATTTTGGAGTGGCCAAGATCCTCCACGACGAGAACCTGGCAGAGATCTCCAAGGACTACATGTTTGGGACCCCCTCCTATATGTCCCCAGAGCAGGTGAAGGGCCACAACTTGGACGGCCGCACGGACATCTACTCCCTGGGAATCATCCTCTTTGAACTCTTCACAGGGACCCTCCCCTTCAAGGGGAAGACCGCCCAGGTCCTATTGCACCATATCCGCACTCCGCCTCCCAACCCCCTCTCCCTCAACCCCACTCTCCCGCGACCCCTCTCCGCGCTCATTCTCAAAGCCATGGCCAAACATCTGGATCACCGCTTCCAGACCATGCAGGAGCTCGTTGAGGTCCTCGAAAACCTTCTTCTGAAACTCTAACCCAACGGGCCCCTTGGTGCCTTTTCCTCCCGTACCCCCTTATATGGACCACATCGTCAATCAACAATAGAGCCAGCACACTACCCCCAGGGCGAGCCCCAGTACCGCTATCCACAGAACAGCGGTGGGGAGGCGCCCCTTTCTCCCGTTGCCGTGCTCGGGGAAGGTGATCCGCTGGAGTGTGAGGGTCTTGCCGTTCAGAAGGTAGAGGGTCTTCACATGGAAGAGGGCGTCGTACTCTCGCAACTGGCGTCGTGTGGGAGCGTAGAGGGGATCTGTCGCCGTGCTCCCTGTTTTCACTTCAACGAGAGCACGCTCCCCTCCGCGCTCCACTAAAAAGTCCCCCCGGACAGTGTAGGGGTGCTCTTCGCCGTCGATCACGAGGACGGCCTCGACCCGAGGCTGCTCCTCCACGATAACAAACCCCAACCGGAGAAGCTCTTCTCGTGCCCGCTTCTCTCCCTTACGCCCCTGTGAAAAACGGCGCTGAACACGTTTCGTACGGAACCAACCCAAAAGGGTGCTCCCCGCGACCCCTCCAAGGAGGGCAACAACCAGGGTAAAGAGCAATAGTGTCCCGAGCGGCATACCATACTCTACACTCTCTGGAGCCCCTCTGCACTCTGTTCTTCGTCCTTAAGGGATAAGGTGCATAGTGAAGCGCCACGACCTGGAGAAGTGCTCCTCGGGGTAGCTCCCTCGCAACCGCTTCACACAGCGGCGAAAAGAGCCCACCTGCGCTGCATCTCCCGTCACATCCACCACCTTGAGTTTCCCCTGGGCGGCTTGGCAATGCACCACTACTGTGTATTTGGAGGAGTGCACCATGTGGCCCTGGGTGAGGGATCTCTTGAAGCACCGCACCACACTGGATCTTTTGCGCTTCATCAGGCTCCGCAGGGGGGCGGGGGCCCCCGCTGGAGAGAGTCCAGAGGTGTAGGTTGTAGCAGTACGCCCCTTGGAGCGAGGAGGGGAGGTGAAGAGGGGGGTGGGGGTTTTTATGGATACCATGGGGCTCGTGTGGGCTCTTCCGTGGACGGGTTTACGGGAGTGTTTGGGACGGGGCCGCCTCCTGTGGGCTCGCAACGCAGCGCTTTTCCGCCCCTTCTCAGGAGTGCGCTGGCGCCTAAGGTGAACGGCATTGGAGTGCCGCTTCTTCCCCACTGGGTGCGCATTATGCTGGGGTATTTTTGGGGCATCCATGGGTTTTGCGTAGGCTGATATGAACTCTGCCCCACCCGGCGTTGGGATCGGCACTGCTGGTGAGCGATCGCGCCTCTTTTTGGGCCGTACCGTCGTGACCTCTTGGCTAGGTGCTTCGTGTTCAGGCTCTGCACGCTCCTTGGGCGTACACCCCACGAGGGCGAGCAGCGGTAGTAGGGGGAGGTAGGCTCTCATAGTCTCTCCTGACTTCTAGGAGGGGTTGTCTGTACCTCCCTATCGGCCATTCTCCAAAATACATAATACAAAATGGTCTCTTGGATCGTTCGCGTCCCGATATTCCCCACGCGAAAGAGAGTGAAAGTGTCCTGTTCGGACCGCTTTGGAAAGGAAAGCCTATTTCGGTCGACTCCAGAATAGGTAACAGTGGTACAGAGTGAAAGACAGGGTGTTCAGGATGGTAACGAGATCACGTGGGACGCAGCTCACGGCCCGCGAGCGTGTCGTGGACACCACGTGGTGCTGAAAAAGAAAGGACAAAACGGCCCCTTTTCTGTGTTTGTGTTCCCACAGGTGGTCCAAACCCTACCCGCAGATGAGCGCTCCTCGTCGGGCCGAGACTCTCCTCCTCCTGTCGTGGTGCGCTTTGAGTAACCTAGCACTAGCCCGATACTCCTGCTCGTTGAGGAGGCTCACCATCTTCTCTAGGGAGAGAGACTGGACTCCGGTATACGCACCAAGGAGCGCTCTTGGAGAGCGCACCTCCCCCTGAATGAGCTGCTCTCCACGGGTTTTGAGAGGCTCCTGTTTTTTAGGCACCAGAAAAGTTCGTTGGATAAGAGTGGAGAGAATACGCATACTATCCCCCATAGAGGGTGAGGTGATCGAGCACTATCTGAACGTGGCTCAGGAGTTCGTGCGGTATCGGCTCCCCGACCTTGAGGGCGTGCAGCCTATGGGCCAAGGATTTGTCGTAGTAGAGGGGGATCCCGTGTGCTGTGGCGAGAGCTCGGATTTGCTGCGCTCGGGCTAGGCTCCCCTTAGCGCTCACCACTACCCCTTGGTTTGGGGTACGCATGAGGGCCACAGCCAGGTGAGTAGGGTTCACAACCACTGCCTCACTCTGGGGTACCGTCCGCTCCACGCCCATGCGGGAGAGTTCCAGATGTATCGCCCGCCGCTGCCCTTTGAGAAGGGGATCCCCCTCCTCTTGCTTCATCTCCTTTTTCACCTCGTAGGTGGTCATCATGAGCTGCTTGCGGTGGCGCAAAAAGACCAAGGCCCAATCCAGCGCTGCAAAAAGAAGAAAGAGAAGGAGGAGCTGGACCACAAAACCTAGGGCTAGCTCTGTGAAGAGCAGTGCGGCATCCCCCACGCCCCCCCTCCCTGTCTGGAGGATACGTCCCAGATTCCTCTTCACATACAGGGAGAAGAGGGTCCCAGAGGCGACCAGCGCCAGCACTGCAAAGAGCAGCTCCACGAACCGCGCTTTGGAGAAGATGCGCTTGAATCCCTGGGCAGGGGAGATCCGAGAGAGTTTGGGGAGGAGGGGGTAGGGGTTGAACCGAAACCCCACCTGTAAAAACCCCGCCACAAGGAGCGCGAAAAAGAGGGCCACGCCAACCGGGAGAGCGAGGGAGAGAAGCCCATGTAGCGCAAACCGGAGGGCGTGGGTGTGGGGCACTGAACCAGAGAGGAGGAGCACGGTCAGGCTCTTGAGCCTGGCCACAGTGGAGGTGAGCGTGAGGGAGCCTAAAAAGAGGAGCACCGTCGTGGTGGTGATGGCGCTCACCTTGCTGGAGTAGGCAACCTGGCCCTCTTTTCTCGCCTTTTCAAGTCGTTTTGGTGAGGGGGCCTCGGTAGGCTCGCCTCCGGGTCTGTCTGCCATGGGGGCTCCTCGCTGTACCTCCCCAGGAGGCACACCCTCTTCTCGCGCTTCTCCGCCCCATGTTGCAAAGAGAGTGGGGGGCGAACAGTCAGTTGGGATCAGCGGACGATAAAGCCTGAGTCCAGGGAGAAGTACTTGGGTCGCAAACGCACAAACTGGCCCACAATAGTGGTGCTGGAGGCGCTGTCTCCCTGGTCGGTGATGTAGAGATTTCCGTCGGTGCTGTTCCCGATAAAAGAGGGCAGGCGTACCCCGAGATCACCGTAATAGGGGAGTACTCCACCGTACATGTCAAAGAGGATCTCATAGTGCCATGGGATAAAGACCCCCTCCTCGTAGGACATCTCAAAGGAGAAAAAGGGGGTCTCCACGATCCCGTTGGTGGGGGCGATACGGTAGTCGAAGTTGCCCGAGTCTACGCAGGCCCCTGTGCCATCAGCAGTCAAGGGGGTCTGGTACGGGGTCCTGCCCCCCTTGAGCAAGAAGGTGTCGTCAACGCGGATCTCGTAGTTGAGCAGGCCCCCGGCACACCAGTCTCCCTCCCCGGTTCGGGGAGAGGGCGCCCCCACACAGTATCCCGACTTGCCACACACGCCACCCAACTCCACGCCGAGCTCATAGCACTGCTCATCCTCGGTGCACACCTTGGGGACTGTGGCGTCCCTTGTCTCCTTGAGCCCCAACGGGGAGAGCACCAGACCGTTTTGGGTGACCTCCTCGATACGGAACTCCTTGTCTGAGGCCATGAACCGTCCACAGGCGTTCACGAGATCCCCCGCAGACTGCTCGGGAAAGCAAAACCCATTGGAGTCAAAAGGCTGCAGTGGGGTGCGCTTACACCGATACCCCAGAGGGCACTCGTTGTCGTCGTAGCACCCCGTGAGACGAAGAACATCTCCGGGCTCCACACCACCCCCACAATAGGAGAGACCCACGTCTTCAAAGAGAAACCCCTCCCTCTCCTGATCTTCCGTGAGGATCCCCGTAGTGGAGTAGGTCCCCGCCAGGGTACCCTCCCACTCCAAAGACCAGGTCTCTGTCCGCGCCAAAGCGCCTTCGATCCGGGTGAACCCATAACCCAGGGAGAGATCGGGTTCCCCCGGGAGGTGGGTGTGAAGAGAGCTGTCCTCGTAGTAGGAGAGGATCTCCCCCATGCGGGGCCGCCCTTGGGTAGAGTAGGTGCCGTTCACGTCGATCCCGTTGCGCACTCGATGGGCCTGAACCTCCGTAGGGTAGACTCCGTCAGTCTCGTTTCCGTATCGGTTGGAGTAGACCCCCTCCCCAAACTGCTCGTCTAGGTTCACCAGGAAGGCGAGTCCGTCCATGGTGAGCAGCACTGCGAACGTGCCAAGAAAATTAGATTTTTTATTGTAGTTAAGCGGGGTTTCTAGATCGGTATAGGTGAAGAACCCCACGTCCACAACCTTCCGTTTGGAGGAGGGGAGTAGTCCCGGGGTTTTGGCCAGGAAGTTTCGGGGCACCTCCCCCACGGGGACACACCCGCGAAAGGGGGAAGAGCTCTCCAGAATGGGCAACGCCCTG
>PDWJ01002691.1_pt1 | contig 18209 bp, 17 predicted proteins | sample 1430881 | NCBI WGS metagenome assembly PDWJ01 (sample SAMN01162460, study PRJNA174530) | Oral metagenome, whole genome shotgun sequencing project. | biome: Marine environment; feature: Marine mammal; material: Swab sample of the gingival sulcus; isolation source: swab sample of gingival sulcus...
ATCCAATCTGGCGAAATAACAAAGAAGCAGATTGACCTCTATAGAAAAATGGGTGTAGAACCACCTCCATCGTTACAATAAACCCGGGAATGCAGGTTTAACAGGGATGAGAGAGGTTTCGGCTTCAAAGGAGGGGCATTTTTCGGTTGCAAAAAACATTTATGGTTTTTCTGATTAAACCAGTCTTGTATTTGATTGTGTTTTATTTTTATAAAAAAATAAAAAAAATCCTTGCAAACTGTTTCATTTATAGTAAGAAGCTGCCATGATTTGAAAAATCGGGAGGGTTAGTTTTTGGTTCGAATTGGGCTTACTGGAGGACCTGGCAGTGGGAAATCAACTGTTGCAGGTATTCTTGAAAGACGTAATATTGCTGTTGTTGATCTTGACTGTCTTTCAAGAACTGCTGTAAAGCCGGGTCAGGCTGCCTATAAAAAAATAGTGGATTATTTTGGAAAATCTGCAATTCTTGAATCAGGAGAACTTGACAGGGTTTTTCTTAGAACCAGACTGATAAAAAGCCGGGAAGATAAAAAAAATCTTGAGAAATTTATACATCCAGAGGTCTTCAGGCTTCTTGAAAAGGAATACAAAAAATATTTGAAGTCAGGAGAAAAGATTTTTTGTGTAGAGGCTCCCCTGCTTTTTGAAAAAGATATGAAGGCTTTGTTTGATTATATTATTACGGTCTTTATACCATATGAGCTCCAGATTGAAAGACTTGTTAAAAGGGATTCTGTAACAGAAGAAGGGGCAGAAGGCCTTGTAAATTCTCAGATTTCTCTTGCTGAAAAAGCTGCAAGATCAGATTTTATTATAACAAATGACAAAGGTTTTGATGAGCTTGAAAAAGAGGTGGATAAGGTTTTAAAAAAGATACTGAAATAACTGCTTGACTTTATGATAGTTTCATTTATATTAAAAAAACCTGCCGTAAATAGCAATTTAAAGAATAAAGAGAATATCATTTTAAAAATTTTTATTTGAAGGTTTTAATATTATTATCAAATATCCAAAAACAATATTTTCATAATGAAACAAAAATTTATTTTCAATATAAAACAGAAACAATTATTTTTTTTAAATTTAGGTGGTTAAATGAAATCTACTAAAACCCGTACTACCAAGAAACAGCCTGCAAAAAATTCCATAAACCTTACAGCCCTAAAGAGAATGAACGTTAAAGATCTTGCTTCAATGGCTAAAAGCTATGGAATTGATTGTCCTGCCGGGATGCTCCGTCAGGAGCTTATTTTTGTCCTTTTACAAAATCATATAGACAAAAATGGTGCAATTTACGGTGAGGGTACTCTTGAAGTACTTCCCGATGGTTTTGGCTTTTTAAGGGCTCCTGATTATAATTATCTTCCCGGGCCTGATGATATTTACGTTTCTCCATCGCAGATAAGAAAGTTCAATCTCAGAACAGGTGATACTGTTTCAGGTCAGATAAGGCAGCCTAAGGAAACAGAACGGTATTTTGCTCTTTTGAAAGTTGAAGCAATAAACTATGAAGATCCTGCGGTAGCAAGAGAAAAAATTCTTTTTGATAATTTAACCCCCCTATATCCTAATAATAAAATCCAGCTTGAATCTGATTCTGATAATTATTCCATGAGAATAATGGATCTTCTTGCTCCTATAGGCTTTGGGCAGAGGGGGCTTATTGTTTCTCCTCCAAGGGCAGGAAAAACTGTTCTTCTTCAGAATATAGCAAATAGTGTGATTTCACATCATAAAAATGTTATCCCCATGGTCCTTCTTATAGATGAGAGACCCGAGGAAGTAACTGACATGGCCAGGAATGTTCATGCAGAAGTTATCAGTTCGACTTTTGACGAACCAGCTGAAAGACACGTTCAGGTAGCTGAAATGGTTATTGAAAAAGCAAAGCGCCTTGTTGAACACAAACAGGATGTTGTTATTTTGCTTGACAGTATCACAAGACTTGCAAGGGCATATAACTCTGTAATACCTCCCAGTGGAAAGGTTTTGTCAGGAGGGGTTGATTCAAATGCACTTCACAGACCCAAGAGATTTTTTGGTGCTGCCAGAAATGTTGAAGAAGGCGGCAGTCTCACAATAATTGCAACTGCTCTTATAGACACCGGCAGCAGAATGGATGAAGTAATTTTTGAAGAGTTCAAGGGAACAGGTAATATGGAAATAGTTCTTGACAGGAAACTGGCAGACAGAAGAATCTTTCCTTCTATTGATATTAAAAAATCAGGAACAAGAAAAGAGGATCTTCTTCTTGAGCATGGAGTTCTTAACAGAGTGTGGATTCTTAGAAAATTGCTTGCGAATCTAAATATTGTTGACAGCATGGAATTTTTGGTTGATAAGATGAGCGGAGCTTCAAATAATGAAGCTTTCCTTAATTCAATGAATACTTAAATTTGTAATAAAGCAGGACAGGAGAAAAAAATGAAGCAGGGAATTCATCCTGAATATGAAAAAACACAGGTGACATGTGCTTGTGGTAATGTTATTGAAGTAGGTTCCACAAAAAAGGATCTTAGAACAGAAATCTGCTCAAAATGTCATCCTTTTTTTACAGGGAAGCAAAAACTTGTGGACACAGAAGGCCGTGTTGACAGGTTCAGGAAAAAATACGGAGAATATCAGGCAAAACTTGCAAAGAAATAAATTTTTTGCCAGCTTTTGTGGAAAAGCGTTTTCATTATTTTAAATTGATAATGGACGCTTTTTTTTATTTTGATCGGGTAAATTATTATGTATGAAAAATTAGAAGGTGTGCTTGACAGGTTTGAACAGCTTGAGCAGCTTATGAGTGACCCTGGTGTTATCGGGAATATGGATATTTATCAAAAATATATGAAAGAGCATGGAGACATTGCTCCTCTTGTTGATAAATACAGAGAATACAAATTGCTGCTTGAAGAAATAGATGAGCATATTGAGCTTTCAAAAGACAGTGATGCTGAAATGAGAGCCCTTGCCATTGAGGAACTTCCAGGTCTTGAGGAAAAAAAGGAAGAAGTTGAACACGACTTGAAACTTCTTCTTATTCCCAGAGACCCAAATGATTCAAAGGATGTTATTCTTGAAATAAGAGCAGGAACAGGCGGTGATGAGGCCGGACTTTTTGCAGCTGATCTTTTCAGGATGTACACAAGGTTTGCAGAGTCAAAAAATATGAAGATTGAAATAATGGATTCAAGCAGTGCAGGTGCCGGAGGTTTCAAGGAAGTAATAGCACATATAAAGGGCAGGGACGCTTTCCGTATTTTTAAATATGAAAGCGGTACCCACAGGGTTCAGCGTGTCCCAGTTACTGAAACACAGGGAAGAATACATACTTCGGCGGTAACTGTTGCTGTTTTGCCTGAGGCAGAGGATGTTGATGTACATATTGACCCGTCAGATTTAAGGATAGATTATTTCAGAGCAACCGGCCCCGGTGGTCAATCTGTAAATACAACGGATTCGGCTGTAAGAATAACCCATCTTCCCACAGGAGTTGTTGCTACCTGTCAGGATCAGAAATCACAGCATAAAAACAGGGAAAAGGCTATGAAAGTTTTGAAGGCCAGAATTCTTGATGCAATGATTCAGGAGCAGAACGAAAAAAGATCCAGAGATAGAAAAGAGCAGGTTGGTACAGGTGACAGGAGCGGAAGAATCAGAACCTATAATTTCCCCCAGGGAAGGGTTACAGACCATAGAATAAATCTCACCCTTTACAAGCTTGATCAGATTATGGAAGGCAGTATAGACGCTATTACTGATGCTCTTTCTGCACATTATAATGCAAAGGCATTACAGGATGCAGACCTCTAGGAATGAGTCAGATATCTGGCATGTATCAAGGCTTCTTTCATGGATGACAGATTATTTCAGTGAAAAAAATATTGAAAGTCCAAGACTTTCGGCTGAACTTCTTTTGTGCATGACTCTTGATTGTAACAGGGTAAATCTTTATACATCTTTTGATAAGCCTCTTGAGAAACATGAGCTTGATTTTTTAAAAAAATTGATAATGAGACGGGCAGCTTTTGAACCTGTTTCATATATAACAGGTGAAAAGGGTTTTCTTTTATATGATTTTTTTGTAAGCAGAGATGTTCTTATTCCAAGGCCTGATACAGAACGTCTGGTTGAAGTTGTTTTCGAGCTTTTTTCAGAAAAAAAAAGTGAAAAAATAAAAATACTTGAGCTTGGAACCGGAAGTGGAGCCATATCAATATCTCTTGCTGATTATTTTAAAAATTGTCTTGTTGTTTCCACTGATATATCTTTTGAAGCAATTAAAATTGCAGTGAAAAATTCTTTAAAATACGGTGTTGAAAAAAAAATCATATTTGTCAATACCAGCTGGTTCAATGGGCTTTCAAATTTAGAAAAATTTGACCTTATTGTTTCAAACCCTCCTTACATAAGAAGAGGTGATATAGATTCTCTTCAGCCTGAAATAAGAAAATATGAGCCTTTTAAAGCTTTGGACGGGGGAATTGACGGCCTTGACTGTATAAGGGAGATTATAGGAACAGCAGGTTTGTTTTTAAAAAATAACGGGTTTCTTATTATTGAAGCAGGCCATGATCAAAAAGAAGATATCGAGAAAATAACAGAAAAGACAAAAGATCTTTTTTTTGAGGAAATGATTAAAGATTATGGTAAACGTGACAGGGTTGCTGTAATAAAAAAAAAATCGGTCGGTTGAAAAAATATTTATATATAATCTTGAAATAATAGTTTGTATCTGTTAATAAAAAACGTTTTTATTTTATAAAGCACGTCTTCTGATTATTGTTCCTGGTGCCATTAACATGGTTGGGCAATAGGTGATGGAGGCGGATGAACAACCACAAAGGAGAAATTTATGTCTTATGTATCAATGAAAGACCTGCTTGAAGCAGGCGTGCATTTCGGTCACCAGACCAGACGATGGAATCCAAAAATGAAGCCTTATATATTCGGTGCAAGAAATGGAATATATATAGTCGATCTTCAGCAGACACTGGTTATGTTTAAAAAAGCCTATGATTTTATAGAAGGTGTTGCGGAATCTGGAAAAACAGTATTGTTTGTTGGAACAAAGAGGCAGGCAAGGGATGTTATTTACGAGGAAGCAAACAGAGCGGAAATGTTTTATGTCCAGAATAGATGGCTTGGCGGAATGCTTACCAATTTTCAGACAATAAGGCATGGTGTTGAAAGACTTAAATATCTTCATGAGATTGAAAATGATGGTAGAATAGAGCTTTTTCCAAACAAGGAGCAGATTCAGCTTCAGAAGGAAAAGGCCAAGCTTGATTCTAACATAGGCGGTATCCAGAACATGAAATCTCTTCCGGGAGCTGTTTTTGTAATAGATCCCAAAAACGAGATGATTGCTGTCAAGGAAGCTAAAAAGTTAAAAATTCCTGTAGTTGCTCTTGTTGACACAAATTGTGATCCTGATGATATAGATTATGTAATCCCCGGTAATGACGATGCAATCAGATCCATATTACTTATTACTTCAAAAATGGCTGACGCATGTATAGAAGGCCGTAAAAGATATGAAGAAAAGGTGCAGTCTGAGACTGATAAGGAAATCAGTTCAAGCACAGAAGCTTCAGGAGAACTTAAGCCGGGGGAAAGAAAAGTTATTTCAGAAGGTGATGATGGCCCGGTTGTTGAAGTTGTTAAGAAAAAAACAGTTTCTACTGGCAGTGAAGAATAATTTTAAATTTATAATATAAATAATTTACAGGGAGTTTTGACATGGCTGAAGTTACTGCTCAGATGGTAAAAGAGCTTCGGGATAAAAGCGGTGCCGGCATCATGGACTGCAAGCAGGCATTGAAAGATTGTGATTGTGATATTGAAAAAGCAATGGATTTTTTGCGTAAAAAAGGTCTGGCAACAGCAAAGAAAAGGGCTGGCAAGGATGTTTCAGAAGGAAGAATTGAATCCTATATTCATATGGGAGGCAAGATAGGTGTTCTTGTTGAAGTTAATTGTGAAACTGATTTTGTTGCCAAAAATAATGATTTTGTTGACTTTTGTAAAAATATTGCAATGCATATTGCCGCAAGTTCACCAGAGGCTATAGTTCCTGAAGATCTTTCAAAGGAAGTTTGTGACAGGGAAAGAAAATTTTATGAGGAACAGGTTCGTGAAATGGGTAAACCCGACAATATTATTGATAAAATTGTTGATGGTAAAATGGAAAAGTTTTACAAGGAAGCTTGTCTTCTTACCCAGCCTTATGTAAAAGACCCAAAGCTTTCAATTCAGGATGTTATAAATGAGCTTGTTGCAAAAATTGGCGAAAATGTAGTTATTAAAAGATTCTCCAGATTTCAGATTGGAGGTTAAAATTGGCTGAAACCGGTTTTAAAAGAATTCTTCTAAAGCTTAGCGGTGAGGCTCTTATGGGGGATCAGGGGTATGGAATCTGCCCTGATACCCTTCAATTTGTTGCCTCCGAAATTGAAGATCTTTATAAAAAAAATATTGAAGTTGCTGTAGTGGTTGGCGGAGGTAACATTTTCAGAGGTGTTGCTGCCGGAACATACGGAATGGACAGGGGGCCTGCCGATCACATAGGAATGCTTGCAACTGTTATGAACAGTCTTGCTCTTCAGAACGCACTTGAAAAAAGAGGGCTTAAAACCAGAGTCCAGAGCGCTATTTCAATGGATGAAGTTGCAGAGCCATATATTCTTAGAAGGGCTGTAAGGCATCTTGAAAAAAAGAGGATCGTGATTTTTGGTGCAGGAACAGGAAGCCCGTATTTTACGACTGATACCGCGGCAGTTCTAAGGGCCAATGAAATTCATGCAGAGCTTCTTTTAAAAGCAACCAAGGTTGATGGAGTTTACGACAGTGATCCTGTTAAAAATCCAGATGCGGTTTTATATAAAGATCTTACTTATATGCAGGTTCTTGAAAAACAGTTGAAAGTTATGGATATGACTGCTATTTCACTTGCAATGGATCAGGGGCTGCCTTTAGCTGTTTTTAACCTTAAAAATAAAGGTGCGGCTTACAGGATTATTTGCGGCGAGTCTTTGGGAACCATTATCAGAAATCAGGATTAAGGTGAAAATTATGGTTAAAGAAGTTCTTTCTGAAGTTAAGGACAAAATGGGAAAAGCTGTTGAAGCTTTGAAGAATGAATTAATAAAAGTAAGAACCGGCAGGGCTTCTACAGGGCTTGTTGATGGTGTGAGTGTTGATTATTACGGCACATTGACTCCTTTGAATCAGCTTGCTTCAATAACTGTTCCTGAAAGCAGGCTTATAGTTATTCAACCATGGGATGCTTCTGCTGTTGGAGAAATTGAAAAGGCTATATTAAAGGCAAATCTTGGTATTACTCCCTCAAATGACGGTAAGGTTATAAGGCTTTCCATTCCCCCTCTTACTGGAGACAGAAGAAAAGAGATTGTAAAGCAGGTAGGTAAAACCTGTGAAGAATATAAGGTGGGTTTAAGAAATATACGAAGGGATGCCAATGAAGATTTAAAATCCTTAAAAAAAGACGGCGATATTTCAGAAGATGATATGTTCAGAGGCCAGGATGAAGTCCAGAAGATTACTGATTCCCATGTTCAGAAAATTGATGAGTTGAACAAGAATAAGGAAAAGGAAATACTTGAGTTCTAATCAGGAAATTTTTAAAAAAAACGGCTTGTCAACCAAAAATTTTCCAGAGCATATTGCAATAATTATGGATGGGAACGGCAGATGGGCAAAAAAAAGGCTCATGAACAGAGTTAAAGGCCATGAGAAAGGTGCTGATGCAATAAGGGGAATTGTAGAGCTGTCACGGGAACTTGGACTTAAAAATTTAAGCCTTTATGCCTTTTCCACAGAAAACTGGAACAGACCTAAAAAAGAAGTTTCTGCCCTGATGTTTCTTCTTGATAAATTTATTAAAAGTGAACGCAGAAATTTTTTGGAAAATGATATAAAGCTTGATTCTTTTGGGGAAACTGAAAAACTTCCTGCGGAAGTCAGAAAAAATCTTTATTCCCTTATGGATGAAACTTCCGGCAACAAAACAATGACCCTTAACCTCTGCCTGAGTTATGGTGGCAGAAATGATATCCTTAATGCATGTAAAAAAATTACATCCCTTGTAATGGAAGGCAGTCTTAAAATTGACGATATTGATGAATCTTTATTTTCCGATTGTCTTTATACAAAAAATTATCCTGATCCTGATATTCTTATTCGTACAAGCGGAGAAATGAGATTGAGTAATTTTATGATGTGGCAGCTTTCTTATTCAGAACTTTTTTTTACTGATACATTGTGGCCTGATTTTACAGGAGCTGAATTTATTGATATAATAAAACAATATCAGAACAGAGATAGAAGATTTGGAAAAATATAAAAAATAAAAGGAATTATTTTGGAAAATTCTCATATAAAACGATGGCTTACAGCTTTAATTGCCACGCCTCTCCTTATATTGCTCATTTTAAAAGGAGGGGCTTTTTTGTTTGGTCTTTTTATTGTGACAATAGCTATAATCGGGTTTTATGAATGGAATAAAATTACAGATTTAAATTATAAAAGCTCTCTTAAGACAGCAAAAAATGTTTCTTTCTTTTTAATTCCCTTTCTTGTTTTTTCTTCATATGGTAGTGCTTATTTATTTTCTCTCTGTGCTTTAATATGCTGCGGAATTATTCTTTTTTTGTCCATTAAGGGTTTTGATGGAACAAGGGAACATCTTACAGGCAGTACATTGAATATAACAGGTTTTATATATGTGTGTATTTTCCTGTCTTTTGCTTTCATGATAAGACTTGGAGCAGATGGTATTCAGGGTGTTTTTTTTCTTGTCATTTGTGTTTTTGCATCTGATACAGGTGCTTATTATGCCGGTAAAATGTATGGCAAAACAAAGCTTATGCCCAAAGTAAGTCCTAAAAAGACAATAGAAGGCTTTGCAGGCGGATTTCTTTTATCTGTTTTAGCAGCCATATTGTGCAGATTTATATTTTTTGAATCTCTTGGACTTTTAAATGCCTTCTTATGCGGTTGTGCAGCCGGAATTTTTGTTCCTCTTGGAGATCTTTTTGAATCAATGACCAAAAGAGCCTGTAATGTTAAGGATTCTGGCAATATTCTTCCAGGACATGGAGGCATTCTTGACAGGATAGATGGTCTTTTGTTTGCCGCACCTCTGATTTATCTTCTCATTAATTTTTAGGTTGTTATCATGAAAAATATTGCAGTTTTGGGCTCTACAGGCTCTATAGGAGTTAATACTCTTGATATAGTGAGAAGTTTCCCGGATAAATTCAAGATAAAATCCTTGTGCTGTAAGTCAAATATCGAGGTTTTAAGTGAACAGATAATTGAATTTAAGCCTGATATTGTATCTGTATTTGATGAAGAAACTGCCGGTAAATTAAGAAAAAAAATTTCAGGCAGGATAAAAACTGAAATTTTATGGGGAGATTCAGGTTATAAAGAGGCTGTATCTCTTGATTCAATAGATATGGTTGTTTCTGCCATAGTGGGAAGTGCAGGTTTAAAGCCTACTTTTGAAGCTATACACAAAGGTAAGGATATAGCTCTTGCAAATAAGGAATCCCTTGTGGCGGCAGGGGATATAGTCCTTGAAGAAGCTTTAAAAAGAAATGTCAGGATTGTTCCTGTGGACAGTGAACACAGTGCAATTTTTCAGGCTCTTGAAGGGCATGATAAAAAAGAGCTTGCAAAGATTTTTCTAACTGCTTCGGGCGGTCCTTTCAGAAAACTTGAAAAAAGTGAATTTAAAAATATTACCCCTGAACAGGCAGTGAATCATCCCACATGGAAAATGGGAGCAAAAATATCTGTAGATTCTGCAACTTTAATGAATAAAGGCCTTGAACTTATAGAAGCCGTTTACCTTTTTGATTTAAATCCTTTATCTGTTGAGATTGTAGTTCATCCCCAGTCAATAGTTCATTCAATGGCAGGTTTTTTTGATGGAAGTATAATTGCCCAGATGGGGCTTCCTGATATGAGGGAAGCTATTTCATATGCCCTTTCATGGCCTAAAAGGCTTGAAACAGGCTTTGGTTTTCCTGATTTTTCATTTCTGGATCTTCATTTTGAAAAACCTGATTATGAAAGATTCAGATCCCTTGGGCTTGCCTTTTCTGCAGCCAGAGAGAAAAAAACTCTTCCGGCAGCTATGAATGCTGCAAATGAGGAAGCTGTTTATGCTTTTTTAAAAAAAATGATAAGATTTGATCAGATTCCTGAAATAGTTGAGGAAGTTATGCTAAAACATGATAATCTCAAAGCTGAATCAATAGGGGATGTTTTTCTGGCTGATGAAAAATCAAGAATTGCCGCATCAGAAATAATCAAAAAATGGAGTAATATATAATGGGTATTACTATTATTTCCTTTGTAATAGTTCTTGGTATCCTTGTTTTTGTACATGAATTCGGGCATTTTATTACAGCCAGATTATGCGGAGTTGGTGTTGAAAAATTTTCTGTTGGTTTTGGGCCCAGACTTTTCGGATGGAAACGGGGAATGACAGATTATATGGTTTCTGCAATACCTTTGGGAGGTTATGTCAAAATGATCGGTGAAGAACCTGACTGCGTAATTCCCGAAGAAGAAAAAAAATATTCTTTTACCCATAAAAATGTATGGAAGAGATTTCTTATTGTGGGAGCCGGGCCTTTTTTTAATTTTTTTCTTGCAATTATTTTATATTTTTTTCTCTACCTTGTTCATGGGATTTATTATTATCCTGCTGTTATAGGAGAATTTGAAAAGGGAAGCCCTGCTTTCAGCTCAGGACTGAAGGTAAGAGATCTGGTTCTTTCAGTTGATGGTAAAGAAATTGATTCATGGTCTGATTTTTCCAGACAGATAAAAAAATCAAAGGGCAAAGTTATTGTACTAAAGATAAAAAGAGGAAATATTTTTAAGGAAATTATTGTAAAGCCTGAAAAAATGCCTGCTGTTTCTTTATTTGGAGAAAAGATCAGTGAATACTCTCTTGGTATTGCTCCATATATTCCTCCTGTTGTAGGAGATGTTTTAAAAAATTCTCCAGCCATGAAAGCAGGAGTAAGAAAGGGAGATATCATTGTCAGTATTAATGGAAAAGATGTTAATACATGGAATGATGTTACAGAAATAATAAGAGGTGCTGAAAAAGCTCTGGATTTCATTTTTAAAAGGAATCAGGAAATTATAAAAATGAATATAGTTCCTCTTCCTGATGAATATAAGGATCATCTTGGAAAAACAATCAAGAGAAAAATTATAGGCATTTCAGCAAAGGATATTTCAATTGGAAAAAAACTTGGGATTCCAGGAGCATTTGCTGAAAGTTTTGGCCAGACCTGGAAAGTTATAAAACTTACTTTTGTTGGAATAGGCAAGATGATAGACGGAACAGTATCCGGAGATAATCTTGGCGGACCTATAATGATTGCACAAATGTCAGGAGATCAGGCAAGACAGGGCATGACAAATTTTCTTGCTTTTATTGCACTTATAAGTATAAATCTTGGTCTTTTGAATCTTTTGCCAGTTCCTGTACTTGACGGCGGGCATCTGATGTTTTTTTTCATAGAGGGTATCACAGGAAAACCAGTAAATCTCAAGGCTAGACAGATAGCCCAGCAAGTGGGGCTGTTTCTCCTTCTGATGCTTATGTGTTACGCTTTTTATAATGATATAATGCGGTTTTTTTTCAAATAGAAACAGGAGAAAATAATTATGGTTTACAGGCTGGAAACAGCTTTAAAAAATTCTCTCAAGGATCCTTACGGAGATCTTTTAAAAAAAAGAGCAAATGATTATTTCGGGATTAAGATTGATGATGTAAGAACTGTAAATTTCATGTTATTTGATATCCCATTTTCCAAAGAAGACTTTGATAGTGTTGCAAAGGGAATTTTTTGTAATCCGGTAACAGAAGTTTATGCCTCCCCTTATCTTGATATTGATTTTGACTGCTGTATCAGAGTCGGTTTCAGACCTGGTGTTTGCGATACAGCAGGAAATACTGCTGTGGAGGCAATATCTGATTTTCTGGGCATAAAATTTGATAAAAAGTATCGTGTATATACAGGAAAAAGGTATTGCCTGAAAGCAGAAGGGCTTACAAGGCAAGAGGCTGATCTTCTTGCTTCAGAACTTATTGCAAACGATACTGTTCAGACCTGGAATATATATTTTTATGATGAAATAAAAGACTCTGGATTACCTGAAGAGAAACCTCCAAGGGTAGTTCTTAATCATAAACCCGGGGTGGAATCCCTTTCTGTTGAAAGTGATGAAGAGCTGGAAAAAATAAGCAGGAAAAGAAACCTTGCATTAAACAAAAAAGATATTCCGGTTATAAGAAAATATTTTTCAGATGAAGATGTTTTAAAAAAGAGAAAAACAGAAAATCTTTCAAATCCTAATGATATTGAGCTTGAGTTTATTGCCCAGGCAAGAAGCGATCATTGCAATCACAACACTTTTCAGGGTAAATTTTTTTACAGGGATATGGATTCAGGAGAAAGTTTTGAAATAGATAATCTTTTTAAAACATGTATAAAAGAGCCTACTGTCAAACTTAAAAATGAATCTGACTGGGTGGTATCAGTTTTGTGGGATAATGCAGGGGTTGCAGAATTTAATGACAGCTATAACTATGTCATTACAGGTGAAACCCATAATTCTCCTTCAAATATGGAAGCATATGGAGGTTCTCTTACAGGTATTGTGGGGGTATATAGAGATCCTTTAGGCACAGGACTTGGTTCAAGGCTTATAATGGGAAGCTATGGATTCTGTACAGGTATGAGAGATTATAATGGAGAACTTAAACCTAAACTTCACCCAAGAAGACTTCTTGATGGTATAATTGAAGGAGTAAAGGACGGAGGAAATAAAAGCGGTGTTCCAACCTCCTTTGGTCAGGTATATTTTGACAACAGATATATAGGTAAATGTCTGGTATATGTTACAGCTCTTGGACTTATGCCCAAAGTTGTAAATGGGAAGTTATGCCATGAAAAAAAGACTTCTCCAGGTGAGCTTATAGTCATGTGCGGAGGGAAGGTTGGAAAAGACGGGATTCATGGTGTTACAGCATCTTCTGAAACTTTTTCTGAATCAACTCCGGCAGGTCATGTTCAGATAGGAGATCCCTATACCCAGAAAAAAATGCATGATTTTCTTTTGGTTGCAAGAGATAAAAATCTTATCACTTTTGTTACAGATAATGGAGGAGGTGGGCTTTCATCTTCCATAGGAGAATCTGCAAGAATAAGCGGGGGCTGTGTTGTAAATCTTGACAGGGTTCCTCTTAAGTATGAAGGGCTTGACCCTTGGGAAATATGGATATCAGAATCCCAGGAAAGAATGACAATTTCTGTTCCTCCTGATAAAATTGAATCCTTTATGAAACTTTCTGCAAAGCATGAGGTTGAATCAACAATTATTGGTGAATATACTGATTCAGGAATGCTCAAGGTTTTATGGGAAGACAGAACAATAGCTTTTATTGATATTGATTTGCCTGAAAAAGGTTTTCCCCAATGGGAATTTGAGGCTCAATGGTCTTCTCCTGAGTCAAGGGGCTTTTATGAGCCTGTAATATCTGAACCAGAGGATTATGAATCCCTTGTCCTTGATATTATTGGTTCTCCGAATATATGTTCCAAAAAATGGATTACAAGGCAATATGATCATGAAGTTCAAGGTTCCAGTGTAATTAAACCTCTCACAGGTGTCCACAGAAATGTCGCCTCTGATTCTTCTGTAATAAGACCTGATTTAAAAAGTGAAAAGGGTCTTTGTTTCACCCAGACAATAAATCCGTCTTATTCTGATATAGATACTGATAATATGACAAGGCTTATTGTGGATGAAGCTGTAAGGCGTCTTGTTGTTACAGGAGCTGACCCTCAAAAAATTGGGGGTGTTGATAATTTCTGCTGGCCTGAAATTACATTTGACACTCAAAAAAATCCTGACGGAAAATTAAAGGCTGCCAAACTTGTCAGATCATGCCTTGCATTGAAAGATATTTGTCTTGAATACAAAATTCCTCTTTTATCGGGTAAGGACAGCATGTATGTTGATGGGCATTTAAAAGGGCCATATGGAGAAACAAGGAAAGTTTCAGCTCCTGAAAGCCTTCAGTTTTCAGCCACAGGAGTAATTGAAAATATAAGATTTTTGGTTACATCTGATTTCAAGTTTCCCGGTGATAAAATTTATCTTCTGGGAATAACTTCAGATGAGCTTGGAGGTTCTGAATTTTATCAGCTCCTTGGATATACAGGAATTAATATTCCAGTTGTTAATCAGGAGCTTAATTTGAAATTATATAAAAAATATTATGAAGCCAATTTAAAAGGACTTGTTAATTCAGGTAAATCCATTGGCAGGGGCGGTCTTATTATTGGAGCCTTATTTTCTTCAATTGGTTCAGGATTTGGAATGAATATAAATCTTGATGAAGTTTTAACAGATAAAAAAAATCTTTCTGCAAGCAAAAAGCTTTTTTCAGAATCAGCTGGAAGAATACTTGTAAGTGTTTCAGATGAAAACAGCCCTGAATTTGAAAAACTAATGGGAGCTCTTCCCTGTAAACGCATAGGTTCTGTTTGTGAAAATGACCTTATTGAAATATATACAGAGGGCAGAAAAATAATATCTGCTGATGTTGGAAAAGCTGAATCAGCTTATGAAAAAAGATTTGGAGAACTTGTATGAATAAAGTGAAAGCTCTCATACTTACAGGTTTTGGTTTAAATTGTGATGAAGAAACCGCCCATGCCTTTGAAATGGCAGGAGCAAAGGCTGACAAGATTCATATAAATGACCTTGTAAATGGCGATATTTCCATCCATGATTACAAAATCCTTGCTTTTGGCGGAGGTTTCAGCTGGGGAGATGAGCATGGAGCCGGTGTTTTGCAGGCTATAAGAATGAAAACCCATCTTGGTAATGAACTTGCAGAATTTGTGGAAAAGGATAATTTGATAATAGGAATTTGTAATGGATTCCAGACTCTGGTAAATATCGGACTTCTTCCGGGATTCAGTTTAGGCTCTTATGAGCGTGAGGTTGCACTTATTCATAATGACGGCAATTTCATAGATGACTGGGTAAACCTGAAAGTTGAAAAATCAAATTGTGTTTTTACAAGGGGAATAGATTTTATGGAACTTCCTGTACGCCATGGCGAGGGAAAGTTTTATGCTGAGCCTGAAATTTTGGATAAGCTTGAGGAAAAAAAACAGATTGCCTTGAGATATTGCAAAAAAGACGGGGCGTTGGCAGAAGGCAGCTCCCCTTCCAATCCAAATGGCTCATTTATGGATATTGCAGGAATCTGTGATTCTACCGGAAGGGTTTTCGGGCTTATGCCCCATCCTGAAGCCTTTGTTCACTGGAGCCATCATCCAATGTGGACATTAATGGATCATAAAATGAAAAAAGCAGGTGAAGATCTTTTCAGCTCGTCTTTGCCCCATGGTCTTAATATATTTAAAAATGCAGTGGAGTATTTTTGTTAATAATAAAAATACGGATAAGAATTACAGAAAAGTATTTAAGTTAAAGCCTTTAAAATCCTGTAAATTTCAATTTAATCTTGCTGAACCTGGGATAAAATTAAGATGAATAAATTTTTTTCAAGGAAGCATGTTCAATCTATATTTCTGATTATTATAGTATTCTGTATTTTTTTTACTGTTGGACTCCTGGTCTTTACTGGTGAAAAAACTAACGTAACTGCTGTTAAAGACAAGGCTGTGTCAGAAAATACAAGAGTCAATAAAAGAGGGGAAGAAAAAAGCAAAAATCAAACTGCTTTCAATATAAATAAAAGATCCACAAGTGCAGCAGCTGATTTCAAATCTGCCAAAACCAGAAAAATTACCGGTATTAAAAAAACGAAACTGGAAATTTGGGGAAATTATGCTGAAATAAATAAATTGATCACCAATGGTAACTGGGATAAAATCCTTGGAATGGTTGAAAAAGGAGAATTTGGAGTTAATCAACCAGTTAATCCTGCTAAAATGACTCTTATTGAAATTGCAATCAGGCAGGAAGGCCTCATGGATATAGTCAGGAAATTGTATAACCTTGGGGCGAATCTGACACCCCCGGGAAGGAATCTTGTCCAAATTGTTTGTTCCTCAGGAAATCTTGAAGGACTTCGTTTTTTACAGGAACATGGAGTTGAAATTACAGATGATGTGGGGAGAAAGGGATTACTTTCTGCCATCATCTCTGATAATATCAATATAATGAATTATCTTGTAGAAACTATGGGAATCAATCCATCGGCAGCTAAAAATAACAACTTTGATGCACTTTCCTCTTCTATTAATATAAAGACTGGCGGCAGGTCTTTCCGTCGTCTGATAGAATTGGGCTTTGAAATAAAGGATAATCACATCTACCAGATAGCCAGGAGCGGCAACATGGAATTAGTTGATATTCTTTTGGAAAATGATATTGATATTAAAAATATAAAAATTGATCAACACCGTCTTACGCTTCAAAACCCGGTTCTGAAAAATCTTGCTGATAATGGATTGTATCCATGGCCGGATTTGGTTATGGAAGGTGATTCCTTTATGGATGCTGTGATCAATTCTGATGAAACCGATATAGCTTTTTTAAAATGGGCTGGAACCAAACCAGGCTCAATTGGAACTAATCCGGGAAATTGCAGAAAAGTATGGGAAACCAATCACTGTCTTTGAGTTTAATGAAAACATCAAATTAACAATACATTATCCTTATGCTGCCGAAGTTCGGGATTATATGGAAAGCAAACTAAATGACAGAAAGTAATAAACAGAAAATAAGTTGGTTTATTAAACACCCCTATATGTTACAGCATTTTCTGAAACTTTTTCAGATGGTTATTGTACTGCATAGTACATAACTTGAAAAAGTTGCATCGGTATGGAATAAACAAGCTTTTAGTTATTTTTTTTATAGAAATCGAGTCTAATATCATGTAATTATAGATGAAGTAATAGACTTTTTAAAATTTAAAAAAGATTAATTGAGTAGGTAGATTGGTGTCAAATATGGCTTTTCCTACTGACTCGTTAGACTCTCAAAATAAGTTGGTAACAATGAAATATAACTACTATGATTTGGACACAACTATTCTTGAAATAAGAAATTTTTTAGATTCAATAGATAAACTTAAATTTGAACTCGATGAACAAAAAGCTTTGCACAGAGAATCGTGGTTAGCTATTCAAGAAAAATTACGTATTGATTGGACTTATGATTCAAATGCTATCGAAGGCAGCTCTTTGACAAGGGGAGAAACTCTCTTTTTTCTAAAAGAGGGGCTAACGGTTGAAGGGAAACCATTTAAGGATTTTCTCGATGCTAAAAATCATGCAGAAGCAATCGATTGGCTTTACGAAACAATCAAAGATGACCGTCCCATCTCTCAAAGTTTTATCAAAGAAATGAATGCATTATTACTCTCAGGAATTAAATACACTTCTGCAATTAATAGTGAAGGACAAAAAGTTCAGAAAAAAGCAACTCCAGGGAAATACAAAGAGCTTTCAAATCATGTTTTAACATCAGATGGTTCTATTCATTTCTATGTTGAACCCATTTATGTTTCAGACGAAATGGATACTCTTTGTAAATGGATAAATAAAAATATTAAAAATCAACACCCTGTTATCGTAAGTTCTATAACACATTATAACATGGTTAGAATTCACCCCTTTGATGATGGAAACGGGCGTGGGGCAAGAATTCTTATGAATCTTATCCTCATCAAGAAGAAATACCCAATTACAATTATTAAAAATCAGGACAGACGAAAATATATCCTTGCATTACACCAAGCTGATAATGGAGATTTTTATCCTTTTCTCAAATTTATTGCGACTTCATTAATTAATACAGCCCAAACTATTATATCTGAGTTAAAACAACTAAAAAAATAGTCTAACGAATAAGGATAGATCGTGTGAGGAACGAACCACGATCTTATCCGATTGTTGAACAAGCCCGGTCCAAATGAGCCGGGCTTTCCAATATATATGAAAATATTTTTTTGGGGGTTTAACACACGTTCAGCAAGATTAAATTTAAAAATGTGTAATATTAATATGTTACCGTTTAACCCAAGTTCAGCAAGGTTAAAATTAAAAGAGTGTAATATTAATATGTTATAGTTTAGCAAGATGTTTGTATGGCACTACTTTTATGTTTTTTGT
>PDWJ01002692.1_pt1 | contig 18206 bp, 12 predicted proteins | sample 1430881 | NCBI WGS metagenome assembly PDWJ01 (sample SAMN01162460, study PRJNA174530) | Oral metagenome, whole genome shotgun sequencing project. | biome: Marine environment; feature: Marine mammal; material: Swab sample of the gingival sulcus; isolation source: swab sample of gingival sulcus...
CAACTGCAATGTATTCAAATAAAAATGTAATTGAAAAAAAGCTATATACAAACATTCAAAATATTTTTTCAGGTAAAAATAAAATAGTAATATTTGATTAAACCCGAAATATGCAATAGAAAATCGTTATGAGCGTTCAAATTACAATAAAACAAGAATTTACAAAACTGATGCATAGCATCTCTATGGTAGTTTTGTAAATTAACAAAGTGCTTTGTTTTGAAGCAATTTGAGTGCGTAATAGATGGTCTAATGCGTATTTCAGGATTAAAACTCTATACCGGCTTTCAGTATAAACATTCTTCCGTATCCTATTGTGCCTTTATCGAACATATCATTACTTTTGGTAACCGGATATCTTATTTCAGTATTTGCAATATTGTGTACATACAAACCTACAAATAATCCCTTTTTAAAAAGATTATTAAATCTCAAATTTGCATTTATTACCATGTAAGCAGGCGATGGATTACCAAGTCTTTTGCCGTCTTTTACAAGCTGTTCGGCGGTTCGTGTATCGTCAGTTCCGGTTGAGCTTGCAGGCACCCAATGACTTTGCATTTCATCAACATAGTATACCGATAGGGCAAAAGTATGCGATTTCCAAAATTTTACAGAAGAATTAAAATACCCAAGTATCTTAGGTGCATATTCTTGCTCTATGTCTTCGTAGCCCGATTGCAAATTTGAGGTTTTTTGATACGAAAAGTTTATTTTAGTATTAAATATATCTGATATTTTATATTTCACCCCTAAATCAACACCTAATGTTCTGAGTTTACCTGAATTTGTATTAAATAGTTTCATCGTTCCGTTTTGCATAGTGTTGGTTCTTGATATTAGGTTTTCAGCCTTGTTCATAAATATACCAAAGTCTAAACTTAAAACCTTTATTGGTATGGTAAGATAGTTTAGTTCCACAGTTTCCATGTATGCAGGTTCTAATTGAGGTCTTTCCGGAAATCTTACAATATCCATATTTTCACCCACCGAAGGTTCTTTTATTCCTCTTCCATACATTAGTTTAAGGTTATTTTTAGAAGAGAAAGAATATATAACGGCAATCTGTGGTATAGGAATTATTTTATTAAATTTATATGTGCCAACTCTGTATTGGTAATTAGCATTATTGTCGTTAGGGTCAAATCCAATTCTGTAAAAAATATCGTATTTTGGTGTATATTCAGCTCTTATACCGCCTATCATTGTGAGCTTGGGGAGAATTGCATATTGAACATTTAATGATAAAGCTGTATTTATTTTACCTCCTTTGTCTAAGCCTGCGTAAAAATTATTATAAGAAGGATGTAAATTGGGAGCATCTACAATCGCTTTATTTTTATATACGTAACGGGTATTAAAATCCAATGCCCACGAAAATTTATTATATGTTTCTATATAACTTGTGGTAAATGATACCGCAGATGAAAAAACATCACTAAAAGTGTATGAATTTGTATCATTGTCGTGTTTGTAATTTAATCTGTCTCTAAAATTGTAGTGTGCAATTTCTGTTTTCAAATAATTTTTTTCTTTAAAAATATGTTCATAGCCAACCAAGAAATTGGATGATTCAATTTCGGCTTTATGTCCGTCTTCGTATCCCGGATAAAAATCTACTACACCTCTTTTGGTATAGGTTTGTGTTGCATGAAAGTAGAACTCTTTGTAGTCTAAAGACGCGCCAACAAACATTCTGTTATCGGATAATTGCCCATAAGTACCGGCATCTATGGGCAGGTTTATTTCTGTTAATTTTCTTTGTGCATCCGACATCATATTAGCATATTTTGCGTCTATGCCTTTGTTGCCGTGTATCCCGAAATTTATGGAATAACTGATATTTTTCAACTTATCTGCATCTGCTATTTTGCCACTCACATTATAGGAGTTTAAACTTCCGCCACCTGCCGTAAATCTTTTTACTTTTTGTTTTTTATTTGTTATTATATTCATCGAGCCTAAAAGGGCATTACTTCCGTACATAACTGACATTGGACCTCGTATAATCTCTATCCTGTCAATAGTTTCTACGGGGACATTAACTTTTGAAAGCGGAAATGAGTTATACCAATCTTCTTTTTGTTTCACACCGTTTATCATTACTATTAAATTGCTGAAAGCTCCTGTGGTAAAAAATCCTCTTACTCCATAATTTTCCGAGCCAAACCATAAATAGTCATTTATCATGTACATGCCCGGCACATTACTTAAAATTTCTTCTAATGTTACCCAGCCGTTATTTTTAATTTCTTCGTGAGAAATTACTATAACTTTTGCAGGAATTTTAGATGCCGACTGTTGTTTTTTGTTACCATAGTCCACAACTTCTATGTTCATTAGGTCTTCGAGCGACATTTTTGTTATATCCGTAGTATCTTTTTGAGCATAAGAAAGGGAATAGTTTATTGTAATAATTATTAGGGTTGTCAGGGTAAGTTTTATTTTCATCTGTTTGTTTTTTTATTGGAAATTGGAAGAGAGAAGAGGGAAGTTTTCGTTCTCTGTGTTTACGCTGAATAATCAAGCCGTTGTGTGTCTAAAAACTTTTATTCATGGACGTTTCATATAAAAATATGTTGAATAACATGTAGTTAAAAGTAGTGTAATCGTATACAAATGTAACACAAATTATCGTTTTTGTAAAATATAACACACTACTTAGTAAAAAAATATAGTTATAAAGCTAACAAAAAGTTTTATATTTGAACATTTTTGAAATAATAAAAAAACTTTAACTATTTGTTAGATAGTTGTTTAGTGTTTAAGGATACCTTGAAATGTTGAAATTTATATAGATTTATTATAAATTTAGTTTATTTTTTACTAATTTAAAATTAAATAGAATGTTTTTATTTAGAAAAAATTATCACCTTTTGATTGTTTTATTTTTTGCCTCTTTATTTTTTGCAGGCTGTTTAAATTCCAATAAAAATGCAGAATCGGCTAATGATAGCGAGAAGCAGACAGTTAGTTCTGCCATAAAAAAAAGTCTGTACGAGCAGATATTGGATATTGGCGGCGATAAATTACCTAAAGGAAGTTCCGACTATTGGGAAAATATGAAAAACATGATAGAAGAATTAGATAAATTAATAGAGGAGCGTGGTTCAAATAAAATAAGAAAGCGAGCTGTAAATAAAATATTTAAAAAATACGGATACGAAAAATACGAGGAAGGTTATGCCGCGGTTGAAGAGTGTAGTGAAAAAATTAATTTTATTTTAAATATAGGTTTAAAAGTAGCATCGTTGGAAACAATAGAACTCACTAAGACTAAAGATGATGTCAATAATACTCAAAAAGAAATTATAACAGAATTGCAAAAAGCCGGTTATAGTCAATCGGATGTTGAATACTTAGATAAATATGAAGAAGTTTTAGGCAAATCAGTTAGCTTGTTGGTTAAGTTACCTACCCCTTAAGCCCTAGTTGCAAGGGAAATATCTAAAAATTATAAGCTATTTTATTTACGTTTTTTGTAGAGACCTTACATGCAAGGTTGCTACGGTAAACAAATTCCTTATTCTTTTATAATTTTACAATTATAAATACCTTTTTCGGTATTAATCATTCGTTGAGTGTATTTTCTGAATATACCTATTCCATTCAAAAAAACTAAACCCGAAATTCAAAACTTTAAAAGTCTTGAAATTCGGGTTTGTTTTCAATAATCAGGTGTTGAAATATACCTGTTTTGCTACAAATAATTGTCTATCGTATCGCAGCAACATACAGGATTACGGTCGCCGTAAGCATCATCTACACGAGATACAGGTATTTGAAATTTGTTGAATTTAACAAACTCCAAAGGATAGCCTGCTTGTTGACGAGAATATGAATGCGACCACTCATTAGCCGTTAACTCTTTCTCGGCATGAGGCGCGTTCACAAGCGGATTGTCGTCCTTAGGCAAACGTCCGGCTTTTATATCTTGAATTTCTTGCCAAATTGTATTCATAGCATCTGTAAAACGCAATATCTCCGCCAAAGATTCACTTTCAGTAGGTTCTGCCATAAGAGTACCATGTACAGGGAAGGATAAAGTTGGCGCATGAAAACCAAAATCCATAAGTCGTTTTGCAATATCTGCCTCACTAACTTCTGCTTCGGTTTTAAATTTTCTGCAATCTATAATCATCTCATGGGCAACTCTGCCTTTTTCTCCTGTATAAAGAATTTCATAATGTTCTTTCAATTTATGAGCCATATAGTTAGCATTTAAAATTGCCGTTTTGGTAACCTCAGCAAGACCTTTACCGCCAAGCATTTTTATATAACCATAAGTAATGGCAAGCACGCCGGCGCTTCCGTAGGGCGAAGCTGAAACGGCTGTTATAGCTTGTTTACCGCCTGTTTTTACAAATTTGTGTCCGGGTAGAAAATCAGCGAGATGTTTTGCAACAGCAACAGGTCCTACCCCGGGTCCGCCGCCGCCGTGAGGAATGGCAAATGTTTTATGTAAATTCAAATGACAAACATCAGCGCCTATAAAACCGGGACTTGTCAATCCTACTTGAGCATTCATATTAGCCCCGTCCATGTAAACTTGACCGCCGTGTTTGTGAATTATTTCACAAATTTCTTTTACCGAGCTTTCAAAAACTCCATGCGTAGAAGGATAAGTTATCATAACAGCAGATAAATTATCGGCATGTTCTTCGGCTTTTGCGCGCAAATCATTCATGTCGATATTGCCCTTTTTATCGCATGCCACTACCACTACTTTTAAACCTGCCATTGCGGCACTTGCGGGGTTTGTGCCATGAGCCGATGCAGGAATTAAAGCTATATTGCGATGTTGCTCGCCCTGCGCTTCTTGGTAAGCTCTTATTATTGAAAGTCCTGTGTATTCGCCGGCAGCTCCCGAATTGGGTTGCAGGGTAATATCGTGGAAGCCTGTTATTTCAACAAGGTCTTTTTTTAGTTCTTTTATAAGTTGTAAAAATCCTTTTGCTTGTTTTTTGGGTACGAAAGGATGTATATTTCCAAAAGCCTCCGTACTCAAAGGCATCATCAAGGTAGCTGCATTGAGTTTCATGGTGCATGAACCAAGCGAAATCATTGAATGTGCTAAGGAAATATCTTTTCGTTCCAATTTTTTGATGTAACGCATCATTTCTGTTTCGGAATGATAGCGATTAAATACCGGTTGTTGCATAAATTCAGATTTACGCTCTAATTCGGAACGGAATTTTACTTCAGTAGATAATTTTTTTACTTTTTCGGGTTTTAGACCTGCTGCTTTCGCAAATATTTTTACAATTTTATTAATGTCTTTAATACTCATTACTTCGTCGGCGCTTATCGTTACGCACTCTTTTTCAAAGTATTGAAAATTAATACCTGATTTTTCAGAAAGTTTTTTTATGAGTTTTCTTTTTTCAACATCAGTAACTTCAATTCTTAAAGTGTCGAAGTAGTTGGTATTCAGAAGTTTGTAGTTCAACTTTTGCAAGGCTGCTTCTAAGGTAACGGCTTTGGCGTGAATATTTGATGCAATATTTTTCAGTCCTGTTGCTCCATGCCATACGCCGTACATTCCTGCCAAAGTAGCCAGTAATGCCTGTGCCGTACAGATATTGGAAGTAGCTCGTTCGCGTTTTATATGTTGCTCTCTGGTTTGTAGTGTCATTCGCAGTGCAATGTCGCCGTGTTTGTCTTGCGATATACCTATTATTCTGCCCGGCATATTACGTTTATATTCATCTTTTACGGCAAAATAGGCAGCATGAGGTCCTCCGAAATTCATAGGTAAACCAAATCTTTGGCTTGAGCCAAAAACAATATCTGCTCCCCATTCGCCCGGTGGCGTAAGCAAAGCTAAGCTAAGCAAATCGGCGGCAACTGAAACTTTTATGTCGGCTGCATGTGCTTTTTCAACAAATTCGGAAAAATTATCAATCTCGCCGTTCTTGCCCGGATATTGTATAATTGCGCCGAAAGTTTTATCATTAAAATCAAAATCTTGATGTTTTGCTATTTTTAGTTCTATGTTCAATTTTTTTGCGCGTGTTTTCAGCACATCTATTGTTTGTAGAAAAACGTTTTCATCTACAAATAAAACATTTCTGCCTTTTTTTATTTCCGAACGTTTGCGAGTTGCAGCCATAAGTCCCATAGCCTCGGCGGCAGCTGTTGCTTCGTCGAGTAGTGAAGCATTGGAGAGTGGCATACCTGTGAGTTCGTTTATCATTGTTTGGAAATTGAGCAAAGCTTCGAGTCGTCCTTGCGAAATCTCCGCCTGATAAGGAGTGTATGAAGTGTACCAAACAGGATTTTCAAAAATATTACGCCAAACTACCGCAGGTGTAACAGTGCCATAATATCCCGTGCCTATAAATGATTTATACACTTTGTTTTTGGCTGCTATTTTTTTTATATGCGCAGTATACTCATGCTCTGTCATTCCCTCGGATATTTTTAATTCTCCCGGGATGCGTATATCATCAGGGATTACCTCATTAATGAGGTCTTCCATTGACGAAAGTCCCATTTCTTTGAGCATATTTTCAACATCTTTGGTTCTAAGTCCATTATGTCGGTAAATAAAATTGTTACTATACATAATTTTTAAATTTTTAATTTTGCGCGTAAATGTAATAAGAAGTTTATATAATCGTTTATTTTTCTAATAATTTATTAATTTTGTTTAATTAATTGTAAATTTTTGATAAGCAAACTTTTGTAAGTGAAAATTTAAAAGTTAAAAGTTGACTTAATACAGCGTTGATATATAACGTGTTACAAGCTTTTAATTACTTGTATGAGGGCTTTGCCGTTCTTAAAACAACAAACTATTGGAATAATATAATTTAAAAAAATGAACAAAGCGTCAATATTTATGGTGGTTCTGTTTTTTATGCAGTTCTATGCCTACGGACAGCAAAAAATATTAATGAATTCGGGAGAAGTAAAAGAGGCTTACGGTGTGAAGATAGACAATAAGCAAGGGTTACTTTTCTATAAAAATAAAAAAGGTCATGTAAAATGGGAATTATTGTCGGAAGTTTTTTCGTATCAGCGAGAAGACAGTGTAAATGTTGTTTTTTATAAAGCAGATTGCGAAGATGCGTGTTTCAAAACCGAACAAATGCGCAGATATTTGGAGGGCTATGCCGATGGTGCTTCTGAAAAAACATTTGGGGCATTGGGTAGTGGTATAATTGCCGGCGGATTGTCAGGATATTATTTCACAAAAATAGGCTTAACTATATTTGTGCCTTTACCGCCTGCGGTAACTGCCGGTGCTTTCGGGCTTTTCCGTCCTAAAGCAAAAAACTTTTCGGCTTTAGATAATTATAAAGATGACCCGCACTATACTGAGGGATATTTGCAACGTGTAAAAAGAAAACGTACCTTTTGTAACTTATTGCCTGCTAACTGTTTTAATTACTATTGTGAGGGCTTCGCCGTTTTCAATTTTCAATTTAGAAGATAAAATTATAAATCACCATTGTCTGCAAAACTGTAAAAACCTCCCATACTCACTATGAGGTGGTCTAAAAGAGTAATTTGCATAAGTTCGCCCACTTTTTTTAAACGTTTGGTAGTTTCTATATCAGAATTGCTCGGACTTAAATTGCCGGATGGATGATTATGGCAAGCAATAATTGAGGAAGCATTGGTCTCTAACCCTATACGCATAATCTTACGGATATCAACCGCAGTGCCGTCCACACCGCCTACGCTTATAAGTTCGCTTTTTATAAGACTATTTTTTCGGTCTAAATAAACAACATGAAATTCCTCATGCCGTAAATCGCCCAATCTGCTTCCCATTAATGCGTATATATCTTTAGATGAGTGTATTACGTTTTGCATGATAATATCTGCCGCCTTTCTCCTTCTGCCTATTTCGAGAGCCGCCACAATACTTACCGATTTGGCTTCTCCTATGCCTTTATGTTTCTGGAGTTCATTTATGCTGAAACGTCCGAGTTCATTCAGATTGTTTTTAGCCGAAGCCAAAATCTGTTTCGCCAAATCTACCGCCGACAACTGTCCCGACCCCGAACCTATCAATATGGCTATCAGTTCAGCATCGGAAAGCGCAGCAGTACCTTTCTTTATTAGTTTTTCACGTGGTCGGTCATCCTCCGCCCAAGTTTTTATACTATTAATAGACATAATACACTTTTACTATTAACAATTTCAAAAGACTTTAAGCACTTGTATTACAAATGATTGCAATGACCCAAGAGTTATATAAAAAAGTCTCGAAATTCGGATTAAAAAAACGCTCCTACTCATTACCTTCTGCAAACTCGCGTAAATACCCAAAATGCTTACCCAAATTACCATTTTCAGTTATCGTTGCACGTTCTATTATTTTCTCTGTATCTTCGCCTAACAAAGCGGGTAACACTCTGTCTATCAGCGTAGAAGAGAAGTTTTCAGAGGCATCACGAGATACTTCTCCGGGTAAATTATCCACAGCCATTACCGTTATGTTAAATCTATCAAAAGGATAGCCTATTTTATGTGTTTTCGGGTCGTAACCATAGAACGGGTCGGCTATCTCCGAAGGACGCACCGTGGGCGCAATAGGTGCATTTATATCACAACTTATATCGGCAATTACTTTTATTTTAAAATCTGCGGCTTCTGTATCTTCGCGAGTGATAAATTTGGGCGAATTTTGATCCCAAAAATGACACGCAATATACATATCGGCAACCTTTGTGTAGGGCGAAAAAATGGATTCGTATTCTTTAGGATTTTTAAAAAAATGTTCTAACCTAAAATCATTGCCATCTATTCGGCGGACATAATCTCCGGGGTCTAATTGCGTATATACCGGAAAGTTGTATTCTTTTTTCAAAAAATCTTTAGGCTGCACTCGCACTATATTAAGCGCCGATAAAGTTTCCAAAGCTCCCTGTGCAGCACGTCCGCCACCGGTCAATACAATTTTTAAGGGGGGTAATTTTGCTTTTGACACCAAAATTTCAAACATCTCATCAATCCCTTTGGTGTTAATGGCTCTTGGCAGATTAAAATATCCTTCTCGTTTTCCTAAAGCTATCAAACCGTTGTAAGCCCCCACCAAGCCTGCCCAACGACCAAATGCTATAATACGCACTCCGTTTTCGTATGTTAAATATTCATAATCTATCATACGAATATTTTTTTTCATAAGTGCTTGAAGCAAAGGACGATTATAGGCTTGTTTTTTTGCTGTATGCGAAAAGAATAAATATGTTTTATTGGGCAATAATTTATCTTTTTCCACTTCTTTTATACCTAAAAGTATATCGCAATGACTAACATCATCTACTAAATTAAGCCCCAGCGCAGTATATTCCTCATCGCAAAAGCCTCTTATTTTACTTTTTTGGATAAAAAGTTCCGCTTGGGGAAATTTTTTCAAAAAACGCACAGCCTGCTTGGGCGACATTGCAGTCCTTCGGTCGGGTGGGTTTTTCGATTCTTCCAATACTCCTATTTTGATTTTATTTTCCATTTTATAATACTTTCTAAATTGTTAATTAACAAACATTTGCAGCCAATACCTTTTTAGTGTAGGCTTAACTTATTTCATACAGAAATTCATTTGCTTGCAATATAATAAAAATTTCTTTTTTCATAAAAATATTATATATTTGCGACCGATACGGGGTCGTACCGGTTTCGACAGCAGGGATAATGTTTTTGTAAGCATGTCGAGCTATTCAGATAAACTCGTAAAACTGTTCTGAACACTATTTTAAACGGCAATTCTAACGAATATGCTCTTGCTGCGTAAGCTTTAGCTACGCTATACTTTCCGCGAGGAAAGGCGAGATGTCTCGTGGCGAGGATCGCTCAATTCCTTTCTGCAATGAGATACCATATAAGTTTGAGATCGCTCAAAATTTGCTTTGCGTTTTGGGTTAAATAAAAAAGCTAAGGTATTGAGTAGGTTTGTTTTTTGACTCTCAATTCACGAAAATTAACAAGAGACTAAGCATGTAGAAAGCTTCTTCGTTACTTGTTTGGACGCGGGTTCAAATCCCGCCGACTCCACAATTTTGTTTTCATATTTTTAGCCATTGTTTTGTAAAAGAGACAGTGGCTTTTTATTTTAAGTACTAACCTTCATTAATTTGAGAATTGAAATTTCAACAAGTGAGCACGCTCCCTTATCAACTTCCCAATAGTTTTAGGCACATTGAAATAAATCCGGCGATGTTGCATGCAAGGTAGCTATGGCAAACAAATCTCCCTTGCTTTTATAAGTCTGAGACTACAAATATATTTGTGCTAAACACCTTTTCGTCCTAAAACAACCAAAATAGTTTGTAAAAGAATTTTAAAATCAAGATAAAGCGACATGTTTTGCAAGTAAAGAATATCGTAACGCATGCGTTGTATCATTTCGTCTACATTTTCGGCATAACCAAATTTCACCTGTCCCAAAGAAGTAATTCCGGGACGTATACGTTGCAGTGTTAAATAGTTGGGCGCTTTTTTTATTATTTGGTCTATGTAGAATTGACGCTCCGGACGCGGCCCCACAAGCGACATATCGCCTATCAGTACATTATAGAATTGAGGTATTTCGTCCAATCTGTATTTTCGCATAAAACTGCCAAACCGCGTAATTCTCGGGTCGCCTTTAGACGAAAGCGCAGGTCCCGATTTTTCGGCATCAGGTCGCATGCTGCGAAACTTATAAATCGTAAAACTTTTACCATAACGCCCTACTCGCTTGTGCGAATAGAATATTTTCCCTTTACCGGAACTGCGAACACCTATCGCCAAAAACAGATACAAAGGCGAAAATACAGTCATTGCAAATATGGAAATTCCCACATCTAATAAACGTTTGAAGTTTTGTTGCCATTCAGGCATATTATCAGGCGATATTTGTAAAACGGGCAAATGTAAAATACTATCAAGTTTCATTCGTCCGGAATAAATGCCGTACATCTCCGGTATAATGTTCACATATACGCTTCTGTTCAGCAGCCTAATCATTATATCTTTAATTTTGCTGTCGTTTTGTGCTTCAGGCGCTATAATTACTTCTCGCACAGACGAATTTTCAATAATTTTTTCTAAATTATCATAACACCCGACACACTGCAAGTCATCCCCTTGATGCGATTTATTTTCTGCATCAATAGATATATAACCTATTATATTGTAGCCGTATTTTCTTTGTCCTATTTGTATTTCGTTAAAAAGTCGTAAAGCATCCTTGCGATTGCCTACAATTACGGTAGGAAAACTGATAAGCCCTTTAGCAATTTTACGTTTTATTTGTATTGTATGCAATGCACGTAGTGTCAGAGTGAGAATAAAGTGCGTTCCGAAAAGGAAAATAAAAGAATAGTAATAATCTTTATATGAAGAAACTGCATCATCCAAAAGAATGAAAAAAAACATTATGACCATACCTATAAGTGAGGCAGTTAATGTTTGCCAAAATTCTATAATTCGGGTTCGGCGGTACACGTATATATAGTGTCCCAATAAACGATAAAACAGCACCCATATCAGCGGAATACCAAAAAGCGCTACCCAAAATTTAAGTTCAAAAGTCATAAAAATAGAAGACCCCTTTGTTATGGCTTCTTCTATGTAAATTTTTCGGAAGATATAAAAACTAATCCAAGCCAGTGTTGCCGAAATATAATCGCCGAGAATATAGTATACGCGATGAGTTTTAGTTTCCATATTATTGTGGAGTAAAAAAAATAAATACTTTTTTTCAAAGATAAATATTTCTTCTTAATCGTAAAAATTACAAATATTTTTCAAAACAAAATTATTTATAAGCAACCTTCTGTTTTTAGGATTAAATCACTGATAATCAAGGATTTAAATTTAACCTCAACAGCTGTCAAACTATTGGTATATTAAATTCTCAATTTTTAAATTAACAAAATAATATATAAAGTAGATTGTAAATTTCGGGTTTAAATTTACTTTTGTGATAAAAATAATCCGGTGATTGACTCATATAAATATAAAGGACTTAGAAAAAACCTTGTGGAACATTTGTATACAAAAGGAATTTCAGACAAGGCAGTTTTAAACGCTATGTTCAAAGTTCCACGCCATTTTTTCATAGGAAAAGGTTTTGAAGAAAGAGCTTATCAAGACAACGCTTTTCCAATAGCCGCAGGGCAAACTATATCGCAACCATACACGGTAGCCTTTCAAACACAATTATTAAAAGTAAAAGCAAACGACAAAATACTTGAGATAGGTACAGGCTCAGGTTATCAAACAGCAATATTGTGCGAAATGGGTGCAAAGGTATACACAATAGAAAGGCAACGAGAATTATTTATGTCGGCGCAAAGGCTTTTAACAAGGCTGGGGTACTCAGCTTATTGCAAGTACGGCGACGGACACAAAGGAATACCCGGGTATTCACCATTTGATAAAATATTGTTTACAGCAGGTGCCGAAACAATACCCGATACTCTTTTTAAACAGTTGAAAATAGGCGGCACAATAATTGCTCCCATAGGTATACCAAGTTCTCAAAATATGACAGAAATGATAAAAATAGATGAAAATAAATACGAAATAAAGCATCACGGTAAATTTGTTTTTGTGCCCTTTTTAAAAGGAAAGAATTGATGAATATTAAATTACAACAGTTAGTTGCTTTTTTTCATAATAAGCTGATAATTAGAGCGTTATGTTTTTAAGACAACTTCTTTCAATTATCTGATTATCAGCGCATTAAACACTACTGTAAGTGCTTTGCTGTTCGTAATTTATAGTTTTTAATTCGTAAATTAAATTAAAATATTATGCAAATAAAATCATTGGTTTTCAGTCCATTTTCGGTAAACACATATATAGTTTTCGACCAAACGGGAGAATGCGTAATTATAGATCCGGCTTGCTATGATAAATCGGAAGAAAATGCCTTAATAAATTTCGTAGAAACCAATAAACTTAAACCGGTAAGGCTTATCAATACCCATTGTCATTTAGACCATGTATTTGGCAATAAATTTGTTGCGGAACACTACGGCTTATTGCCTGAAGCTCATAAAGAAGAAGTTGCTAATAACGACATGTCGCCGCAAGCCGCCAAACTTTACAACCTGTCTATGAATACCCCTCCGCCGATAAACAAATTTATAGACGAAAATGATACAATCACGTTTGGAAACTCCGAACTTACAATAAGATACGTTCCCGGACACACTGCCGGCAGTCTTGCTTTTTACAATGCAAACGACAATTGGATAATCGGCGGCGATGTTTTATTTAAGAACAGCATAGGACGCACCGACCTGCCAGGCGGCGATTACAACACACTGATAAAAAGTATTATAGAACAACTTTTCAGCTTACCGGAAGATACTCAGGTGCTTCCCGGACACGGCTTGCCTACAAGCATAGGCTACGAAATACGAAGTAATCCATTTATTGAATTATAAATTACAGCTAACTGCCTTATAATCAAACATTTAACCCAATATTTACATATCCCGTAACTGTTTGATTTTCAACAATTTAAACGATTGCTACGAGAGCTTTGCCATTCGTAATTTAACCCAAATTATGCATTAGAACTTCGTGATGAGCATTCAAATTACAATAAAACAAGAATTTACAAAACTGAGGCATAGCACCGCTATGGTGAAGTTTTGTAAATTAACAAAGTGCCTTGTTTTGAAGTAATTTGAAGGCGTAATAGATTTTCTAATGCATATTTAGGTTTTAATATAGTGTTGAAGTTTTTCAACCCTATAATTCATTATTTTTTTAGAAATTGGAAACGAATATCCACTATAACTAATTGTAATTCAAAAGATTAATTTTTAGTTCTTGGTTTTTAGTTCTTAGTTTTTAATTCTTAACTTTTAATTCTTAACTCTCTTGTCTGATTACCTAATAAACATATTGGTAGCTACACCGCTTAAAATTCCCACTATACCGCCTATGATAGAATAAACTGTAGGTAAACATTAAGCTAATGAGTTGCTTATAAGTTATTTACAGTGATGTTTTTGTGTTAACTGTATTCTTTTGATTATCAAGATTTTAAGTTGCAAGTATTTTGTGAAATATAACTGGTCATGTTTACAATTTTACATATTTTAAAAGTTCGTTTTTTTAAAACCTCCATATACTTAATACATTTAATCTATTAGGAGATATTATATAAAATAAACCCCAAATATGCAATAGAAAATTTGTTACGCTTTCAAATTACTGCAAAAAAAGATTCTTTGTTGATTTAAGTTACCAAAGCCTTTATTGTAATTTGAGTACTCATATCTATTTCTATTGCATAATTTGAGTATAATTAAATTTAAAAATGAGCTTTACCTGACTTTAGAGTTTTTCTTTATCAATCAATCAATAGATTTATACTTTTGTAAGTGATTGATAAACAAGTATTTATATTATTAAAACAAATGTGCGTAACTCTCTAATAATAAGGCATTTAAGTTTTAAATTTTATTTTTTTATGATAATCTTAGTAGCTTTTTCACTATTTTTGGTTTTCAAGAAATAAACTCCTTCCGATAAATGTGAAATATCAATTGTTTGTTTATTGGTTTTCATTATTTCTTGGTATATACATTTTCCACTTATATCATAAATGAAGATTTCATTATTTTCAGAAAGATCTATGTTATCAATAGTAAAAAAGCCTTTATTTGGTTGCGGATAGATATTTATTGAGTTATTGTCAATATTTTTAACAAACGTGTTGTCTTCTGCTGTAGCAAAATCTATAACAGCAATTTCTCCAAATTCATTATTTACATTTTGTCCTATAGCAATAGCTTTGTATTCGGTGTTAGAATTTAGGTTTTCCCATACAAAGTCATCGTCTTCATATAAAGTGTGTAGTTCATTGTATACCCAGATAAGCCTTGCTGCCGAATCAACTCCTATTGTATTGAAAAGTTCTGTTTCAATTAATCCATCACGATATTTTGAAGTTTGATCATTGGGAGTAGCCGACAAACGAACTGATGAGTGGGTTATTTCAGATACATTTAAATCAATAACTGAAATTCCGGGACCACCGGTAGCCGTAGTGTGTGTGGTATCGCTTATAGCCGGTTGCCTAATGTTATTGTCGTCAAAGGCACAAACATAAACAACATAATCTTTATTGGGTATAATATCATGGTCAAAAACGGTTGTAATGGGTTCTGTATATGGAATTTGTCCAAATTGTACAATTACGTCTTCTAATGTGTTTAATGCACCACCGGGAAAAACACTACCAATCCAATGTTCTGCGCCATTTATTGTGTCAATAAAGGTGTAATATTTAGAACAGTTCTCTTTGGGTGTAAATTTTGCCGTTATTGATGTACTTGTAACATTTCCAATACTTATGTCTATTAATTCGTCATCTTTTGGAGCTGTTCTTTTAATTTGTCCAAAAACGGTACTTATACAAAGTAATAAAATTGCTGAGATAAAAATTTTTTTCATAATAATTTTGTTTTTATGAGGCTGGTAAGATAGTGAACTCTCTTACATTACCTTTGGGGTTAATAAAAAATTGACTACAAAGATACATATAAAATTTCAAAAAAGAATATCGCTCCATATTCTTTTGTAATAATACTTGTCGTAAAACGTTTGTAATTAGGTGCTTATATGACTATGTTTCGTTTTTTAGGGTTTAAATTAGGTGTATATTTTACCTTATAAACTATCATTATCGCCTTTTTTTTGGTGGGGTGATTCGTCGAAATGGAAATCATTTTCAAACAAGCCTTTTTGGCGTTTCTTTTTCTTTTTCAGCTTAAACTTGTAATATAAATTTATAAGAGGATATGCAAAAAAGCCTTTTATGTCGGAGTGGTATGTGTATACTGTTTTTATTCCGCCGAAAATCGACATTCTTCTACCGAAATATCCATATATACCTAATTTACTTTCAGCCGAAAAATATTTAGGTTTTAAACCGTATGAGTGAAATGCAAGGTCGGCATAATAGTATAAAAAATTATTAATTTCGCCCGTACCCGATACTTGTACGTTCCATATAAATTTTGGGTGTACGGATTGGGTTTCTCTATGCAAAACAGCTTGTTTTATATTGGGTTGCAGCAATGTGTCGGCACTGTAGGCATACCGTGTTCCAATTTTCAGTGTAATTAAGTGGTTGGGCGCTTTGCAATGACTCGGGGGGCGAAGCAAGGTGCTAATTAAAATTTCATTATTAAATCCTAATGCAAAAGGAGCTTTTGAATCTGCGCTGAAACTTTCCGGTATAAAATCTTGTAAATATGTGAAATTAAGTAGCATCTGAGGATAATAAATTCCATGCCGTGAAGCAACAACAAATTTTAGTTTTCTTTTAAAAAGTTTAAAATCAATCCAACGTTTCTTATAGTGTATATGCGGCAATGCAAAGAAAGCTAAAGGATGCAGTTCAATTTCAGATTTATGTCCTGTACCATATCTACCATTTTGGAATAAATTTATTTCCATTTTGCGTTTACCTATCGTATAGGCTGTGCCGTTGGTTTTTATTCCCGACTGTGCATAGCTCGCTATGATAATCAGCAAAAAAACACTTATAAATATTATACGTTTCATCTGTTTGTATTTTTAGTTGGAAGTTGGAAGTTGGAAGTTGGAAGTTGGAAGTTGGAAGTTGGAAGTTGGAAGTTGGAAGTTGGAAGTTGGAAGTTGGAAGTTGGAAGTGGGAAGTTTTCTTTCGTGTCATGTCTCCTGTTTTCCGTCCTATACTCTTGTTATTAATGCTTTTTCTTTTCTAAATAATAAGGTGCATACTGCTTTATAGATTTTTCCGGTTTTTTAAATTTAATATTTAATTCTCTTATTGCTTTGTTGTTGTCATATTGACTAAATGATTGTGTAGAACGAATTACTTGTTTTGTAAGCTGGGGACTTTTGCCTCTTATCAAGCTGATTGTTTTTTCAAAAAAAGAGGCTGTTTGCAATAATCTTTTTCCTGCTTTCATGGTGGGAGCATTGGTATTTAGGTATTTAGCCAGTAGGGTAAAAAGTTCACGATAGCTTATATTGTCGCCGTTTAGTACAAAGCGTTCTCCCAAAATATTTTTTTCTATCACTTTCAAAACAGCATCTGCCGTGTCGTTTACGTCTACAAAACCTGTGCCCCCGTCGGTATAAAATTTATTCCCTTTCATTGCTTTGCCAAAAAGTTTGCCACTGCCCGAATTTATATTACCCGGACCAATTATTACTGACGGGTTCAAAATTACGGCATTAAGCCCTTCGTTTATTCCGCGCCACACTTCCATTTCGCCAAGATATTTAGATTTCGAATAATCTGAAACATCTGAATTCATCTCGCCTATTGTTTCGTCAATTTTTGCATTGGAGTTTTTTTTACTTAAAGCTGCAATTGAACTTATGTAGCATAATTGCTTGACTTTCTTGTCTAAACAAATATTTACTATATCAGCTACTGCTTCCGTATTGGTTTCGTATATTTGTTTTTTATCCTTTGTATTGAACGATACCATTGCGGCGGCATGTATAAAGGTGTCGTTTGGGTTTAGCTCTTGGGTAATACATTCAGGGTCGTTTATATCGCAGTTTACCCAATTTATTTTCTTAAATAATTCAACACCTTCGGGTGAGTAAAAAGAAAAAATATTTTGGCATTCACTAAGGTTGCTTTGTGGACGTTTAAATGCTTTTACAGTATAATTTTTTTCAATTAATTTGTATAAAATATGCGCCCCCAGCATACCGCTACCTCCTGTAACTACTATCATTTATAAATTTTTAAAATTTTGTTTAATAATTAAATTTTTATGTTTCTATTTTAGAGCTTACCTAAACTCAATAGTTTATTAAATTGCAAACGGCAAAACTCTTATATAAGTATCTTAATTTATTGATAATCAGTATTTTATAATGTGCACAAACATTAAGTCAATACGCTTATTATGAGATAGTTACAACAAAAAATAACAAACTATTGATAAAGGCAAGCTATAAAAATAGAGAAATTCAAAGTTGTTTTTCCTATATCCAATAGCTTTAAATTTATTAAACAGCAGACGTTTGAATTTCTATAGTTTGGCTAAAGAATAGCATACTTTGTACATCGCCGACTAAGTTCTATCTATTGGCTGGTAAATTACTATCTTCTTTTAACCCGAATTATGCGTTAAAACTTCGTAATGAGCATTCAAATTACAATAAAACAAGAATTTACAAAACTGATGCATAGCACCGCTATGATGAAGTTTTGTAAATTAACGAAGTGCCTT
>PDWJ01002694.1_pt1 | contig 18202 bp, 14 predicted proteins | sample 1430881 | NCBI WGS metagenome assembly PDWJ01 (sample SAMN01162460, study PRJNA174530) | Oral metagenome, whole genome shotgun sequencing project. | biome: Marine environment; feature: Marine mammal; material: Swab sample of the gingival sulcus; isolation source: swab sample of gingival sulcus...
TCCGAGCCTGGCACATTCTAACACAATTCTTCATCAAATAGCTTCATTTATTCCGAGACATGATTTTGAAAAGTTGTTCCAGCAATATCATGGGAGACAAAAATTTCGTTCCTTTAACCGATGGACTCAATTCATGGCAATGACTGTTGCTCAACTAACTGGCCGGAAAAGCCTGCGCGACCTTTTCAAATGGATAAAACAGAATCTAAAAGTAAAAACTTTTCTGGGGACTTCTCAAAATGCTGTGCTTATGCAGTGTTGGATTGCTCTTTGCATGTATATTCAGCTTTGTTTTTTCGAGTTTGTGGCAAAGATTAAGGGGTCAATTTCAGAGATACTCAGGATCTTACAGCTAAATCTTTTTGAGAAAAGCCCATTCACAGACTTGCTTAAACAGCCAGACAAAGTTTGTAACAGATTAATTTCTCCACAACTTTCATTGTGGACAGAACTATGAGACAGCAGTGATACAGACCAATATCCAGGCTGCTGTTGCAATTATTCAGGCCTTTGTGCCGGACAGGCGTATCCTCCTCCTGCGCCGGGCAGTAAACCCGGACGATCCCTGGTCTGGGCATTTTGCCTTTCCTGGTGGACGCTTAGAGCCTGAAGACGAAAACCTGTTGGCCACCTCAATCCGTGAAACCAGAGAAGAAACAGGTATACTCCTCAAAAAAGAATATTTAACAACAGAACTTCTTCCTGAACCTGCGGGACAAAATTTTTCCTCCTCAATCTGGGTACAGCCCTATCTTTTCACCCTGCCCGCCCTGCAGAATATGAAGCTGGACAGCACGGAAATACAAAGCGCTCAATGGTTAAAAGCCATTGATTTTACCGACAAAAAACAACATATCAAAACAGAAATTCTTCCGGGAAAAATTTTGCCCGCATTTCCACTTGACGACTACTATCTATGGGGCTTTACTTATCGAGTCATGGGAACTCTGCTTACAGGATAAAAACAAAAGACATCAGGAGATGACAGATGGTAAATACTACAGATATGACTCCCCAAAACAACAAGCAAAAAAGCGGGTTCGGCATAAAACAGGTACTGATAATCGTTGTCACCTCCATGCTGTTGACCCTTGTGGTAACGATAGTAACGATAAAACTGCTGTTTTTCCCCTCCCCCTTCACTCCCGTTATATTGCCTCCAGATGAAGAGAAGGCATTGGAACAGAAAATAGACAGTCTCAGTAATCTGGTTCCGGCAACAAGCAACCATCAGACAACAGCCCCTACCCCTCAGACACTGACACCGGAAAAGTATAGTGAAGCTGACCTGAGTCGTTCAGTTACCTTCAGCGAAAAAGAACTTAATGCGATAATCGCAAAAAATACTGATCTTGCCGATAAGGTCGCCCTTGATCTCTCTAAGGATATGATAAGTGTCAAAATTCTTATTCCCATGGATCCAGATTTCCCCATGCTGGGCGGCAAGACCTTAAAGGTCACCGCCGGCGCAGAGCTTGCGTATAAAAATGCACATCCTGTAGTAAAACTTAAAGGCCTCGCCCTGATGGGCATTCCCATGCCAAACGCCTGGCTTGGAGGAATGAAAAATGTTGATCTGGTAAAAGAGTTTGGGGATACCGACGGTTTTTGGAAGAATTTTGCAGACGGAGTGGAGTCGCTCCAGGTGGTTGATGGCTCTTTGGAAATAACACTCAAAAAATAGATCGACGCAATAAAAAAACCTTATACACCCCTGCCTGTGAAAAGGCACAGACAGGGGAAGTCTTGTATCATTCTTAATGGCCGGGTTCTATCTCAATGCTTTCTTCCTCAATTCTATCTGTTAGCTGAAACGCATTATCAACACCATCGTCCCCAGCACCAGCAGCATCGGAGGACATGGAATCGGCCTGGAGAACGAGATTTGGATCAAGCAGATTCATCTCCTGCTCTACGCGGTCGATGTTTCCAAGTACCTTGTTTTTTATGGCAACATCCGGGTATTTCGTCAGAATATTCCTGAGAATTTTTCGGGACTCGACAAGCAGCTTCTTTCTGCTCTCAGGCTCCGTTGTCTTGGTATATCTGATAAAAAGCTGAGCAGCCTTTTTTCTATCCGCCTTTGCTGCCTCCAGAGCAACTTCCTGAATCTTCTTTTCCGCCTTAAGGGAATAATCTGTTTCCAGCAAATTGGTAAAAACATTAATAGCTTCATCGTATCTGCCGCCGCGAACGAGAAGCATTCCATCATTCCATTGATCTTGAAGCTTTTGCATTTCAACCATTTTAACGGTTTCCCTGTCAACGGCTGCAGCCAGTAAAAGTTCATCGGTTTTTGATTTTACGTTGATCTGCTTTTCAGCGCTGACAATGTCTACCGGCATGGTTTCAAGCAACTCCAGTGCTTCATCAAACTTTTTTTGGGCCTTTAAGTCATCTACCTCAGCCATAAACGAATCAAACCACTCATTGGCAATTTCTGCGGCCCGGAGTTTGATATAGTCTGCATTTGAAGAAACAGGGGAATAAGGGTAGCTCTCGAGAAATTTCTCTGCCTGCCATACGACCTTGTAACCATCTTTCTCAGGGAGAAAACCGAGAAAACTCTTCATCAACAGAGAATATTCAGAGAGTTCTGAACTATCTTCCACAGAACGCGCAAGAATAGAAAGCTGTAACTTTGACCACTCTTCAAGTGTACCTAAATTAGAATAATCCTCCGAGATTTTTTTATACTGAACCTCCGCAGCTTTATAAGCACCAGCAGCCGTATACAGATCAGCAAGCATCTTCCTCAGGGAAACGAGATCGGTCGCCTGCTCTCTGGAATCAGACATCTGATCTACAACCTGACGGTAAATATCCGCGGCCTTCTCTTCCTGCCCCAGATACATCAAGGCATTACCATACCCGATTTTTGTACGTAAATTAACGCGGGGAATCTGAAATTCAGGAATCTTCTGCCATATCTTTACAACCTCTTCAAACTCATTGTTAGAAGCATAACGATCCACCAGAGTCTCTATCTGGCCAAGATCGGCACCCTCTTCACGTTTAGCCCAGGTAACACTCCCTCTGCTCTTCTTATCGGCGAGCAACTGACCACACTCACCCTCCAGAAAAATAATATCGTTTTTCTGCAACTCAAGAATCTCTGCATTACTGGCAGCCATTGCTGTAGAGAGCTTTTGTGCCTGAAGCATCTGCAACCGCAATTCATTATAACCGTTCAAAACAGTCTGTAATCTGCGAAAGCAACGAACCATTTGTTCGACTTCTTTTTCGCCCAGTTCCTGGTTAACAGACTGGCCATCCAGCTCTTTCCAGCGGTCAAGTTTTCGTCCATACTCAAAGATACGATCATTCACATAGCCCATCGTGGGCAGTTTGGCCTCAATATCATCTATAATGATTTCCGACCCATCTTGATCTTCTATTTCAAAATACTGAGGAGATGATGCCATTTCAGGGTCCTGAGTTGCCGACGGAATCACTGGCTGCAGTTGCTTATTCTGGGATCGTTGCACTGAAGAGACAGGTTTGGGTGGCAGGCCAACCCTTCTCTCTGGAATGGCGCAACCATTGAAGACGAATGCCGATCCGGCTATAAGTAAAAAAACAGAACTCCTTATTTTCTTTTTCATATCAAATCCCTGAACGTATTTATCGGTCTGAATCTTTCACAGAATTTCACATCAAATCTTATGATTTTATGCAGTCATTTACAAAGTGTTTTGGCCTCAATGTAAATTCTTTGCCCAAAATGGCTGATAATTTCTCGTAGGAGTAAAACCCCCGCCACTATCAATCTTCCCGAAAGCTATAATAGAGGGCTGCATCCTGGAAACTACCGATACCTCTTGTGCAGGCACAATTACCTTTCCCCCATTCTGATCGTCAACAGCAAGATTTACCTGCCCAAAATTCTTTCTTTTAATCCCGAGACCATAAAACGAAAGATCAACAGGGTCAAGCCTTGAACTGTATCGTTTTTCCTCGAGTAAGGCATTAGCTACTTCACACCAGGCAGGCAGTGCGCCGCCAGCTCCACTGATCCGGGTTGTTCCTTTTTTCATTGGATGATTATCATCAAACCCAACGTAAGCACCAACGGCATAACCATCGGTTAACTTAACATTCTCACCACTTGCATCCACCTCAGGAACAAAACCGAAAAAAGAGGCGTTAGTGTAGTTATTTGCAGTCCCTGTTTTTCCAAGAAGCGGCATGGGAAGGTTAAGCTCGCTGCCATCTTTTTCAGCAAAACGAACCAATTTATTTGCCCGCCGTCCAGTTCCGAATTTAACGACATTTTCCAGAATGGAACCAATTTCTATTCTGGTTTCTGCACCAATTATCGTGCGCTTTATACCGTTGGCCTGATAGAGTATTTTCCCTTCAGCGGTTTCAATCCGATCCAGAATGGCCAGGTCATCATTGACAATGGTTTCACTCTCCGAATCAAAACTACCATCTATTTCCTGCTTTTCTTCGAACACGGTAACGTCACCAGTAACCAGCCCCTCATACATTCTGGTAGCCTCAAACAGAGTTACCACATTAGAACCAAGAGGAAATGAAAGAACAGCTTCCAGCTGACTCGTAATTCCCAGTTCGCGACAGAGCTCACGCAAATAAAAAAGACCGACAGTCATCCGGTAATCAGCAACATGACGGAGCACCTCAAATTCGAAGGGCAATCTTGTTTGCAGTTGTTCATACTCCGTTTCAAGCTGATCCCTCAGCCTCCTTATTGAGGACGAAGGAAATACCCCTTCTAAAAGCACATTATCCCAAAAGGCAGCTGTCTGGGCAAAATCGAGATTTCGTAAATACTGCCTCAATTCCTGATCCGGCACACGAACCACGCCGCTTATATCACTATCTGGACTCAAGAAATAAAAAACACCACGGTTATTATCAACAAACAAACTGCCACTGGAGCCCCCCAGCTCTGAAAGCTCTCCTCTCGTTTCAATATGAAACTTATAGGCCTCGAACTGATCGACGAGTTTTTCAAGCTGCAAATAGTTTGTCTGCAGCAGATTCCTTCGCAGCCGATATTCCCCGGCTTTGGACTGTTTGCCAAGGCGCCTTGCAGCAACAAAACTCTTATCAAGCTGCTTCCGGTATGTTTTAAAATTATACCCGTAAGGAAGATTTGAAAGCCTTGCATACTCACCCATCATGCCATCAAAGATGAAATCCGTTTCCAGATTTTTTATCGCCATTTCATAGGCCGTCTTTCGCAGGATTTGGGAGTTAACCCGAATTCCGTATTTATCTCTGATGCGGCTGCGGTAACTTTCATAGGATTCCTCTTCTCCTTCGACCACACGGGGAGTGAGTCCCACCCTTTCTGCCACCTCTCTGAATTGGGCGGGACTAAGCTTATCACACAATTTTGAAACCAACCATACCGATGCAAGATTTTCAGAATGAACCCCGGCCCAACTCATGGATACCCAGTCATAAGGACTCTTATGATCAGGACGTGGGAAATATGGGACCCCGTGATACACAAACAAGTTCCTTTGATTACTCAACAAGTCTGCAGCGCTCCATCCCAGCTGTCTGGCTGCAGCAAAAACCAGGGGTTTAAAGGCTGACCCCATGGATCGCTTTGCATTCACCGCCCGATTGAAAAAACGATTTTCGGTGCCGCCGGCCATAGCCCTGATATGCCCATCTCGCAAAACAATTACCCCGCCCTGAATAAGAGGGTATTTTTCCAATTCAAGACCAACAGAACCATCTTCACCAATTTCAGTAACGCTCACCCACACCCTGTCTCCGGGCTGGATTTGCCTGAGAAATTTTTCCAGATCTCCCTTTTCAACTCCACTCCATCTTTTTTTGTTAAATCTGACATAAGCAAGAAGGAGTTTTTGCAGCCCGGCAGATGATATAATTCCGCTGCCTAGTTGCTTATCCAGAGTAACTTTAATCTGTAGTTCATCATCTTTACCGGAAATGGATTCAATCACGCCAAAAAGATACGCACCAGGAACAAGATGACCGTCCCCCGTATAGCTGAGTTTCTCGTATTCTTCCTGAATTTCAGTACGGTTAAAACCGCGCATCCGTACATCAAGACGCGATAATTCCCCTCTCAAAGCACTGAGAGTCTTATCCTGCAAACCTTTGTCAATGGTAGTGACAATCTTGACCCCAGAGGTAGCAATATTAGTTATTCCATGCTCTTCCAGGGCTTCTCTTACTTCAGATGACGAAACAGCTTCACGCACCAACTCCATAGAAGAATCAAGGGCATATCCAACCTTGCCGTTAGTAAACACCAGTTTCTCTTCCAGACTGCTGTTATAGGTACTGGTATCAATCATTCCCTCTTCATACATTTTTGCAAGAACGTACTTCAGGCGTATCTGCGCCCGCTCATGCGCAAGAGCCACGCCAGCTTCTGTCTTCTTGCGAAACGGGTTGTAATAATTGGGGCGTTTGACACTACCAGCAATAAATGCGCACTCAATAAGGGTTAATTCCGCAGGAGTTTTATCAAAATAATATCTGGCGGCGACCCCAAGACCGTGGCCATTGCCGCTCACATAAAACTGGTTTGCATAAAACTCGAAAATATCCTTTTTGGAATAATGATATTCAAGCCGCAGAGCAAACAGCAACTCCTTTAACTTTTCTTCAAACGAGCGTTCAGAGCGTTTAAAGAGATTTTTCGCTGTCTGCTGGGTGAGGGTACTTCCACCCTGAACAATACGTTTAGCCTGGACATTTCTTATCATGGCCCGGATAATTCCCACAGGATCAAAACCAAAATGTTCAAAAAAGCGGGCATCCTCAGCGGCAACCAATGCGTTAACAAAATCAGTCGGGATCTCACTGTAATTTACATACTTTCTATGAGCGGTATCAAAAAATACCCCCAGTTTGGTAACACCATCGCTATAAAAGACTCCACTTTCCTTACCGAGGATTAACTTGATATTTTCCCTTTGAATCTCCTCTCCGGGTTCCACAACGATCAGATAATAGAGCGCACCAGAAACAGCAGCAGCGAGGAAAACCCCGACAAAACAAAAAGTAAGGAAAAGTTTTTTTACCATTTCATATAAAGTTGGAAAATTATCGCCAATCAAGCGTTTGTGTCCATGAAATATATGCGTATATTTCTTGCTTTTTTGGACAAGTTAGAGTTTAAATAAATTGTTCTGTTCACATAGTTTGAACAAGAAAAACACTAGGACGTACCGAATGTACTAACTTCAGAATCATATCTCAATAAACGAGTTTATTTTTTGCCAATCATTTACTCCCTCTTTTATAAAAAATGATCAATTTTCATCGATTCCTTTCTTTGGCCGCCAGCGGTGTTGCGCTTTGCATATCTCTTTCAGCTTGTAACAGCAACATTAACTTATCACAGTATCTTCCTGTTCCCCTTGACGACGCTGAGACTGTTGAAGCCCAGGACAATCCTGACGCGGATAAAGAGCTGGAGGCGCTTGAACCTCAATTTGGTCTTGATGAAGAACTAAAAGCAATAGATGAACTTCAAGAACTCACAAGCTGGAGTGAGCCCCAATCCAGCTCCGTTCAGGAAGAGGAGAAGGCGGGTTTGTTTAATTTTCCTGTTGTCCACAATAAACAGGTAGAGATGTACATCAAACTCTATCAGGGACGACAAAGAAAACATTTTGTAAAGTGGCTTGCCCGCTCCAAAAAATATAATGAAATGATGAAGCATGAATTTGAACAGGCCGGATTACCAACGGATCTTGTTTACCTTGCCATGATTGAAAGCGGCTACAATCCCCTTGCACGCTCTACAGCCAAGGCTATTGGACTTTGGCAATTCATGAAGCCTACAGGAAAGCAGTACAATCTCCAGGTCAATAAATATGTTGATGAACGCCGAGACCCGTATAAAGCAACCCGTGCTGCGGCAAACTACCTGGGAGATCTATACAAGGAATTTGGCGATTGGCATCTGGCTGTTGCTGCCTATAACGGTGGCCCAGGCAAGATCAGAAGCGGTTTACGCAAGTACAAGGTGGATAATTTCTGGGATCTCGCTTCCAAAAAATATCTGCGGCTTGAGACCAAACGCTACGTCCCGAAATTAATTGCAACTCTTCTTATTGCAAAAGAACCTGAAAAATATGGCTTTACCAATATCAAATATCAAGAACCGCTGGCTTACGACTCTATTTCTGTTGGGCCAAACCTCACTCTCGAAGCAGTTGCCCTTATCAGCAACAGCAGCGTAAAAAAAATAAAATCTCTGAACCCGGAATTACGCCAATCCAGAACGCCAGCAAATCTGGCCAGGTACAAGGTCAATATTCCAACAGGCAGTGCGGCTGTTGCCCAAAAAAACCTCTCCAGATTACACAGTATTGTCACCACTGGTTACAAAACCCATAAAATCGCAAAAAATGATACTATCGGTAAAATTTGCAGGAAGTACAAAATTAACAAAACAACGCTTTTGAAGGTAAATAACTTACGAAGCAGTAAACTCCAGCAAGGCAAAAACCTGCGGATTCCTTACAGAACAATTGCCTACCACCTCCTGCCTGAAGGCAGTGACAGTGCGCTCACAGCCTACAAGGACAGTCTGGTTCTTCATAAGATTCGCAAAGGCGATACCATAGGTAAGATTGCCCGTAAATACGGAGTACCGCAGGAGATGATTGTAAGCTGGAATGGCCTCAAGAATGCCCACACTATCCGGGCAGGTCAGCAGCTGGCACTTTATATCAACAATGGAGCCAAACCATCCATCAAAGCCCGTACAGCACAAAAAGGAGTTACGGCAGAGAAGGCAATTGCCACTGTTGCACATTCAGAATCCGGAAATACCATTGTCCTCTATTCTTCCGGGAAAAAGAAGCATCCTTCGTTTTCAGGCGGCGCAACGCCTCGGATTGCCGGCGATTACCTCCACTACAAGGTAAAAACGGGTGATTCGCTATGGACAATTTCCCGTAAATTCAATGCCACCACCAAAGAAATAAAACGCTGGAACAATCTCAAATCGAATATGATTCAGCCAGGAGAAACATTGAAGCTGAAAAAAGGATGACTCCATATTTGCTGAAATTTCACAGATTTTTTGAGTAATTGCTTTTTATGACCTTATATCCAGCCATTTAGACTCCATGTTATCAGAAGAATCAGCCCATTTTCCGTCATTTGCATACGACTCGGATGTTCATACCATTGCGTGTAATGATAAAACTATCCTTCTTGTAGGAACCGCACATATCTCCCAACATTCTGTTGACCTCGTTGAAAAGGTTATCCGTCAGGAAAAACCGGATTGCGTCTGTCTGGAACTTGATGACAAACGATACGAATCAATGAACGAGAAAAGCAAATGGCAACAAAATGACCTTAAGGAAATTATCCGTAAAAAGCAGCTTTCCACACTTCTGGTCAGTATGCTCATGGCATCCTATCAGAAAAGATTGGGTGCAACCCTTGGTGTAACCCCCGGTGCCGAGTTTTTGAAGGCGGCACAAACAGCAAAAGAATTGGAAACGCCCATTGCCCTTTGTGATCGTGATGTCCGCATTACTCTGAGGCGAGCCTGGAAATCCACCTCATTTTTCAAAAAAGGATATCTGCTCACCTCTTTACTTGCCAGCATGTTTGACAGGGAAGAAGTGTCTGAGGAAAAACTGGCAGAACTCAAGCAAAAGGATGTTCTCACCGAGTTAATGGATGAACTTGGTGAAAACCTTCCTCAACTTAAACAGGTCTTGATTGACGAGCGCGACACCTATCTTGTTGAAAAGATCAAATTATCTCCCGGAAAACGTATCGTAGCCGTTGTAGGCGCCGGACACGTCGAGGGAATGAAAAAGAAATTTCAGGAAGAAAATAAGGCACAGCTTAAGGAACTCACGATAATACCACCAATCTCCAAGGGGTATAAAATTGCGGGCTGGTCTATTCCTGTCATAATTATTGCTTCTCTGGTTCTCATTGGAATACAAAAAGGTGCTTCAACAGCAGGAGCCAATATCCTTTTCTGGATTCTGGCAAATGGTATTCCGGCCTCTATTGGAGCGATACTCGCCCTGGCACATCCCTATACAGTAATTGGAGCCTTTGCATCTGCCCCGATAACCAGCTTGACACCTGTTATCGGAGCAGGATATGTAACCGCTTTTATTCAGGTAATGGTATGCCCCCCTCTGGTGAAGGAATTTGAAACAGCGGGGGAAGATCTTGCAACCATCAAGGGCTGGTGGAAAAATCGTCTGCTCCGCGTATTCCTTGTCTTTCTGCTTACAGGTACTGGCTCCGCCATCGGCACCTGGGTTGGAGGATATGAAATCGTGAAAAACCTGGTTGGATAGCATACATTCCTCATGGGCGATGTATTGAACAAGCCAAATGTATTTTTTTGTGGAGAACGATACGACACGTTTCCTGAAAGAATATGTGCTCACATATAAAAGAATCACAAATAATGACAACAGAAAAAAAAGATACCGCTGCAGAGTTAACCACCAAACAAAAACAATACTTGAAGGGATTGGCTCATCCTCTCAATCCTCTTATTCAAATTGGAATAGAGGGGCTCAGCAGCAGCTTGATTGAATCCACGAAAAAAGAATTACAACACCACGAATTAATCAAAGTAAAAATTGGGAAAAACAGCGGCCTTGAAAAAACAAAAACTGCGACAGAGATTGCAGAAAAGACTGAAAGTACCATGGTGCAGCTTATTGGAAAAACAATAATCCTCTACAAGAGCAATCCCAAAAAGCCAAAAGATAAAAGAATCTATATTCCTAAAAAATAACCCCTGAACTTACAGCTCGAGTAGTTCCAAAGGTTGGCTCTGGGAGGCTATCAACACTCTGGCCTCGAGCAAATTGACGTTTTTTATTGCTCTGGAGGCGAGTTCCGGCAAATTGTTATTCTCACTCAAGTGGGCCTGAACAAGGTATTTGAGCTCATTGCCAATAATTCTCTGCAAAAACTCTGCGGCATCCTCATTACAGAGATGACCAACACTTGAACGCACCCGTTGCTGCAAGGGCAAGGGATATGGTCCATATTTCAGCATCTTTAAATCGTGGTTAAATTCAAGAATTAACCCGTTACACCCCGACAAACGCTGCTCCATCAAATGAGAGACTTTCCCCGTATCGGTGCAATATCCTAAACTTGAGACTCCATCCGAAATAACGTAGCCAACGGGATCTGCAGTATCGTGGGAAATACGATAGGATTTTACAAAAAGATCTCCAATCTCAAAACCATCTCCTGTTTCAAATTCCTTATACCGGAATAACTTACCCAGTTTTTTTGAGCCGCTTACGTACGTCCCTTCATTGGCATAGGCTGGAATTTTTAACCGTCTGGAGATAACCCCAACTCCATTGATATGATCGGAGTGTTCATGGGTTATGCAAATTGCCTGAACATTTTCAAGACTTTTGCCAATGGCCTGAAGTCTCTTTTCAATTTCTTTCCCGGAAAAACCAGCATCAATAAGGATGGCTGTGGCTCCAGATTCGATAAACACCGCATTACCTTTACTGCCGCTACCGAGAACTGAAAATTTCATTATTTCCCTACATGCCCCCTGTGTGACCAAAGCCACCATCTCCCCGCACAGTATCATCTAGTTCGGAGACCAATACAAATTCTGCTTTTGATACCCGTGCAACGATCATCTGCGCTATACGGTCACCTCTCTTAACAGTAAAAGACTCCTTACCGTGATTGATAAGTGGAACCTTTACTTCCCCTCTATAATCAGAATCAATGGTACCCGGACTATTAATCAGGGTAATACCGTATCTCACAGCAAGACCAGAGCGCGGCCTCACCTGAATCTCATACCCCTCTGGAATAGCAACACTAAATTCGGTTGGTAAAAGTTTTATCTCACCAGGATTAATAATAATATCCTGCTTGTTGCCAGCCTGGATATCCATCCCGGCTGCACCATAAGTTTCATACTGTGGAAGGGATAAACCTTCCCCCCCACCATCAATCCAGGTAAACGGAATTTTTACTAAAGTTTGTTCCATATACTATACCGTAAATACAAAAAGCCGATCTCCCTGCATCCAGGAAAATCGGCTCTTTTAACTACAGAAGACGTACATCGTCATCAGCTCTCTTCTTTATCAATCAAGGCCTTCATGCTCAACCGGATACGACCGCGGTTATCCACATCAAGCACCTTAACCTCAACCATATCACCTTCGCTTACAATATCAGTTACCCTGGCAACACGCTTATGAGCAAGCTCAGAGATATGAACCAGTCCATCGGTTCCCGGCAAAATCTCCACAAAGGCTCCAAAGTCCTTTATACTCTTGACAACACCTTTATAAACTCCACCGACCTCAGCTTCAGCAGTAATTGCCTTAATCTTCTCTAGCAACGCATTGCCTGTGGCACCATCCATAGCAAACATCTTCACCAGACCGGAATCATCCACTTCAATTTTTGCATCAAATTCTGCGGACATATCCTTAATAATCTTACCGCCAGGCCCGATAATGTCTCGAATTTTGTCGGGATTAATCTTGTGAACCAGATACTTGGGTGCATGATCAACAACCTCTTCTCTTGCCTGAGCAATACCTTTCTCCATCTCGGAGAGAATATGCATTCTGCCCTCTTTAGCCTGGGCAAGGGCTGTGCCCATGATGTTCTTGTCAACACCATCAATCTTGATATCCATCTGCAGTGCAGTAATACCATCACAAGTACCAACAACCTTGAAATCCATGTCACCCAAGTGATCTTCATCTCCCAGGATATCAGAAAGGATAGCAATCTTATCACCTTCTTTGATGAGTCCCATGGCAATACCGGAAACGGGACGCTTGATAGGTACCCCTGCATCCATCAGGGCCATACTTCCACCACAAACAGTAGCCATGGAAGAAGAACCGTTAGACTCAAGAATTTCGGAAACTACACGGATTGAGTAAGGAAAATCTTCCTCAGACGGCAGTACCGCCTCAAGACCTCTTGTTGCCAGGGTTCCATGACCGATATCTCTTCTGGACGGACCACGAAGCATGCGAGCCTCTCCGACGCAATATGGAGGGAAATTGTAATGCAGCATAAAACGGGCAGCAACTTCACCGTTCAAGGTCTCTACACGCTGCTTATCGCGCTCGCTGCCAAGAGTTGCCGAGACCAAAGCCTGGGTTTCCCCCCTGGTAAACAATGCAGAACCATGAGTTTTCGGGAGATATTCCGCCTCACAGGAGATATCCCGAATCTCGTCATACTTCCTGCCACCAATACGGATTTCATCGTTGACAATCTTGCCCCGCATGTAGGATTTTTTATAATCGCCGAGCAGAGATGAAATTTCAACACTTCGCTCTTCCTCAGGATCAAGCTGGGCAAGAACATCTTTTTTCAGGGCATCATAAACACGACCTCTTTCTATCTTATCTGAGGTGTTGAATACATTCTCCATGCCCAAAGCTGCTATTTCACGAACTTTAGCGTACAACTCACCATCAATTTCAGGCGCAGTAACTTCGGCTTTTTCCTTGCCGTTAGACTTTTGAAGTTCTTCCTGAACATCAATGAGCGGCTGCAGGTTCTCAAAAGCATAAAAAATACCGCCAAGAACTTCCTCTTCGCTCAACTCATCTGCCTTTCCCTCAACCATAACGATAGCTTTACGAGTACAGGCAACGATGATATCCATAGAGGATTTTTTCAGCTCATCAGTGGTTGGATTAAGCAGATATTGACCGTTGATATAGCCGACACGCCCCCCCGCCACTGGAGTAGTAAAAGGTACATCAGAAATTAACAGGGCACACGAAGCACCGGTAATCGCCAGAACGTCTGGCACGGTCTTTTGATCGGCTGAAAGTACAGTTGCAATGACCTGGGTTTCAGCATGATACCCATCAGGAAACAAAGGACGCAGCGGCCGGTCAATGATACGGCAGGTCAACACCTCATGATCACTTGGGCGGCCAATTTCACGACGAAAATAATTACCGGGAATACGGCCCACAGAAGCCAGTTTTTCCTGATATTCGATAGTCAACGGTAAGAAGTCAACGTCAGGGCGACTTGAACCAGCTCCAACTGCAGTTACCAGAAGAACGGTTTCTCCTGAACGAATAACTATAGACCCCGATGCCTGTTTAGCAATCTTACCTGTTTCAATGGAAATATTTTTTCCACCAATTTCTGTTTCAATCTTATTAAACATATCTTCTCCAGATGTGCAGCATCAGGGAAAGGCGCAATGCCAATATAATTCGACTATCGACTGGATTATCCACCAGCCCCGTATGCTCTTTTTTCGGATTTCCTCCAAACACCTCGTCATTGACTTTCCATTGTCAGAATTTCAAACAAGGTCTTTGTTCCCTTCACGGGATGCAAACAAGACTTTTTCCAGCAAAAGCCTCTAAACAACAAAAACCTCAAGCGGTTTTCAACAAAACCACTTGAGGTATACCACAAAACTGTGCTGTCTCGGGAATAACCACCAGGAAACAGCAAAGCCTATTTACGAAGACCAAGTTCCTTAATAATGGCCCTGTATTTCTCAATATCTTTATTCTTCAGGTAGTCAAGAAGGCTGCGACGCTGCCCAACAAGCTTGAGCAGTCCCTGCCTTGAATGATGATCCTTCTTGTGAATCTTGAAATGCTCGGTGAGATACTGAATACGATCGGTAAGAAGAGCAATTTGTACCTCGGAAGACCCCGTATCCTTTTCGTGAATCTTGAATTTTTCGATAATTTCGTTTTTCTTCACTGCTGACTGTGCCACAACAACCTCCTGCAACCTTATACGTAAATATATTATATTGTAAAAACCAGTTCCTGCTGAATTAAATCAGCAGAATAACAAAACCAAACTACTTGGATGGTCTGTTGGTTTGGTGGCTAACTCAGCAGACCGGGTTAGATACTTTCATACAAATGCCACGCACACACTAGCCAAATCGTGTGATTATTGCAACAATTTAGCAACTACAAGATAATTTTCTTGTGTTCTTGGCCAGCCCGAACATTTCATCAGTTCATGCGGTGTCAGGTTCGAAGTTTTTGCAGCAAGTCATAGTAAGCTCTATTTACTGTGCAAAAAATGAAGAAGATGATGCCACATAAACTGACCTTTGGTGAACACCCTGAATAATAAAATCGTATTTCCCTGTATAATAAATTGGAATATCAGCAATTTATTAACATTTAACATGATATTCACGAAATATCAGGGCCAGTCAGATTAGCAACCTGCCTGACGCTAATTATTTTTTTAAGGCAATTCTCCAGCGCCTTCTCACTATTAAGCTCATCCCAGTTAAGCGCCTGGTCCACAGAAAAACATCCTGATTTCGTTCTGCGAAGGGCAACAAGATGGGCACCACAACCAAGAGAATTACCAATATCCGCCCCAAGGGTTCTTATATAAGTCCCCCTGGAACAAAGAACCCTGATCTGCATTTCTGCAGTATCACCATTCAGATCGCCCTGCCCATCCACACGCTCAAGTTCCTTAATTATTATCTTACGCGGGTCTTTTTTTATTTCGATCCCCTTACGGGCATAATAATAAAGAGGCTTTCCCTTATGCTTTAATGCAGAATAGACAGGAGGGGTCTGCATCTGCTCCCCACGAAAACCCTGCAAACAAATTTCAATCTGCTCTGCGCTCAGTTTTCCTACGGCAGACCGACAGATCACCTTGCCTTCGGGGTCAATGGTCTCCGTTTGCTCTCCCAGCTTCAAGGTGGCAAAGTACTCTTTTTCACCATCCATCAAACCAGAGATCAATTTGGTAGCAGCTCTGCCCACACAAATAATCAAAAGCCCGGTGGCAAAAGGGTCTAATGTACCGGAATGACCAACCTTTTTGATATTGAATATTTTTTTTAACCGGGTAACAGCCTTGAAAGAACTTATTCCTGCAGGTTTATCGACAAGAAAAACACCTCCACCACAGTCATCAAACAAGTCCTTACCTTCTGCGGCAGTAATTCCACTATCCATAAAAAGATTTTTCAAATAATCTCAACCCTGAGAAAATTTACAAACAGCCCGGACCAAGGCATCTTTCACATCATGTTTCAGCTGCTCAAGACTCCCGCCATTATGGCGAAACCCGGCAGCATTGCAATGCCCTCCCCCCCCAAAATACTGAGCGACATCGGAAACGTTACATTCTCCCTTGGCTCTCAGGCTCACTCCAAAATTGTTTTCTGCTGTTTCTTTAAAAATGGCAGCGACCTTCACTGTTTTCAGGGAACGGGCAAAATCAATAAAACCATCCACATCGGCCATAACAGCCCCGCTCTCGGCAAGCATCTGCTGGGTTACCGTCATAAATGCTATCTGCTCATTTTCTTCAATTTCGATTGTTTGCAATGCCATCTGCAACAGCCGCAAACGTTCTGGGGAATAATTATCATACAGCTTCTGGCCAACCTCTTCCGTTTTTACACCTTTTTCTATAAGCTCCCCGGCAATCTGCATGGTTCTACCCGTAGTATTTTCGTAACGAAAGGAACCGGTGTCGGTACAGATGGCAACATAAAGATTATATGCCCCGTTGTAAGGTATTTCAGCATCTAAAGCCTGAGCTAACTCATAAACCATCTCTCCGGTGGAAGAACGCGCAGGATCAACCCAACGGCAGGTACCAAAATCCCGATGACCACGATGGTGATCAATAACAATAAACGGTGAGGTTTCAAGGAACTCGTGCCTGTTCTCTCCTAACCGGGCATCATCCCCACAGTCAAGGGCAACAGCAACCAATTTACCGTCACAGGAGTCAACAAAACTCCGGTAGGCGTCTATACCAATGTTTCCCAGCTCAATATCAGGGAGAAAATCATAGATATGGGAAACAGGCTCATCAAGATAACAAAATACTCTTTTGCCAGTTGATTCAAGAATGGAAGCCAGCCCAAACAACGACCCGAGGGCATCGCCATCGGGATTGGTATGAGTAAACAGCGCAACATTTGTAGCGGTCTGTATCTCTTGTACTATTATTTCAGGAATCATCTGCAGCCACTTTCCTCTCATTTGCTATTTCCTGAAAAAGACCATCAAGCTCAGCAACCTTGTCCGCAACGCTGTCATATTGAAACTGCAGAGCCGGAGTGAATCGTAAATTCAGCGTTTTGGCAATATGAGACCGCATAAATCCAGATGCCCTGTCAAAACCTTTTCCCGCTGCACGTATCTGTTTTTTATCACCAAAGACCGTGTAAAAAATACGGGCAAGACCAAGATCACCAGACACCTCAACCCGAGAGATATGCGCTCCTGCAAGGCGCGGATCAGCTACCCTGGTTACCAATAACTCAGAGAGCTCGTTCTTGATTGCCTCTGCAACCCGTGACGATCTCTTCTGTTCACTTCCAGAGCCCGCCCCAATGGAGTCAAGCGTCTGCTTAGGATCCCAAATTGACACAGTATTCTACCTTAAATTACAGAGTTGCCTCTATTTCGTTCATCACAAATGCCTCAAGATTATCCCCAACCTTGATGTCATTGAATTTCTCCACTCCAATACCACACTCGTATCCAGAGAGAACTTCTTTAACATCATCTTTAAAACGCCTCAGCGAATCAATCTTACCGGTATAAATTACAACGCCATCGCGCAGTACCCTGACACCGGCAGAGCGCTGTATTTTACCATCAACAACAGCACAACCGGCAATGGTTCCGACCTTCGGAACACTAAAGGTATCACGAACCTCGGCAAGACCGATAACCTCTTCCTCGTAGGTTGGCTCAAGCATCCCAACCATCGCCTTACGTATATCATCAAGTGCGTGATAAATAACGTCATAGGATCTCACGTCCACAGCCTCTTTGCCGGCAAGTTCCTTCACCTTAATGCTCGGTCTGACGTTAAAACCAATAATGATAGCATCGGAGGCTGATGCCAGCAGGATATCAGATTCAGTAATAGTACCTGTCCCCTCGTGCAGAATTTTCACTTTTATGTCCTTGGTGGAAAGCTCTTCCGCAGCTTTAGCAAAGGCCTCAAGGGTACCCTGAACGTCAGAGCGCAGAACAACCCGCAGTTCCTTGACATCCCCCTCATTCATTTGCTCGAAAAGTTTATCAAGGGAAATTTTGGAGTTAGCACCAAGCTCGCTCTCTCTGGCCTTAAGTGCACGAACCTGGGAAACACTTCGAGCCATTTTTTCATCGGTTACAACGATGAACTCGTCACCGGCACTCGGGACACCGGAGAGCCCCTGAACTTCAACAGG
>PDWJ01003661.1_pt1 | contig 18194 bp, 17 predicted proteins | sample 1430881 | NCBI WGS metagenome assembly PDWJ01 (sample SAMN01162460, study PRJNA174530) | Oral metagenome, whole genome shotgun sequencing project. | biome: Marine environment; feature: Marine mammal; material: Swab sample of the gingival sulcus; isolation source: swab sample of gingival sulcus...
TTGCCTTAAATCTTCATCAGTACCTGCAAACATAAGGTCGGTAATTCTGAAATTTAAAATATCGTTAGCCTTTTCAAAAAGTTCTTTTGCTATGGGCGAATTATCATAAAGGTCTTTACCCATTCCCACATATTGGGCACCTTGACCCGGAAAAACGTATGCTTTCATTTATTTTAATTTTATGTTATATTAAATATTGTTTCAACTAATTACAATGTATCCTCTGTATTTTAATCTAAATAGGCTGCAAAGCTATATAACTTTAATGATATTTCAATATTTTTCGCCAAATATTACTATAAACCCGAGTTGTGCAGTATGAGCGTAATAAATTAGGCATACGAATCATAATAAACCATAATTTACTTTAATCTACAGATTTTCTCATTATTAAAAGTCCTAATGATGGTCAGTAAAGATTAGCATAGGCTTAAGACTCGTAAACATAACTATAAATATTGCAAGAAATAGAAAAAGTTTAAATAAGTTCATTAGTTTTGAAATAATTTGATTATGTAATAGATTGTTTTATGCACCTTTAGAGTTTAAACAGGCAATTCCATAACACATAAACGCCTTATTACAAGGAATATAATTAAGACTAAAATACTTGTTTTGTAAAAAAATAACTCCAAAGTATTTATTCTATGTAAATTTTATTATAGCTTTGTAGTCTTAATTTTAGTAAAAAATTCAAAACCATGAAAAAAAATTTATTATTTGTATTATTATTAAGCCTAAGTATTGCAAGTTGCGGACAAAATCAAAAAAGTAATTCTTCGGAAAAACGAGCCGAAATGATTTTTGAAAATACTGAGTTTAATTTTGGTAATATTGATTATAACGGTAACGGAACACATGAGTTTGTTTTTAAAAACATGGGAAAGGTGCCTTTGATTATAACCAATGTTACCTCCTCATGCGGTTGCACTACGCCCGGATGGAGTAAAGAACCTATTAAACGCAGAAAAAAAGGCAAAATTACCGTAAAATATGATACAAAGCGAGTTGGCAATTTTGTTAAGAGTATAACTGTGCATTCAAATGCCAAAAATTCACCTGTAAGGCTTGTTATAAGAGGAGCAGTTAAACCTAAACAATAATGTTAGGGGTTATTAGACCGTCTCTTTGGATGTAAAACAGTTTAAAAAGGTAAATATAACGGTGAAATTAAATAACCAAGTAAACATCCTTAAAAATTGTTATAAGAATTAACCAAAAATGATGATTACGGTTATAAATTACATTAAATATTTAACAATCACCTTTTTGTTAGGAATAATAATAACGTCATGTGGAGAGAGACATAACCTGACAGCTGAAATTGTGGGACTTAGTAATGATACTATTCATATGCTTTATATGCCTGTTTCTCAGTATTGTAATAGTAAAGTAGACGGTCTATCTGACACAATAATTTCCACCAATGGTAAATTTGTATACGACTCTCCGAGTAAAGAGCCTATCATAGCTTACATTATTCCGAAAAGGAAAAAAGGAGAAGGAGTTAATGTTGATAAAAGTATTTTTATTTTGCTAAAACCAAATGATTACATAACAATAAAGGGCAAACTACACAATGATTATTTAGAATATGATGTAGAAGGTTCTGTTTTTAACAGCGACTATTGTAAAATAAGAAATAAATATATAAAAGAAACATCATCACAATATTACAAAATTATTACACAAATTAATAATTTACTTGTAAACAATGAAAATAAACAATTGTTAAAAAAACTCATTAAATCAGAACAAAGAATTAAGAATATTCGAGAAAAAGAAAAATTAAACTTTATAAAGAACAATTGGAATAATGATTTATCTGCATATTTGCTTACTCGACAAAATCTTGACACAATAGGTAAATACCATAACAAGCTAAATCCTGATATAAGGAACGGAATTTTTAAAGATATGCTTGAATGCAAATATTTAAAGTATAAAGAGTATGTAGAAGTAAGAAAAGCAGGTAAAAAGATAATGGAAGGCAAAATTGCACCGGACTTTAAATTACAGTCTTTGTCAGGTAATGAGTTTGAGTTAAGTTCAATAAAAAATAAGTATGTAGTATTAGATTTTTGGGGGAGTTGGTGTGGTGCTTGTATCATGGACTTTACTAAAATGAAAGAATACTATAATAAATACAAGGGAAAAATAGAAATTGTTGGAATAGCTTGTAATGATACAGAAGAAAAATGGAAAAAATCAGTTAAAGCAAATCAGTTAAATTGGATACAAGTAATAGACAATAAAAGTGTCAATAAAGATATGTATGGTATAGAAAGTTATCCAACAAAAATTCTACTTGCTAAAGATAAAAAGATAATTGTAAAATTTGAGGGAAAATCTGATGAATTTTACAACAAGCTTGATGAGTTAATGAAAAAATAAATTTATTGACACAAGCTATACTTAAATAAGGTTTTTTGTGGCAAATAATCCAAACTCGTAATAATTTGAAATGCCATAAAACTCTTACTATGCACAGCCAAAGTATTATTCGTAATTAAAATAATAACATATATTAGCAATGAAATAGACAATAGAATTATAATACATATTTAATTCCCTTATTAAAGATAAATCTTTTAAGGGTGAAATTAGAAATATATCTTTAATCGTAAAAATTAATTTAAAAAAACAACGCTATGCCAAATTTATCAGAAAGAGGAGTGCAAATGCCCGCATCCCCAATCAGAAAGTTAGTTCCCTACGCGGAAGAGGCAAAAAAACAAGGCAAAAAAGTTTATCACTTAAATATTGGACAACCCGATATAAAAACACCGGAAGTTGCCATAGAAGCCATCAAAAATTACAGCGAGAAAGTTATAGAATACAGTCATTCTGCCGGTAATGAATCTTATAGAAGAGGATTGGCTTCGTACTACAACAGTCTGGGAATAAATATCAGCTACAAACAAGTTATGGTTACTACCGGAGGCTCAGAAGCCATACTACTTGCATTTTTAGCTACTATGAACCCGGGAGACGAGGTAATCGTTCCCGAACCATATTATACAAATTACAGTGGTTTTGCTAACGAAGCAGGGGTAAAAGTTGTACCGATTACATCTCGTATCGAAGACGGCTTTGCACTGCCCGGAATAGCAGACTTTGAGAAAAAAATAACCAAGAATACCAAAGCTATAATTATTTGCAACCCTAATAATCCTACGGGTTACTTATATTCAAAAGAAGAATTATTGCAGTTAAAAGAATTAGCAATAAAACACGATTTGTACATATTTGCTGACGAGGTATATCGTGAATTTGTGTACGACGGTTTAACTCACACATCAGTTTTAGAGATAGAAGGCTTAGAGCAACATGCCGTTTTATTCGACTCAGTATCAAAAAGATACAGCATGTGCGGAGTACGAACAGGAGCCTTAGTAACCAGAAATAAGGAGTTGTTTGAAACAGTACTTAAATATGGTCAAGCACGTTTAAGTCCTCCATCATTGGGGCAACATGCCGGCGAAGCTGCATTAGGAACATCAAAGCAATATTTCAGCGAGGTGTACAACGAATACATCCATAGGCGTAACTGCGTTATTGAGTCTTTAAACAAAATAGAAGGAGTATATGCGCCAAAACCCAAAGGAGCATTCTATTCCGTTATAAAGTTGCCTGTAGAAGATGCAGAACATTTCTGTATGTGGCTGCTTAAGGATTTTGATTACAAAGGCGAAACAGTAATGTTGGCACCTGCTGCGGGTTTTTATGCCACCGAAGGTCTTGGCAAAGACGAAGCCAGAATTGCCTATGTTTTAAATATTGGAGAATTAAAGAAAGCTGTTAAATGTTTAGAGGAAGCATTAAAAGTATATCCTCATAAGAAAAAATAACCAAGACAATATGTAGGGGCAGCCCCATGTGTTTGCCCCTTTTATTACACAAACCCCACAGGTTTTGAAAACCTGTGAGGTTTAAAACAAAAACGCCCGGTGAATACTGAATTTTTCATTGCAAGCAGGTTGTTTTTTGCAAAAGAAAGAAAGAATGATATATCAAATTCTGTTCTTACAATTGCAATAATTGGAATAGCATTGGGAATGGCAGTTATGCTGTTGTCAGTGGCTATTGTAACAGGGTTTAAAGAAAAGGTAAGGCATAAAGTTATAGGTTTTGGCTCGCATATTGTCGTTTCAAATTATAGCACTTACAACGATTCTTATACTGTTGAACCTGTACAAAAGCAACAGAGTTTTTATCCCGACATAGAAAATGTTGATGGAATAAAACATATTCAAGTATTTGCAAACAAAGCCGGTATTATTAAAACAAAAACCGATATACAAGGAATAGTTTTAAAAGGAATAGGAAGCGATTACGATTGGAGTTTTTTTGATGAAAATATGCTTGAGGGTGAAAGCTTTAGGGTTTCCAAAAATAGAAAAACCAATAAAGTTGTTATTTCAAAATACATTGCTTCTTTGCTGAAATTAAAACTTGGCGACTATTTGTATATGTATTTTATAGATGAGCATATTAAAATGCGCAGGTTTGTCATTTCCGGCATATATTCTACTGATTTACAAGAGTTTGACAAGTTATTTGTATTAGCAGACATAGGTCATGTACAGAGGCTAAATAATTGGACAAGTAATCAGGTGGATGGTTTTGAGATTATAGTTGATGATTTTGAGCAGCTTGATGAAATGACTTCCAAAGTATATGATACAGTAGGTACAATTTACGAAAAAGATAAAGAACAACTTCAAGTTGAAAATATACTAGACATATATCCACAAATATTTGCGTGGTTGCAATTAATAAATACAAACGTATGGATTATATTGATAATTATGATAATTGTGGGTACAGTAAACATGATTTCAGGTTTGTTGGTGATAATATTGGAACGAACCAACATGATAGGCGTATTAAAAGCTCTGGGGGCAAAAAGTTTTAGTATCAGCAAAATTTTCTTATATAATGGTGCCCTGTTAGTAGCCAAAGGAATTCTTATAGGAAACGTTATAGGTATTGGGATAGGTCTTTTTTTACATTATTCAAAAATCATAAAGCTTGACCCATCAACTTACTACATTGATAATGTTCCTATCAATTTTGAGTTTACACATATTCTTGCCATAAATTTAGGCACTCTTATTGTTACAAGTATGATGCTGATAATACCATCTTTGGTAGTAGCTTTTATTATGCCGTCAAAAGCTATTAAATTTGCATAAAAAAGTTGGGAGTTGGAAGAAGGCGAGATACTTAAACTTCCTACTTCCAGCTTCTAACTCCTATCTTTAATTTAAATAATAAACTAAAAAAATAATAAACAAATGAAAACGGATATAATTTTATCAGGAGTAGGCGGACAAGGAATAGTAACCATTGCCGCAGTGGTAGGAACAGCAGCTTTGCAAAACAATATGTATTTAAAGCAATCGGAAATACACGGAATGAGCCAAAGAGGAGGTGCCGTACAATCTCATTTACGCATTTCGGAAAAGCCGATAGCCTCCGATGTAATAGCCGAAGGTTCTGCCGATTTAATTATCTCGGTTGAGCCAATGGAAAGTTTAAGATATTTGCCTTTTCTTTCCAAAAACGGATGGTTAATAACCAATACCAAGCCATTTGTAAACATCCCTAACTACCCCGATTTGGAAAATGTTATGGAAGAAATTAAAAAAGTTAAGAACCATGTAGCATTAGATGCCGACAAAATGGCAAGAGAAATAAAATCTCCGCGTTCGTCTAATATTATAATGCTTGGTGCAGCATCGCCGTTTATCCATATCGAATACGAAAAACTGGAAGAAGGCATAAAAGCTATTTTTGGCAAAAAAGGCGAAGACATTGTAAATAAAAATATAGCAGCATTGCGTTTAGGCAGAGAATACGCTGAAAACAGATAATCAATAACGATTAATTGATTTATTTGTAAAATATAAGAGATTAACGACATTAGTAAATAGTATTAATAAAACAATAAAATTATGTATGATTTAATTATTATCGGAGGAGGACCTGCGGCATTATCATGTGCATTAGTAGTGGGTTCGGCAGAACAAAAAGAATATATGAAAGATAAAAAGATTGGAATAATAGCCAATCAAAAAGCATCAGATATGAATGCTGCTGTACTGAACAATCTTTACGGAGTAGAACAAGGAGTAAAAGGAAAAGATTTTCTTAAAGATTCTTTGAAGCAATTAGATATGTTTAAAAGCATAGAGAAACTAAATCCTGATACAGTAAGTTCAGTACTTGACAAAGGTGAGTTTTACGAAGTAAAAACAGACAAAGACAGCTATCAAGCTAAAAATGTTGTACTTGCAGTAGGACACAGCAAGAAAGTTAAAGACATTGAAGGTTTGGACAAATATGTTGAAAAGCACGTAAATACTCCGGCTGCAATGGAACGTTTTGCATTGAAAAACAAAAACTTACTTGTAGATGAGAAAGGCATGTTTGTTGCAGGTGTATTGAGTGGTTGCTCAAGCCAAGTATCAATAGCATTAGGAACCGGTGCAGATGTTGCCGTACAATTGCTTACTAAGTGGAATGGCGGAGAGTTTGACCATCATCACGATAAGTAGTAAACTGTTCAAATATTACACAACAAAGACCTCAGGGGTTTACAAAACTACTGAGGTCTTTTGCAAAACACTGAATACATGAATATTAAACTATTATGTGTAGGTAAGACTAATTTTGACTTCGTTAATAAAGGTAATGATATATATATTGCAAGATTGCAGCGAATGGTAAATTTTGAGGTGATATATGTAGCCGACATAAAAAATGCAAAAAAAATGTCGGTGTCTGAAATCAAGCGAAAAGAGTCAGAGGCACTAATGAAGCATATCAAAGTTGATGACCGACTGTGTTTATTAGATGAAAAAGGGAAAACATATTCATCTTTGGAATTTGCAAATTTTATCAACAAAAATAGTTTAGAAAGTGTTAAACAATTGGTATTTGTAGTGGGCGGTGCCTATGGTTTTGACAAAACCATGTATGAAAGAGCTAACTACAAAATTTCACTGTCTGCCATGACTTTTTCGCATCAAATAATACGAGTAATATTTTTAGAGCAATTATACAGAGCCTACACCATTATAAATGGCACACCATACCATAACCAATAATATTAATTGTGAAAAAACAATTATCTTTTTTTAAGTTTTTAATATTGGCAGTATTATCTATGATTATTGCCTTTGTGCTTGAACAACAGGCAGTTAGTCCCAACAGCCAATTACCTGACACCCAGCACTTTAAAAAAGTTTTGTTTGAAAAAGAACAACAAATAGACACCGTAATAAGCAACTTCCATAAGCAAATAAAACTACTAACAACATCACAAAAACATAACTTATTTGAAACCTTTGCCGATTTTAACTTTAAGAAAAACAAAGAAAACGGTTTTGTTGTACTTGTTTACCTAAACGACAGCATAAAATTTTGGTCGGACAACTCGCTTGAAATACCCGCTTTACTCTCAAAATCAAAACTGCAGAATATAGTTTTACAGTCTAATAATGCTTGGTATTATGTTAGAAACCTGCACGATAACAATATTGACATAATAGGACTGATAAAAATACAAGACGATTTTTCGTATAAGAACAAATACTTAGAAAACGGCTTCCATAAAGATTTTAAACTACCCTCATCGCTAAAAATATCAAGTGTAAAAATATCGTATAGTTACGATGATATTTACGACAAAGAAAATACATATTTATTTTCCTTGGTTCCCGTTAATACAATATCGGAGGGCGAAGGATTAGACTATATTGAATTGCTCTACTTTTTGGGAATAGTTTTTATATTTATATTCTTAAATAAATGGATTAAAAACATAGCAATACATCAAAGAAATCCGGCAACTAAAATATTATTGGTATTTGCATTTCTATTATTTTTACGATACTTAATGATAGAATTTAAGTATCCGATGCACCTTTATTCATCACATTTTTTTGCAACGGACAACCTTCTGGTTTCACCTTACTACCCCTCTTTGGGCGATTTTTTTATCAATTCATTGATTATACTGGTTTTTGCCAATAGTTTGTTTTATTTGTTTCGTCCGGGCAAACTTATTCGATTTTTCAAAAAGAAAAGTCGCCCCATTAAATACATATTTAGTTTTTCATTGCTTGCAATAGTTGTATTATTTTTCAGCTACATAATTAATTTGTTTGAAAGTTTGGTAATTAATTCAAATATACCCTTTGCGGCAAATAAAGTTATGAACCTAAACCTGTATAGCCTGATGGCATACAATACAATAGCCATATTACTGGCAGCAATATTGGTAAATATCGACCGAACTATATTTATTTTAAGACACATATTAAAAACCAAATGGTTAATTATCACAATAGTGGTAATTAGTTTACTATACGTTACATCTACCTTATTTTTTAATATTAATATATCGTCAAGCTCCTTAATCTACTTAATTTCGTCGGTTGCAGTTATCCTATATGTGTATATAAAACGTCAGAAATATCACTATTCTTTATACACTATTTTAACGATAATAGCATCTGTTTATATAACCGTATTTATAAACACTACTATAAAACAAAAAGACGACAATACTGCCAAAACCCTTATTGACAAGGTTTTATATACAAGAGACAGGGTTGCGGAGCATTTTCTGGTATCAGTAGAAAGCAAAATAAGAAATGACGACAATTTAAAATCCAAAATAATATCAAATAATTCTGTAAACTTAGATGATATACACAAACTGTTGAAGCAAAAATATTTTAAGGATTACTTTGACAAATACGAACTTGACTTTGTAATATGCGGAAATAGCAAAAACTATGTGTACGACAATAAAATACCAAATTGCACGGCTTATTACTCCGAAATAATAAATAAATATGGTAAAAGGCTTGGCAAATCTAATTTTTACTACATTGATAATCAAAAAGATAACGTTAAATACCAAGGCTTTATTGATTTTTTAGATACTGAAAAGCATGTATTCACTTTGTATATAATACTCGAAACCAAATTAATATCTCACGACATAGGTTATCCCGACTTGCTTATTGAAGGCAAAGCAGAAAAACAAAACATATTAAAGGATTACTCTTACGCAAAATATCAGAATGGCAGATTATTACTGCATAGCGGTACTTTCACTTACGACCTAAACGACCGAATGTTTAGAAACTCTAACCAACAAGAGTTTACACAAATAAGTGAGAATTATAAGCATTATGTAAAAAAAATTGACAATAGTCTTATAGTTTTAACACAGGCAAGGGTTAAAACTTTGGATTTGGTTATTGCCTTCTCCTATATCTTTTTGTTTTTAAATGCAATGTTGTTATTTGCTTTGTCTATAACTAATTTTGCATCGTTTTGGTCAAAAACACAGTTAAATTTTGAAAATAAATTACTTTTGTCGATGCTTTTAGTAATGATATTGTCATTTGCAATGGTTACAACGGGTACTGTTTATTACAATACAAGCCAGTTTAAGCAAAAGCATAATGTTAATATAGGTGAGAAATTAGAGTCGATATTGAAAAACTTAGAAATGGAAGACGATAGTTTATTTAATATTGAAGGTAATTACTCTGTCAAAAAGTCAAAAGATATTCAAAATGTACTTAAAACATTATCTAAAATATATTATACCGACATCAATTTATATAATAATGAAGGACGTTTGATAGCATCGTCTCGCCCGGAGATTTTTGAAAAAGGACTTATAGGAGGATTAATGAATCCCGAAGCATATAAGCAAATAACAATTAATGAAAAAATAAGGTTCATTCATAACGAAAACATTGGTGAATTAGAATATGCGTCCGCCTACGAACTGCTTGAAAATAAGGGCATTAACAATGCTTTATATATCAATCTTCCTTACTTTACAAAACCTTCGGAATTGCGAAATGAACTTACAAATCTTGTAGTGGCAATAGTAAACTTGTATGTTGTATTATTTGTAATAGTTGCTTTTATTGCATTTTTCATGGCAAATAAAATTACACAACCTTTAAGAATGTTGCAAAGCAAATTACAATATCTTGAAATAGGTAAACAAAGTGAGCAAATTGTCTATGATAAAAATGATGAGGTTGGAGCATTAGTGAATGAGTACAACAAAATGGTATTAAAGCTTGAGGAAAGTGTAAGACTATTAGCAAAAACAGAGCGCGAAAGTGCATGGCGTGAAATGGCAAAACAGATAGCTCATGAGATAAAGAACCCGCTGACTCCAATGAAGTTAAGTGTGCAGTTTTTACAAAGAGCATGGCAAAATAAAGACGAAGATTTCAACAAAAAATTAGAGAAATCAAGCAAAACACTAATAGACCAGATTACAACATTATCGAATATTGCAACAGAATTTTCTAATTTTGCCAAAATGCCTAAACCGAAAAAAGAAGTGGTTGATATAGTGGTGCGAGTAGAGCATACCATCGAATTATTTACAAACACCGAGAATGTAGAAATAGAAAGCAATGTTAGTGAATTTAGTACATTACCTATAATTGCCGACCATGAACATATATCACGAGTACTCACAAATTTGGTTAAAAACGGGATACAAGCAATACCCGGCGAACAAAAAGGATTGATAAAAATAATATTAGAAGTAAAAGATAACAAAGTTTTAATAAAAATAAGCGACAACGGAATCGGCATAGCCGAAGAGCAAAAAAACAAACTGTTTACACCTAATTTCACAACAAAATCAAGCGGCATGGGAATGGGCTTACCCATTGTAAAAGATATTGTAGAAAGTGCAAACGGCAAAATCTGGTTTGAAACCGAATTAAATATAGGAACAACATTTTTTGTTGAATTTCCATTAAATGAAAAGCCTTACAAAGCCAAAGGCAACAAAATATAAACCAAATGCAACGCCCATGACTGTAAAAATACACACAACGGGGTGATTATATGGACGTAAGTTAAGCGACAACCTTTGGCGTAAGCAAATCACCTATCACTAATCGCCCATCACTCATAAAAATATAACCAAATGAAAGCAATGATATTGGCTGCCGGATTAGGCACAAGATTAAAACCATTAACAAACAATAAACCGAAGGCTCTTGTAGAATTAAGAGGAAAAACTTTGTTGGAACATGCTATAAATTATTTAAAATTGTATAACTTTACCGATATTATAATTAATGTTCACCATTTTGCCGAGCAAATAATTGATTTTTTAGAAAAAAACAGTAATTTTGGGATAAATATTTCTATATCAGATGAAAGAGACATGTTGTTAGACACAGGAGGAGGCATTTCTAATGCTCGTTCTTTTTTCACAAATGAACCGTTTTTGGTGTATAATGTTGATATTTTCAGCAATATAAATTTGAATAAATTTGTTGAACAACATAACAAGCACGATGCAATAGTTACAATGGCTGTACAAACAAGAAAAACAAGCCGACAAATATTATTTGATAGGGAGATGAATTTGTGTCAATGGAAAAATGTGGAAACAGGCGAAACAATAGACAGCAAACAAGCGGTTGGTAAATTGACACCTTACGGTTTTAGCGGCTTTCAAATTATAGAACCCGCTATTTTTGATTTAATGCCCAAAGGAGCCTTCCCTTTAATCCCTTTTTATTTGCAAATAGCAAAAACTCACAATATCAAAGCATATATACATAATGAATCTGATTGGTATGAAGTGGGCAGATATGAACATTTACAGAAATTAAATCAAAACATATAAACATCTTCCGACTTCGGTCTTCGGTCTTCAAACAAAAATTATCAAAAATATGAAAACAGAGGAAAATATATACAATACTTTAATGCGAATGTTTGGTAAAATACCTACAAATGTAAACATTCTTGAGGAGCAAATCGATATTGATACGCAAATGAGTTATTTTAAAATTTCTCGCAAATACAAAAACAATAAGGTTAAGGATAAAGATATTGAAGTTTTAAAAGCCAAATTAAACAACGATTACACAAGCAATAAAGATAAGAAAGAAATATTGGCAGAATTAGCAAGCAGTGATAATGTAGAGGCATACAGGGCAATCGAAAGTTTTAAAAAAGATGCCGATAAAAGTATGAAAGATTGGGCAATACTTGCTTTGCAAGAGAGCAGAATGTCAATTGAAAGTTATTTATTAAACGAAGACCAAATTATAATTTCAACAGGTCTTGGAGGCAAAGATGATAAATTAAGATATTTTATTGCTTTTTCAACTAATAACAATCAAGATTTTACAGAATTGCAACAGCGATTATTAACAAAAGAGCTTGAATTTGCATTAAAAAATAATGATGGTGAAATAGAAAACTTAGAATTTAACACCGAATTTTGTATGCTCACAACTTTGCTGCCTATTAGTGTATCAGTACAGAATGTGATAGAAAATGTCGTTGATGAATGTAATCAGATTGGCAATTTCCTTGAAAAAAGATTTATAGTTACCAATGTAAATGTGTTATCATTAAATGAAATCAAAAACCATTGGAAAGAAAAGGACTAATGGCAACCATCAATTAAGCTAAAGAAGTTTGTTTATACCTTAAATGTATTTAAAACTTTGTGATTTAACTTTGTGGTAAAAATGTATTAAAAACCACTAAGTTGCACAAAGTAATTTCACAAAGTTACACAAAGAAAAAGTATAGTTTTTTTCGTGAATAAACCTTGTTCATATTTTTTGAGCGTAGCTGTAATATGTTTAATATTTGTAATTTGAGGCTGCTTAAATTTCTGTAAATGTAATTTTGATATAAAGCAAATTTTACCCACTTTTGTACCCTATACAAGTATGCAATTTTTTAATAAAAAGGAAAAATATAAATGAATTTTATTCCTAATTGTTAATTGCTAATTATTAATTGAAAAACAGTATCATGAAGCAAAAATTTTATTTTGAATGCCAAGAATGTAATAATACCATTGAAAATTTTAAAGAGTGGTTTGCAAATAAGCAAAAATGCCCAAAATGCGGAAAATCACACATTAAAACAATATATACAACCGATAAAGAAAAAATTAAAGACTTAATATCAAAAGACGCAAAACCTGAAAGTCTGTGGCATTATTTTGATTTTTTGCCATTGAACAACCGAGATAATATAATAACTGAGGGAGAAGGTATAGCACCAATAGAACGATGGAGTTTTCTGGAAGATTATGCAAAAAGAAAGTATAATCTAAATTTGGAAATATATATAAATCGCAACGATAAAAGTTTTGCAACGGGCACTTTCAAGGATAAAGGAGGAGCTGTTGCTGCAAGCGTTTTAAAGGAACAGGGCGTAAAAGAATATGTTGTGGCAAGTACAGGCAATACAGCAACTGCTTTTGCTCATTATTTATCTAAAGCGGGTGTTTCATTATCGGTGTTTTTGCCCGAAAATGCTTACAACGATAGCGTTGCACACATTGGAACCTACGGACAAAAAGCCTATGTGGTAAAAGGTGATTACGCCCAAGCCAAGAAAGTTGCTGCCGATTACGCCAACAAATACAACCTGCTTATGACGGGCGGTAACTTAGACCCTTTAAGACTTGAACCCAAACGAACTCAAGTATTTGAGATGCTACGCATTATGGGTAAAATGCCCGATGTGTATATACAGGCTTTAAGCGGCGGAACAGGACCATTTGCCGTAGCTAAGGCTATAGAGGAATTACAACCTACGGGCTTAGTTAATAAGTTGCCTCGCTTCTTGCTTTCGCAGGGAGATAGATGTGCACCGCAAGCCCAAGCATGGGCAAAAGCTAAGGCTGCTGATTTCCCCGAAGGCTATCAAAATGACTATCCTGTAATTGCTAATCCTGAGCCGCTCATCCCTACAATTGCAACAGGCGACCCTAAAACCTATCCGCTAATGGCACCTCTTGTAAGGAAATCGGGAGGCGAAATATTTGAAATATCCGAAGATTGGGCTATTGATGTTGCAAGATTGGTAGCATACGAACGAGTGATAAAAATAGGTCCTGCATCTACCGCCGGATTAATGGGGTTATTTGAGGCACTTCGTAAAGGCTTTATTAAAGATAACGAAACTGTTTTTGTTAATATGGGCGAAGGTGCCAACCGTGCTTTCAGCTTTATGCACGATACCGCATACACAACTGAAAAAGTAGGTTCGGTAGACGAATGTCCGAGATTTAACCGAGAAAAATATAGGGAACAACTTTGGGAAAAGTTTGAAAATATGTAGTTTAGTCTTATAATTTTACTATATTTGTAAAAATTAATTTCTTAAACCTCAATAGTTCATAAATATTTGATTATGAATTTAGAAACGCGTAAAATATCTTTTATTCAGGAGTTTCTCTGCTTACAAAATGAAGAAATTATTAGTGCTCTTGAGCAATTTTTAAGACTCAAGCAATCCGAATTGATTAAAGAGACTGTTACCCCTATTAGTATTGAACAATACAATGAGGAAATTGATAAAGCTATGAAAGACTCTGAAAATAAAAGAATGGTTAAAGCAACAGAACTAAAAACAAAAATAAGTGCCATGAGATGAAGTTTATTGTAATTGTATAAGTGTGTAATAATGCTTTACTTCATCGCCTTAAATCCATACAATCCTCATTATTAACAATATAATCATTAAACATGAATTATTAATTGCTAATTTAACAAAGTATTTATATTTATTTCATACAAATTTTGTAAATTTGCGGTTACTAAATAGTGTCTAAATTTGTATAATAAAAAAGGTTTTAACAAAAATATAACATTATGGTAATAGCGGTTGATTTTGACGGAACAATAGTGGAGCATAAATTTCCTAAAATCGGTAAGCCTATTCCATTTGCCGTTGAAACATTGAAAGAACTGCACAAGCAAGGGCATCAACTTATTTTGTGGACATACAGAGCCGGCAAATATTTAGACGAAGCGGTAGAATATTGCAAAAGCAAAGGCTTAGAATTTTATGCTGTTAATTCTAATGAACCTAATGAAGAATTTGACCCGATAAACCGTAGCAGAAAAATTTATGCCGATGTTTACATTGACGACCGTAATGTTGGAGGCTTAATGTCGTGGTCGGAAATATGGCAACTGTTAGGCAGCAACTCTGAGGAAAAAGACTTAATATCAGGATTGAATACAGGCGGCTTGAAAAGTATTTTCAGCAAAAGACGAAAATAGATGAAAAGCCCATGACCGGTAAAGTACACACGATGGTATGATTATAAGGACGGAAGACGGAAGACGGAAGTCGGAAGACGGAAGACGGAAGTCGGAAGTCGGAAGACAGAAGACCGAAGACCGAAGACCGAAGTTGGAAGACGGAAGACAGAAGTTAAGACAAGCTTAGCGTTATTTGCGGTTAAACCAAGCTAACGGCTACAAAATATAAACAGATAAATTACTAATTTTAAAAACAAATATTATGGGAATAAATAAAGTTATTTTGGTGGGTAATGTAGGCAAAGACCCTGTTGTGCAATATGTTAGAGAAGATGTTCCTGTTGCAAGGTTCCCTTTGGCTACCAACGAAACCTACAAAGACAGAGATGGCAATAAAAAAACTACTACCGAGTGGCATAATATAACAGTTTGGAGAGGATTAGCCAAAGTAGTAGAGCAGTATGTTAAAAAAGGAAATCAACTGTATATTGAGGGAAAACTAACAACTCGCAGTTACGAAAAAGACGGACAGACAAGATATTTTACGGAAATTGTAGCAAACAATATTGAAATGCTTGACAGAGCATCTGATTCGTCGGGCTCATATAATAATCAAGAAGCACAACAAAATAGCAATAACACTGCTTCAACCCCTCCTGAGATTGACACTAACGAAGCCCAATCTTATGACGAAACAGATGATTTGCCATTCTAAAACTTAATGTTTACGTATTGCGCATTCAAGCACTTAGTTTAATTAGCAATTAGTAATTGTTAATTATTAATTGTTAATTAATAATTGCTAATCCGGCATTTTTTCAAATTTTTGTTTAATAAATAATAATAAATTTTGGAAGCTTTTCCCTTTTCCAACTTTGGAGTTCTTGCTTCGGTAAGTTTTAATCATATCGATTCCGGCAGTATTGTCGGATTATTTGTTACTGTATTACTTTTAATCAGTTCCGCTTTAATCTCAGGTTCAGAGGTTGCATTGTTTTCTTTATCCCCGGCTGATAAAAATCAATTATCGGAAGATAAGAACATTAGCGGCAATAGGGTACTGTCGTTATTGCGCAATCCTGAAAAGTTATTGGCAACCATACTTATAGGAAACAATTTTGTAAACATAGCCATTGTTCTGTTGTCTACTTATTTAACCGATGAAATATTGCATTTTGAAAATATCAGCGATGCCATGATTTTTCTAATCAAGGTTGTGTTGGTTACTTTTTTATTGTTGCTCTTTGGCGAGATTATACCCAAAGTATATGCTTCCAGATTTAGTTTGCAATTTTCGTTATTTATGTCAATACCTTTGTTGTGGTTAGACAAAGTGTTTAGTCCTCTCAGTGTATTGCTTATACGCTCTACATCTTTAATCAAAAAACGCTTAGATAAAAAGAAACCCGACATATCAATAGATGACTTATCTAACGCTCTTGAACTAACAGAAAACCACATAAAAGATAATAAAAAGATACTTGAAGGCATTGTCAGTTACGGAACCACCGATGCCAGTGAAATAATGAAACCTCGTGTAGATGTTGTTGCTTTTGATATAAACATGACTTTCTCTGAGGTTATTGAGAATATTAAACAAAATATTTATTCGAGAATACCGGTTTACGAAGAAACTTTAGATACCATAAAGGGAGTATTGTTTGTAAAGGACTTATTACCTCATTTTGACAAACACGATTTTGCTTGGCAAACACTTATACGAGAGGCTTATTTTGTACCTGAATCAAAGAAAATAAATGATTTGCTGCTTGACTTTCAATCAAAGAAAATACACATGGCTATTGTAAGTGATGAGTACGGTGGCATAAGCGGAATTGTAACATTTGAAGATGTTATTGAGGAAATAGTGGGAGAAATAGCCGATGAATTTGACGTACAAGATGTTGTTTACGAAAAAATTGATGCAAATAATTACATATTTGAAGGAAAAACTCTTTTAGTCGATTTTTATAAGATATTGCAGTTGAATGATGATGTATTTGACAAAATAAGGGGTGAGGCTGATACATTGGCAGGATTAATTTTGGAATTGAAAGGAGAAATACCACAAATAGATTCCATAGTTGAATATGATAAATTTACATTTAAAGTATTAGCTTCCGATAATAGAAGAATCAAAAAAATAAAACTTAGTTTAAAAGATAATTTATAAAATCAGAGATTTATGGTTGAAGAAATAAAACACAATTCGGAAACTCTTGCCATAATAATAAGGAGTAATTTTAATTCGGAGGGAATTCACTTTTTTACTCCTGATAACTTTTCTCAACAAATAGCATTTATGAAACATGGCTCCGGCAAAAATATTGATGCTCATGTTCACAATAAAGTGCATAGAGATGTTTATTATACCAACGAAGTTTTATTTATTCGTAAAGGAAAATTGCGAGTAGATTTTTACGATAATAATAAAAAATATTTAGAGAGTCGTGTACTTAACGAAGGTGATTTTATATTACTTGTTGCAGGAGGTCATGGTTTTAAGGTGCTTGATGCAATTGAAATGATAGAAATAAAGCAAGGACCTTATGCCGGTGAGCAGGATAAAATACGTTTTGAAAGTGTTAAAGATAATGATGTTGTAATTAAATAAATCCTTTTGCTATGAATTTTATTCCCGTATGTGAACCATTGTTAAATGGAAACGAAAAAAAATATGTTGCCGATTGTATGAATACAGGCTGGATATCTTCGAGTGGTAAATATGTAAAAGCATTTGAAGAAAAATTTGCAGAGTACTGCAATGCCAAATACGCAGTTGGAGTATGCAATGGCACACAGGCTATACATCTGGCATTAAGAGCATTAGGCATAGGAGAAGGCGATGAAGTAATAATTCCTAACTTCACGATGATAGCCACTGCATTTGCAGTATGTTACACAGGAGCAATGCCTGTTTTTGTTGATGCCGAACCCAACACTTGGAATATTGATGTAGAAAAAATTGAAGAAAAAATAACAAATAAGACAAAAGTAATATTACCTGTTTCAATATTTGGTCATCCTTGCGAGTTTGATAAAATACATGAACTTGCCAAGAAATATAATCTTAAAATTTTAGAAGATGCTGCC
>PDWJ01003041.1_pt1 | contig 18183 bp, 17 predicted proteins | sample 1430881 | NCBI WGS metagenome assembly PDWJ01 (sample SAMN01162460, study PRJNA174530) | Oral metagenome, whole genome shotgun sequencing project. | biome: Marine environment; feature: Marine mammal; material: Swab sample of the gingival sulcus; isolation source: swab sample of gingival sulcus...
TAAGATTTCTTAAATTTTTTAGTTACACTATCAGAATTAATTATAACAATCATTTTTTTTGTAGAAATAATTCTTTCTTTCATTTTTATGTGACTTTATTTAATTCTGACTAACGTAAAATTAATTTACTGATAATCAATTTCTTATATTTTGTCATGTTTTTCATTTTTATGCTCCCATTTTCCCGATTTTACGTTAACCAACTTACTAAAGTTTTTACAAGACTATGGGGGATTGCATACAACGGTGAAGTATAAGCGTAGTGAGGGATTACAAAGCACTTACTTTCAACTTTTCTTATATATTTATTAATGCACTCACTTTAAATTTATTACTTTCACCCACATTACGCTTATACATTGCTATGGGCTGGTTAATTTCAATATCGAACAAATTGGATGACAACCTTATATAAACCATGAATGAGATATATCCCACCTAATACAAACAATAAAACCTGTTTTGATTTATTTTTAACTGTCATAGCAAGTGCTATTGGAATGATTGCCCAAATTAAAGTTACTAATGAATTAACTGATTTAAACCATTCTTCTCTATAATAACTTGTATTGAATTTTGTAACTAAAGTAAAGAATAAACGCGATACGAACATCCAAATTACAACCGATAATATTATAATATCTCCCGTAGATTCATTATGTTTTTCGTCTAAATTCTTTTTTGGATTCTGTCCATATTTGTTTTCTCCAGAGTTACTGTCAGTCACCATTAAAACTAAAAGCCATATTGCTCCAATTAGTGGAATTAATGCTATTAAAATCATCCATCCACTTTTCCCAATGTCGTGAAGTCTTCTTACTGAAACTGCTAATCCAGGAATTAAAACTGCTAATATATATAGCCCATATAATGGTCCATATCCAACTCCTTCAATAGCAATTCCGAGAATATTATCAAGAATCATTGCAACAATTGCAAAAATCATATTGAATAAACCAAACATCCAATACTCTTTTCTTCTCGCTCTTCCATTAAAGTCAGCATACTGTTTTAAAACTTTTAAATACCAATTCATAATTCCCTTTTTTAGTTTTTATTCGTATCTTTTTTCGGTTTCATCTCTTTTATTTAGTTGGTTTTTAAACTCTGCTCAATAATTAATTTCACCTTTGTTTAAGATTATTTATTCTAAATCTTAAAGGTTTCGTTAATCAGTATCGTTTTTCTTAACTTGCCTATAAAGTTACGTATAACCGTCAGTTGTGGCTAAGATAGCGAAAACTTTTGGAATATTGACAGGCGTGAGCAATTACAGACAGGGTAAACGCATCACTTTTTAATTTCCACTTCGGGGAATAGGAGAGAAACCCTCGCCTTCAGGCGAAGACTTTAGTTTGACTATTTTTGTAGTATGCAAAAGTATAGAAAGACTTCACATACGGTTTATGATATCAACTATCATTTGGTATGGATAACAAAATATAGGAAAAAGATATTGAAAGGCGAGTTAGCTCGTCGTATTAGAGAACTTATTCGGTTGATATGTAAGGAACACGATGTTGAAATAATTAAAGGTCATGTATCGTTAGATCATGTACATTTGTTTGTGTCTGTTCCTCCTCATCTTTCGGTAAGTAAATTGATGCAATATATATAAGGATAAGAGTTCAAGAAAAATGATGAGTGAGTTTAAGACAGTATCGAAGATGTATTGGGGTCGTCATCTTTTGGGATGAGGCTACTTGGTAGTTAGTTCAGGTACTATAACGGATGAGGTGATGATGGAATATATATAGCATCAAGATATTGAGAATAAGGATGGGGAATTCAAGATTATAGACGAATAGTCTTTAGCCGCCTTTAGGCGGAATTAAATCTATCGGCTTCTAGCCGAATGAAATTCTTTATTCCATTATCCGTACCACAATAGCTTTCATCTAAAATTATTACATAATCATTTTTTAATGAGCCTGTAAAGATTATGCCAATATATCCACCATTTTTTACATCCCAAATCTCTATTTCGCCATATCGATTCCCAGTCAATAAATATCTGTTATTAGGTGTAAATGCGAAACAATCTACATGTTTAGCCTTTGGGTTAATGGTTGTTATTTGGTCAGTTTTCGAATTAAAAATTATTATTTTATTACCATATTTTCCATACTTACCAGCAATTAACTCTTTATTTGAACTATACTTAGCCTTGTATAATTTTAAAGCATTTGGAAACTTAACTGTTGTTTGAACCGAAATATTTTTTAAGTCTATTGACTTTATTGAATCATTTGAGCTTTTAAGATAAATCAATTGGTTTTCTTGTTGAGAAAGAATTCGTTTTACATTTTTTATTTGTTTTAAATATACTCCATTTTTAGCATTTCTGATATTCAACACGAAATTCAATCTGTCATATTCATAAAATAATAAGTCTGAATTGTTAGTTACGAATTTTCTTATTGGAGACCGAACATTAAAAAAATCATCTTCATTTATCAAATCAAATAAGCTACCATTAGTTGAATCAGGAATTTCAAAGTCAATTAAGGTGTCATTTTTTGATAAGTTTTGAAGACCATCATTTGTTAAGCTATAAGTATTACTTTTAAATGTTATAAAATCGGCAGAAAACCTTTTAGATTTTAAATCAGATGAGATAGGTATGTAGGTTGGTTTAATAGTATTTATATCTTGGAATAACAGGTTGTCAGCTAATTTATTTTTTTCTAGACCAATTCCAATAATTTGAGGAGGGTTCTTATATATAACATCTTTTGAGTGTGAAAATATTGGATAGGTTAATACTTGTCCATCTGTTTTTAACACTGAAACTTCATTGTCTTTTGTTATTATAAGATGGTTATTTGAAAAATTAATATCCCAAATTTGACGACTGTCATGACTAAAAATTCTCTCTATAAAATTGGGAGAATTCAAATCAATTTCATGCAGATATTCAGAGGTGTGTCCAATATCAGCTATTCCGTAAATTATTTTGTTGTTAGATATTGTAAATACAGGGTCGGTATATGGATATGTGGTAATGTTTTTACGTAACTCGCCATTTAAAGTGTAGATATTAATATTGCGAAGAGATGAGACATACATTTTGTTTGCATAAAGGCACACACTTATTACCTGTTTATGATTATCGTTTGTTCTAAATAGAATTTTTCCAGTCTCAATATCCCAGAGGATCGCCTCTCCAAACTCACCTTTTCTATAATCTCTACTTGCTCCCGATAGTAATTTACCATTAGAGTCATTTACAGACAAAGCATTAACTCCCGTTTTGTGTCCTACAAGTGTTTTGACTACCGAAAAATCCTGTTTTTTGTAAATTCTTATATTACCATTTTGACTTCCTAATATCAGGTATTTATTTGTTGATGTTATGGATTTATATTTCTCATTAAGAGTTATTGATTTTACAAGTTTTAAATCTTTATAAACATCTAAATTTTTATCACTAACAAGGTAAATTTGGTTGTTTGAATACTCAACATAACCACAGTTATACACCTTGTTGGTTAGCGTTGTAAGTCGCTTTCTAACAATGTTATATGAATAAGTTTTTTGCTTATCAATAACAATCAGAGTATTATCTGAATAGAACAAGCTATTTTTAGGTTTTTTTGCATTTTTAATAATAGCAACTTGGTTTAGTTTATCTGAATCAAATAAGTGAATGTAATTTTCTCCAACTACGGATATATAATGATTGTTTGGGCTTGTGGCTATATTTTTTACTGGACCAATCCAACCACTATATATATTCTCATTCTGACTGAATAAAGTGTTTGAAAATAAAATTATTCCAATGAATAGTAAAATATTTGTTTTTGTGCTCATTTTTTTTCTAATAACCTACAACGGTTGGGCTATGAGTAGTTGCGTGGGTAAGTTACAAAATTTGCAAGTACACACCAAGCTGAAAATCCGATAGGATTTTCAGAAGTAGGTAAGAACAAGCAATTACTTATAGCCATTGTTGGCAAATCGTTTTTTTAAGAATTAAATTCATATAAATATCTAACAGTTTCTGTTTTGGATTTACTTATGTTAGATGTAATTTCTTCCTCGAATTTAGGTAGATGAGATAAATTTATTCCATCATCAAACATTTTGTTAGTTAAATCGTCTATTAGTAAATCTGTTGTGTCCTTGATACAATTGTATAATTCCTTGTCGACAGCTAAAAACAAATCTGTAAATTCTAATCTTAATTTTTTCAGAGCGCTTTGCAATTCAGCATTAATTTGCTCTTTCTCTTCATCTGAATGCTTCTTTTCAGATAAAGGGTTTACAATTTCAATTATAGATTCATAGAAACTAAATAGGTTCTTTAAATTATGTTCTAAAATTATTGTTTTTAAAGAATCTGATTTTCTATTCTTCTCTTCTTTTTTCTCCTCCTTTTTGGTTGAAATGTAAAATATATAAATTGAGAATAGCAATGTAAATAGTGCTATAACAATATTTGCAATTTTATCAATTTTATCAAGAGTATCTGGTGTGGTTATGCTTGTACAATCCATAAAAATTATTTGTCTAAAGCGGTTTTTTCTCTTAATATTCTGCTTATAGCTTCTTTCAGAGGTTTCTCGTAATTATAATTTCCATTATTTATAAAATTAAATTTTTTATAAAATCCCTGCTCACCAAGTTTGGTTACTACATTCACGAATAGTTCCTCAAAAAATGAAGGATTGATTGAATACAAATTATCCGGAATTATAAATTCAACTGAATCGTGTTTTTGTTCTATTTCATCAATTTTAGAATCTTTTCGAACTTGTTCTCCTCTGTCTCGACCTGTAAATATTTTAGCTTTAGGTGTTCTAAAATCCTCTAGGTTTATTTTATTTGTCATATTATGTCGTCTTTATTTATTAATATTCTTGCACTAATTAAAGTTCCAGGAAAGTAACTGTCTACAGATTTTACATACTTTGAATCTGGCTTATCTTCAATATTGTTTGAGTTATTAAAAGTCATAACTTTAAAAGTATCCTTCCCTTTTTCAGTTTTATGAATGTTGTATTTGCCATCAAAAATAATATTTGTGTTTCCAGAAATTATAGCCATTCTTGAAATATCATCAGCATTATCATTTGTACCTTTTAAATTAAAAAAGCTCTCAATAAATTGTATAGAGCCATTTCCTCTTTTATAACTATCAACTGAAACTGATGTTATGCCTTGTTGTAGTGCATACAAAGTCCAAAGTGTCTCTTCGTCAAACGAGCTTGTCCAAAAGCTTTTTTTAGTATACTTGCTAGATAGTGCTTTCATTCTATCCTTAATTCGGTAATTAGTACAATTTGGCGATTTGAATTTTTCATAAATCGTTTCTCCAAAATTCATAATTGCTAGATTAAAAACGCCAAAATCTTCTCCATCAATATTGTGTTTTTGAAAGTAACCAGTTGAATATCTATATTTAGTCGTAGAATGTTCCTCTGCGTTAATTAATATTTCACCAATTACAACACTTAAATCTTCAATACTATCACTTGTTAGTTGTTTGTCTAATGTTGCAAGTGATTTAATAACATAATCAACCATTTCAGTTGAATCAATTTCTTTTCTTTTTGCATTTTCAAGTTTGTTAAATTCTCTATTATGTACGCAAAGTCTATATGGTATTATGTCACTATATTTTCTGAAATCTTTTGTTATAACAGCAGGTGAGCCAACAGAAAATAAAAGTTTTTGAATGTTCTCGTTGTTAATATTTATTCCAGATAGATTTGATAATCTAGTTTGAGTTCTTTTGTTTTGATTTCTTCGTTTAATAAATTTATCCAAGTCTCGCAATATCATATCAGTATATATCTGTGCAGAAAGTTCAATTCTTTCACATTCAGCATAATCAATTTCGACAGATTTATACTTGTCAAATAAGATATTCATTGTTAGGTTTCTAATAAAACTGTATGAATCTTTTTCATTTTCAATTAAACTGAAAATCTTTGGAACTTTTATCTTATATGTATCTGTAAAAACCCTTTTGTTACTATATTCATTAATGAAATCAGCTTTTTCGTTACCAAGAATATAGGTTAAATTTGAAGGAAGCCATTTGTCAATTTGATTCTGGTAAGATAAATCGTTGTTTAATTCAGATTTGGCTTTTAAATAATTTTCGTGCTCTTGTCTTCTTCTTTCTTTTTTCTTTTTCCGTCTTTTCAAGTCTTTTAAATACCTTTTAAGACCAATTCTATATTTTATTTGTTCTTTATTTTTCAATAGAGCAATGTTTTTTCAAAATGTTTGCCAACACCCATATAACCATATTACCGTTATATCACTTATAGTTGCAAGATATAAATAATTTTAAAAAAATGCTTAGGAACCAACTTTATTACCTTTTTTTGTTTTAAATTCTTTTGTAACTGTATGTTAACCGTTAAAAACGGTTAAGACATAAAACTCCTAAATACGGTTTCTCTGAAAATAAAAAGGCCTGTAAATCTTATAAAAGATAGTGTATTGTAAAGATTAAGAACTTTCTAATCTTTAATTCGAGGTTCCCTGTGTTTTTAAATTGCTTAGGAGAGGTAATAACTTCCATTTTTCGGAAGTTCTGAGGTCTTATAATCTGGTGGTTGTATTTTTAAATACTACGTAAAATAAACTTTTCTACGTATCGGAGAATTGTTAATTGTCAACGGGTTTTGCAAATACTTCATTTATACACTCCAGTAAAATTTCACAGCCTTTTTCAATTTCCTTTTTGCTTATGGTTAATGGTGGCGTAATTCTAATCGCATTTTTTTCGTACAATAGCCAAAACAGCAGTAATCTACGTTCTTTGGCTTTTAAAATTATTTTTGTAGCCAATTCGGCATTTTTTACCATTATGGCCAGCATTAGGCCTTTTCCTCTAATTTCTAAAATTTTAGGATGCCGGAGTAATTTCCTAAACAGTTTTTCTTTTGAGGAAATAGTTTGCATCAGTTGTTCCTCCTGTAAAGTCTTAATTGTGGCTAAAGCGGCGGCGGCTACCACCGGATTGCCGCCAAAAGTGGTAATATGGCCTAACGCAGGATGATGCTGTAACAAATTCATGTGTTCTTTTTTGGCTATAAAAGCCCCTATGGGCATACCACCTCCCAAGCCTTTTCCGGTGATAATGATATCCGGGCAAATTCCGTAATTTTCAAAGCCAAAAAAGGTTCCGGTTCGGCCTGTTCCGGTTTGTATTTCGTCTAAAATGAGTAGTGCCCCAACTTTTTGGCATTTTTCTTTTACTTGTTTTAAATAATCTCCCTTAGGTGTTATAAAACCCGCTCCGCCTTGGATGGTCTCCAAAATTACGGCAGCAGTATTGTGGTCAATTTTATTTAAATCTGATATATTGTTGAATTTGATAAATTTCACTCCCGGAATAAGCGGCCTGTAAGCTTGGGTTTGTGTAGTATTTCCACAGACACTCATAGCTCCCTGAGTGTTGCCGTGGTAGGCGTTTTCTGCTGCTATAACTTGTTGCTTGCCTGTAACGCGTTTTGCTAATTTTATGGCTCCTTCTGTGGCTTCTGTGCCGGAATTGGTTAAGTAAACCGACCATTGGTTTGGGTGTGGTAAAAATTGCGTTAGTTTTTTGGATAATTCCACAGTTGGCGATAAGGCAAATTCACCATAGACCATTACGTGCATATATTTTTCTACTTGATTTATAATGGCTTCCTTTATCTTTTTATGCCCGTGTCCCATAGTATTTGCAGAAACACCGGCTATAAAGTCCAGATAGGCATTTCCGTAACTGTCATAAATATAACTACCTTTTGCATGCGAAATAGCCAGACCTAACGGATGCGGTGTGGTTTGAGCCTGATATTGAAGAAAATCGGTATGTATTGTGTTATTCATTTTCTAATATTTCAATAATATTTTCTTCAATTTTTGGTTTTTCTTCATCGGTATTTTTTTTGGGTTTGTCTTTGGTAAAAATATCTTCTATTTTTTTTGGCCTTTCGGCTTCTCGCCACCAAAACCCCCTGAATTTTCTGTCTTCCAGAGGTAATTCCGAAGGTGGATACAAAGTGCCTTCGGGCGAATTGTAATATTTTACTTCTTTTATTTTTTGATTTTCTATTTTAAAACCTATACTGCTACTGCTGCTTTTATCAATGCCAATAAGGCTGTCTAGCTCATTGCGGGCGTAAAAAATGCTTTCGGCATTGCCTACTACCATTACGTCTCGTAAATCATTATCCAAAAATTTACCCAAAATATTTCGGCCTTTAATCTGATTAAAACCGGCACTGTCTTTTTGTATAACAAAAGCGTTTTGCAATACTTTTAAACTGTCCATTTTTTCGGTTTTGGTATCTGAGAGCAATTGAATGGTATCACCGGTAATCTGGCTGCCCTCACTCCATAACACCGGATTTCTAAATAGCTGGGTCAATCCGGATTGTTGATTGGCATAGATAGAATCACACTTTCCGGATAGGTCAGATTTAAAAAACTTAACCCGATTATAAGCCCTGATAATTCGTTTTTCCGGTTTTCCGGTAACCAGTAGAGTGTCGCCATGAACATACATAGAGTCCTTTTCTATGGCCGTAATGGCTACTGCTTTTTTAATGACAAAAGCTGAGTCTAAGCTTTGATAAAATTCGCCGTAATTACCACGTACTGCGGTGTCGTTTACAGTATCTAGCATTTGTATATTATTTGTGGCAGAAGCAAATGCTTTGTTTCGGTCATAGTAAAGGCTATCCGCAGTAATAGACCGGTTTTTATAAATGATTTTAGAATTTTTTGTAAAATGTGAGATGTCGTATTTGGTATCGTAAAATCCTTTTTCGGTATATATAAAATTGTCCTCGCCGGTAATGGTAGATGGGCCGTATAAAAATGCTTGGCCGTTATTGGTAAAATATTCCAGATGTTCCGATTTTAATACATAATCCGGATTGGTAAGCACTACATCAGACAAGGCTTGAAATTTAGAAGATTCTAAAAAATAATTTCCTATTTTGCTTTCCAAAACATTGGCTGTATCTTTTATGGTAGCTCCGCTGCGATAGTAGAGTTGTTGTTTTATCCGGTCAAAATGTAACGTGTCTGTTTTTAAAGTCATCAGCGGATCTTTTAGTACCACATTACCCCAAGACAGAGCCTTTTTGGTATTGCCGTTGTACTGAACATATTCACTGGTCTGGCTGATGGTATCGCCCTGATTTAATACTACATTTCCGTAGGCTTTAATAAGGTTTTTACTTTTAAAGTGAACCGCTTTTACGCTCTGTAGGGTAATGCCTTCATGTTCTACATAAACATGGCCTAATAACACGGTGGCATTGGGATATTTTTCTTCGTCAACGGTAGAATTATCAGCATGGATAATATGTATGCGTTTTTGTTGGGCTTGTAAGCCGATAGTGTAGAGTAGTAGTGAAAGATAGAGGAAATATTTGTACATTAACTAATGTTTTTACAAAGCTAAATAAAATGCTAATAAATAATTGTAATTTGTTGTTAAAGGCAACATCGATTAATTAAAAAAGGCCAGACACAATTTTATATCCTGATAAGTAACGCTGCCATCCAGTTCATCGTAGATTTTCTTTAGGCTGATGGCATTTTTATCTTTTTGTAAATCATATGCTTTTCTTACTTTTTTTAGCATTTCTTTTTTGGGGCGGTAGTGAGTTAAATTTACCTTTGGATGTTTTTCTCTTATTTTAATGAGATGGCTGGCAATAGTTCCTTCGGTCAGCCCTCTGATTTCCGCAATTTCTGCAATAGATTTTTTTTGAATGAGATAGGCCATAGTAATTTCATGGGTGCCGCCTTTTTTAGCTTTTATCTTTTTATCTTTGAGTTTGTTTTTTACTTTTTTAATTTCTTTTTCATTTGTAATGCCGCCGCAGGCTTTGATAAAAGGTTTTTCTGCTTTGGCTAATTCATTCATACTAAAAGCCTTATTTGCCTCATCGGAAAGTTCCATAAAGCGTTGATCAGCTTTATATGCCAAAGCATCTACCGTTAAAGCGGTGTTGTTAATGCCAAGTAACTGCATACTTTCCAAAGATTTTAACCGGGATAAAGCAACATAGCCTTGGCCGCGTTCAAAGGTTTTTGATAAGTCTATCGTAGCTTCTTCCAGCGTCATCCCCTGGCTTTTGTGTACGGTAATAGCCCAGGCCAATCGCAATGGAATCTGTTTTAAACTAGCCAAAATCTTGTTCCGTTCGTCTTGGATATCCCAATTTTCTTTTTCTACGGTAATGATTTTTCCGTTACGTAGTTTAACTTTGGGCAAACCTTCACTGTCAAAGCCGGTTACTGTACCCAAAGTGCCATTTACAAAGCCTTTTTCTACATTGTTTTTAACAAACATTACCTTGGCATTAATTTTTAAGGTAAGTACTTCGCTGGTAAGAACAGATTTTTTTAAAGTTTCTACCAATTTTTTATTGCCTTTGGTACTCGCTTTGAATGTTCGTTTTTTCCCCGGAAGAGCCTCTAATTGCTTGCTGTTAATACTGTCCACATCTATATTATGTGTAAAAAGCTGAGTCTGTTCTTCGTTGTTGTTTAATGTATTAGATTTTGCATTTAGTAATAATTGATACGAAGATTTGGTAAAGGTTCTGTTTCGTAATTCGTTTAAGATTTTGTTTAGACTGTTGTTTGCCTGACGGAATTGTTCGGTAAGGTAACAGACCACAAGATTGGCTTGAAGCCAGGCATCGCTCATAAAAGCAAATTTATCTCTGGAGGTTTCTTCATTATTTCCTATAGGTGGCAACTGAAAAAAATCTCCTGAAAACACCACTTGTATTCCACCAAAAGCATCGTTATTTTCCTTAAAGAATTGGAGTACCGTATTAACTAAATCCAGTTGCTTTTTATGCAGCATGGATATTTCATCAATAATTAAAATTTTTACATTTTCTAAGTTTTTCTTTAGGTATTTTTTTGTTTTTAAGCTTACTAAGGCTGCTTGGTTGAGCTGTTCTTTTATACCTATGCCAGACCAAGAATGGATAGTCATACCATTCATGTGTGTTGCCGCTATGCCGGTAGAAGCCGTAACGGCTACAGGTACTTTCCGCTCTCTGAGATAGCTGATATATTGGTTGAGTACATGGGTTTTTCCTGTACCCGCCGAACCGGTTAAAAATACGTTTTTACCCGATTTAAGTATGGCCAAAGCTTTTTCTTGAGTCATGCCCCTAAGATATTAATTTTAAAGAGAATTTTTCTTAAAAGTACAGATACAGTAATATTTGTATATCCCATTTTTAACAAATAACAGGCCAAAAAACTATCTCCCCCATCAATGTCTATAACAGCATCGGTAAAGGAGATATTCAAAGTTTTGGTTAAATTAGTAGAAGTTATGAGAATAGGGTGGTGCCAGCTTAATTTATTTAATGATTTGCCGGTATAATATTCTCCCAATACTTCTTTTTCCATTTAACACAAATCTTTTATCCTACCTTTAGCAATTCTACATCAAAAATTAACGGGGCATTGGGTGGAATAACACCACCGGCACCGCGGCTGCCGTATGCCAGATTGGAAGGAATTACCAAACGGGCTTTATCGCCTTCTTTTAAGAGTTGGATACCTTCATCCCAGCCCTGTATTACCTGGCCTACACCAAGGTTAAAATCTATAGGCTGGTTGCGTTTAAATGAAGAGTCAAACACAGTTCCGTCCAGCAATTGGCCTTTGTAGTGTACGGAAATTCTCTTCCCTTTTTCGGCTTTTTTTCCATTGCCTTTTTTTTGAATTTGGTAACGTAAGCCACTTTCGGTTTCCGTAAATCCTGTTGATACGGCATCTAATAATTTTGCACTTTTTTCTTTTTCTGCGGCTATTCTTTTTTCTCTTTCGCCTTCAAAAGTTCTAAAAGCTTCTATGGCATTAAAATCTTCTGCTTTTTTACCTTTTCTTATGATTTCTACAGAATTAATGGTGTCGTTTTGTTCTATTTTATCTACCACCTCTTGGCCTTCAACTACCTTGCCAAAAACGGTATGTTTATTGTCTAGCCAAGGTGTAGCCACGTGTGTAATAAAAAACTGGCTGCCATTGGTACCGGGGCCGGAATTGGCCATGGACAAAATACCCGGGGTGTTGTGTTTTAAATCAGGATGAAATTCATCATCAAATTGATAGCCAGGATTGCCGGTTCCTGTTCCCAGAGGGCAACCGCCTTGTATCATAAAATCAGGAATTACCCGGTGAAATTTTAGTTTGTCATAGTAAGGTTTTCCTTGTGGCTTAGCTTTATTTTCCATTTTTCCTTCGGCCAGAGCCACAAAATTGCCTACTGTACCAGGTGTTTTTTCCATTTCTAATTGTAAAAAAATATCGCCTTTAGAGGTCTTTATTTTTGCGTATAATCCGTTTTTCATGTTTTAAATGTTTTTAAAGAAGCAAAGATAACGTTGTGAATGGGGAATAAAAAATATATGGTGTAGTAAATACAATGGGTAGATTCAATCCGGAATAGATTATATTGGTAAATAATTTTGGGATAAAACAAAAAAAGACTCCCGGTTACAGGAGTCTCTCAATTAAAAAAGAGTTTGGTTAATTATTTTAAGACTTTAAAGGTTCCTTTTTTGTCTCCAATTTCTACTTGCACTAAATATACGCCATCTGCTAAGTGAGAAAGGTTTATCTCAGTTTTTAATTTAGAAGGCCGTTGATAAATTAATTGCTGCCCTACTAAATTAAAGACCGATACGGAAGTAATTTTTTCTTTTGCTTTTAGGTTTAAAATGCCGTCTGTAACTGGGTTTGGATGAAAGTTAAAGTGTGTGCCTCTAAGTTCTGGTATATCAGCCGTTGCGGTATTAATCAATTTGTAATTATCAATAGCCACACCATAGGACAAGGTGTTTTCATCTTCGTAAATAAACTTTACTTTAAAAGCACTATTAATATAGTTGCTTACGTCTATTAATCTGGTTTTATTTTGTCCTGTGTTTCTGGGTGGGACATCTGTAGTCTCGGTAAGAATATTTTGCCAAGCAGTACCATCCCATACTTCAACTTTAAAATTCCCGTCATATCCAAATGCCTGATGGTTATATATGATTTCTATGGCCGCACTGGTAGTGTTATTGCTTACTAAATCAATTTCGGGGCCCATTAACGAAACACTATAGCCGTTGTCCTGACAAGAGGTGGGGTCTGCTGCATTATAATTATCGTTAAACAATGCCGCTCCACTAGGGCAGGAAGCGGGTTTTTTTACGCCACTTCCGGGAACATTGCCCGTATAGCCAAATACCCACTCGCAATTGCTTGGGGTAGTTGTGGCAGTCCATCCTGATGGCATAGCCGCAGCATTAAAATTTTCTTCCTGAAGTTGAGCGTGTAACAGTATTGCAAAGCAAATGCTCAATAAAGTTAGGTAATACTTTCTCATTTCTTTTTGATTTAAGTGTTGTAAACGACTAGTCTTCGTACTCTAATTCTACCCGCTGTACAAAAACCTTATAGTTTCTGGCTGCATCTCTTACTTTCCACTCTCGCATTATGAATAATTGTCTTTTATAAGCATGATTTTTTAAACCTGCATACATTTCTATTTTTTGGTTGGCACTGGTATTGGTCTTTCCGTTTATAGCAGCATTATAGGAGATGAACATGCCTATTCCGTGGTCTCCGTACTCTGCTCTGGGGCCAATATCCATATGATGGAAATTGGTATTATCCAACAAAGTTAAGCTATTATAATTGTATTTTCCAAAACCGATAAAGGTATAAGGCTTAGAAAAATCTACAGCGGCGTATTTCCGTTGACTTTTTAGATTGTCACTGTCAATATAGCCGCCTTGGCTTACCCAGGTATTAAAATCTACCAATGGTTTAAAATAGATTTCTATTAACCATCCCGATGCTGTATCGGTATTATTTAGAATGGTGCCGTGTATTTTTGTGGTACCGTCTTCGTACTGTTGGTAATAGCCTTCGTCCCAATGGTGGTTTTCGTCAAATGGCAGCCCCTTTAGCATTACATTGGTAGTTTTATTTTTTGCTCCGTAATCAATAAAATAAGAGTCAATTACATCTTCACTTTCATTGTATTTTACCAGAACTGCGGAGCAATTGTCCACAAATTCTATTTGCGGCATCAGTGAAATATCTTCAAGTAAAATATGATTGGTAAAAGGTGCGGCTGTAGTAGGCCTTTCTTCGTCAAAGTCAACGCAGCTGCAACGTACGTCTGTTTTGATAGCTCCACCCATTATCCATGATTGGCCGTTTACAGTTTGCCCGTTTTTCTTATTTCTGGTATCAATTTTTACAGTGATTTTATCTACATTGCCGGCAACATCATCCAGTTTTAATTCAAAAATTTTAATACAACATTGCCCACTGTCAAAACCGTCTATGGTTTCTGTAAGCGAAGCAAAACTTCCGTCTGCTGCAGATACCTCTATATGAATATATCTACCGTCTGAGGTTAATTCAGATATGGGCAACTGTACGATAACCGGCCTTGGTCCGGTATCAGTTTGTATAGGGATAGTAGTTGTTTCTATATTGTTATAACCGCTTAGAGCCGTAAAAACGCCTGAACTGGCCACACCGTTATTCCTTGTTTTAAATACGTATGCCAATAAGGACTGGGCACTATTGGCCTCAGCCGTATTTTTATAGTGAATGGCAGTGGTGGGATCTACTTCTGTTCTGTAGTACCAAACGTTAGACCCACCGCCTTTGGGTGAATGCCGCTCAGCCTTGTACACCTTGCCCATGTGGTCTTCTAGTTCAATAGTTTGGCCGGGATTATTACCTTTATACACAATTTCAACCACTATTCTGCGGATGCCTTCTGTATCATTAATGTTTAAAGTAGCCGGTACATTGTTTTTTAGCCCTATACTCATCAGGTCAACTTCTACGCCATCTTGGCAGGTATATGACCAACCCGGATCTGTTGTGCTGGAAACAGTATTATTTTCTACTTGTAATTTTTTAACTGCCGGTGTTATACCGTTGTTAAATGCATGTAGATTTAATGACAGCAATAGTAGAAGAAGTAAGGAGGTGCAAACTGAGTAAGAATTTTTCATATTTTTCGCAAATTACTGTTTGTTAGGTTTTTAGTATTTTAATTAGAACTTATTGGTAAAAAAATCCCCCAATTGGTAACATGTCCAAAAGGGGGAGTATCGTTATAATAACGTTTTTTAAACCTTTATAGTATTATAAACAGACTGAAAATTTTTTTGGCATTTTTATTGATAATAATTTTAAAAAAACATAGTAAATGAATACAATAGAACCCGAAGTAATTATCGAAAATAAAAAAAACAAAACTGCAACCGGAAAGTATAAGCTGTTAGTCCTTAGTATTTTATTTGATGCTATAGGTATGTTGTCGTTTACCATACCCATGATAGGAGAATTTTCAGATGTGATATGGGCACCGCTTTCTGCCATGATTCTTTTTAAAATGTACAAGGGAGTAGAAGGTAAAATAGGTAGTTTGGTTTCCTTTGTTGAAGAATTAATCCCCGGATTAGATATTATTCCCACTTTCACACTTACGTGGATATATAAATTTGTCTTAAAAAAGTAAAAATAATGTCAAAATGGAATTAATAAGCCATTAAACTAAAAATGTTAAAATTATTTTATAACTTGCTGCCTGAAAAACGAGCAATTTTTGCATCGAACAAATTTATTAACTAAAAATTCTATCGACATGAGTGACTTAGCAGAAAAATTAGCTAAATTAAAAGAACAGGCCACCAAGCAATTAAAAGATTCTGGAGTATCATCAAATATTGACAATGATTTGTTGGACGATTTGGTAAACAGGATGAAGATGATTGTAAATAATAAAGATGCTATTTTAGTTTCCGGAACAGATGAGTCTGAGTTAGAAACTGTTAGGAAAAATTTTGTTGAAAAAAAATTAGGTATTACTGATAAAGCCAAGGGTATGGCTGCCATTAAGAAAGTAGCCGATAAAATGTCTGGCATTAAACAAAAAAATCGTGTTGCATTCTATTATATGGTGCAAAAAGAATTAAGCTAACAGCTAAAAAATTGAACTTAAAAATAAAAAGGGGGCATTAACTTGCTGCCTTTTTTTATGGTTAAAATTTATTCAGATGGGTCACTTTTTGAAAGTAATAGCATTGTTACAACTAAACTAAAAAGTAATGGAATATGAATAAATTTGAGCCGTTTTTTAGAGAATAGAAAAAGCCAAAGATGAGTTTTAATTTAAAATCTCCTTAATTCTTTCTTCACGACGTAGCCTATAACGTCTTAGATAAATATATTCTACCGGTTTTTTAAGCATCCGCAGTAGGAAAATGTAAGGATAAAAAAGGTATTTTCTATTGAAAAAATAAATTAAGACTTTTGACATAGGTTTATTTCCGGTTTCATTAGGAAAGGGGTACAGTTGATGATCTTTTAATAATGCTTTGTACTTTTCCATCTGCTTAAAACTGAGGTCACTAACGGCCATTCTTTTGGCAATGTTAAACTGATTACTTAGTTTTTTCTTCTCCATAAACCGTGTATTTACGCCTCGCTTTTTCCATTTTTTCATATTTTCAAAGTAGTAGATGGTCATGTGAACAAAATCATCAATAGATTTTCTAAAGGCTATCGGTGCAGTATTGGTCCATAATGATTTGGGGTTAATGACGTACCTGTAGATATAGACGGGTAGAAAAGCAGCTCTTTTGGTTGTTGGCAAAATTTCAGCATTAAAAGTCATGTCTTCTATAATTCTATTAGGTATAAATCTGATATTAGAATTTTTTAAGAAAGTTGTTCTCCAAAGATAAGCACAACAACTATCGCCAAAATTATGTGAGCCTACAAAATCTTTTCCGTTTTCTACTACAATAGGATAGGTTGATAGCGGCTTTTTTAATGCCCTAATTTTATTTCTGGATTTGGTACGTATAAATTTAAATTCCAGAGCATCTAAGTTGTTTTCAGAAGCTATGTTGTACAAATCTAATGCTACATTGGGTACTATTAAATCATCACCATCAATAAACCAGATATATTCACCTTTGGCCAGCTCTATTCCTCTGTTTCGGGTAATACTTACTCCGCTATTCTTTTGCGAATAGATGGCAATATTTTTATGTTTTTTAGCAAACGACTCTGCAATTTCCAAGCTGTTATCCGTAGAGCCGTCGTTAATTATAATAATTTCGTAATCAGATAAAAGTATATTTTGTTCCAATATACTCAACAAACACTGCTCAAAAAACTGTGCCGCATTGTACATTGGAATAATTATACTTAATTTCATACTTTTAGAATTAATAATAGCAATTATATTATAGATTGTAGCAGTACAAGAAGTAAAACAAATGTAATGATAATTTGATTAAGAAATTAAAATTGGATTAGAATATTGTTAACAATTTATTTACCTGTCTTTTATGTGTTGTTTTACAAAGAAAATGAAATTGAGAGATTTAAAAAATATAAAAGTTATAAATAATGGCTTATTCTATGAACTCATCTTGACTTTTTGTTTTTAGGAAATAGAAAAAGTTTAAATGAGTTCATATTTAAAAAACTATTTAAATAATCCGCCTAACAGGCTACCAAGGCCGCCTCCACTTTTTTTACCACTGCCCATTATCATTCCGGCTACGTCATCTATAATGCTGCCGTCTCCGTCAGAGTCCAAAAGGCGTTCTACCATACTTTGCTCTTGGCTACTGTTGCTGCCCAGTAATCCGCCCAGTAGATTATTTACCCCATTTTGGTCACTAATATTTTGTTGCGTGGTCTCTTTTCCCAGATAACTCATTACAAAAGGTGCTGCTACCTGAAGAATTTTCATGGCAGAACCCATATCTATACCACTGGATTTGCTTACTGCACCGGCAACATTTTGTTCTTTACCCTTAAAAACATGGTTTAAAATACCGGCTCCATCCTGTAGCACATCATTATCTATGCCGCCACCACCCAGAATACTACCCAGATTGTTTATAATGCTGCCATCGTGCTTATTGCCACTGAGGGCATTGAGTAAACTACTTGCACCATCAGTAGATTTTGCATTGTTTTTCATTCCGCCAAGAATTAATGGCAGAGCCGCACTAAGGGCAGAAGCTGTTTTATCGGGAGATTCACCTATTTGCTTACTGGTGCCCTGAATTAAGGTTTTTCCGGTTTCGCTGTTTATTAAGTCTAATAAATTCATTTTATTTGATTAATGTTTGGTAATATGTATTATAT
>PDWJ01002702.1_pt1 | contig 18180 bp, 18 predicted proteins | sample 1430881 | NCBI WGS metagenome assembly PDWJ01 (sample SAMN01162460, study PRJNA174530) | Oral metagenome, whole genome shotgun sequencing project. | biome: Marine environment; feature: Marine mammal; material: Swab sample of the gingival sulcus; isolation source: swab sample of gingival sulcus...
GCAGACGCTTTTTTTTCAGCACCGCTTTTTTTTGAAAAAACTGTTTTGACCCTTCTATGTTTTTGTAGAAGATGCGGATGGCCACCCGGTGGCCTGTGATAAGGAAAAAAGTAAGAAGTGAATCCAGAATGAAAATTGACCTGGAGTAACCTTGCAGATTATTGAAATAGAGAAGAAAGATAATAACAATTACAATAGCATAGAGGGTACCCTTCATGACATTTATGATATCCGAATAGCTGGTATACCGCCACATTCCACGATAGAGTCCCACCGCATAAAACACTGGAATTTTAACACATATCAAAACTACGGGAAGGGAAAAGACGGCGCTTGCTGGTAAATAGCTGAAAAGCTGTTTAAAAGTACCAACATCTGCAAAGCGGATAACGTAGGCAAGATAATGTGCGATTACGAGAAGGACAATATCTGTTGCCAGGATAAGCCAGAATTTTGGATTTTTGGCCAGGCTTGTAAACAGAAGCCATTGTGTATGGATTTTATGAGCGAAAGTAGGTAGCACTATATCTCTTTACATTGAATCATTTGTTCTTCAACCTGCATGGAGGCAGAATGACAGCAATGCGGGCTGTTGTCAGAACCATTGGCTTCACCTCTGGTTCGTATAATAGATTCTTCCGTAAAATATATTTGCATTACGGTTATTCATGGTGATTGTATACTGAATAGCCCCGACTCTTGCTGAGCTCGTCACGTTTGGCTATTTCAATATCAGCCCGTACCATTTCACTGACCAGCTCCTCGAAGGAAGTGCTGGGAACCCAGCCAAGTTTTTCCTTAGCCTTGGCAGGATCGCCCAAAAGGGCCTCCACCTCGGCCGGTCGAAAATAACGTGGATCCACTTTTACAATTTCATCACCTATTTGCATGTGATCGGACGTGTAAGTATCGGGAAGTTTTGCAATACTCCCCACCTCATCAATGCCACTTCCAGTCCAGGCCAGGGTAATACCAAGCTCAGCGGCTGCTGCGTTAACAAAGTCTCTGACCGAGTATTGTTTGCCTGTGGCTATAACAAAATCTTCTGGTTGTTCCTGTTGCAGCATCAGCCATTGCATTTCAACATAATCCCTGGCATGACCCCAGTCCCTCTTTGCCTCCAGGTTGCCAAGGTAGAGGTTTTTTTGCAGTCCAAGAAAAATACGTGCAAATGCTCTGGTTATTTTTCTGGTAACAAAGGTCTCTCCCCGCAGAGGAGACTCGTGATTGAACAAAATACCGTTACAGGCAAATATGTTATAGGATTCCCGGTAGTTTACAACGATCCAGTAGGCATACATCTTGGAGACGGCATAGGGAGAACGGGGATAAAACGGTGTTTTTTCAGTCTGGGGAATCTCCTGAACCTTGCCAAATAATTCAGATGTCGAGGCCTGATAAAATTTTGTTTTATCGGTCAATCCGAGGATACGAATGGCTTCAAGAATACGCAGGGTGCCCAGTGCATCCGAGTTAGCGGTATATTCGGGTTCTTCAAAAGAAACGGCAACATGAGATTGTGCCGCGAGATTATAGATTTCATCCGGTTCCACCTTGGCGATTATATGGACAAGGTTCGATGAATCGGTGAGATCTCCATGATGGAGGATAAATCTGCGATCGCTTTCATGAGGGTCCTGATAGAGATGGTCTATGCGGTCAGTGTTGAAAAGTGATGACCGTCTCTTTATTCCGTGTACTTCATATCCTTTGCCCAGAAGGAATTCAGCAAGGTATGCTCCATCTTGACCGGTAATACCGGTGATCAGCGCTTTTTTCATGATGAGTTATTTTTCTGTATCGTTTAGAGTATATACATATATTGAAAAGGATCTCAAACAAGTTATGAGGTCATAAAGGTCTCTTACGTTCAAGACATTGCATCATAGCCTTGTACGTAAATAAATTCAAGCCTGAGAAGTTTGCTGGTTTAAAAAATCATAGGAAATTTCAGATTCTACAACAGATTTACAAGAGGAGCTGTAAATGATAATTCGTGTGATATTTGTGCTGTTCTTTTCATTTGCCTCCGCTGTTTGTTATCTTGCAGGGTATGGCCGAATAATGAGTGCTCTGCTGATTTTGTTGGGAGCCTTGGCATCTGCTCTCTTTGGAGTGCTGTTTGTGGTTCCTGAAACAGGCAGTGAACTATGGTTCCCTGTGTATGGTGACGGGGCTGGCTGGCCCTATTTCCTGTTGGCAATGCTGCTTTTTGCCATGTCTGTGTATACTGTTTTTTCGAAATGGAAAGGCAAATCAGGCTACGATAGTGAACAGGTTTCCTCCTTGCATGTTCAAAACCTTTTCGGGGGAGTGTTGGCCTATGTTGTGTTTATCTTTATCGCCTCATATTTCTGGTTTCCCTCGGAGGCAAGAAGGACACTGTATAATGAGGCTACCCTTGAAAACTATGTTCTTTTCGGAACCATATTGTTTCTGGCGGGGGAGATTGCAGCTCTCTATCTGTTTTACCTTGCCTCAAAAGGTGGTCTGCCGCGCTACCCTGATATGATGCGGCGGGTGGTTTTGACCCTGTTCACCTTTTTACATTTTGATAAGATCCCGATTTTTATAGCTTTTCTGCTCGTTTATTCCCCTGAAGCACAGGTGATTTATCCAGGGGCAGCATTGCTGGCAATGACAGGCTATCTGCCGATATCCGTATTTCTTTTCTGGCTCAGTAAGGATACAGGAGATACGCTGGTATAATTATTACCAGGGGTAACAAATTTTACAGGAATCATGATCTTAGAAATAATACCTCAGTAGCAAATAGAGCTGCTGGGGGGTACCGGCAACCAGGCCGGTTTCGTTATCCACCCGTTTGCCGAATTCTGAATGAGTGGAACCCACGGCGATATTTGCTCCGAGCAGAAGTCCTGCGTCAGCTGTGAGATCCCAGTTGAGCCTTGGTTGCAACAGAATTGAATTATCATTGATATTAAAGATAAAAGTTGTGTAGATGTTCACCAAAGGATGGGCTTCGTATTGGAGCATGCCGCTTATATAAGAGTGGCCGGTGACAAATATCTCACCCCGATCAAGCCTTGCAAGCAGTGCTTCACTGCGGGAGGCATCATCACTATGGGATACGCCCAATCCATTGTAATAGAACTCGAGAAAACCATACCAGTTTGCATCAGCCATGATCCAGGAATAATCATAATTGATAACAGCTGAAACGAATGATTCTTCGTCACTTGCATCTGCGTTGACAGACGTCCAAGTGAGGTCTGCCCGTAATACACCATCACCCACAGAGGATACAATACCGGCACCAAGAATAGGGTCTTGGCGATTTTTCAGCAGAAAAAGGTCCACGTCATTGTCCGCTATCGGGAGTGTAAGTTTTATACCGAAAGTTGATTCATCCATAGATAAATCGTCCTTCTCGTCTTTTCGTGGCACACCAACCAGCTGGAGGTCCTGCACTCTTTCGAACGCATGCTGATAGACGATCATATCGCTGCCAGCCTTGTAGTCTCTGATTATATCAGACGGTGCAAAGGGGTTAAGCAGATCTGCCGGGTTGAAAAGCAGACCATTGCCCCAGGTAAGGGCTTGTCTACCAATATAAATATTGCCTGGCTCCCCATTATAGGAAAAGAACAATCGATCTATCCGGTGGTAGAGAACGTATTCTTCATTTTGCTCGAGTACCTTGGTTAAGGAGAAGAGATTATCAATATTTTTTTGTCCACTGGTAGTAAAAAGAGAAGATCGCAGCGGTAGACCAGTGTCTGTAATTTTCGAGATAGTCTTGCGGGTCTGTCCGATAATTTCATAGGCCGCATGCAGACCGGTTGTATCACTGGGATATACCGAGCCGTTTATTCTGGCATCCAGCGCGCCGTTGATAAAAGAAGTATGCCCATGTATTTGTGTGAGCAGCTCATCGCTATGATGATACTCCGCAGATGCGTTGAGCTGGATCCGGGCAGACCACTCAGCTTCACAAGCATGCAGAACACTCATAGAGCACAGACCCAGTAGAACAATCATGCCTATCGGACAATATATGGTGTGCATCCCCATCCTCATTTTTGCTGATTTCAGATGATGCAGCCATCTCTGAGTGAAACAAGGTGTGTGGCAAAGTCCATCACCATGGGGTCATGGGTGGCAAAAACAAAAGTGACCTGTCTGGCGTGATTCATCCTTTGCATTATCTCAAGGAGTTTACAGGCGGTTTTTGAGTCAAGATTGGCAGTCGGCTCATCGGCGAGGATGACCTGGGGCTCGGTGACTAGCGCTCGGGCAACCGCTACCCGCTGCTGTTGTCCTCCCGATAATTGATCCGGCCGGTTGCCTGCCTTATCGCTGAGCCCCACCTCTTCAAGGATAGCGGCAACCTTCTGCCGCCGTATCGATTTTTCTACTCCCTGCAGCATCAGAATATAATCAACGTTTTCGGCTGCCGTCAGTACCGGGATTAGATTGTAGGCCTGGAAGACAAAGCCAATCTGGGTAAGGCGTAAATCAGCACGTTCACCAGCAGTTAACTCGAGCAGGTCGTGGCCGTTAAATACAACCTTTCCTCGATCAGGCAGATCCAGGCCGCCAATCAGGTTAAGCAGTGTTGTCTTTCCAGATCCAGAGGGCCCGGCAAGGGCAACAAACGTACCTTTTTCTACGTTCAGGCTCACTGTATTAAGCGCCCTGAATGGTTCACCACCCTGATGATATATTTTAGATACAGAATCAACGCAAATAATTGCCATTTCCCTCTTCCAATCTCATTTTTTATAATTGATAACCGGCTGTGAGATAATCGAATTAGAGATGTCTCATTGTTTCCACCGGGGTGAATCGTGCTGCATGGAGTGCCGTATAGAACCCTGCGGCCAGTCCCAACACAATGGCCACACCGTTTGCCATCAGCACGTCTTTTATTGTAAGAACAGGATAAATAATTCGTTCGATGCCGTACATCTGCATACCTTCGGCGAAGATACCAAGATCAATACCTGATGAAAAAATCTGCACCAGCAAAAATGAAACAGAATTGGCAATAATAATTCCAACAAGCAGCAACAGAAAGACTTCCACCAGCACAAGCATAATAATCCCGGAAGAGCGCATCCCCAGCGCCCGCTGTAATCCGAATTCACGCATTCGTTCATATACTGCCATAAGTACTGTGTTGACAATACCAAAACCCATGGCGATGAAAACTACCACAAACCAGATTACCATAAATAGATCGAACAGACCGACATAGGCACGAATTGCCGGAAGCATTTTTTCCCAGCTGCGTGCCTCCAGCTCCTTTATCTGCAGGGATTCATTTAGCACGCCGGCCAACCGGGTCACTTCACCTGAGCGATACAGAGTACTGTCGGCCAGTACCAGAGAGATTTCACTGACATCACCTTGTACGCCCGCCATTTTTTGCAAGGTGGTCAGATTGACAAAAACGTAACGTTTTTCATGATCCTGCAACGCCGTTCGATAGGTGCCTCTGATACGAAAGGCGCGGGAACTGCTCTCCCCTGTGATATCTGATATCATCAGTACCACCTTCTTGCCGATTTCAAGTCCCATCCTGTCAATGAGTGCTTGCCCGATTATCAGACCGTTTTTATCATCATTTTCAAGCATCTCTCCGTTAAAGGAAGGTTTCCCTATGAAAGAGACGCCTCGCTCATGGATCTGCTGAATACCGACAACCTCAACGCCTGCGTTCTCCCTGCTGGTAGAGAGCATCCCCTCAAGTCTCAAACGCAGGGCCACCTTCGTCTCAGCAGGCAATAACCCCTTGATCTCATCCAGGATAGATTGAACGTCCCGGAGCCTGTTCTCGATTGCCGGGTCGAATCGGTATTCCGCATGGTGGATCTTGATATCGCCCACCAGATTATCAATCGAGTTTCTGACGATACCCTCCATCATCCCCCGTGCAAAGGCGGAGAGGAACACCATCGATATGATTCCCACCACAATGGCTGTGAGGATGATAATAGTACGGCGCGGATTGCGCCACAGGTTACGCCAGCCCATGCGAATAATCATGAACGCAATGCCTCCACCGGCTGCATACGGGGAATTTTCAGCACCGGGATAAGTGCCGTGATAAAGGTGACAAAACAGATGAGCAAGGGACCAAGGATAACCGAGAGTACGGTTAATTTGGGATACAGCCGTGCGGGTAAACCAAACTGGGCCGTAAATTCGGCAAGTTTACCCAAACCGATCCCCCAGTGACTGCTGGCAAGGGTAACAGCAATCCCCAGTATCATGCCCAGCAGCAGGCCTGTTACGGTCATACTCATTGATTCAAGGAGCATCAATCTGACAAGCCTGCCTGGTTTCATGCCTATGGACATGAGCACACCAAACTCTCGTTTTCGCTCAAAAATTGCCATGAAAAACGTGTTAAGAATCGAACAGGCAACAACCACAACGAGAATAACGTACATGACAGCGCCGCTGAGAAAATCCAGTTCGATCGATTGTTTCAGCCCCGGGGTCATCTCATCCCAGCTCATCGCAGAAAGGTCCTCCGTGGCCATCGTAAGGGTCTTGACCACCTCGTACGTCTTGGCCAGGTTATCAACGGTCATTACCACCCGGTGTACGCCACCCATCATGGAGAACACTCGATCAAATTCGCCTAAGGGAATCTGCATGCTTGACCGGTCAAACTCGTCGATACCTGATTCATAGATACCAACGATCTTGACTGCTCCAGCGGCGATAGAACCATCCCTGCCATACCCGAGAAAAACACACTCATCGCCAACTTCCATATGCAGGTTTCGCGCCGCCAGAACACCCATGACAGCAGCACCATGATCTCCCGGATTCAGATAGCGTCCTGCCACCATCTGATTTGGCACAAGAGACATGATTTTTTCATTTTCAGGTTCGACACCTGTGAGCAGCAACCCTTTACTTCGATTCTCGCCACTTGCCAACACAAAGGTTTCAGAGCGCAGGGTGATAGCTGTTATGTCTGCTATACTCTTTGCGGCTGCTTCAATCGCCTGAGGGTTTGTAACCACATTACGCATGCGCGGCTGCTGGTGGTAACCGGGCTGGGTGATCTGCAGATGGCCGGTACTATGGCGCACGGATGAATCGATCATATCCTCATAGACACCAAACTGGAAAGAGAGCATAAATATCAGCAGGGCGGTGGCAAAGACAATGGCAGAAATGGAGAGTATCGAACGTCTGGTGTTACGTCTGAGATTGCGCAAGGCAAGTATGAAATCGTTCATCACCGTTGTCTGTTACTTTTGAGAGTGGCAAGGGTAAACATGCGATCCTTGATGTCTATGTCAAATTCGATGTATTTATAGACCAGGCGGGTATAGCGATCCTCTTCATCCACCCTGTACATGGTCCAGGATTTGGGGAAAAGTCTGCCGGAAAAGATAACAAGCTCATCTGCGATCATCTCTTTGACCATCACCATATCTTCGTCATAGAACTGCTGGGATAAGATGATACGATCATCCCGTATACGCAGAATCTGTTTGCCCCAGATCACTGGTGCTTCCTCTTTGGCGATCGATTCAATAGTATAGACGAGGTGCCCATCTTCCAGCTGCCTGCCGATGACACGATGGCTATAATTCCCCAGGATGGTATCAGACTTGGCAAGGTCGTCGTTGGAGAAATCAGAGCCCATCCATGACTGGCTCATCATTGACGGCGGCAGCTTGATCGCCCTGTTAATCTTCGGGTTGTAATTCCACATGTCCCTGCCCTTTTTCAAGCTGCCGTTGCCGGCATCTTTTACAGGGGCAAGGACGAAAAAAAGTGCATCCTCTCTTCCCTTGCTCCACCCTTTCATCTCCATGGTACGCTCAAAATCACTGCGGTGGATGGTCATGGAAAATTCTGAATAGGAACTTACTCCCCGCCAGTAATCAAAGGCATTTTTCACAAGAAAGGCGGCATCCTCCTCAGCGTTTGAAATCGCGGTCAAGGTGAAGAAAAGAGCAACAGAGCAGATAATGCGTAATACAGGCTTCATCAACGATCCTTTTGCCAGGGTGACTGGCCGCTTTCTTCATTGCTGCAGGTATGCCTGTCCAGTAATGTGTCTATGAGGTAAGAGATCTTTACAATCAGGGAAAAAGGAGTACACACTAAATTTGTATTTCTTACACGCTATTTTCCTTGTATTCAATATTTTTTTACAGTGTTGACACGCCCTTAAATCTATTGTATTTCTCGTCGGAGTGCAACAAATTTGCATTGGGATTTTAGGGTAATTCTCGCAGACTGTTGTGATTGATCTCCTGGCGTTTTTCTCTGGAACGGAGTTGTTTTGGCCATCTGTTCAGGCCCTCTTCCGTTGCATTTGGGAAATAAAAGTGCAGTACCATAAACCGATAGAAATCCATGTCGATTATTAAAATCAACAATTTGAATTTCACTTACAATGGCGACATTGTATTACAGGATGTAAACCTTACCCTTCGAGAGAAGGATTTTGTCGCAATCATTGGTCCCAACGGTGGGGGGAAAACCACTCTGTTGAAGCTGATCCTTGGTTTGCTGACTCCTGATAAAGGTTCCATTCGTATCAACGGTAAACCTCCACAGGAAGCCTCGTCATACATCGGCTATGTGCCTCAGGATATCCATATGAACCGCAGTTTCCCTATCACCGTTATCGATGTGGTGCTCATGGGAAAGCTGAATTGTGCAAGAGACAAATCGCTGCGCTCAGCTAACAATAGAAGAGACGGCTTGGCCGCTCTGGAACGTATGGGTATGCTTGCCTATGCCGATAAGAAAATAGGTACACTCTCCGGAGGCCAGCGCCAGCGGGTATTCATTGCCCGTGCCCTGGTCAGTGAGCCCCAGCTGCTTTTACTGGATGAGCCCACTGCCAGTATTGACACGAAAGGCCAGACGGAATTTTATCAGCTTCTCAAAAAGCTTAACCAGGATATTACTGTTCTGATGGTCAGCCATGACCTGCTGGTGATATCCCGTTATGTGAAATCAGTGGCCTGCGTCAATAAAAGGCTGCATTACCACAATCAGGCAGAAATCACCGGAGACATGCTGGAAACCATGTACCCCCATCCCGCAGAAGAAACCTGTCCGGTAGAGCTGGTGGCCCATGGCCTGCCTCACCGGGTATTGTCAGACCACGAAAGGATGTCCAATGATTGAGGCCCTGCAGTTTGATTTCATGCGCAACGCCCTGGCAGCTGGTTTGCTGACCAGTGTGATCTGCGGTATCGTAGGGACGCTGGTGGTGGTTAATCGTATCGTGTTTCTCTCCGGTGGTATCGCCCATGCCGCATATGGTGGTATTGGGCTTGCCTCTTTTTTTAAATGGCCCTTTCTTCCCAGTACCGTTGGTTTTTCGCTGCTGGCTGCGATGTTGATGGCCTCGGTGAGCTATACCATGAAGCATCGAGCTGACACGGTTATAGGTGTTATTTGGGCTTTGGGAATGGCCTTTGGAATTATTCTGATTGACCTGACCCCTGGTTATAATGTGGATCTGATGAGTTATCTTTTTGGTTCTATCCTTGCCGTTCCCAGATCGGATATTTATTGTATGGCAGCGATCAGTGCAGTGCTGATCGTCCTGGTGATATACTATTATCAGGATCTGCTGGCCATGTCCTATGACGAAGAGTTTGCCAGGATCCGGGGAGTGCCGGTTAAAAGGCTCTACTTCGGAGTGATCGGTATGCTGGCTGTTGCTGTTGTCATGGTTATCCAGGTGGTGGGACTTATCCTGATCATAGCTCTGTTGACCATTCCGCCTTTTATGGTGGAGAAATATGCAAAATCACTCGTGCAGATGATGGTGGCATCCAGTCTTTTAGGAGCAGTTTTTACGGTGACTGGTCTTTGGCTGTCATATCGTTACAACCTTACCTCAGGTGCTTCGATTATACTGGTTTCAGGGTGTGCCTTTTTGATTTCTCTTATAATTGCCAGGATAGGCGCTGTGTATCATTGGAAGAGACAGCATGTATTATAAGCTTTAGATAAGGTGACTCATGTGTGACCAATGCAATTACGAAAAATTATTAGTTGATGCCACCCTTGAAGTGACCACAAATCGGGTACGAGTATTGGAAATTCTGGGAGATAACAAGTTTCCTCTATCTGCAGGGGATATTTACAATATCCTGGCACGTACCAGCTCGATAAACCGTGTGACTGTCTATCGTATTCTTGATCGCTTGGTGGCACACGGCGTTGCTGATCGTATCAGCACAGGCGGCAGGGCCTTTTACTATGGTATTGCCTCCAACTCACATCATAGAGCACATCCTCATTTTTACTGTACGGTCTGCGGCCAGATGGACTGTTTGCATCCAGACAGTTTAACCGTGGATACTGCCCCTTTGTGGAAGAGTTATCCCGGACGAATAGACAAGGTTGAAGTTCGCGTTGATGGAATCTGTAAAAATTGTGAAAAGCTGGATGCGGGGAGAACGGAAAAGTGAAATGTATCAGCTGAATTTCTGATGTTTATAAGAGCAAAATGGCCGCTCAACGGATGTGATTACCTGTAGCCTCAAAATACACCACCAAACATTTGATGAAAAATGCAGATACGTATACCTCACACGTTTTCAATATCCACATATACCACTGCAACTCTATTTTTATAGTTGCAAAGATTGGTAAGATAGCCTATCTTACGCATTGAAATACGGGAGCCGATGCCGGCTGAGAGGGGTATGACTGACCCGACCGTTGACCTGATCCGGATAATGCCGGCGGAGGGAAAACTTCACGAGCGTAACGAGTTTTAGCCGCCCCTTTTTCCGGGGGTGGCTTTTTTTTTTGTTCATAACTCTTTGGGAGAAAATTATGAAAAATAAAATAACAGCAGCAATTATGTGTATCCTGTTGTCCGGCTTTTCTGTCCTCTCAGCCCAGGCTGAAAAAACAATCACGGTAATGACCCATGACAGCTTTAATGTTTCAAAAGAGGTGGTGGCGCAGTTTGAAAAAGAGCAGGGAGTAAAGGTGCGTTTCTTAAAGTCAGGGGATGCTGGAGCAGCGCTGATTCAGGCAATACTGTCCAAAGAAAACCCGCTGGCCGATGTGTTCTATGGTGTGGATAATACCTTTTTTTCCAGAGCAATTGACGCGGATATTTTCCTCCCGTACGACTCACCCATGCTCTCTGTCATACCTGATTCATTGAAACTGGACGAGAAGAACAGACTGCTGCCAGTTGATTACGGTGATGTCTGCCTCAACTTTGATAAGGCCTGGTTTAAAGAGCATAAACTGGCAATGCCCACCGATCTTTCTGATCTGATTAAACCTGAGTATAAGGGGCTCACCGTGGTGGAAAATCCGGCAACCTCCTCTCCGGGTATGGCCTTTCTGCTTGCAACCATCGGTCGCTTTGGTGAGGATGGCTATCTCCAGTTTTGGAAAGATCTGAAAAAAAATGATGTGGCGGTGGCGAGCGGCTGGGAAGATGCCTACTACGGTCATTTTACCGCCGCCTCAAGGGGTGACCGGCCGATCGTTGTCAGCTACGCATCAAGCCCGCCAGCAGCTGTCTATTATGCAGAAAAGCCCCTTGACGAGGCTCCCACTGCGGCCATGGTCACTGATTTCAACGCCTTTCGCCAGATCGAATTTGTTGGTATCTTGAAAGGTACAAAAGAGGTGGAGTTGGCGCAAAAGTTTGTTGATTTCATGCTGAGTAAATCATTTCAGGAGGATATTCCCCTGCAGATGTTTGTTTTTCCAGCCAATGGACAGGCAAAGCTTCCTGAGGTCTTTGTGAAATATGCCGTTGTTGCTGATAATCCAGCCAAGGTTGATCCAAAAGCGATTGAAATGCATCGTGATGGCTGGATAGAGGCGTGGACCAACGCTGTTCTCAGATAACAGGACGATGACATATTGAAACAGGCAAAGCCTCTATATCGGTGGCTGCTTTTTGTACTGCCGCTCCTCTTTCTCCTGGTCTTCTATTTTTATCCGTTGATAAAGATTATCCTGCTGAGCTTTTTTCCAGGAGGAGACTGGAACCCTGAGCGGCTGAGTAAACTCGTCCATTCGCCGGTCTATGGCCGTATTCTCTGGTTTACCACCTGGCAGGCAGCGCTTTCAACATTCATTACCCTGGTGCTTGCCCTGCCCGGTGCGTTTATTTTTGCCCGCTATCAATTCTGGGGCAAAAATTTTCTGCAGGCGATAATGACAGTGCCCTTTGTGCTGCCCACCGTGGTCACAGCAGCTGCCTTTCGTGCACTGCTGGGCTCTAACGGTTTATTGAATACCTGGCTGATGTGGGGGTGTAATCTTGAACAGCCGCCAATCAGGATTGACCAGACGGTGAGTTTTTTTCTATTGGCCCATGTCTTTTATAACTACAGCCTGGTGCTCAGGATCGTCAGTGGCTTTTGGGCAGGACTTGACCCCAACCTGCGCGGGGCGGCCCAGATGCTCGGGGCCTCACCCTGGCAAAGTTTTCGTAAGATTACCCTGCCGCTGTTGATGCCTGCTATTGGTTCAGCGGCTCTACTCGTCTTTATCTTCTGTTTTACCAGTTTCGGAGTGGTTTTAATTCTGGGCGGGCCAGGTTACGCCACCATTGAGGTGGAGATTTACAGGCAGTCTGTGCAGCTCTTTAACCTGCCCATGGCTGCAGCGCTTTCTCTGATACAGATTATTGTTAACTTTCTGTTAATGTGGCTGCATGCCAGGCTTGGCAGCAGGTCTGGTGTTGGTTTTTATAATGATTCTCCGATGGGAACTCCTGAAAAAATAAAAACATCTGGCCAGAAAATTATTGTCAGTCTTAATCTGGCCTTTATGATCCTTCTGCTGTTCACACCTCTGGCGGGTTTGGTCATTCGTTCGTTTACCGGTCAGGATGGACTTACCCTCGTCTATTATATTTCTCTTTTCAGCAACCAGGCACGCTCGATCTTTTTTGTTGAACCGATATCAGCGGTGGCCAACAGCGTTGGGTTTGCATTTGCAGCGATGATGCTTGCTCTTATTATGGGCCTCTTTGCCTCCATTTTTCTGGCAGCGAGCAGGAAAGGCAGCTCATCATTCTGGGATGCGCTTATCATGCTGCCTCTGGCCACATCGGCAGTTACCCTGGGATTTGGCTATATCATCACCTTGAATGCGCCACCGCTGAATTTAAGAGATTCCCTGGCCCTTGTTCCTATTGCTCATGCGCTGGTGGCCTTTCCCTTTGTGGTACGCTGTATTTTACCAAGCCTCAGGCAAATTCCGCAGAGTCTGCGTGATGCAGCGGCACTGTTGGGGGCATCGCCTTTTCAGGTCTGGCGTCTGATTGATATCCCCATTATCAGCAGGGCAATTTTGGTCGGAGCTGTTTTTGCCTTCTCGATCAGTATGGGAGAATTTGGTGCTTCCGCATTTGTGACAAGACCGCATACCCCGACCATGCCCGTGGCAATCTTCCGTTTTCTCGGTCAGCCGGGAGATCTGAATTACGGGCAGGCCATGGCCATGTCCACTATTCTCATGCTTGTGACATGCTCAGGATTCTGGCTGCTGGGCAAACTGGACAAGACAAGAAGCTCATTTACCAGGTAGAAAAATGGTTCATTCAGAAAAAAAGGTAGACATACCGGCCAGCGATCAGAATCCGAAGGCTGGTGCCATACTGATGGTTGAAAATTTAACCTGCCAATATGAGGACAAGGAGGTGTTGAACGCTATCAATTTTTCCCTTGATGAAGGGGAAATCCTCTGTTTGCTGGGGCCGTCGGGTTCAGGAAAAACCACCTTGTTACGACTGCTGGCAGGTCTTGAAAAGGACTATTCCGGTACCATATCTTTTTTGGGGAAAAATATACAGAATGTCCCTCCTCACAAACGGAACTTTGGCATGATGTTCCAGGAATATGCGCTTTTCCCTCATAAATCGGTATGGGAAAATATCGCTTTTGGTCTGGAGATGCAGAAATGCAGCCCTGATGAAATCAAGGGAAAGGTCGCACGGATGCTGAAAACGGTGGGGCTGTCAGGCTTTGAAAACAGAAATATCGATGAGTTATCGGGCGGGGAGCGGCAGCGGGTGGCTCTTGCCAGAAGCCTGGCTCCGGAGCCCGTACTCTTGTTATTAGATGAACCTCTTGGTTCTCTTGATCGCAGCCTAAGGGAGCGGCTTACCGGAGAGATCCGGGCCATTCTCAAATCCCTTTCCGTTACTGCGGTTTTTGTAACCCATGATCAAACAGAGGCCTTCGGTATCGCTGACAAGGTGGCAATCCTCCAGGATGGTGAACTGCAGCAGTTTGATCCGCCGGAGCAGCTTTACAGAACACCTGCAAACAGTGTGGTGGCCCGATTTTTAGGCTTTACCAATGTGGTCGAAGGGTATTTTGATGACAATCTGGAGTTTCATTCGCCGATGGTCATTTCAGAGGGGAATTTACATGTTGCAGCCTTGGGGAAAAGGAATATAAATTCTGGAAACAAGAGAAAATGTGTTCTGATATTTCGCCCGGATGGTGCACGTATCGTTTCAGCAGACAAGGCGAGGAAAACGGCAGGGGGGATAGTGCTCTCGGGTACAATTACCAAAAGACAGTTCCAGGGAGGCAGCTACAAGGTGTCTGTTATGGCAGGAATCCCCTTTTCCTTTGATCTTCCGCTCGAACCCGCTCCTCCTGCAAGAAATGAACAGATTAACTTGCATCTCAACCCTGCAGCAATTATCTGTGTTGAGAGATGAGTTTTTTTAACGCTGGTATTGCTAATTCCCCTGAACAAGATGAAACAAGACAACACCCTAAATGCAGCTGAGACTCAAACGTCCTCCTATGGCTGTGGTGATTACCGCCAGGAGATGATCCTCCTCAGTTTACTGGAAAAGCTGAAGCAAACTGATCTGACAGAAGAGGAGCGGACAAAGCTGCTTCAGGACATTGCCGAAATGGAGAAAATTGTCGGTTTATAAAGGCAGGACGTACCAATGTTCACCGTAGTATTTGCTGGCGGCTCGTATACATGTTCACCGGAAAGCATAGATCGCCTGAAACAGGCGGATCTTGTCATTGCTGCCGATGGCGGTGCAGACCATTGTAATGGACTGGGCATTATTCCAGATATTGTCGTGGGAGATTTCGACTCCATTTCACCTAAGTACCTTGTGGTGTTGGAACGGCACAATACAACGAAAATAATCCGTTATCCCAGAAGAAAAAATGCAACGGACCTGGAGCTGGCCCTTGATCTGGCATTAGAGAGAGGTACCTCTTGTCTGTGGATTGAAGGGGGGCTGGGGGGAAGATGGGATATGAGCCTTGCCACCATTATGCTGGCAGCCTCTCTCAAATACAGAGCTATGGATATTTCCCTGGCAGGGGAAGGTTGTATCATGCGCATTTTTCATCCAGGGAAAAAATATGACCTTGCGTTGCCAAAAGGCCAGTTGATTTCGCTGCTTCCCCTTTGCGCTGATGCCTGCGGAATAACCCTCGAAGGCTTTGAGTATCCACTCGAAGATGCCACCATTACCTTTGGTTCATCACGGGGGATTAGTAATGTCACTGCTGAAAAGAATACTACCGTGTTCTTTCATCAAGGCGTTTTACTTTGCGTAGCACAGGGGTTATCCCAGTAGCGCACGCATTTCATCGAGTATCTTCTTCATCTCTTGCCTGTCTCTGGAAGGCCCGATGATTTTCGTACTATCAACGCCCAGCTCCTTTATCAGATATTCCCTTACCCGAGTACCGCAGAAACTGCCCTGACAGAGCCCCATTCCTGCCCTGGTTCTTCTCTTTACGGCATCTAGAGACCTGATAGGGATGTTTCGGTTAATGGCATCTTTTACAATTTCTTCGCTGACCTGCTCACAGCGGCAGACATAGCGTTCAGGGTCGCCATAGGGTAACTTTGCCTTTATGGCCGCCTCTTTCGGATCGATGAGCGGGCCGGGTCGGTGGATGGCCTTTCTGCAGGGCTGGAACGTATCTTTAGGCTTGAGGGGTACTCCTTTTTTCTTGAGTAGCTCTTCCACCATAAGGGCTATGGCAGGAGAGGCTGTGAGCCCTGGTGATTCTATGCCACCCAGGTTGAAAAAACCAGGTACCCTGGACTCCTCAATGATAAAATCTCCTCTGTCTCCGCAGGGACGGATTCCTGAAAAGATACGGATTACCTGGGAGCTATTAATGCCAGGCAGGGATTTTTCCGCTGTTTTCAGTATCGCAGCCAGTGTGGCAGCATCTGTTCCCAGATCCTCAGAGTCGTCTACATCCTGTGCGTCCGGGCCGATGAGGAGGTTGCCCCAGACTGTTGGAGTTACCAGGATACCTTTTCCTTTTTCTGTGGGAGGCTGGAAGACAACAATATCAAGCTGTGCCGCGCTGCCCCTTTTACAGAGAAGATACTGCCCTTTTCGCGGACGGATATGAAAATCAGCAGCTTTTACCAACGCTGCCACATCATCGCTGGCAGCACCTGTGCAGTTAATGATCAAGGGTGCTTGAAAGGTCCTGTCTCCGCTGCATATTCGGAAAAGAGTGTCTGTCTGTGTGATGGAATCGACTTTGGTGTCCAGGTAGAGTTTTACCCCGTTTTGGATAGAGTTTTCAGCAAGAGCGATGGTGTATTCATAAGGAGAGGTAATGCCCGTTTCCGGGCAGTAAAAGGCGGCCAGGATATCAGGATTCAACGAAGGATAGCGGGAGAGGGTCTCTTTTGACGAGAGGATCTCAAGAGCCTGAACCCCATTCTTTACCCCGTTATCCAGGAGTTTTTCCAGTGTAGCAAGGTCATTTTTTTCAAATGCCAGCACCAGAGAACCTGTTCGTTTGAAGCCGAATTTCAGCTCTTCTTCCAGCTTGTCGAACATGCGGTTTCCTCTGGCACTCAGCTCTCCTTTCAAGCTGCCAGCCTGGGCAGCATAGCCGCCGTGGATGATACCGGAATTGGCCTTGCTGGCACCGGCTGCCACATCATCCGCTTTTTCCAACAGCAGAATATGCAGCTTGTAGCGGCTTAATCTTCTGGCAATAGAGCAACCTATGGCCCCCGCTCCGATTATGATGATATCAGCTTTCTCTATAGACGGTTTATTTTTAGCGTTCATGGCTCTGCATTATACGGGAGCAGCAGGTCACTGTCCATGTAATTCTACTTGCTGAAAGTTGCAGTTTCTTTGTCGACAGCAGCGGCGGCCATATTAAAGTATTATCTGCAATGGTGTGAGTGGAAATGTTGGTGGTGGTAAAAATTATCGTTTTATGATGGAAAAGAGAGGAGATTGGCCATTATCCCTGGCCTTTGGTGTAACATTCGAGTAAATACATCTGTTCCCGCAGGTGAAATATCCCGGATGATAGCAGGCAGGAAACATTTTGAAGATTTATGCGATGTTGCTTTCAATATGGACATCAAGTACTATATTGCTAATAACACAGTGAATGTTGTAAAGAGATGGCCAAAATTTGTTAGAGATGCCCGGGTTCAGCAGGGGTGATGAATTATGTTGGGTGGCAGCGGGTAATCATTAGCAGATGACATTGACCATTTTTTTTTGGGGGGGCATATATCCCATCAAGAATAAATCGATCAGCAAAAAACGGGAGAGATAAACTATGAATGAAGAACAGAGAAAACAATATAAAGCAGTAAAACAAAATTTAAGCTCCATCCAGCTGGTGATAAAAAAAGATCTCAAAGAGGGAAAGGTTCCAAGACAAGAAGATATCAATCAATTTGTGACAATTTCAGAAGAAATGCAGTCTTTGGGTGCACCTGAGTGGCGGGAATCAATGACCAGCTATATGAATATCATCGAAGAATTCAAAAGAGCAGCAATGTCTGAGGATCTCCAGTTGCTCACGGAAGTTTTTCAAAAGCTTATGGACAGCAAAGCCGCATGCCATAAATTATTTCGTTAAGTGTAAACTGCATCCGTGTATAAATAATCCCTTGGGAAAACAGAGGTATTGAGAGAAGATCTTCTTCTTGCGAGAGATAAAAAATGGGCGCTTGTGGTGTGCTCATTTTGAAATACATACAATACAGGTTATATGCAACAGATACTGCGCGATATACTGACATCACGGGTTTACGAGGCTGCCGTTGAAACATCCTTGGATGAGGCGGAAACACTTTCCTCCAGACTGGGCAATAGAATCTTATTGAAACGGGAGGATCAACAGCCGGTTTTCTCTTTCAAACTGCGGGGGGCCTATAATAAGATTGCCAATCTTACCG
>PDWJ01002704.1_pt1 | contig 18177 bp, 12 predicted proteins | sample 1430881 | NCBI WGS metagenome assembly PDWJ01 (sample SAMN01162460, study PRJNA174530) | Oral metagenome, whole genome shotgun sequencing project. | biome: Marine environment; feature: Marine mammal; material: Swab sample of the gingival sulcus; isolation source: swab sample of gingival sulcus...
AACAAAATGTCGTTCTTCTTGTGCCTTGTTTAAGATATTTGAAAAGTTTTTATCTATTGATTCGTTCAAATACCAATCTTCGACTTTTAAATAATCATCGTAATCAATCTGTTTTTTGTTGGGATTGTTTTCAACGAGCATTTTTGCAAAACCGTTTACCAGTCCGGGTTGATTTGCCGTGATTTCTGAGATTTTTTCTTTTACCTTGGTGTCAAACAGTTGCCCGGTTTCATTTTCATGTTGTCCGATCAATTCAAAGACTTCATCATTTGTAAAATAGGGGACATTCAGATTGTCGGCAATATTAAACGGGCTTGCATTGTCACTAACAACACCAACAATATTGGAAACTCCAACGAGAATCACACTTTTCAAACAATGACTTTCTCTGGAATGGTAGGCATTTCGGATAGAATGCAAAAAATCACCAAAATATTCTTTATTAATACCCTCTACTTCGTCAATGATTAGTACGCATTTTTCGTCTTTGTTTTGTTCTAATTTTAGAAACACATCTCCAATATTTAGCCCATCAAAATGTTCATTCCATTGTTTTTTTAGTTCAATATGAAATCTTTTCAAAAAGGAGCTTTCAGGTAGATTTCTATAATTTTCAAAATTTATATGCGCAACTTTATAATCTTGCTTAGTTAAAGCATTTGCAAGTTGGCGGAAATAGGTGCTTTTCCCCGTTTGTCGAGGCGCCCAAATGGTGAAATATCTGTCATCATTCACCAATTTGATTCCTTTTTCGATCAAATCTGTTCTATGAATAGTATAATGCTTCTTGGGAATATTCGGTCCGGATGTATTAAACTCTCTCATATAATTTTTTTACAAATATATCAGAATTTTCAATTTTCATACCTAATCTATGTCGTTTGATCTTCCGAATTGTTTGTTTCTTTTTCGATATGTCTATTACCAATAAACACTTCCATCGGGAAGCTTTTCTTTTTGTTGCGCATTAAGCCGATGAGCATTAGTACTGCCGAAGCCAAAATCACAAAGAATACCAAGCCTTCGCTAATAAGACCTATCGAATATTCTTTCGGTATGCCGTAAAAAAGTAGAATCGTAATCAATCCTCGTGGTGCAATTAGTAGGTCTGAAATCGGATCTTCCGACCGAATAATGTATTTGATGTTAAGGAAGCGAATACCATAAAGTATCCCTAAAATCATCAATCCGGTTAAGATTACTTCTGTTTCTGTCAGTAAAATGAGATGTACGGAAAATCCGAATATGAAAAAGAAAAATGTTCGGATCAGAAATGAGGATTCTTCAATCATTATTTTTAGAAGTCGTAAGCCTTCGTAAAAACGGTTTTCGTGAAAAATACGATTTTTAATTTTTTTCGGTATTCGTTCAGGGTTGTTCATGATTAGTCCAAACACCATAATTAAAATTAACGAACTTAGGTGTAGGAGTTTTCCTCCGGCATACATAACGGCGAGCATTCCGATAAGTAAAAAGAATCGTAGGTTTTCCTCTTTTCGACAAATTAGAAAAACAGCGATTGTTGTGAATAGTATAGAAATGATGGTTACGATGGTGAAGTCGATCGCAACCCAAGCTGCAATTTGCATCGAAAAAGTTGTATTTGCTACTACAATATTGAAGAGTACAATTCCGATTATGTCTGAGAAAATCGATTCATAAATGATAAACTCACGACGTTCATTGTCTAAGCTATGAACACTTGGAATTGCTATTGCGCTTGAAATTACGGCTAGAGGAATCGAATTGACAAGGCAAGTGTGGAAGTTGTTAATATCTGTAATCAAATAAATAACAAGGGCTATCAAAAGTGATGAAATGAATAAGGTTATAATTGCCGATGAAAGTGATCGACCAATAAGCCCATATTTATCCTTGGTGATTTTTAACTCTAAAGCTCCTTCCAAAACAATTAAAATTACCCCAATGATACCAAAAACTTCCAATACCGTTTTTGTGGGAGGAATATTGATGCCAAAGGTGTTAATTAATAATCGAATAATAATACCCGTAATAAGAAGTAATAACACAGAAGGAACTCTGGTCTTGGTAGATATGATGTTGAATGAATAAGATAAAATCACCATTAAGCCGATTACCAAGACTAGAAAATACGAATTTGTAGATAGAATTGTTGCTAACATAATAATTATCTTTTATGCGAATATACGGATATTCTTGGAAGTCTTATTGATTGTTAAGTTAAAATAATCGTCAACTGAAATGGAAAATTACGAATACGAAGTGGAAATGTGGCTCTAATTTTGATTACTTTTGAAAATTCATATCGACAAGCCTTCGCAAGAATGATTTTGTCATTTTAAACTAAACCATATTGAGGGATGGAAAAATATTTCAAGAAATACCGAGAAAATACGATTGGTTGGGATAAGAAGTTCAACACTCCTTACGGAACAAAACCATTGATATATGCTGATTGGATTGCCAGTGGCAGGCTGTATAAACCTATTGAAGACCGAATAAAAAATGAAATAGGTCCGTATGTTGCGAATACACATACGGAAACAAATGAGTCCGGAACATTAATGACAAAAGCATATCATTATGCAACAAGAAAGATTAAGAAACATGTAAATGCCGGTCCTGAGGATGTAATTATCATGGCCGGAACAGGTATGACTTCAGTGATCAATAAACTGCATAGAATTATGGGGCTTCGGTTTTCTAAAGTTGAAAATACCAAGCATCTTTCTGAACGCCCTGTTGTTTTTATAACTCACCTTGAACATCATTCAAATCATACTTCGTGGTATGAAACTATTTGTGATGTTGTTGTTGTACCTCCGGGCGAGGGCTTGGTGGTTGATCCTGAAAACTTGCGAATCGAATTGGAGAAATATAAAGACCGAAAGTTAAAGATAGGTTCGTTTTCAGCGTGTTCTAATGTTACCGGTGTGCGTACGCCTTATTATGAACTTGCGAAGATTATGCACGACTATGGAGGTTTGTGTTTTGTAGATTTTGCTGCGTCAGCACCTTACGAGAAAATAGATATGCACCCGGAGGACGAAAGTAAAAAACTGGATGCAATTTTCTTTAGTCCGCATAAATTCTTAGGAGGACCGGGAACTACCGGAGCCATGATTTTCGATTCTAAAATATATAACAGTGAAGTGCCTGACAATTCGGGAGGAGGTACAGTGGACTGGACAAATGCTTGGGGTGAATACAAGTATGTGGATGATATAGAAATGCGAGAAGATGGAGGTACACCGGGTTTTCTTCAGGCTATCCGTGCAGCAATGGCGATTGATGTAAAAGAAAAAATGGGATGTGAGAATATTGAAAAAAGAGAGAAACAATTGCTGAAACGCGCTTTTGTAGGACTTCGAGAAATTCCAAATGTTAGAATACTGGCAGATAATATTGAAGATCGGCTTGGGGTGATTTCATTCTATATTGAAGGTGTCCATTACAATTTGGTGGTGAAAGTGTTAAATGATCGTTTCGGTATTCAGGTGCGTGGAGGCTGTGCTTGTGCCGGAACCTATGGACATTATTTGTTGGATGTTACACATGAACATTCTCAGTCGATTACCGACAAAATTGATGGTGGTGATTTATCAGAAAAACCGGGTTGGGTTCGTCTTTCCTTACATCCAACAATGACCGATGAAGAACTTGAGGTAGTATTGCATGCCGTGAAAGAAATTGCTGAAAAACACAAAGAATGGGCATGCGATTATATTTACAATAAAAAAACAAATGAATATCGACATATCTCAGAATCTGAAGATAAAACGAATATGATTAAGTCTTGGTTTGATATGTAGTTTTTGAGGGAAAACTCCAAATACTTCGTGATACTCATGACTCGTAAAAATAAAAGCTGCCCGTTCGGACAGCTTTTTTTAACTCATTGGATAATATCAAATTAATGATTAACAATAATTTTTCGTGTTACACTTATATCATTGTTTATTAATTTTATTGTATATACACCATTATCAAAATTACTAATATTGATTTCAGCGTTTTGTAATTTGTTAGTCTTAACAAGTTTTCCTGAAATATCGTAGATGTAATAAGTATCAAACAAGCCACCATCTATATGTATTGTGTTATTGGCTGGTATAGGATATATGTTGACTCTCTGATTCTTTTGATCTTCCACATCAGCGTAAAGCGTAAATTCTATTGTTGCTTTTTCAGATGTTCCGGTTTCATACACAGCTTCTACAGCAGCTTGATAAGTAGCAGTAACTTGAGTGTCAATGTCAAGTGCATAATGAAGATCCGTAGTTTCACCTTGTAAAGCTCCATCAAGATAAACCTTATAGTTTGTAGCATTTCTATTTTTTCTGATGTTGATGTCGTCAAGCATCAAGATGGTTTCATCTTCAGATATGTTGTTAATACATACATACTTAGCTTCTTTTGGAACATTAAAGTTAAATAATGTGTATTCATTACCTCCCATAGGAGAAATAGGGTCTGATAACCATTCAAAATCTTCAGCATTTTTTCCGGTGGTTGAATACCCCACTCGGAATGTTGGAAAATCCGTTAAAGAGAAAGACTTCGCAAAGAATGAAAAGGCAAAGCTTTGGCTAAAGTTCAATTTAGGTGAAATAATGAAATCATTGTTGGTGCTATTTGGATAACCAAAGCCCATTAAGTAACTATCTCCACTATTTGGAGCCATACCCGGAAATTGAATTAAGTCAATCGACGGTTGTGTTGCTTCAGGAGTGAATAGTGTAAAGGCAGAAGGTTCTCCTTGGTGTGGGAAATAGATTCCGCTGAAAGTAGTTGTCGGGTTACCATCCAAATCCAAGTAAGACCATTTAATATCACCACTAGGGTTGATGCCAAAATCACCATACGATTCAAAACCGTCGGATATAGTTTCGGTTACGTTCCAATATAAAACAACTTCTTCACCGATTGAAACCTCTAAATTAGAAGGCTTTGCAAGATCTTCTATAAGCTGGTACTGTATCGTGTACGCATCATCTGTTGAAAAATCAACATCTTGTTCGTAAATAGCTGTATAGCCATCTAGTTCGATGGTAATATTGTAGAAGCCTTTCATGATGTCAGAAAAAACTATTGTACCATCTTCGTTGTCAATAAAACCGGTGTAAGTATATTCATAATTGTCAACATTTCTTAATCTTACTTTTGCTCCTTGGCTACCGGTATTCGGCGTATTGGTTGTTACTTCAACCGTTACATCAGTTGTCAAGCCTTTGGAAATTACGTTAGAAAATGCAGCATCTGACACTTGGTTGTCCGAATATACAGCTTTTACAGCATAGCGATACCAGTTGTTGTCGAGGCTGCCCCACTCATTATCAGTATATGCTTCACCGCTTACGTGCTCATCTAAACTTGTCCATTGCGAAGGATTGCCTTGGTCACCGTCTACCAATCTAAATACTTGGTATTCGTTAATTGATCGCGCTGTTGTGTTTTTCAAAGCTTTGCCTGTCAATGTATTATAGCCCTCTGCTCTTACCATAAGGTTACCCGGTATTGAAACGGCTGCTTCGAGCGGGAAGAAGTTACCGTTACCATCCAAATAGTTCTCAGATGCATAGTTTACATTTGGAATGAAAGGGTAAGCCGCGTTAGCACCGTCATCCACACCAAGTGAAAGATCATTCGGCATACCACTGAGTCCAACCAAGAAACCATTTTCCAGTTCTAACGTTTCTTCAAAAACGTATTCAGACCAAGCATTGCCCGGTGAATAAATCTTTTTAACAAAAATTGGGTTGTTAATAGGTTCTTGTTGTTCGTTCAATGGGAAAATAAATAAATTCAGTGAATCTGATGTTGTTAGCTCTGAGGAGGCTCTGAACCATGAAGCTTTGTACAGGCTCGCAGGCTCTCTGAATATATTTCCAATTACTGCAATTTCACCATTTATGTGGCTAATTCCATCCCAACAGTTACCACCGTCATATCTGAAATCTACAATGTCGTATGGTGATAACCAAGATACATTACAAGTATTGTCGTTTGCAGTAGCTTGAACAAGCGATGGACTTCTGATAAAGTCAGCCAAAACAATATCATTCAATACTGTATTTTCATTGCTTACATTAAATGTCGAAGTATCAGTTATGTAAAATTCTTTTTCAGTTACTATGGTATAGTCGTCAGCAAAAAGTACGTCCGTAACTGTGAAATTACCATTTGCATCGGAGGTCGTTGAGTAATTATCGTATCCCGTAATGGTTATGTTTGCATTTTCAAGAGGGTTGTTGTCTTTGTCTACAACTTTACCGCTAACGGTTGCATTTGGTAATAGTGCTAAAGCAAAATCTTGAGTGATGTTTCCATCAATATTTAATTCAACTTCTTCTGAAACATAGCCGAAAGAAGAAACCCTTACGCTTAAGTTGCCCTCATTTAGGACAGGAAAAGCGTATTCCCCTTGAGCATCTGTATAAGTTACTAAGTCTGAACCCAGAATTTTTACTTCCGCACCTTCGATCGGTTCAGAAGTCGCTTCTGCTGTAACTGTTCCCGAAAGGCTGGCAGCTGTTGCATCACTAACATAAATATCAATATCAGCTATTCTATCAAGGCTCATTCCATGATAGTTAGGGTCTGAAATCATATTTTCCAAATCGATTGGTGTGTCAAAACTCCAATATTCCCGACCTCTTGTTCCGTCAGGTGTAACTGATGCTACAAACTGAAAATGGTTTTCGTATGAGCTTTCACTTAACTTTCGTTCTATCATTATACACAGGTTTTCTCCATTGTAAACGTATGGACTAGATAGTGTAAAAGTCATATTTTGACTTGTGCCTGCTTGTAATGTCAGCGGACCGTCAAACACCAAAGTAAAGTTCTCATAAGGTATCCACCATCCTGCTTCTTCCGATAAAGATGTCTCGGTAGTGTTACACAACCAAACTCTAAACTCTTCCCCCTCAATCGGGTTTACAGTAATGTTTGGGTTAACCGTTGTGTAGGTGTACTGCAATTGCGAGATGGCAAAAGGCTCGTGATTAATTTCATCTTTTGTGTAAATTGTCTGAGACAAAGATGTTTTTCCGTAGAAGTCGGCAGGTGTGTTGTAAGAACCCCAAGGTGATGAGGCTGTTCCAATACTTATAATTTCATCAACAATGAAATTATTTGCCTGTTTTGTTTGTTTTTCATTTTCCGAAAATGAAAAACCTTGTTGTGAATATGATGTCGGTACTAAAAAGGACATCAAAATTACAACAAGCATAAATTTTGAGAATGATTTAATTTTCATAAAACTATTATTAGTGTTTAACATTTTATTCATCATCAATTCATTAATCCATGAATTTTTTCTGTACGAAAAAATCAATGCTCCCGCATTTTAGCCTATCACTCACGTGCAAATGTATGCTATTTTTTTATTAATAAATGAGAAAAATAGCAATAATAGATATTTTGTTTATTGGTTTATGCTACGGCATATTGTTGGTTTTCATTTTGCTTATAAGCTTCGTAGTTGCTTCTGGTGACGGCGTTCGATCTTATTTTTTGTTGGAGTGCTTTCCGAGCTCTGGCTAGTTGTGATTTTGAAGTGTTGATGGATATTTTTAACATTTCACTAATCTCTTTGTGGGAGTATCCTTCAATTGCGTTTAGGTTGAAAACCATTCGATACCCTTTTGGAAGCTCTTTGATGTATTTTAATAATTCTTGTTTGTTTAAGTTTTGCATTGGAGAATAGTCGCCATAGAAGGGAACATCTGATAGTTCAAGGTCAAGATCGTTCAGAGTGGGGCTTTTCTTTTTGTAATGATTAATCGCAGTATTAACAATGATTCTTCGAATCCATCCTTCGATATGACACTCATTTCTGAATGATTTTAGATTGATGAAAACTTTTATAAAACCATCTTGTAGGATGTCCTCAGCCTCAACCTTGTTTTTTGCAAAACGCATACAGATTCCAAACATTTTCGGAGCAAATTTCCTGTACAACAATTCTTGACACAATCTGTCACCACCGTTACACCCACTAATTAGTTCTTCGATCTCCTTCATTATTTTCTTCGATTTTCGAATTATCAATGCAAATATTGAAAGACTTCAGTATATAAAAAATTTTTATGGGTTACAATTCCATAACAAGGGTAAATGATAGTCCCATACATTACCAATACAACAGCTCTTTAAAGTTTTATAATCAGTGTTTTAAGGTTTTTTTAATTGTTGTCAAAATTTTGATTTGTATGGTCGGTTGAAGGGTAATTGATTAGGAAATTTGAGCTTTTATTTATTGAAAAGGGCGTGGTTTTAGCCTTGTTTGAACCGTTGACCATTCAAGCTGTTGATGTTTTTTGAGAAACTTAGTTGTAGTTTGAACCAAAAACATAAGTTATATTGAAGCCCGGAATAAGGTATTCGGCTTTATATTGAAACATGATCGGAAGGGGGATGGGGTAAATATCAAGGCTTGCACCAATAATTAATTTTCTAATGTTTTGTTTATTTTTTGAATGGTCAAAGGTAAAGCCCGACTTGAGTGTTATTCCCGGATACACTTTTGTTTTGTTCAGTCCCGTAAAAAAACCGGCAGGAGCAATGATGTCGGTTGCAGCAACACCTTTGTGAAATTGCATAATCTCATAATTGTAAGTCCACCCATTATTTACGGGAACTATCTCCGTAATTATGTAGTAATACTTCGGCTTTGCAAGTGCAAGACTCAGTCCGACTCCATAAAAATAGCGAATTTCAATTCCGCCCCAATAGGGCATATCCGTGATTAAGCGATCAATGGTTCTGTGTGATGATAGTACTATTACATCATTAATTTTTCCGTATTTGAATGGACTGGCACCTGTGTAATAAGCAATATTTTCACTGTTTTTAACTTCCTTGAAATGTTTCAAAGTTTGTAGTGTAAATTCCCAGCGAGAGGAACGAAATGCTGATGTGTTTTTGCCAAAAGTGTAGTAAAGACCATAACCACGGTTATGAGCAAGAATCCCATAACCACGGTTTTTATAATACAGTATATCCTTGCTGATTGTGTCATTGATCAATATCTCTTGACCATAGCCAAAAGAAATAGTTACGTAAGTCAAAATCAAAAAAATAAATCCATATTTACTTGGTCTGTTCATTGTCTGTTTTTTCAATTACATATACTGCTCCATAACGTTGGAAATTTGCGTTTGCTGCGCTTTTAAATCCGGAAATTTACATACGCTCTGTTTGGTGCGACTTTATTTCTCCATAGGCAGGACATTGTTTTGTGCTTCTGCAAGATGTAAATGCAATTGCAACAAGAAATGCCATTGAAAGAATTAATGCTATCTTTTTCATTTGTTTAAATTTTGTGACTAAGCCTGAGTGTCCTACTTATTTACTCCGGACATTAGTCTGTTTCATAATTTTATTGATTAAGTTTTACCTCGGTATTATTTTCTTATACCTGATAACTGTTAATAAGTTCATCAGCAAAAGTAATATCCTTAGCGATGTAATCAAAATAAATACCATAATATTGCAAACAATCATTAATATGACAGTTATGACCGTGATAAATCCGAAAATTGAGGAAAGTTGGAAAGAGCTTCTGAAAGATGAGTTTTCTAAGGAGTATTTTGCCGAGTTGAAGGATTTTCTGGTTCGGGAAAAACAGCAGTATGCCATCTATCCGCCGGGGAATCGAATTTTTGCGGCATTTGATTATACGCCTTTCAGTGAAGTGCGGGTCGTGATTTTGGGGCAAGACCCGTATCATGGACCGGGACAGGCGAACGGTCTCTGTTTTTCGGTAGCTGACGGTATTCGTAAACCACCATCATTGGTGAATATTTTCAAAGAATTGAATGCCGACTTGGATGTTCCTATTCCGGAATCCGGAAACTTGGAACATTGGGCACAACAAGGAGTTCTTCTTTTGAATGCAACGCTTACGGTTCGCGCTCGTACTGCCGGTAGTCATCAGAAGAAGGGCTGGGAAATCTTTACCGACTCTGTTATCAAGACAATTTCAGACCAAAAGTCAAATATCGTATTTATCCTTTGGGGGGCGTATGCCCAAGCAAAAGAAAGCTTGATAGATTTGACCAAACATCACGTTATTAAATCGGCACACCCATCGCCTTTTTCTTCGCATCGAGGGTTCTTTGGTAGTAAGCCGTTCTCGAAAACGAATGCCATACTTCGTGAAAATGGTCTGCGACCAATCAACTGGTAGTATTTCCATTATTTTTTACTTTTGCAACTAAAGTTAGCCCCTATGATGATCAATAATTTTTTTCGTTTGTTTTTTTTAGTTGCTCTATTCGGGTGTTTTGCATTCTTCTTGTCATCTTGTACCGCACATCAGCATTTGGCGAAAAAAAATCTGGCATTTCTCTATAATACCAAAGGTTCATCATTGCGTTGTTCGGCTAAAGTGATAAAACATGATTCAGCTTATTATTTACAGCTTCACTTGCGTAATTCCGACTTGAAGTACACGCTTAATGAAATTGGTCGGAATTATCGTTCTCAATTAAAAATAGAGACAGCATTTTATCCTGAAATAAAAGATGCTAAAGCAATAAATTGTGGAGAATTTTTTGTTGAAGATTCTTTGAATTTTATGAAAGATGTTGCGTTGGAGTATGAGTTTCCATTGTATCTACAGGATACCTTACCCGGATTTATGGTTGTAGATTTTGTAGATGTTTTGGCAAATAATTCGTTGCGGAAGTCGATGTATATTTATCCTCTTTCCGGAGTCAATCCCCATGATGTTCAGATTTTTGATGTTAGCGGAACTTCTTTAGTTGAAGATTTTTTATTGCCCAATCATCAATACCTTGTGAAATTAAATACTGTGGTTCACAAGCTGACTTTAGAGTTTTCGAAAGATAGAAGTGCAGCAGCAAAACCTCCTTTTGTTTTGAAAAATCAGGAGAATCCATTAGATATTGATAATGTGGAGCATTTTGAACCGGGTTTTGATTCTGTTTTTACTTTTACCTCTCTACCCGAAGTTGGAACGTATTTTCTTCGTGATTCGGAGCACAATATACTTGCCGTGTGGAAAAACTTTGGAACAAATTTTCCGGCAATGACTAATTATGAACAGATGTTGATGCCTTTACGATACATTGCATCCAACGATGAATTTGATGCGCTGTTGAGCAATAAGTTTCCGCTTGATGCAATAGAATCTTTTTGGTTAAATTTGAATCAAGATAATGATCTTATGCGTTCGGGAATGGTAAAAAATTATTATGCGGCTGTTGAAAATGCAAATTTGTATTTTTCCGAATCCAAACCCGGGTGGAAGAGTGATAGAGGTATGCTGTACATCGTGTTCGGAAAACCTGACTTTGTATATAAAAATAATCATTTCGAAGAATGGTGGTATGGCGAACCGGGGGACAGCCGATCGTTGTTTTTCCGATTTAATAAAGTAATTCTTCGTCAAGGTGTGCTTGATTATGAGTTGGAACGATCCCCGGAATTTAAGTATCCGTGGTTGATGAATGTAGAAAAGTGGAGACGCTAAATATGTATAAAAAAAGTAAAGTAGATAAAGATAGTCTGATTTATGGACTTCGAGCAATTATTGAGGCTGTGAAGGCCGGAAAGCAAATTGATAAAATATTTATAAAAAAAGGTTTAAGCGGAGAGCTGTACAAGGAACTTAGAGATGTGTTACGGTCCTGTTCTATTCCGATGCAGTTTGTTCCGATTGAAAAGTTAAATCGCTTAACCCGGGAGAATCATCAGGGAGCTGTTGCCTTTTCATCGGCTGTGGAATATCAGGAGATTGAATACATCTTGCCGGGATTGTTTGAGGACGGAAAAACACCTTTTATTTTGATTTTGGATAAAATATCAGATGTTCGAAATTTTGGGGCAATTGTACGAACTGCCGAGTGTGCGGGCGTTGATGCCATTGTTTTCCCAACTCGAGGATCGGCACAGTTAAATGCCGATGCAATAAAGACCTCTGCCGGTGCATTGCATATTGTTCCTATTTGTCGTACTCATAATATGAAACTTACTTTGGACTTTTTGAAAAATAGCGGAATCAAAATTGTTGCATGTACCGAAAAAACCGACCAAGTTTATACTGAGGTCGATTACAAAGAACCTGTTGCAATAATTATGGGAGCTGAGGACACGGGAATATCAAATGATTATATCGTTCGATCAGATTGTCAAGCCAAAATTCCAATGTTTGGTAAAATATCATCCTTGAATGTGGGAGTGGCTTCCGGAATAATAATGTATGAGGTTGTTAAGCAGCGTATGAATAATTAACGGAGAAAAGTTTATGAAAAAGAATATATTGCTTCTTTCTGCTTTCGTGGCGATTGTGGTTTTTGCTAGTTCGTGCAGTCGAAAAGAAACCGCTTATTGGCCAAATGGCATTACACAATCTGTAATGATGTATAAGGGTGATGATTTAGATGGTCTGAGCAGGTGGTATTATGAAAATGGTCGCTTGCAGATGGAGATTAACTATAATAATGGTAAAATAAACGGGGTTTCCAAAAGGTATTATCAAAATGGGCAGCCGGAGGCCTTAGACAACTATGTGAATGACTTGAAACATGGAGTGTCTCAAATGTGGAGCGAACACGGGCAACTTATCGTGCGTATGACCTACGTTTATGATACGATCAATGGTGTGTTTGAAGAGTTTTACGAAAATGGGAATCGAAAAGTTTTAGGTTACTATAAAAACGGTTTGTACGATAGTACGTGGTCTTATTATAATGGAGCAGGCTTTCAAATCGGTGAAGCTGAGTTTGATATGGGGACAGGTGTTCAAGAGGCTTGGCATCTGAACGGAAAAGTGAAGCACCGTATCAGTTTCCGAAATAATAAAAAACATGGTACAGAAAGTTTTTTTGATGCTTCCGGTACTTTAGTTCGAGAAATGAAATGGAAAGATGGAGTTTCAATACCTTGATAATCAGTGTTTAATTATTTTTTTGCTGTCGGATTGATTTTTTTTTTGACTTTTAGCCAATAATTAAAAAAAAAGTTGATATTTGCATGCATAAACAGTTTGAAGAGCGTATTTCAAACGTTTGCGCCGTTTGATTAGAAATCGTCGCTTTTGATGAAAATAATTAAACTTTATTTGGTAAATATCAAATTTACCTTATACATTTGCGCTGTTAACAAAATAACACAGTAATTTATAATAGAGAAATTACAATTTAGATTTTTTAATATATTATTAATAATAAAAAAATTACGAAAATGGATCTTGAGAAGATAATGAATGGTCTTGAAAAGAAACATCCTGGTGAATTAGAATATCTTCAGGCTGTTCGCGAAGTTTTAGAATCATTGGAAGATGTTTTAGCAGAGAATCCTCAGTTTGAATCAGCTGGTATTCTTGAGCGTATCGTTGAGCCGGATCGTGTCTTTACTTTCAAAGTAACATGGGTAGATGATAATGGTAAGGTTCAAGTGAACTTGGGTTATCGTGTACAGTTCAATAACGCTATTGGACCATACAAAGGTGGTTTACGTTTCCACCCTTCTGTAAACTTGAGTATTCTTAAGTTCTTAGGTTTCGAACAAATCTTCAAAAACTCTCTTACAACACTTCCTATGGGCGGTGGTAAAGGTGGTTCTGATTTCGATCCTAAAGGTAAATCTGATGCTGAAGTAATGCGTTTCTGCCAAGCTTTCATGCTAGAACTACACAAAGCGATTGGTCCTGATACAGACGTTCCTGCTGGTGATATTGGTGTTGGTGGTCGTGAAATAGGTTTCTTGTTCGGTATGTACAAGAAGCTTACAAGAACGCACACAGGTGTTCTTACCGGTAAAGGTCTTGGTTGGGGTGGATCTCTTATTCGTCCTGAAGCTACAGGTTTTGGTGCTGTTTATTTTGCACAAGAAATGCTTAAAACTAAAGGTCATACTTTCGAAGGTAAAAATGTTGCGATTTCAGGTTTCGGTAACGTAGCTTGGGGTGCTGCTCAGAAAGTGACTGAACTAGGTGGTAAGGTTGTTACGGTTTCAGGTCCTGACGGATATGTTTACATTCCTAATGGTATGACTGCTGAAATGATTGATTACCTTCTTGAGCTTAGAGCTTCTAACCAAGATATCGTTAAGCCTTTCTCTTATGAGTTCCCTGAAACACAATTCCATGCAAATACAACTCCTTGGGAAGCAAAAGTTGATGTTGCTATTCCTTGTGCTACTCAGAACGAACTTCGTAAAGAAGATGCTGAGAAATTAGTTGCTAATGGTGTTATTGCTGTTGCAGAAGGTGCTAACATGCCATGTACTCCTGAAGCTATTGAAGTTTTCCAAGATGCAAAAATTATGTTTGCTCCGGGTAAAGCAGTTAACGCAGGTGGTGTAGCTACTTCAGGTCTTGAAATGTCTCAAAACTCTCTTAAAATGTCTTGGACTAGAGAAGAAGTTGACGGACATCTACACAGAATTATGACTGACATCCACGATGCTTGTGTTAAGCATGGTACTGATGCTGAAGGTAATGTAAACTATGTTAAAGGTGCTAACGTTGCAGGTTTCCTTAAGGTTGCAAACGCAATGATGGATCTAGGTGTTTACTAAACCTTTTTAAAAAATATATCTCTAAAAAACCTCGCCCTTGTGTGAGGTTTTTTTGTTCTGCACAATTCTTTTTGCTTTATTAATTGTCCATCCCATTTTTAACTTTTTTTTAACCTTTTTATCAAGTCATCGGTGAGAGTTGTTATTTTTGTCGCTATTAAAAATTGATCATTGATGAAATTTGTAAAAATTATTTTTTTGATGTTAGTAGTTTTTATACCAACATCAGTGTTGGTTGCACAGTCAAATGTTACAATTAATGGTAGCATTATCGATGCAACCACCGGAGAAGATCTTATTGGTGCGACAATTTATGATGCTACTTCATCCGAAGGTGCAATTAGTAACACCTATGGTTTTTATTCCATTACCATTTCCCAAGGAAAACATAAATTGATTTATTCTTATATTGGTTATGAGGAATATGTTATTGAATTTGATTTCACTGCTAATAAAGTCTTGAATGTTGAACTTGTCCCGGTTCAGGTAGAACTTGATGGTGTCGAGATCGTTGATGTGAAAAAAGATGATAAACTGACTTCTACTGATATTGGAATTGAACGAATTGATATTCGGAAAGTTGAATCTATTCCTGTCCTTTTTGGAGAGCGAGATGTTCTTAAAAGTATTCAGTTGCTGCCCGGTATCAGCACTACTTCCGAGGGAAGTTCCGGTTTTAGTGTTCGCGGAGGCTCTATCGATCAAAACTTGATTTTGCTTGATGAAGCTCCGGTGTACAGTGCATCCCACCTTTTGGGCTTTTTCTCCGTATTTAATTCGGATGCTTTGAAAAATATGACCGTATTCAAGGGAGGAATCCCCGCAAACTATGGCGGACGTGCTTCTTCTGTTTTGGATATTGCAATGAAAGAAGGTAATAATAGGAAATTTCAGGTGAATGGTGGTTTAGGGTTAATTTCATCGCGTTTCACTGTCGAAGGACCAATCGTGAAAGATAAGATTTCTTTTATAGCATCCGGTCGTCGTTCCTATGCTGACCTTGTTGCTAAGGCCGGTGGTTTTATTGATAATGATATCGATCTGTATTTTTATGACTTTAATGCTAAAGTGAATTATAAAATCAATAATAGAAATAGAATTTTCCTTTCTACATATTTTGGTCGCGATGATTTTGGCTTTGGTGCTATTGGTATGGATTGGGGAAATGTTACCGGTACTATTCGTTACAACAAGATTTTTAATGATAAGCTATTTAGCAATACAACTGTCATTTACAGTAATTATGACTACTCATTTATGCTTGGACAAAGTGCGAGTATGGCTTCCGGAATTGAAGATTATGGTTTTAAAGAAGATTTTACATACTATACAAATCCCCATTTCACTTTAAAGTTTGGTCTTAATTCCACTTATCATCGCTTTGATCCGGGGCAAGTAGACTTTGGACAAAACAATGCTTTGAAATTGATGATGGAACAAAAGCAAGGATTGGAAAGTGCTGTCTATCTTATGACCGAACATAAGCTCTCTGATCGCTTGTCTATGGATTACGGTCTCCGTTTTTCAATGTTTAATCAAATCGGGGAAGGACATAATTATACTTACGATAGTGATAACATTATTATTGATTCTGCATATTTCAAGAAAGGTGAAATTATGCAAAACTATTTTAATCTCGAACCGCGATTGTCAATGAATTATAGAGTGTCTGATGCAGTTTCTCTAAAAGCCTCCTACAATAGAACCGTACAATATTTGCATCTGTTGACAAACTCTACTTCCGGACAGCCAAATGATACTTGGATGCCTAGTTCGTTCAATCTGAAACCGGTATATGCCGATCAGGTTGCTGTGGGATATTTCCGGAACTTTTTCGATGATAGTTATGAGTTTTCATTAGAAGCATACTATAAAAAACTATACAATATTTCTGATTTTGAAGATGGTACTGATTTGATGTTTAATGAGAATATCGAGGCTCATATTCTAACGGGGCAGGGGCGTTCCTATGGTGCAGAATTTTATTTGAAAAAGAAATACGGACGTTTAAATGGTTGGATATCCTATACGATTTCAAAAACAGAAACTCAGATTGATGGAATTAATAAGGGTAAATGGTACAATTCGCGCTATGACAAAACACATGATTTGTCTATTGTAGCTTCGTATGATATAACCGAACGTATCAAGCTATCGGCATCTTGGGTTTATTTTACGGGCAATGCCGTAACTTTCCCAAGTGGACGCTATGAGTACGAAGGCGAAACCATTGCATATTATACCGAGCGTAACGGCTACAGAATGCCGGACTATCATCGCCTCGATCTTGGTGTCCAAATCAAAGCTAAAGAAGGAAAACGTTTTAAATCTAGTTGGGATTTTAGTGTTTATAATGTTTATAATCAATATAATGCCTACACAATTTCCTTCCGGAAGAGTGAAACTAATCCGGGAGCAATGGAAGCTGTACAGATGAGCCTTTTTGGTATTGTTCCTTCAATAACATGGAATTTTAATTTTTAATAATTACCATGATAAAAGTTATTAAACCTCTTGCATTATGACCGATTTGGTGATGATGGGGAAAGATTAAATTAAAAGCTAATAGCCAACAATTGAAAATTAACAGATTAAAATACAATGAGAACATATAATTTTTTATTCGTTTTTTTGATATTACTTTTATTTAGTGCTTGCGAAAAAGTAGTAGAAATAGATCTTAACAGTAGCAATCCGGTACTGGTTGCCGAAGGTGAAATTGTAGCAGGGGAAACAGCCCAAATCACGTTGCAATATACCCGTGATTATTTTGATGTGGAAGAAACACGTTTTGAGGAAAATGCTATTGTTCGTATTACTGACGATAGGGGACAGTCGGAAGTGCTCACTTATTTGGGAAGCGGACGTTACCAGGGACAGGAGCTTATTGGTAGCTACAACACGAAGTATGTGCTCACCATAAAAATCAATGATAAAGAATATATAGCAGAAACTGAAATTGCTTACCGGATTGACAGCCTGACTTTTGAAGTTGAAAAGAATGAATTTGGTGGTTTTGGTCCGGGAGCTGGCGGCGATTATACCTTGGTGTCTGTATTTCCTGATGATATAAACCATAAGAATAATTTTATTTTGAATTACGACACCATTTTTGAAGGGCATCCTTTGGCAAATATCAAAAAATCGCGAAACAATCTGTTTACAGATCTACAGTTTGCAAACGATGGAATGATTCGATATGCACCGATTGGATCGGCGCAGAAAGAAAATACTTTAATCAGAGCAACTGTCCGTGTTGTAGATGAGGGTGTTTATTCTTTTTATTCGCAGATGAATGATATCTCATCTGCAAATCCAACAAATTCTTCATCGCCTTACAACCCACAGTCAAATATCAGTGGGGATATTTTAGGTTGCTTTAAAGGTGTCTCAATTATTCAAGAGGAAATAATTATTACTCCGGATATGGTTGATGAATAATGATTCGAAGTCGTCAAACACTTATATCCGGTGAATGATACTAGTTTTTCAAAAAATATATATCTATTAATCAGAGTTTTACTAAATAAATGCGATAAAATTTTTAAAAAGATTAGGAAAATAGGGAAAAAGGTGAGTATCTTTGCCACCGCTTTTGAGGGAGCGCGTGCATTGATGATTTGAGTGTTTTTTTGAGGTTAT
>PDWJ01002705.1_pt1 | contig 18171 bp, 14 predicted proteins | sample 1430881 | NCBI WGS metagenome assembly PDWJ01 (sample SAMN01162460, study PRJNA174530) | Oral metagenome, whole genome shotgun sequencing project. | biome: Marine environment; feature: Marine mammal; material: Swab sample of the gingival sulcus; isolation source: swab sample of gingival sulcus...
GATATTGCTCATTCGGTAATTGTAACCAATGTGCGAATGCTGATAATGTGGTGCATCATCTCGTGCTTGGGTAGCTAAAAATACGGCTTTTTGTTTATCTTCTTCGCTTTTACAAACCAAAGCTCCACCACCGGAAGTACTTATAATTTTATTTCCATTAAATGACAGAATACCAAATTCACCAAAAGTTCCACATTTTTGTCCTTTATAAGTTGAACCTAACGCTTCGGCTGCATCTTCAATCAGTTTAATATCGTATTTCTTTGCAATTGTGGCAATCTCATCAATTTTAGCAGGCATGCCATATAAATGAACAACGATAATCACTTTTGGCTTTTTGCCTTTTAAAATGCGGTCTTTAATTGCCTCTTCCAAAGCAATAGGACACATATTCCAAGTATCTATTTCACTATCAATAAAAATAGGCGTTGCACCTTGATAAACAATTGGATTTGCTGATGCCGAAAATGTCATGCTCTGACAAACCACCTCATCTCCTGCTGTTACACCCGACAAAATTAAAGCAAGATGGAGAGCCGATGTGCCGGAAATCAGGCACGCTATTTTTTTATTTTCATCAAGATAGTCTTCTAAATCTCGTTCAAACCCATTTACATTGGGACCCAGTGGTGCTATCCAATTAGCCTTGAAAGCTTCATTGATATATTTTTGCTCATTGCCCCCCATATGTGGAGAAGATAACCAGATTTTTTTACTCATAGTTCCATTCTTTTAATAATTTTAGCCGATGTGCCTACAACAGTTACATTATCCTGAATATCATCAATTACCATATCGGCTTCCGCTTCAGTAAAAACCAGCAACGGGGAAAACGCTGTATTTAAATTTAACATTTACCTATCTCTAAACGATTACCTATCCATTATTTTAGCAGGATTACCGACAACAGTTACTTCGGCAGGGATACTCTTTGTGACCACAGCTCCCATACCGACAACTGCTCCTTTTCCAATAACCAGTGGTTTATCAGGGGTACCTTGTTTTATTACTGCACCTGCACCAATATAAACATGGTCTTCAATAACAATATTACCATTGCAAGCAACGCGTGGGGCAAAAGTAACAAAGTCACCAATAACACAATCGTGCTCAACATAACTGCCGATATTACCATGAAAATATTTGCCGATATGAATATTTGAGGTAATGGTCGTAAACGGACTTAACAAAGCCCCCTCACCTATTTCAACTTCATCCATAATAATTGCACTTTTTGCGGATACTGACCACGGAAGGCAACCGTCAGCCAATATTTTATGTGCCAGTCGCTCTCGCACTCGACTATTAGCAATAGCAATAGCAATATAACATCTTTCAGCTTTCAGTGCCAAAAATGCCTGATAACTCAATATTTGTTGATTATTTATCTGGGGAGCGCTTGGACCATCGTCAATAAAATACAAGTTATCAGCCGAGCCAAGCTGTTCACGTGCTAAAGGCATAATCCCTCGACCGCAACCACTGGCGCCATAAATAGCATAAACTTCAGTCATCATGATTGCCTGTAAACTTGCTCATAGTCACCTCACCCTCACCGCTAATACCATCCTTAATCAGTACTTTTTTTACCGTTAAAAAAAGAATTTTTATATCTAACCAAAATGATTGGTTATCGACATACCATAAATCCAATTTGAATTTATCTTCCCAGCTGATAGCATTGCGGCCATTGACCTGGGCCCAACCGGTAAGGCCCGGTTTGACTTTATGACGACGTTTTTGCTCTGCATTGTAGAGCGGCAAATATTCCATTAGCAAAGGGCGGGGACCAACCAGACTCATCTCCCCTTTTAGGACATTCCACAACTCGGGCAACTCGTCTATGCTGGATGCCCTCAACTTTTTTCCAAAAGGCGTTAGCCGTTCACCATCGGGAAGCGGATTTCCCTCTCTATCCAACGCATCCAACATGGTGCGAAATTTTATCATGGCAAAAGGTTTGCCATTTTTGCCCGGGCGCGTTTGTTTAAAGAATATCGGCGAGCCAAGTCTACTTTTAACCAATAGTGCAGAAAGCATAATAATAGGTGACAAACCAATGAGCAAGCACAGTGAAACTATAATATCAAACAATCGTTTTATCATTTTGTTGCCGTTACCCATTGTACCCATTGATTCGCCAAATCATGACGATTAAATTGTTCTTTGGCCAGTTGTTTTGCACTTTTACCCATGTCAACTAACCCCTCCCTATTATCGGCCGCATGCGCCAAAGCATCGGCAAAAGCAATAGCGTCACCCGGTTCAACATTGTAACCACATTGTCTTGCCTCAATCATTTCAGACAGCCAACCCGGATAGTTATTCAACACCGGCAAACCCGCCGAAATATAGTCAAAAAACTTATTAGGCGATGTGCCATAGTAAAATGCCGGGACGTTGGCGAGTATTTGCAAACCGATATCTGCCGATTTTAGCAGCCCCGATAGTTCCTTTTTGGCAACAGGGTCATGAAAAATGACGTTATCCAATTGTTCAGTTTTCGCCCTTTTCTGTAATTGGGCTTTTAACTTACCTTGTCCGACCAGCACTAATTTTACATCACCTCTATTGCGTTTCTTTAGTTCAACGGCAGCATCAAGTACGGCATCTAAGCCATTAGCGATACCATGCGTACCTGTAAATACAGCCATTAAGTCCGTATCGGCAACACCTTGTGGTCGCCATGCCGACACCGGTTGATCAAAAATAGACAAATCGCAACCGTTGGGGATTAAAGTCACTTTATCCTTATCAATGCCTCTTTTCACAATCCCTTTGACAATCCCCGGGGACAATCCAATGCAGCGATTGGCTGAATGATAAGAAATCCACTCTAACATAGACATTAACCATAAAATAATTGGATTACTAATCACCCCCATTGCCTTGGGCAACTCCGGCCATAAATCGCGTACTTCAAAAACAAAAGGCTTTCTTCGCAACCACCTTGCCAAAATAGCCGGAATCCCGGCTGTCAAAGGTGTTGTCGTAGCAAAAACAATATCGTATTGCTCACGAAATGCCACAATAATACTACGTAAAGAAAATTTTAAAAATGTAGCCGCACGTTTAACAAACCCATCTGTATTAGCATAGGATAAGTTGAATTCGATTACCGTGATGCCGTCAACAACGCCTTTTCGCATCCCCTTCTGAAAAGGCCCGGTCAGTCCCGTGCGACCACCACTGTAACTACCACAAACCATCGTTACCTCATGGCCGTGATGCAATAGCCGTTTTGCCATCTCATACGAACGTATACCAACAGCACCACTGGGTGTTGAAAAGTGCTGATGAAAGTAGAGTATTTTCATAGTCCGAGTAACTTAAACAATAAGCGGAATAATTTTAACATAATAGCTAACCTAAATCATTCAACACACTGTCGACTTGTCCTGAGCACGGTAATTTAATTGTTAATACTTGGTGGCTAGTTTCATGATGATAATACAAAGAAAAATTTCTCTGCTCTAATAGTAGTTCAAATTCAAGATCAGAGACTACCGTTAAAGAAAAAGCTTCGCATTGGACGCCTTTGTTATTATCTGCCACTTCCCATTGATACTTAGGCGATAAATGCCACCTTATATAGGCCGCACGATCAGCACCTTTAAATCGATCAACTATACGCAACGCGTTTTCCGAGACAACTAATCTTCTGTGATGGGATTGTGTATTATTGACATAGGAGGCTTCTGCAACAATGGTTTCATCTTCGACTTTTATCGGTTGTAATAGTGTCTCAATCCAATTAGCTAATAAAAAGCGGCTTAATCGCGGCATTTGTGGCCGGTCGTCAAATTGTACCGTATTATGGGCAACCACATCGGAATAATACGATACTGCTGCATCATCAGCATAACTGTAGGTACCAGCGTCCATTAATACATTCTCACCGTTTATCCAAATATCGGCATGCAACACATCTGCCTGACTGGGACGAAACGTAAATTGTGGCGCATTCAACAAAGCAAAGATTTTTTCATTGCGAATAACCTGATAACCCCCTTTGTATAACGTCTGGGTCATAGGCAGCGGATGCACTGTATTGGGTCGCTCGAGTCCTAACCACTTAGCCGGCAAATCATAACTCCCCTGCTCTACAAATGCTAACTGCTGATGGAATAATAGGGTCGCCAATTGAACACAGGGACGAAAGTCTCGATAAACCGTATCCGATAGCGGCAATAATCTGGCACCGTCATTTGCCCCCAGATTCGGCACATCACCACTTACCTGAATCATCAGCCGTAACCAATCCGTGGCGGCTTGCAAACGCTGATAAAGTTGTTCGCTAAACGCAGAAAGCTGATGTTTTATCCGCCAAACTTCAACCATTGCATACGTATCCAGCATAACGCGATGATAATTGGTAGAGTACTGACTAAATGAACCGTCGCTTTGGATTAGGCGCTTAGCACGATTTTCCAACCATTTCCTGCCCAATTTGTGCCATTTTCTGCCCTTATCATCACCATTACTTTCCAACCAGTGACCACCAATAAATAACGCAGCGGCCTCTGATGTACCGTGATTATTGTTTTGGGCAATCGCATAACTTATCGTCGGAGCAATCCGCTGGAGGTGCGCCTTAACCAATGCGATTAGCGCTGGTGAGGTCTCCGTTGTTTGCTCCAATATGATTGCCGTCATTGCCAAGTGCATCACCCGAATAGAAGACTCTTGCCCACACTTCCAATTGACACCCAGATAAGGCGGATTATGCTGCACCCAATCGCTCAGCCATTGATTTAACTTGGGCAAATAAGCTTTCTGACCCAGTCGTATCTGCTGGGCGAATCCTAAACACCAATCAAAGCGAGACGCCTCCCAAACCGTTTTTATATCACCCAGCTGGGCATTGAAATCGGGGATTTGCCACCACGGACGCAACGGAACTTCAACCTCAACGCCGGTAATACAATTTTGGTGCCAATGTGGCGGTTCAGTACGGGCAACCACATACCAGCCAAAATAGGTTTGTTTTTCTATCCATTGACGGTTAGGTCGAGCGGTAACAGGCGGCAAATTAACGGGATCAAAAAAGTCCCCATCAACCAAAGTTGCCTGAATGCGGCGTACCGGATTGATATGATATTTAACACTTAAACGATACCACAGTACACGCAATAAGTTACTGATACCGAGCGCTAAAAATGTTTTTACTTTAAGCCAAAATACATTCATTGCTGTTTACGCAATTGTTCGGCGATTTCAATAGTCACTCTGGCCACCTCAAACAACTCGTCTGCCGGTATCGGAGCAGGTGTTCCCGTCTCGATAGATTGCAAAAATGCCGCTACACAATCGTTTTGCCCTTTGTCTTGCTTCCATAAGTTTTGTTTTTTGAAATTAGCAAAGCCAAATCCTTTTAGTTTTAAAAAATTATCAAGCTGTAAGACTTTCCCGCCAGCAAAGACCTCGATACGTTCCTTGGGATAACTGGCCGCTCCATTGGCCAAATAATGAATCGAACCGAAAGAACCGTCTGCAAAACCGAGCACAATGATGGCTTTATCTTCCGTAATCGGCTCCATATTGCTGTCTCCCATGCGCCGACACTGCACTGAAACAATTTTGGAACCAGCCAGATAGCGCATTAAATCAATAAAGTGACAAGCTTCACCAATAATACGTCCTCCACCCACCGCATTATCTTGCGTCCAGTGATCGGCAGGTATTGCCCCGGCGTTCATCGTCATAATAAATGATTTAGGCGCTTTGATGGGCTCAAGCAACGTTCTCATCTTCTGAACATGGAGGGAAAATCGACGATTAAACCCTACCATAAGACGTGTCGGTTTTACAGCAAGTATCTCATGATATACTTGCTCCACCGCTGCTAATTCATCGAGATTAATGGCCAGGGGTTTTTCTACAAATACATTTTTTCCTGCCGATAATGCCGACTTGACAAAACCGGCGTGTGAATTATGCCGTGTGACAATGGCTACCGTATTAATCGCCTTGTCGGCAATCATTGCATCGGTATCGGTAACGGCTCGAGCAAAGCCCGTTTTCTCTCCGTGTACTACACCGCTAATGCCCCCCGCTGTTGCGATAGTATGCAACTGAGCACCGGCCGCCTTAAATGCCGGAATCAGCATTCGCGAAGCGTAATTGCCCGCTCCGATAAAACCGACTATCGGCTTGTTCGCCTCAAACGCTGCTGCTTCGGTTAATTCAACACAGCTTGTATGGCGGGTTTCAACAGCGCTTTTATAGTCTAGCAAAATCCCCAATACCGACTTATCCGCAGTTAACAGTTCATATGCTTTCGGTGCTTCTTCGAATTTAAAACGTTTTGAAATAAGCGGCTCAACATCAATCTGCCCCGAAGACATCATATCTAAAATCGCCTCAAAATTACGCTGTTCCGTCCATCTTACGAACCCAATAGGGTAATCTTGACCCTTGTTTTCATAGTTGTCATCATAGCGCCCCGGCCCATAGGAACAAGAAACCTGGAACGACAACTCTTTTTCATAAAAATCGGCTCGATTTAACGTCAGTCCAGTGACGCCAATCAGTACGATACGACCGCGTTTGCGACACATTCTGGCAGCTTGTGTTACCGGATCAGTCGACTTTGTCGAAGCTGTAATCAACACGGCGTCAACACCACGACCACGGCTAAAGGCCATACCAGCCGCAACCGGATCTTCTCCTTTGCTCAAATGACAGATCTCGGCACCGAATTGCGCTGCCAGCTTTAATTTACTTTCATCAAAATCAAGCGCTAAAACGCGACAGCCTTGTGCCTTTAGCAACTGAATGGTCAATAAACCTATTAATCCGGCACCCGTTACCACCACACTTTCGCCCAATGTGGGTTGTGCCAAGCGGATGCCCTGCAAGCCAATACTGGCCACCACGGTAAACGCCGCAGCTTCATCAGAGACATTATCGGGAATTTTTGCACACAGGTTCTTAGGTACTTTGACAACATCAGCATGTGCCCCGTTAGACACTACCCTATCCCCGGCTTGATAGCCTGCTACCTGCTTCCCAACGGCATGTATTCTGCCAACATTACAATAACCCAACGGCAGTGGCTGCGCCAATTTTGATTTAACCGCATCAACCGTTGTCATTAAGCCGTCAGTTTGGATTTTTTCAACGACCATTTTGACTTTCTCAGGTTGCTGACGCGCTTTCTGCACCATACTGGCTTTGCCAAAATCCACCAACATGCGCTCTGTGCCGGCAGAGATCAAAGAAACGGTTGTGTCAATTAATAAATTGCCCTTTGAAAGCTGAGGCGATGGGGCTTCAACAATTGTTGAGCCCCCTTTTGCCATGTCTTGTAAAATTTGTTTCATGTATTTTGCACCGTAAATTATAAATTTTTATAAAAAATTCAATGCTTTAATTATTTTATAATTTGCAAATAATTTTTGGAGAATATTAATAGTTTACCACACTAAATTGAGCAGACCTTTAGCATTAACCATTTTTTTTTACTTCTTTTAAAATAAAAGTTATAAATAGAGCACACATCAAAAAATTTATGAGATAATATGGCTGAGATATTGAAGCGTTTACCATAGTTTGAACAAGGAATAGTCCCAAATACCCCATGACAGCAAATAACATTAATGAATTATTATTATTAAATATTTCAGTACTAACTCTCGGCTTAATAATAACATAGATCATCATCAACCAAACAGCCAACACAAAAGGGAACAACCCCATCGTGTAAACCATATCTAAAATATAATTATGATAGCCTGACTTTCCCCCATGGCCAACTAACAAATTAATAGGGTCACCAAACAATTCCTTTAAAGCTTTATTGTAAATATCAAGCCTACCCTCATCAAATTTATCTTGCTGCACAGATCTTGATATTCGTGAAAATATAGGTGTATTTGGCAATAGTTTGCAGAAAAATGCTACTGGCAATATTAACAATAAGATAGTTTGAGCAACATTACGGGTTACTCTGAAATTATTAACTAGTAGATATTTAAAAAAAATAAGACTACCCAGTGAAAAATATAAAAATAATTCTAATAAACTTGCTTTCCTAGCAATTATGAATGCAAGAAGCATAGTAAAAGAATAACAAGCCAAGAAAAAAATTTTTTTAATTCTTTTCTTGGCAATTAAAAAAATAACCAAATATAAAAAAGCATACAGACCTATCACTCCTGAATAGGAAACAAAAGCTTGATAAACCCCATAAGAAAAAAAGAGTCCTGATTCATATTCTGTTATTTCCGAAATAGGTATTCCTTTAGCAAAAATGGAAATAAGGTGTAGAATAAAAAAAATCAGACTGGAAAAAACTGCTACATATATTAGTATTTTTTGTTTTTTAAAACTAGTCGGATATGCAAGAAATCCCAGTAATAAAATAGGAATAGTCACCTGTACTGCTCTTACAAAAGAACCTTGCGAAATAAATTTAACCCAAGCCAGTGCTAATACAAAAAGAAAAAATAATAATATAGTAACTTGTGAGCTAACAAGCCTACTATAGGATCTAGGCTTTAATAAGCTATTACAGAAAAGGAAAAAGAACCCAAGAATAAAAAAGAACAACCCTAAAGGAACAGCCTTATTAACTGTTGGAAATGGTGTTTTTTGCATAACAAAAAAAAAATTACCCAAATCAAAAAAAATAGGCCACGGAACAAAAGCTATACAAACCACTGTTAAAAAGAACAAAAAAGAAGAAAATACAGAATTATACATACAAACCATTACATAAAGCAAAGAAAGAAAAACAACTCATACTTATCAATATAACAACTTAAATTTCTTGGAGAATAGCTTTTTTTGCGCTTTCGATATCAGAATAAGAGAAAACTTTCACTTCTTTAGGTCTAGGGATAACATCACTTGCAATGACCGGAATTCCAAAATGAACCGCTTCTAAGATACTAATACTATTTCCATCTGTTGAGGTTGGGCGAAAATAAATCATTGGTTCTCGAAATAAAACCCAAGAATTCTTGCAATTTTCCCAAAAAAGCACATTATTATCCAACTTTAAAGAAGTTACTTTATTTTTTAATTTATCAAAATAATCCTTATTATAAGTCACGTCTCCGATACAAAGAATCATTCCTATGTTTTCTTTTAATTTTTCGAGTTCCTTTAACACATCCAATGAAAAGTCAAATCCATATAAATCAATACCATTCTCAAAAATTAGTCGCCAAGCAGAGACTACAATAATATTGCTTTTACTACTTATAAAAGTCTGCACATTTGTCGGTAATTCTGCTTTGTCTAGTTCTACCTTAGTTGGGGGATAAAAAGGGGTAATAATTTTTGTCTTTCCTTTAAAACCCGGCCCATAAGCCTCAAGCAAATGCTGGCTATCTAATTGTATACAAAGCACTTTCGAAAGCAACCAGAGTACAATTTTTTTTCTATTTGGTCTGGTTGCATATTTCCTCATATGATTATGGTCAACTACAATTGTTTTTTTCAAGGAAAATAGAAAAAACAATAATAAGAGCACTAACTCACTAATACTATGAACATAAATTTTATCACTAAATAGTATTTTCTGTATTATCTGAAATAAATGGCCAAGCCTAAATTCAGAAAACAAAAATACCTCATTTTTCTCTTTTAAAAACTCTGACTGACGATAAACCACTGTGCTAACACCACCAACAGGCGGTGGTACACGACCAATAATAACTATTTTTTCCACTTTACCCTCAGCACAAAATAAATCCGTAACATTTCATCAGTATACAATTGAGTATACATCAAACCTTATCATCTTAACCTAATATAACATGCATAACTTCAATAACCCTATGTAAATCTTCATCACTCATTTTTGTAAAAAACGGTATAGACACAATTGAACCATAAGCTTTATCAGCAACGGGAAACTGCTCATTTGTTAGTTGGTATGTATCCCTCCAAATAGGGTGCCTATGTAGTGGAATAAAATGTACAGAGCAACCCAAACCTTCTTTCATCATCAATTCTATAAATCTATCTCGGGATAGTTCTGCATACTCCGACAATCTAATCGTGTAGAGATGCCATGCATGTTCTGTTCCTAACACATCTTTACCATTATTTGGTAATATAACTGGCAAGTCAGATAATGCTTCTGTATATCTATTTGCCATTAAAGCCCTGCGGGCTTTAAATTTATCAATTTTTTTCAATTGGTGTATACCTATTGCAGCGCATATATCTGGCATATTATATTTAAATCCTGGTTCAATCACCTCATAATACCAAGACGGCTTTTTTGATTGATAGCGGTCAAAAGCATCTTTACTAATACCATGCAACCGCATAACTCTAACTCTTGCAAGAATATCCTCATTAGCAGATACTAGCATACCACCTTCTGCTGTTGTCATGGTTTTGTTTGCATAGAAGCTAAATACCGTTGCGTCAGAACCTAATGTACCAACCAAATTCCCCTCATATTTAGCAGGAAAAGCATGTGCAGCATCTTCAACAATTCTTAAGCCATACTTTTTTGCAATAGAAAATATTGAATTCATATTGCAAGGTAATCCTGCAAAATGAACGGGAACAATAGCTTTTGTACGTTTAGTAATAGCAGCTTCAATAAGTTGCGGATCAATATTAAGCGTATCCACCTCTGAATCTACAAATATTGGAGTAGCCCCAAGATACCTTACTACTTCAGCCGTTGCTGTAAAAGTATATGTTGGGACAATGACCTCATCTCCTTCCGTCACCCCCAAAGCCTCTAAAGCCAAGTGAAGACCTGATGTCGCTGAGTTTACGGCAATTGCTCCAACCCCTCCGCCTAAATAAGCTTGAAAATCTTCCTCAAAGCGCTTTGCTTTAGGTCCAGTAGTAATCCAACCACTGCGTAAACTATCTACAACTTCATTAATTTCTTCTTCGCCAATATCGGGTAAAGAAAATGGTAAAAAATTATTCATATAATACCCACTCCAAAAAATTGTTTTAGCTCACTTAAAATCACTTTAACCAAAGCAGTAAAGTAATTTCTTTAAATAACAGTCTTTTCTATAGCACAGACTCAGCAAAGATGCTATCTGTGATAAAAGGCACAGATTGATTAGATTCTAGATTATGTACATCACGCAAGATACTTATTAGTTCTTTATAACTGTCCGCGTGAATTTCGTACATAGCAATAAACCCAACTCTATCAAATATATCATCTCCTTTCAGGAAAGTACAATAAAATATTTGGCAATTATATTTTACAGATATATCCCTGAAAAAATCTTCTTCTTCTTTATTTTGAATATAGAATCGTAAAACATTTTTTTTCTCTGCTAATGTCATTTCTTCAGGCTTGCCCACCATACAAGCAATATAATTAGTCATGAATGGAATACCACTACTATATTCCATCACTTCTTCAAATGATCCTCCTATCCTATTAGCATAATCAATCCAAAAAATTTCACCGCGTTTTGTGCGAACCATTTCAATATGCCATGCACCATTGGTCACACCAATAGCATCAAGAAATTTTTTAGCATAAACTTTCAAAGACTGTCTTATTTCTTCTTTTATGGGGGGCTCAAATAAAAACCAGTGTGTAGATGTTCTATGAATATTATATTTTTTATATTTTTCTAGAGTTATTGCATATACACTATGCCTGCCATTAAAAGAAACCCCTTCTAAATCAAATTGATCACCTTTTATCCACTCTTCATAAATACAGTGTTTTGTTGATCCCTTTTTTATCCAATATTCGTAAGCCTGCAATCCATTTTCAAAAGCAACAACACCATCATTTCCAGCCCCATCAACCGGCTTTAAAATACCTTCATATGTGCAGTCTTTTAATTTTCCAGTTTCCGTTTGAACATCAATAACTCTTTTATTATTTACATTACCCAGCTTAGCCACAACATAAGATTTATCTGTACTAGCTTTAGCAGCTTCAAAATCAATACTTACCAAGTCTAACTTCTGAGCTAGCTTTGATGCAAATGGCAAATATTGCTCACCTGATCCTACTAATACACCGATAAGCTCCATATTACACACTTGAGCATATATATCGTTAACCACATTTGAGTCATTGTAGTCTGCTACAATATGACTCTTGCTTAAAAAATACTCCGGTAATTTTTTTGTGGGGGATACAAGCACGATAGAATAGCCTAATTTATATAGCCTTCTTGCTATAGGAAATGAAGAACCAGATACAGCTCCGGCAAATAATATAACCTGCTCTCTTTTTTTAAAAAAGTTTTTAAAAAAATAAACAAACAAAAAAATAAATAATTTTAAAAGCTTAATTATTTTTTCCAACATTACCAGCCTCTTATAAACACTACTTATTTTAAATTTTATAAATCCTTAGCAACCAAAAATAAATTACAACAATTAATACTATAGAAAATAAAGAACTAATTATAGCAAAAGAACTAAGCGTATCATAGATATTTTCACTAGCAAAAAAGAACAAAAGAATAGGTAAGATACTATCTAACATTAATTTAAATGGTAGAAATAAGTATTGTTTTTTATGAACCATAGGAAATAGCATAACCATATTTATTACGATTATGGTTAGCGCCAAAGGAAAAATGATAGAACGAACCATATTAACAACTTCTAACCATTTATCACCTAATAAAATAGGTATGACAACAGGAGAAAGATAGTAAATAGCCATAATTGCAATAAGACTAACCACCAAAAGACCTACCACAACTAGCACATAGATACGGAGAACATCACGATTATTTGTATTTAATGTATGAGAAATTTTTCGACAGAGAATATCTGACATACTCTTCTCAACTAAACTAAATGGTAATTGTATCAGTTTATATGCCATAGAAAACATACCTAAAATAAATGTACCATAGTTTGAAGCAACTAAAGATAGCGTCAATAAGAAAAAAAAATAATTCGATAACATAATTGGCGTCGTAATCAATGGAAACTCTATATATTTTTTAGCAATTTTCCTTACTATTTTTTTGGAAAGAGAGCGAAAAGATAAAAGCTGATATTTCTTATATTGCCAAAATGCGTAAAAAACTGACAGTAGCCCACTAAGAAAAACACCAACAATCAATCCATTGCCTTCTGGAAAAATATAGGCGAGTAAAATCTGAAGCAACACCGTCAATATGGCAGAAAAAACCACAAATTGCGATAACTCTGCAATTTTTTTCCTTATAACCATTAAAGAGCGATGAACTTCTTGAACGCCATAAATAAAAGGATAAAAAGGGAATAAAAAAAGAAAAGGTAATAAGCTAGCAAAACTAATATTCGCTAAGCTAAACTTATTATTAAAATAAAACAAAAGAATCAAACAAACAACCACAGCCGAGCACAATGCAGCAACTGCTATAGAGAGAAAAACTAATCCATTAATGCTCTCTTCATCATCGGGTAATAAAATTGCCCAACTATATTTAGCAGTTGCAAAGCAAGAAATGACAGTAACGACCGAAATAAACAAGGAGTAAACTGCAAACATCTCAACTTCATATATCCTAGCGATAATAGGGTATGCAGAAAAAGAAACAAGTTGTGCAAAAATCGTGGCAAAAAATAATTTCCCCCCTACATTAAACCCTTTAATGAAAAGATAAAAAACTTGCTTGATAAAAGCATTAACCCTAGTAATCATATTATATTTAAGAGCACACTATACTTAGAATACCAAATCAAAATCGCCTTTCCATTTTTGCTTTAAAAATTCTTGATGCCTAACCAATAAAATTCTTATGTCAGCCTTTTGTGCATCTTCAAGTGTAGCAAGCTTTTTAAAACCTGTTGGACAGTAAGTAATATTGGGCTCTACGACTAACGTATTACCAACATGAAATTCTGTAATCATAATAGCAATTTTTCTTGCCGGACTTTCTCTTAAATCGTCAATATCCGGCTTAAAAGCCAATCCATAACAAGCTACCGTCACTTCTTTGGCTGTTTTATCGGGATTTGCTTGTAGATAATCGGCAATAGCCAGTTTTACTTTATTAATTACCCACTCGGGCTTCTCATCATTAACCTGCCGTGCCGTGCGGATAAGCTGAGCCTCATCAGGTGTTTTACTGACGATAAACCAAGGGTCAACAGCGATACAGTGCCCCCCGACACCCGGCCCCGGCTGAAGGATATTGACGCGCGGATGACGATTTGCCAAAGTGATCAACTCCCAGACATTGATGCCCAGTTTGTCACAAATCATTGATAACTCATTGGCAAAAGCAATATTGACGTCACGAAAACTGTTTTCAGTCAGTTTGCACATTTCCGCAGTTCGCGCATTTGTGGTAATACACTGACCTTTAACAAATGTTTGGTACAAGGCAGTTGCTCTTTCTGAGCATTTTTCTGTCATACCGCCAATAATGCGGTCATTGGATATCAACTCTTGCAATACCTTACCTGGCAGCACACGTTCAGGGCAATGCGCAATAAAAATATCAGGTTGTTCGGCGTTCACCTGTGGTAATACCAGATCAGTTCGCTCTGTGGCCAACCATTCTGCCATTTGCTCGGTTGCGCCGACAGGTGATGTGGATTCTAAAATTACTAAGTCCCCTTTTTTTAATGCTGGGGCAATCATCCTAGCCGCTGATTGAATATAGGACAAATCCGGCTTATACCCGTCCTTAAAAGGTGTTGGCACCGCAATAAGAAACGCATCGGCAGGCTCGACAGCTAGCGAGGCTGTTAAATAACCGCTACTTACGACATCGTGAACAATCTTATCAAGATTAGGTTCTATAATGTGAACCTCACCTCGGCTAATGGTATCAACCACATGTTGGCTAACATCAACGCCATGAACTTTTACGCCGCTATTGGCAAACACTGCCGCAGTCGGCAAACCGATATATCCCAAACCAACAACATTTATTTTCTTAAATTGCATTTCTTATCTTTCCGTTTTCATCAAAAAATTGACAATACGCTGACTTGATTTTCCATCACCATAAGGATTATGAGCAAAGCTCATGTTATTATAGACCGTCGAGTCATCCAATAGCCTGCTGACTTCATCAATAATTTTTTGTGTGTCGGTACCAACTAATTTTACCGTACCGGCAATTAGTGCCTCTGGTCTTTCAGTAGTATCCCGCATAACCAAAACTGGTTTTCCCAGCGAAGGAGCTTCTTCCTGTATTCCGCCTGAGTCAGTTAGTACGATATCCGAGTAATTCATTAGATAGACAAATGGCATATAATCCAGCGGCTCAATTAAAAAGACATTATCAATACCACTGATTAGTCGCTGAACAGGTCCTCTAACATTGGGATTCAAGTGCATAGGATAGACAATAGCAGTGTCAGCATATTTTTTTGCCAGATGAACTAATGCCTGACAAATGTTTTCAAAGCCATGACCAAAATTTTCCCGGCGATGCCCCGTTACCAGCATTACCCTATTGTATTTATCCAGATAATCAAACTGCGACTTAAACTCAGCTTGCAATACCTCATCTTGTTTGGTTTTATCAATCACGAACTGTAAAGCGTCTATAACCGTATTACCGGTAACGATGATATTCTGCGAGGGTACATTTTCTTTTAGCAGGTTTTCCTTAGCTGTTTCAGTAGGAGCAAAATGATAGTTTGTAATTGCACCGGTTAATTTGCGATTGGCTTCCTCCGGCCAAGGGGAATAAATATTACCTGTCCGCAATCCTGCCTCAACATGCCCTATTTGAATTTGATGGTAATAAGCGGATAAACTTGCAGCAAAAGTTGTTGCCGTATCACCGTGAACTAAAATAATATCAGGATGATAGCTAGAAAATAATGCTTTGAGAGAGTTGAGAATTTTAACCGTAACATCTGTTAAATCCTGTCCCAACTTCATAATATCTAAGTCAAAGTCAGGAACCAATTCAAATAGTGATAACACTTGATCTAGCATCTCGCGGTGTTGACCTGTTACGCACAGTTTTAATTCAATATCTTTTCTTTTCCTAAAAACCTGCACTAACGGTGCCATTTTTATTGCTTCTGGTCTAGTTCCAAAAATTATCATTATTTTTTTCATTTTATAATACTCTGCTTAAATATCAACAATCCTAAAATTTCTTAATAACAACCAGCTCACTTTTCCAACAACATCGTTATATAACCATCAAAAAGAAAATATAACCCAGTGACCAAATTAACTTCTGATTATATCATACTCTTTATAACACCTCTTTCTTAAAAGCTAAAACACCATGAATAAAAATTCATCAATTTTTAAGCAATATCCTCTTTTCATATAATTTAGCATAGATTATAATAAATGGTATTCATGGTGAGTCAATAATCACAAGCTAATCAACTAAGCATTTTCTAAACTCAATGCATCTGTTCCATATATTCTCCCTCATTCAAACAATAAACACTTACTGAAGTAAGGGCAAATACTGGAATAAAATATAGTGAAACACGATTAAAATAGCCAACAAATCCACTACCTGACATTTTTATAGTTAAAAAGGTTACTATTAATATAATTAAAATAGAAAAAAAACAGAGTACAATAATAAAAAAGAATGAATTATTACCTGTGCCTTTTTTATATAATAAAAATAATATCATGCTTACCAAACTAGCTAAAAAAAGATAGTGCCAATTATCTAGCACAATCCACTCTCGCCACACATCAGCAATAACAGGGTTATAAGCTATCATTTCACTATTAAAACCACTAAATAAAATTTTCGATATAAAATTAAACCACTCATTATTTAACCACCCAGAACTAACAATACCCCAAAAAGATATACACACTAGCAACAGTCCAAAGATAAAAACACTACCCCATTGATACCAAATAATAAAACAAAATAAAATCGCAACAAGAAATAAAGCAGTATTTTTTGTGAAAAACATAATAGTAAAATAAAGTAGAGAAAGTAAAAAAAGTTTCCATTCTTTATGGATTAAAGACATCACAAACAGGCAGATTGATATTAAGAAGATTAGTCCTACCCATAAGTCAGCATAGGATCCTAAACTGGCATGCGTATCAAATATTGGCAAACTAACTACGGCATAACTTGCCAATATTGCAGGTAGTAAACGCCCACTTAGATAGAGAACTGCTCCTAAAACCGTGCTTGCCATAGAAATACTTGCACCCAACCATGCTAAGTTAACGATGCCATCATTCCAGCTTCCCCAAGCCATTGCACTATAAGTTTGAACAAGAGATATAAAGTAAGGATGATGGCTTGCATAAACAGAAACCTCACCATTATCTAATTGCCAGAAAGGATATTGACCATGGACTAGAGAAGGAATGCTCTTATAGTAATAAAATATTTTTGCTTTCGCACTCCAAGACAACCAACCATCCCACGGAAATACAGGCTTAATTAGTAAATCTACAGCAGTAAGTCCCCATCGATAGGCAAACAAAAACAAAATAAAGCCTGATAAATAATAACATATCCTCGAGGTCGATAACCGAAAGTCCCCTGCACTATATTGAATTTGCTTTGACAATACAAGCATAAGTAAAAAAACAATCATAAACTCAACTAAAACAATTTCATAAATATCAAAAGTACGGTGAAAATAGTTATATACTCGTAGAATTATTGTTACTATAAACCACCCTAACACATAGCCAGCTCCTATCGCAAAAAATAAAGAACCACTACGTCTCTTTAAGAAAAGCTTAATTATTATAAAACCAAGAAGCCAAGGCATCAGCATAGCAAATAAAAAAAACACGATATGCATCATAATTCCTCCTAGTGTTTTTTATTATCCTTTTTTGGTATGTAATAAATTTCTATACCATCATTATTCAATAAACGCATCGCTGAAACCTTCTCTCCTGCATCTATACTTAACTCTTTTTTTTCAAAATTATACTCCCATCGCGGCGTTTGGATACGAATATCCACAAAATAAAACCCTCCTTTTTTCCAGATATTTAAAGGCATTTTAGAAGTTAGTGCATATGCAAAATTAGGGTATAAATAATAATATAGCTTTCCAACAAAATACTCTTTTTCTTTATATAAACTTACATTATAAGTAAAATCGCTTTTAAAATAAATTTTCTTTCTCTTGCCATCATCCGGTAATACCGATTGAATCGTCTGTGCCAGCTTTGCCGCCTCGGGAGATAGTAGTAAATCTTTTTCATCATCGCTTAAATGGGCAAAAGTATCGTAGGTATTTTTGGTAATTACCGTTTTTTCGACTAAATAATGGGCATCTAAA
>PDWJ01005953.1_pt1 | contig 18166 bp, 15 predicted proteins | sample 1430881 | NCBI WGS metagenome assembly PDWJ01 (sample SAMN01162460, study PRJNA174530) | Oral metagenome, whole genome shotgun sequencing project. | biome: Marine environment; feature: Marine mammal; material: Swab sample of the gingival sulcus; isolation source: swab sample of gingival sulcus...
CCTCTCCCTCTGGGACGACTGCATGGATGCAGGAGGTAGACCGAAGTAGGACACCAGAGGCGAGAGGGTTGGGGTGAGGAAAGGAAATCAACGACTTAGGCAATGCGGATAGTCTGTGGAAGCACTTGTTCAGAGCTTCCATAAGGAGCCTCTGATTAACCCCCCTCTCCCTCTGGGAGAGGGCTGGGTGTGGGAGGAAAATCAACAACTTACCCTATGCGGATAGTCTGCAGAGGCACCTGTTCAGGGATTCCTTAGGGAATCTCTGAACAAGTCTGTTTCAACCTATCCGCATAGCCTGAAAGGCTTGCCCAGCACCGCCTTAATGCGGGCGCAGTGTCTCGTCGCTGCGCTTGGGAGTTTGCAGCTCGGTCTCTCTGGCCGGTGCAACGGCGCCCTGGTAGGGGCTTTTCAGCAGTGCGGTTTTCAGTACATCGCTAACCCAGCGCACCGGCTTGACCTCCAGCATCTTGAGGATGTCCTCGGGGATGTCGGCCAGATCCTTGCGGTTGTCCTCGGGAATCAGCACGGTTTTTATGCCGCCGCGGTGGGCGGCGAGGAGTTTTTCCTTCAGACCGCCGATGGGCAAGACTTCGCCGCGCAGGGTGATTTCACCGGTCATGGCGACATCGTGGCGCACGGCTATGCCGGTCAGTACAGAGACCAGCGAGGTACACATGGCAATCCCGGCACTGGGGCCGTCTTTGGGCGTTGCACCTTCGGGAACGTGGACGTGGACGTCTTTTTTCTCGTGAAAATCTTCCGCCACGCCGAGCACTTGGGCGTGGGCGCGCACCACGGTCATCGCCGCTTGAATCGACTCCTGCATGACATCGCCGAGCTGGCCGGTGTAGCTCAGCTTGCCCTTGCCGGGCACCACCGCGCTTTCGATGGACAGCAGCTCACCGCCGACCTCGGTCCAGGCCAGGCCGGTCACCTGGCCAATCTGCGCTTCGGATTCGGCCTCGCCATAGCGGAAGCGCTGCACGCCAAGGTACTCCGCCAGACTATCCGCATTAACGGTCACCACGCCGCTTTTCTCTTTCAGCAGCAGCGCTTTCACCACCTTGCGGCAGATTTTCGACAGCTCGCGCTCCAGGTTGCGCACCCCGGCCTCGCGGGTGTACAGGCGCACAATATTGCGGATGGCCTCGGTTTCCACAATCAGCTCGCCATCGCGCACGCCGTTGTCCTTGATCTGGCGCGGCAGCAGGTAGCGCTCGGCGATATTGATTTTCTCATCCTCGGTGTAGCCGGGAATGCGGATAACCTCCATGCGGTCGAGCAGCGGGCCGGGAATGTTCATGCTGTTGGAGGTGGCGACAAACATCACATCGGAGAGGTCGTAGTCAATTTCCAAGTAGTGATCATTGAAGCTGTTGTTTTGTTCGGGGTCGAGCACTTCCAGCAGCGCCGAGGCCGGATCGCCGCGGAAATCGGTGGCCATCTTGTCGATTTCATCGAGCAGGAACAAGGGGTTCTTGCTGCCGACTTTGGACAGGTTTTGCACAATCTTGCCCGGCATGGCGCCGATATAGGTGCGGCGGTGGCCGCGAATCTCGGCCTCGTCGCGCACGCCGCCCAGCGACATGCGGGTGAACTTGCGCCCGGTGGCCTCGGCAATCGACTGTCCCAGCGAGGTTTTACCCACCCCTGGCGGCCCCACCAAACAGAGAATCGGCCCCTTTAATTTGCGCACGCGCTGCTGCACCGCGAGGTATTCGAGAATGCGCTCCTTGACCTTTTCCAGGCCGTAGTGCTGCTCGTCCAGCACTGTCTGCGCCCGGGCAATGTCAGATTTAATCTTGCTGCGCTTGCGCCACGGCAGCTCCAGCAGGGTGTCGATATAGTTTCTGACCACCGTCGCCTCGGCGGACATCGGCGGCATCATTTTCAGTTTCTTCAGCTCGGCTTCGGCCTTTTCCCGGGCGCTTTTGTGCATGCCGGCATTGCTAATCTTGCGCGTCAGCTCATCCAGTTCGCCGCCCTCCTCGCCGTGCTCGCCAAGCTCCTTCTGAATCGCTTTCATCTGTTCGTTCAGATAGTACTCGCGCTGGCTTTTTTCCATCTGCTGCTTGACCCGGCCGCGTATGCGCTTTTCCACTTGCAGCAAATCCAGCTCAGCTTCAATCAACCCCAGCAGATGCTCGATGCGCGCGCGCACATCGACAATTTCCAGCACACTCTGCTTTTCTTCCAGCTTCAGTGACATATGCGCAGCGACAATATCGGCAAAGCGCGCTGGTTCATCAATACCGGCCAGCGAGGTGAGCACCTCCGGGGGGATTTTTTTGTTCAGCTTCACATACTGGTCAAACAAATCCATCAGGGTGCGCACCAGCACCCCGGCCTCGCGCTCGTCGGTCAGCTCGTCGGGCATCTCCTCTGCGTTGGCAGTATAGAACTCACCGCTGTTATCCAGCGCCGTCACCCGGATGCGGCGCACCCCTTCGACCAGCACCTTGATAGTGCCATCGGGCAATTTCAACAGCTGCAAGATGGTCGCCAAGGTGCCGACGCTGTAGGTATCTTCAACCCCGGGATCATCCACCTCAGCGCTTTTCTGCGCGAGCAGGAGGATTTGCTTGTTGTTGTTCATCGCCGCATCCAGCGCTTCGATAGACTTTTCCCGCCCAACAAACAGGGGAATGACCATATGCGGATAGACCACGACATCGCGCAGCGGCAGTACGGGTAAACGATTAATTTTGTCTGGCACAGAATTCTCCCTTGCAGGGATAAAAGATAGTTAACTGATGTGGGGGCTTTTTGTCAGCATTCAAGCCCCAAGAATGACCACCGATGGCCACACAGTGTCGCGGCGCTTTATGGAGCCTCTGATTAACTCCCTCTCCCTCCGGAATAGAGCTGGGGTGAGAGAGGAAAATCAACGACTTGCGTAATGCGGATAGTCCAGATAAGGGGTTGTTCAGAGCTTGCACAGACTATCCGCATTTGCTCCTTGCAATGTAGACAAGGGCTTATTCAGAAGCTCCTTACTCGTCCGCTGAAGCCGCCTTTTTGAAGTCGCTGTTTTCGTAAATCAGATACGGCTCTGACTCACCGCGAATCACCGCCTCATCCACGACTACCTTGCTCAGCTCATCCAGCGAGGGCACCTCGTACATCAAGTCCAGCAGCACCGTTTCCAAAATGGTGCGCAGGCCGCGCGCGCCGGTTTTGCGCTCCATGGCCTTTTGCGCAATCGCGTGCAGGGCATCGCGGCGAAACTCAATATCCACGCCCTCCATCGCAAACAAGTGCTCAAACTGTTTGATAATCGCATTTTTGGGCTTGGTGAGAATATCTATCAGCGCCTCTTCGTTCAGTTCCTCCAGCGTTGCCACCATCGGCAGGCGGCCAATAAACTCGGGAATCAGGCCGTATTTAACCAAATCTTCGGGCTCGACATTGTGCAGGGTCTCGCCAATGCTCAAGGCTTCATCCTTGGCCTTGACCTCGGCAGAGAAGCCGATGCCGCCCTTTTCCGAGCGCTCGCGAATCACCTTGTCCAGACCGGCAAAGGCGCCGCCACAGATAAACAGGATATTCGAGGTATCGACCTGCAGGAACTCCTGCTGGGGATGCTTGCGCCCGCCCTGCGGCGGCACTGCGGCAACCGTTCCCTCAATCAGCTTCAGCAGCGCCTGCTGCACGCCCTCACCGGACACATCGCGGGTGATGGAGGGGTTGTCGGCCTTGCGCGAAATCTTGTCGATTTCATCAATATAGACAATGCCGGTCTGCGCCTTTTCGACATCGTAGTCACACTTCTGCAACAATTTCTGGATAATATTCTCGACATCCTCACCGACATAGCCCGCCTCGGTCAGCGTGGTTGCATCGGCGACGGTAAAGGGCACATTCAACTGCCGCGCCAGGGTCTCCGCCAGCAGGGTCTTGCCCGAACCGGTGGGGCCAATCAAGAGGATATTGCTCTTGCCCAGCTCGACTCCATTGTCTTGCGAGCCAACCGCCAGGCGCTTGTAGTGGTTGTACACCGCCACCGAGAGCACGCGCTTGGCACGCTCCTGACCGATCACATAATCGTCCAACCGCTCCTTGATTTCTCGCGGTTTGGGCAGCCCCGAATCGGCCTCTTCCTGATCTTGCAGCTCTTCGCGGATTATGTCGTTGCAGAGGTCGACACACTCATCACACACAAACACCGATGGGCCGGCAATCAGCTTGCGGACTTCGTGCTGGCTTTTGCCACAAAAAGAGCAGTACAGCAGCTTGCCGCTGTTCTGATTATCGTCTGTTGTGTCACTCATGGTGAGTCAATCTCTATCATTACTTGGTTACAAAAGTGCTGAATCAGCCATTTCTGGACTATCCGCATTCAACCGTTACACACTGTGAACCGATTGAAAACGGCGTTGCGCAGAACCTCTTACAAACCCCGCAGCCGGGGCAAGGACTTGCTGTCAGCACCTGCTGCGGTGGTATATTGAATAATTGTTGGCTTTCCAGTGGGCAAAGTCAACTCTGCCCGTTGCACTGCAAGGCCGCACTAGCGCGCGCTAACCACGTCATCAATCAGGCCATAGGCCTTGGCTTCATCGGCGCTCATAAAGTTGTCGCGCTCGGTGTCCTGCGCCAGCTGCTCGAAAGACTGACCGCTGTGCTTGGCCATCAGCTCATTCAGGCGCTGCTTGGTTCGCAGGATATTGCGGGCGTGGATGTCAATATCCGTCGCCTGCCCCTGAAAGCCGCCCAGCGGCTGGTGAATCATCACACTGGCATTGGGCAGGGCAAAGCGCTTGCCCGCCGCCCCGGCATTGAGGAGAAAAGCGCCCATGCTGCACGCCTGGCCAATGCACAGAGTGCTGACCGCAGGCTTGATAAACTGCATGGTGTCATAAATCGACATCCCCGCCGTGACCGAGCCGCCCGGTGAATTGATATACAGGGAAATATCCTTGTCGGGATTTTCCGCCTCCAGAAACAGAAGCTGGGCGACCACCAGATTGGCCATATGGTCCTCTACCTGGCCGACCAGAAATACCACGCGCTCCTTGAGCAGGCGCGAGTAGATATCGTAGGAGCGCTCGCCGCGCGCAGTCTGCTCAACGACCATGGGTACCAGTTGAGCGCTTACATCGTCTTTTATGTCCAGCATGAACTGCCTTTGTTGCAATAATAAAAAGTGCGTCTATTAGACACGATTTCCAGCCGCCATGAAAACTTAATTATGCCGAGCCGAACAAAAAAACAGCCCGCCAGTGGCGAGCTGTTTGGCAAGCGGGCAAACCAGCGTCTACTGCCCGGATTCTTTCATCAGCTCATCAAAGCTGATGCTCTTTTCCACCACTTTGGCCTGCGCGGTAATCCACTCAACGGCCTGGTTTTCAATCACCACCGACTCAATGCCCTGCAGCATTTGCAGGTTGCTGTTGTAGTAGTGAATCACTTCCTCGGGCTGCTCGTAGCTGCTGGCCATATCGGCAATCAGCGCCTGAACCTTGTCCTTGTCTGGCTCGATCTCCTGCTGCTTGATAATCTCACCCAGCAACAGGCCTAGTTTCACCCGGCGCTGGGCATCTGCTTCAAACGGCTCGTTGGGCAGGTCTTCCAGCTTGATCGGCGCACTGCCGCCGAACTGCTCAAACGCCTGCTCTTTCAAACGCTGCACTTCCTGCTCGACCAGCGCCTTGGGCACGTCCAGCTGATTCTGCGCCAGCAGGCTGTCCATCACTTGCGCCTTGTTTTTTTCCAGCACCTTGCTGTCGCGCTCGCGCTGCATGTGCTGGCGCAGCTTGTCGCGCAACGCGTCCAGCTCGCCACTCTCAACGCCAAAGGCCTTGATAAATTCTTCATCGACCTCGGGCAGGTGCTGCTCTTCCACGCTGTGAACCTTAATATCAAACTGCGCAGGCTTGCCCTGCAAATCTTCCTTGGCGTAGTCTTCGGGGAAGGTGACATCAATCACTTTTTCCTCACCCGCCTGCATGCCGACAATCTGCTCTTCAAAGCCGGGAATCATTGAGCCGGAGCCGAGGGTCAGGGGGAAGTTCTCGCCCTTGCCGCCCTCAAAGGCCTCGCCGTCAATCTTGCCCTGGAAGTCGATGGTTACCCTGTCATCATTGGCCGCGGCGCGCTCGACACTGTGCCACTGGGCGCGCTGCTTGCGCAGCACGTCCAGCATACTGTCGACATCGCCATCGGTAATCTCGGCAGAGACGCGCTCAATTTCCAGCGCACTGACATCGGCCAGCTCAATCTCCGGATACACTTCAAAGACGGCTGTGTAGGACAGCTCGCCCTTGTCGTTCAAATCGGTGGATTCAATCGTCGGGTAGCCCGCGGGGTTGATCTTTTCATCACTCAGCGCCTGGCCGAGGCTGGATTGAATCAGATCCGACAGCGCCTCCTGGCTGGCCTGCGCGCCGTACTTCTGCTTGACAACTTTTAAAGGCACCTTGCCGGGACGAAAGCCGTGAATGCTTGCCGTGCGGGCGATTTGTGCAATGCGCGTATCAAACGCCTGGTTAAACTTTTCAGCGGGCAGCTGAACAGACAGCTTGCGCTCCAAACCCTCAGTGGTTTCTACAGAAACTTGCATGCTAAACCTTTAATACCTTTGTTGTGCGGGGCTGACCCAAATACAAAAAAAGCTTGCAGAGACGCCTCTAGCAAGCCAGCGGTGAGGACAAAACCCTCTGTTTTACTACCCTAAACATGGTGCGAGTGGAGAGACTCGAACTCTCACGTCTTGCGACACCAGAACCTAAATCTGACGCGTATACCAATTTCGCCACACTCGCAAAAAATGGGGTGGACGATGGGACTTGAACCCACGACGACCGGAATCACAATCCGGGGCTCTACCAACTGAGCTACGCCCACCATAGCTTTAAGTATGCGCACTCGGCAGGACTCGAACCTGCAACCTACGGCTTAGAAGGCCGTTGCTCTATCCGGTTGAGCTACGAGCGCATAAACCGAGCTGCTACTCAAAGTGTAAATTGGTCGGGGCAGAGAGATTCGAACTCCCGACCCACTGCTCCCAAAGCAGTTGCGCTACCAGGCTGCGCTATGCCCCGACATGTTTACGGAGCGGGATAATACGCAGGCCGCCCGCTTTCGTCAATGCCGATTGTGCAAATCAGCAGGATTTTTTGCGCCTGGCCGGGGGATAAGCCGCCGCGCCATAAAGAGTTAGAAATAGCTGCCATGACGTGCGAAAATCCGCCCTCACCTAACCCGGATATTTCACCAGTACGGTGAGAGGCTCAAAAATTGTTTATTAAATTCAAGTATTTCTGCCGCGAATACCAAACAAGGCAAGGATACAAACTGTACCTAAATGGTTTTTCGAAAAAAATGACGGCGAATCTTGCCCAAAATCATGTAAACCGTAGCGACTGCTACGCTTTGCATGATTTTGAACAACCGTCTTTGTCCTTTTCCCCGAAAATTCCATTTACTGATGAAACATCCGGGCTAATTGCGAGGTAGATATGAGTGCAACTCTGATTGATGGCAAGGCCGTTGCCGCCCAGGTTAAAGATTCCGTCCAGGCGCGCGTCCACACGCGCAGCGCCGAGGGCAAGCGCGCGCCGGGGCTGGCCGTGGTGCTGGTTGGCGATGACCCCGCGTCCCAGGTCTACGTTGGCCACAAGCGCAAGGCCTGCGAGCATATCGGCATCCACTCCACAGCACATATTCTGCCCGGCGCAACCAGCGAAGCCGAGCTGCTGGCGCTGGTGGATACGCTGAATGCGGATAGTCTGATAGATGGCATTCTGGTGCAGCTGCCCCTGCCCGAACACATCGACGCCGACAAGGTGATTGAGCGTATCCATCCCGCCAAGGATGTCGATGGCTTCCACCCCTACAATCTCGGCCGTCTGGCGCAAAAGCGCCCCACCCTGCGCCCCTGCACGCCCTACGGCGTGATAAAACTGCTGGAGGCCAGCAATATTGAGCTTATCGGCAAGGATGCGGTGGTGGTCGGCGCATCGAATATCGTCGGTCGGCCAATGGCGCTGGAGCTGTTGCTGGCGCGCGCCACCACCACCGTCTGCCACAGCAAGACCCGCGACTTGGCGGCCAAGGTCGCCGCTGCCGATATTCTGGTCGCCGGCGTTGGCATACCCAACTTTATTAAAGGCGAGTGGATCAAGCCCGGCGCGGTGGTGATTGATGTCGGCATCAACCGCCTGGACAATGGCAAGCTGTGCGGCGATGTCGAGTTTGCCAGCGCCAGCGCGCGCGCCGCCTACATCACCCCCGTGCCCGGCGGCGTGGGGCCGATGACCGTAGCCCTGTTAATGCAAAACACCCTGGATGCCTGCATCCTGCGCGAGGAGAATGAACAATGAAACGATTACTGCAACTCTGCCTGAGCACCCTGCTGCTGGGACTATCCGCATACGCCTGCGCTCACCCCACAGCCGAGCACAATCCGCTGCCCCGTGTATTGATGAGCACCAGCCTGGGCGATATTGAAATTGAACTGCCCTGGCGCGCACCGGCGATCCGCACTCGGCGACCTCGCAGTTCTTTATCAACGTGGTTGACAACCGCAATCTGGATTTTCGCAGCAAGGATCAGCGCGGCTGGGGCTACGCCGTGTTTGGCCGCGTCACCCAGGGCATGGACGTGGTGGACAGCATCCGCCGCAGCCGCACCAGCAACCAGGGCGGCGCGTTTCGCAATCTGCCCGACCCTGCCGTTGTAATTCACAGCGTTAAACGCATTGCCAACGAGGAGACCCACCCCCATGATTAAACTCACCACCAACCACGGCGACATCACCATTGAACTGCATGAAGACAAGGCGCCCATCACCTGCGCCAACTTCAAGCAATATGTCGAAGACGGCCACTACAACGGCGTAATTTTTCACCGCGTGATTCCCGGCTTTATGATTCAGGGCGGCGGCTTTGCCCCCGGCATGCAAGAAAAGCCCAGCCGCGAGCCGATTCAAAACGAAGCCGACAACGGCCTGAGCAACGAACCCGGCTCACTCGCCATGGCGCGCACGCCCGACCCGCACTCCGCCTCGGCGCAGTTCTTTATCAACACCAAGCACAACAAATTCCTCGACTTTCCCGGTCAGGATGGCTGGGGCTACTGCGTGTTTGGCAAGGTTGTCGATGGCCTGGATGTTGTGCAGAACATCGAAAAAGTCAGCACCACCACGCGCATGGGGCATCAGGATGTCCCCGTGGATGATGTGATTATCGAAACGGCTGAAGTGATTTAAGGAAGCTCTGAACAACCTCCCTCTCCCTCTGGGAGAGGGCTGGGGTGAGGGAGTAAAATCAATAACTTACGCAATGCGGATAGTCTGACAAACAAGGCCTTACAACTCTTTCAAGCGCCACGGCGCAGCATATCAGCATGGCACACACCCTCTTTATCGCCGATCTCCACCTCAAGCCCACCCGGCAGGATTTAAACCAGGGCTTTATCGACCTGTGCCGCAGCGAGATTGCGCGCAGCGCCGATGCGCTGTATATCCTCGGCGACTTTGTCGAGTTCTGGATTGGCGACGATACCCCGACCACCGGCATCAAGCCCAGCCTGCGCGCCTTGAAAACACTGGCGGATACGGGAGTTAAGGTCTACTTCCAGCACGGCAACCGGGACTTTCTTATCGGCGATGCGTTTGCCCGCCGCTACGGCGTAGAGCTGCTGGATGAGGAAGTGGTTATCGACCTCTACGGCACGCCCACCCTGCTGCTGCACGGCGACACCCTGTGCAGCGATGATGTCGACTACCAGAACTTTCGCGCCATGGTGCGCGACCCCGCCTGGCAGCAAGACCTGCTCGGCAAAAGCCCGTACCAGCGGATTCGCTACGCCCAGCAACTGCGCGCGCAGACCAGCCAGGCGGTTCAGGCAAAATCTGCCGAGATTATGGATGTCAATCAGGACAGTGTTATCAACACCTTTACGCGCTATCAGGTGCAACACATGATTCACGGCCACACCCACCGCCCCGCCGAGCACCGCTTTGCCCACGGCGGCAAAACCTACTGCCGCGTCGTACTGTCCGACTGGGAGCAATACGCCCACTACTACTGCGTGCGCGACAACGGCGACAGCGAAGCCAAAACCCTGCCCATCCAGCCCCGCCTGACAACCCGGCTCAGGCGCTGGCTGGTTAAACCCGCCCTGGCACTCACCCTGCTCCGCCTGATGCTGCGCGGTTAGGAAAGCTGCAACGGAGGCTGTGTAAAAACGTAACGCTGAGTAACCGAGCGCAGTAGTTTTTACACAGCCTCAACGGGTCGGTTTTCAGGCTGATGCGTAGAGCGCCCCCTGCAATGCGGATAGTCCAACTGACCTGTTGCAGCGATGCGCGCTGTGTTTTCATCATTAACCGCCGCCCTGCGCTATACTCCCGCCATGCCCAACCTGCCGATTAACGATGTCTTGCCCGAGCTGCTGCACCACTTGCGGCGCAGCCCCAACACCGTGCTGCAAGCGCCGCCGGGGGCGGGCAAAACCACCGCTGTGCCACTCGCCGTGCTGGCGCAGGAGGTACTGCCCGATGGCGGCAATATCATGATGCTGGAGCCGCGCCGCCTCGCCGCGCGCAGTGCCGCGCAGCGCATGGCCGATATGCTCGGCGAACCCCTGGGCCGCACCGTGGGCTATCAGGTGCGCGGCGACAGTATGCGCAGCGAGCACACCCGCATTCTGGTGGTTACCGAGGGGCTGTTAACCCGCCGCCTGCAAACCGACCCCGAGCTGCGCGGCTTCAGCCTGGTTATCTTTGATGAATTTCACGAGCGCAGCCTGCACGCCGATTTATCGCTGGCGCTGTGCCTGCAGAGCCAATCCGCATGGCGCGAGGATTTAAAGCTGCTGCTGATGTCGGCAACGCTGAACACCCAGGCCATCGCCAAACTGTTCGACGGCGCGCCCATCGTACAGAGCGCCGGGCGCAGCTACCCCGTGGATATTCACTACCGCTCGCCCCGCGAGCCAAGCATAGACCGTCACAATCTGATTGGCTGCATCAGCCACTTGCTGCAAAAGATTATCGCCGAGCACCCCGGCAATATACTGGTGTTTCTGCCGGGCGTGGGTGAAATCAAGCAGCTCGCCGCCGCGCTGGAGCAGCAGCGCGATAACAACACCCTGATTGCCCCGCTGTTTGGCGACCTCAGCAAGCAACAGCAGCACCAGGCGATTGCCGCGCCGCCGCCGGGGCAGCGCAAAATTGTGCTGGCCACCAATATTGCCGAGACCAGTATTACCATTGATGGCATTACCAGCGTGATCGACTCGGGACTGATGCGCGAGAACCGCTTTGACCCCAACACCGGCATGAACCGCCTCACCACCTGCCGCATCAGCCGCGACTCCGCCGAGCAGCGCGCGGGGCGCGCGGGGCGCCTCAGTGCCGGGCGCTGTTACCGCCTGTGGACGCAGGCACAGCACCAGCAACTGGCGCAGCACCACAGCCCGGAAATCCTCAGCGGCGACTTGGCGCCGCTGGTGCTGGAGGCCGCGCACTGGGGCGCGCAGGACATCAACGAATTTAGCTGGCTGGATGCGCCGCCGCCGGGCGCTGTGGCGCAGGCGCAAGACCTGCTGGAACAGCTCGGCGCGCTCAGTCGGCCTATGCGGATAAGCCAGCACGGCCAGTCCATGCTGGCACTGGGGATACACCCGCGCCTGGCGCATATGCTGCTCGCCAGTGTCGCACTGGGCTGCCCGGGGCAGGCCTGCCTGCTCGCAGCGCTATTGTCAGAGCGCGACATTTTCAAACCCGGCACAGCGCGCACGGCGGATATTGCCGAGCGCATTCAGGTATTGCAGCAGGGGCGCAAAGACCCCCGCAGCAGACCATCCGCATACCAGCAGGTCAAGCAACAGGCCCGGCAATTGCAGCAAAAGCTGCGCACCCTCGCCGCGCACAGCAGCGACAAGGCCGACCTCAGCCTGATCGGCGTACTGCTGGCGCACGCCTACCCCGAGCGCATCGCCCAGCTGCGCAGCAACAAGGATCAACGCTATCTGCTCTGTGGCGGCAAGGGCGCGTGCTTCACGCAAACCGACGACCTCGCCCACCAAGACTATCTGGTTATTGCCGAGCTGGATGGCCGCCAGCGTGAAGCGGCCATCTTCAGCGCCGCCACCATCAGTGCCGACCAGCTCGAAACCCACTTCCCCGAGCGCATCGAAACACAAAGCCATATCTACTGGGACAGCAAACAACAGCGCGTGATTGCCGAACAGCGCCGCAGCCTGGGGGCGCTGGTTCTATCGTCCAGCCGCATGCAGGACGCCCCGGCGGAAGCGCTGCACCGCGCCCTGCTCGACGGCATTCGCGAACAAGGCCTGGACTGCCTGCCCTGGGACAAGGCCAGCCGCAACCTGTGCGCGCGCATCAACTTTTTAAAACAGGCCGAGGCGACACCCGCCGCACTGCGCCAGGCACTGCCGGATTACTCGAACGCACACCTGCTGGCGCACCTGGACGACTGGCTGCTGCCCCACCTGAACCGCCACACCAGCCTCGACAAACTCAAAACACTCAAGCTGTACTCCATCCTGCACGACACCTTGAGCTGGGAGGTGCAACAGCAACTGGAACAACTCGCCCCCAGCCACTTCAGCGTGCCCAGCGGCTCGCGCATCCCCATCGACTACACGGCCAATCCCCCCGTGCTCGCCGTGCGCCTGCAGGAAATGTTCGGCCTGCAAGACACCCCGAGCATACTCAAGCAACAAGTCCCCCTGCTGATTCATCTGCTCTCCCCGGCCAGCCGCCCGGTACAAATCACCCAGGATCTAAAAAGCTTCTGGGCCAATACCTACGCAGACGTCAAAAAGGAGCTAAAAATCAAATACAAAAAACACCACTGGCCGGACGACCCCCTGCAAGCCCAGGCCACCCGCCACGCCAAGACGCGGCGGCACAAGGCCAAGTAATTTGCGGCAGCCTTAACCCGGATATTTCACCAGTACGGTGAGTTTTAGTAATTATATTTTAATTTCAATGACTTATGTCATTGACAGAAGAAGGGTAATGCACAAATTGTACCTAAGTGGTTTTTCCATTTACTGATGAAATAGCCGAGCCAGGAATAAAGTAAGCGAACAGCCGCTGGCTGGGGACTATCCGCATAGCGGTATTCTTTGGCACAATACGCGTATGAGTGATTTACAGCGTGACTTGAACCTGCTGCTTGCGGAGTTACAGCCACAAAGCCTGCTGCTGGTGGGTGACTGCCCGGCGCTGCAGGGGCAGCCAGAGCACAGCGAGCACCTCCCCTGCCCTGTCAGCCTTGCGGCATTGCAGGGCGTGGGGCGCTTTGAGCTGGTGATTGCCAACCGCGTCCTCGCCAACCTGGACAAGGCCACGGCTGAGCAGGTGCTGGGGCGGCTGCGCAATTTGCATGCACGGCATTTGTTGCTGCTGCACCCTAAAGAGTCAGACTGGCAAGCGCAGGATTTTATTGCCTTTGCCATGACGCGCCTGCGCGATTACGCTGACTGCACGCTGTACGAGTACAATCTCCACTCCTATAAAGCCGTGCCCGATTGGCTGAACAGCCAGTTTTGGGCCAACCCGAATCAGTGGGACAAGTACCGCTGGTAGCCATCGCTTGGCATAATGCCAGGCCGTCAAAAACCCTGAACCAGGACGTGTACAACACCATGCCCAGCCTCAAACAAACCATGGCCGACAACGGCTTTGAGAGCAATGAGAATTACAATTATGTGCTCACCGCACTGGCGCACAGTGATGCTGGCAGTATCCCCTGCCTGAACATTGAGGGGGATGGCGGGCGGCGCAAGACCGCCTTTGCCAATGCGCTGGCGCATGCCCAGGAGCATGTCGATTATATTTTCTACCACGATTTCAGCGTTGAGGAGACAGCGCCGCCCCCGCCGAGCCTGCACAGCGAGGATGAGCCGGGCGGCAAGCACGTGCCGCCAGTGAGCGCATTGGACAAGGTACTCAGCGATGCCTGCGCCTACAGTGAGGCCGACACCACCATTTTGATTCTCGACCAGTTGCAGGCCGCCGATTTTAAAGACCAGATTCGCCTGTACCGGTTTCTGGTCAGCCGGGAGTGGCACTTTCCCGGCAGCAGCTACGAGGCCAATCCGCGCAAGTTGACGGTCTATATCATCTCCGAGGAGCCGGTTTACCACTCACTGCAAAAGCACAGCTACAAGGTCTGGGTGGACAGCGTCTCCGACAAGCAAGTGCCCTATACACCCGCTGATTTCAAGCTCGCTGACGATATCGCCCCGGTGATGGCGGGACTGGCTGCGCTGTTTGACCGCCTCGCCGTCACCCCCACCTTTAGTGAGTACAAAAAAATCCTTGAGGCTATCCCGCACTATGTCCACACCGCCGAGCACTTGAGCAACACCGTCTACGGCTGGACTGAGGGCATCGACAGGCAGCTGCTTAACTCCAGCGCTATCACCGACTTGATTCAAGAGGATATAATGCCGGCGATTGAACGCTATCTCGGCGTAGAAGACGTGGTCGAACTGACCGCCCCGCCGTACCCGGCAGACCAACCCAAGCAGGACTCGATACCATGAACAGCCCCACCAGCAATGATGAAGCCCGGATGCTACTGGAACAAGCCCTGCCGGATGCAACAATCAGCGTCAGCGGCGATGGCTACAAATATCAGGCCACGGTGATTAGCGACGAATTTGCCGGTTTGAGCACCTTGCAGCGGCACAAAAAAGTCTATGCCGCACTGAACAGTGTAATTACGGGGGGAACCTTGCATGCGCTGAGCATCATCGCCAAAACCCCTGAAGAAGCGGCATCGTAACACCGCCTCGAAGCGGCAATACTACGTGCCGGATTCCCGCTCCAGCAACTCGGCAATCTGCCGATCCTTGTCCTCCCAGAGCTGGTTAATCCAGGCTTGTATCTCGGCCTTGAATACCGGGTCATTCTCATAGTCGCCGTGGATAAAGCGCTCGGGAATATCAATACTGCGCAGCCGGACAATAATCTTGTTGATGCGGTTGGCAAATAAATCGGTAAACGCCTTGTTGCCCTGGGGGTAGACAATCGTCACATCAACCAGCTTGGTAATCGCCCCGTCCATGGCATTGAGGGTAAATGCCGCGCCGCCCGCGCGTGGCTTGAGCAAATGCTGAAACGGCGACTGTTGCCGCTCATGCTTGGCCGCGGTAAAGCGGGTGCCCTCAAAAAAGTTGATCACCGACACCGGCTTGTACCTGAAGCGCTGGCAGGCGCGGCGGGTCGCCTCCAGATCCTTGCCCTTCATCTCCGGGTGTTTGGCCAAATACTCGCGGCTGAAGCGGCGCATAAAGGGAAAATCCAGCCCCCACCAGCACAAACCCAGCAGCGGCACCCAAATTAACTGTTGCTTGATAAAAAAGCGTGGAAACGGCGCCCGCCCGACAAACAGCTTCTGGATCACTATAATATCGATCCAGGACTGGTGATTGGCAGTAATTAACGGCGACTCCTCGCGGTTGAGTGCAGTATCGGCCTGAATGTCCCACTCGATATTCTGCGTCAACCCGATCACCCAGTTATTGCCACGCACCCAACACTCACCAATTTTAGTCAGCAAGCTATCTGCATGGTTGCGCCAGGGGGTCGGCGAGAGAATAATTTTTACCAGCAATACGGGGTAGAAAAAAATCACGACCCAAATGACCAAGTTGACAGAAAAAAGCATATAGCTCAGCAACTTGGTAATGGGACGCGGTAAAAAGGCAAGCATAAAAAGAGGTTATCCGGGTAGTCAGTCAATCGGGGGGCACACTTGGGGCAAGCACCAATGCAGATACAGGCCTACATTCTAGGCTGATTGCCAGCATAAAAAAAGCGCCTCTCCGGATAAGCCCGGAAAGGCGCTTTTATCTTGACCGCGCGTGGCACACAGGTGCCACGCATTATGCAATCAATCTCGGGTCAACAACATGGCTACCGCAGAGGCGCCGGCGGCACAAATACTGACCACGCCTTTTTTCGCATCGCGGCGCTTCAGCTCGTTGGCCATGGTGGTCACCATGCGCCCGCCAGTGGCCGAGAAGGGATGACCCAGCGCCAGGGAGCTGCCGGTGACATTGAACTTCTCTTCGGGGATTTCACCCACCGCAGGCTCTTTCCAGCCCTGCGCCCAGGCCGCGCGGTTGCACAAGACCTGACCGGCAAAGGCTTCGTGCGCCTCCAGCAAGTCAATCTTGTCGAAGTCCAGCTTGTTGCGCTGCAACAGGCGAGGAACGGTTACCCCGGGAGCCATCAGCAGGCCATCATCGGGATCAACCGAGGCCAGTTCAAAGTCCTCGATAAAGGCGATAATTTCCAGCCCCTCCTGCTTGGCGCGCTGCTCGGACATCAACATCACCGCAGAGGCACCATCGCTCAGCGCCGAGGAGTTGCCCGCCGTCAGCGTGCCCGCGCCAGAGCGGTCAAAACAGGGGCTCAACTTGGCCAGCTTCTCTTCGGTGGTGCCCGGACGGGGAATATCATCCGCCGTCACCCCGGCTACGGGGATAATCTCTGCACTCAGGCGGCCATCTTTAATTGCCGCATCTGCCTTGGCCTGGGAGGCCGCAGCCAGCTTGTCCTGCGCCTCGCGGGTAATCCCCCAGTCCTTGACCATCAGCTCACAGTGCTCGCCCATGGTCAGCCCGGTAAACGGCTCGGCCACGCCGGGGCGCTCGGGGAACATATCCTTGGGTCGCAGGGTAGAGAATGCCTTCAGGCGCTCGCCCATGGTTTTCATATAGGCGGCATCTGTCATCACGCGCGTGGCTTTCTTGTTCACGCGCAGCACCGGGTTGGACATCGAGTCCACACCACCGGCAATCCCCACTTCAATACGGCCTTCCTTAATCATATGGAAGATATTCTGCATGGCCGAGGTGCCGGAAATACAGTTATCCGTGACCGTCAGCGCCTGGGTGTAGGGGGTCAAATTGGAGCGCAAGACAACCTGGCGACCCATATTCGGGATGCGGGAATCCACCACCGTGATGCCCCAGGTCAGAAAATCAACCGCTTGTGCAGCAACACCGGTGCGCTCCAGCAAGCCGTTAACCACGGCCACACTCAAATCATCGGCGCTCTGGTTCTTGAGCACGCCCATGGCTTTTACAAAAGGGGTACGAGCGCCACCCACAATAGCAACGCGAATATCTTTACTCATAATCCACTACTCCTCTTCGGATGGATTGCATCTATAAACTAATTTTGTCAAACAACTGCCATCTATCTGGCAGAGGCGCAACCATACAATAAAATCGCCGCCATGCCCACGCTTAGCCGCGCCACAAAATCATGATGGGTGACAGCCCGGCGTTATTTGCCGCCCTGCCGCCGCTGGCACCGGCGCGGGGCATTTTTTTGCCCGATAGCCGAAACCTTGCGGTAAACTATGCGCTCATTCACTTGTTGGGTTAAACATGCGCCGCATTACCGCCCCTGAGCTACACCACCACTTGCAAACACAACAGCCCGTGCTGCTGGATGTGCGCGAGCCTGCCGAGCACGCCATCTGCCAGCTGCCCAACAGCCTGCTGATACCGATGGGCGACATCAGCAGCCGCCTGCAAGAGCTGGATGAGGACGACGAAATTATCTGTATCTGTCACCACGGCATGCGCAGCCTGCAAGTGGCTGCGTACCTGGAGCATCAGGGCTTTACCAATGTGGTCAACCTCAGCGGCGGGCTGGATGCCTGGGCCACCCAGGTCGATACGGCACTGCCGCGCTATTAACGCCATGCTGAAACGACTTATCCCCGCCCTGCTCGCCCTGTTATTCGCCATACCCGGCCATACAGACCCCTATGCGGATAGTCCCACAGCGAGCCTGGCTGAGCTGTACGCCCCCGTGCGCCGGCATGACCCCGAGTTTGCCGAAGCCGTGGCACAGTGGCACAGCGCCCGGGAAGACTATCCGCAAGCGCGCGCCAACTTGCTCCCCCTGCTCAACGCCCAGGCCAACTACACCCGCGCCGACACGGACAACAGCGGCAGCTTGAGCGCCTTTACCCAGGGCGGCTACAGCACCACGCAAGGCTACAGCATCAGCCTGGCACAAAGCCTCTACAACCACGGTGCCTGGGCCGGTATGCGCGCCGCCCGCGCCCGCGCCAACAGCGCCGAGGCCAGCCTCAAGGCCGCCGAGCAAAACCTGATCCTGCGCCTCGCCGAGCGCTACTATGGCGTACTCGCC
>PDWJ01004842.1_pt1 | contig 18163 bp, 17 predicted proteins | sample 1430881 | NCBI WGS metagenome assembly PDWJ01 (sample SAMN01162460, study PRJNA174530) | Oral metagenome, whole genome shotgun sequencing project. | biome: Marine environment; feature: Marine mammal; material: Swab sample of the gingival sulcus; isolation source: swab sample of gingival sulcus...
GCGCCAAATCGGTAATCACTTCCTCGTGCGTGGGGCCGTAGCAGAACTCGCGCTCGTGGCGATCCTTGAGGCGCATCAGCTCGGGGCCGTATTCCTGCCAGCGGCCAGATTCCTGCCATAGTTCACTGGGCTGCACGGTTGGCATCAGCAGCTCGACACCACCAGCGGCGTTCATTTCCTCGCGCACGATGGCTTCCACCTTGCGCAGCACTCGCAGGCCCAGCGGCATCCAGGTATACAGGCCGGAGGCCAGGCGGCGAATCATGCCCGCACGCAGCATCAGCTGGTGGCTGATAACCTCGGCATCGTTGGGCGTTTCCTTGAGGGTGGACAGGGGGAATTGGCTTAGGCGCATAGGTCTGTATCAGTCAGTGAGTAAAATCCGCCGCTGCGGATGGGGCGGTTATTGTAAGGTCAAATAGCTGCTTGAGGAAGCGCTGATTAAGCCCTTATTTGGGCTATCCGCATTAAGTAAAATCAAGTATTTACGCTATGCGGGCGACCCCCAAGGACGGGCTGTAGCAGGGGCTCAGGCGCGGTGATAGGGGTGCTGAATCAGCAGGCTGTGGGCGCGGTACAGCGCCTCGGCCACCACCACGCGCACCAGCGGGTGCGGCAGGGTCAGATTGGACAGCGACCACTGCTCCTGCGCCGCTTGTCGACAAGTGGCGGACAGCCCCTCGGGGCCGCCAATCAGCAGCGCCACATCGCCACCACGATTGCGCCAGTGATCCAGGCGCGCGGCGAGTTGCTCGGTGCTGTGGTTTTTGCCCCCGACTTCCAGCGCCACCACCTGTGCGCCCTTGGGGATTTTTTCCAGAACCCGCTGGCCTTCCTCGGCGAGGATGCGTTTGACATCGGCATTTTTGCCGCGCTTGCCAGCGGGGATTTCGTGCAGCACCAGGGCGCAATCGGCGGGCATGCGCCGGGCGTACTCTGTGTAGCCCTGCACCACCCAGGCGGGCATCTTCTGCCCGACGGCGATAAGGTGGATATTCACCCCGGCTTAGCCGTGCACCTGCTCTGTGGTTGGGGCATCCACTTCCCAGAGCTTTTCAATATCGTAGTAATCGCGCACCTGGGGTTGCATGATATGGACAAGAATATCGCCCAAATCGACCAGCACCCACTCGCCGTCGCGCTCGCCCTCCACGCCCAGCGGCATCACTCCCGCCTGCTTGCATTCCATAATGACATGGTTGGCCAGCGATTTGACATGGCGGTTCGAGGTGCCCACGGCCACCAGCATGATATCGGTCATGGAGGTTTTGTCGCGCACATCCACCTCCGTCAGCTCGGCAACTTTTAAATCTTCCAGTGCGTTAATGACCAGGGGTTTTAGCTCTTCAAGTGTCATGGGGTTCTCGTGTTTGCGAATATATCTGCTGTTCGAGGGCGTAGTTTCTCACATTCTCGGCCAATAAGCCCTGCACATTGTCGCCATTGCCCAGCTTGCGCCGAATCTCGGTGGAGGAGATGGCCTGCGGCTGCACGGTTTTAAACACAATGCAGCCGGCATTGCCCCGCAGACTATCCGCATAGTAGGGCAGCAAGGCCGCATCGGCCGCCTGCCGCCATTGATAGCCGGGGCGCTGCATCACGACAATATGCGCCAGCTGCAAAATGCGCGGCCAATCCTTCCATTGCTGAAAACCATTAAACGCATCCTGCCCCATCAGCCAGCAAAAGGCGGTTTGCCCATCGTACTCGCGGTGCAGCTCTTCCAGGGTCAATACGGAATAAGACTGCCCGCCACGGTGAATCTCCCGGTCATCAACTTCAAGCAGTGGCTGCGGGGAGCTGGCAGAAGCGGTACTGCTGGAGGCAGCGCTGGCCGCCAGGCGACACATCGCCAAACGCTGCTCGGCACTCGCCCGGGGCTGCTGGCGATGCACCGCCACCGCCAGCGGCATCAACAGCAGCCTGGCCAGGCCAAAGTGCTCAGCCACCTCCAGCGCCGGGCGGATATGGCCGTGGTGAATGGGATCAAACGTGCCGCCGATAATACCAATGGTCTGCATGGGCACAGAGATTAGCGCAAAACGGCGCTGGTTGAAAACGCGCCTGCCGGAAAGCGTTTCCTGTGCGTCCAGCCTGGCTCGGTAATTGCAGCTCCGATGCTATATGGCTTGCTAGTCCTGCTCAACAATGACGGTGGGCGGGTTGACTATCTTTAGCTGTTCTTCAATGGTGATAAATTTCTGGCTCTCAATAACAACAACCTTCATCGGAAAGCGCGTCAGGGTATCGTCTGCACAGCCAGCGCATGGGCGTGTGAGGGCGTATTTGAGTTTTATCGCGTCGGGGAATTCTTTAATACTGACTAAATCGATGTCCTTGCCCAGGCCGGCTTTTCCCAGGGAAATCATTACGACTTGCTCGGCTGTGAAATCAATGCCGTAGATAAAGTTATCTGACAGGCCATGCTGGTCATACAGGCTTAAGCTGGAGAGGAAATCCTGTTGCGTGTTGATGATTTCTATACGCCTTCTGCTCTCTGACATATCGGTGTACACACCACTTGCATTGGTTTCTCTATAGCCAATGTCGGTATCTGTGGTGTCGGCATTTTTACTGCAAGCGGTAAAAGCCAGAATAATGAAAATAGCCAATGTGGCCAGGTAAGTGCGCATTTTATAGTCTCCGCATGTCAGTGTATAAGTCCTGGCCAGTATATCTTGGCGGGGAAAAGAATGCACTTGGGGGCTATCCGCATAGCGCAAGTGCTCGATTTTACATTATGCGGACATGCTACATGGATGTAGCTAGTTTCCGCATTGCATGGAGCTTTATGCGGATAGTCCAGAAACCGTCTGTTCAGCGCGCTGAAAAACCTGCTTACCCGTCTGCTGGCTTGATTTGCCTGTTTTTGCTAAAGCGCCGGTCGGCCAGCATAAGCAGGGGCGGCAGGATCAGGAAGTCGGCGAGCAGGGCGCAGATAATGGCGATGGCAGTGAGCTTGGCCATGCCGGAGTTGGCGAGAAAGTGTGACTGCGCCAGCACCATAAAGCCGGCGACCAGGACGATGGTGGTGGTCAGCAGGGCGCCGCCGACATTGACAAAGGCGTAGCGCACCGAGTCTTCACTGGTGAGTCGCTGCTCGCGTCTGGCGCGCAGGTATTTGCTGAGGAAGTGCACGCTGTCATCGACGACAATGCCCAGGGTCATGCCCATCACCACGGCCATGGTGAAGTTGACCTCGCCGACCAGCAGCGCCCAGATGCCAAAGGCCATGCCCATGGGCAGCAGGTTGGGAATCAGGCTGAGCAGGCCGATTTTGATATTGCGCAGGGCGACAATCATCAGCAGGGAGATGCCGACCAGTGCCACCAGCATGCCGGATATCATGCTGTTGATGTTGCGCTCGGAGATGTAGGAAAACAGGATATTGGGGCTGACCGGGATGGTGTTCAGCTCGGGGTAGTGGGCGTCGAGCCAGGCCGCGCTGCGGTCGGCGAGGGCGCGGGTGCTGACCGAGTCGAGGTCGTCAATAATCACGACCAAGCGGGTCGCGGATTTGTCGAGGTTGATCTGGTTGGTCAAGTCCAGGCCGTAGGGCAGGGAGAATTCGTATAGCAGCAGGTATTGCGCGGCCAGGGCGCGGCTGGCGGGGATGCGGTAGTAGGCATCATCGCCGGCGTGCATATTGCGGTTGAGGTTTTTAAACACATCGACCACCGAGTTGACGTGTATCACTTCTGGCTGTTGCTTAAACCACTGGCTGAAGTGTTCGACCTTGCGTAGAAATTCCGGGTCGGCGATGCCGTTTTCCTCGCCGCTGTCCAGCGAGTAGATAAAGGCGTACATGCCGGTGAGGTTGTCGATAATGTAGTCGGTGTCGGTGCGGAATGTGATGGTGTGGTCAAAGTATTGAACAAAGGAATCGTTGCCCCGGTTTAGCGGCGCCATGGCGCTGAGCGCAAGGAACAGCAAGCCCATGACGAGCAGCAGCGGGTGGCGACGCGCAATGACCTGCTCGGCAATGCTCGCCATCAGTTGCCCCAGGCGGTTGCCTGCGCTCTTGCCGCGTATGGGCAAAATCGCCAGCAGTGCCGGGAACAGGGTGACGGAGAGGACAAACGCGCCCATCACCCCGGCGGCGACGATATTGCCCAAATCGTGCAGGGGTGGTGAGTCGCTGAAGTTGATGGTTAAAAAGCCCAGGGCGGTGGTGGCGCTGGTTATAAAGACCGGGCTGATGTTTAGGCGCAGGCTCTCTTTAATCGCCGCGTGCTGGCTCTGCCCGGCGCGCATTTGCACCAGCAGGGTGAGCAGCACGTGTACACAGTCGGCAATCGCCAGGGTCATAATCAGAATCGGCGCGGTCATCGAGGGCGGGGTCAGCTTGACCCCGAGAAAGCCGCCGCTGCCCATGCCAATCGCCACGGAGAGGATAATGACCACCAGCGTGGCGAGCACGCCGCTGAGGGAGTGGGTCATCAGCCAGACGGCGACCAGTATCACCAGCAGCATCACCGGTATCAGCTGTTTGGCATCGGACTGCCCGGCCTCGGAGAAGGCGTTGTTGATCATCACCCCGCCGGTCATGTGGATGCTGACATCGGGGTAGCGCTGCTGAAAGTCGGCCACCAGTGCGCGCGCCTCGCTGACCAGCTTGGGCACGTCGGTGGGGGTGCCGGGCATTTCAAAGGTGACGTTCAGCCCGGCGTGCTTGAGGTCTTCGCGCAGCAGGCGCTTGAACAGAATCGGCTCTTGCAGGGCGTAGTCGCGGGCGGCGGCGCGCACAGCGGCGCTGGCATGGGCCGGGTCGGGTATCAGGTCGTCAATCAGCAGATCGTCGCCCTCTGCCTGGGTGCGCTGGAAGTTGGTCAGCGAGTCCACCCGCCGCGAGTTGGACAGTAGCCAGCTTCGCTCGGTAAACTCGCCCTGCAGCTTGACCATCTCGGCAGAGAAGATGGTCTGCCCCGGCGGCGCGGTAAAGACGAAAAAGATATTGTCGTTTTTGTTGTAGGTTTCTTCAATCAGGTTGAACTGGGTCAGCTGCGGGTTGGCATCGCTGAAGAAGTAGCGATAGTCCGTGCTCATGCGCAGCCAGCTGGCGCCGTAGGCAATCGCCAGGGTTGCCAGTAAACTGAGCACCACCACCAGCCAACGGTAGCGAATCAGACTATCCGCATAGCGGCTGGTCAGGGAGCGGGCGTGTGGCGCGGTGGTGGCAGGTTTCATCAGTTCAGCATCCTTTTATGCGGATAGTCCAGAAATGGCCAGTGCAGCAGCACTGCTTACAGGCGGATATGCCCATCGCCAATCACAATATACTTTTGCGTGGTCAGCCCCTCCAGCCCCACCGGGCCGCGGGCGTGCAGCTTGTCGGTGCTGATGCCAATCTCGGCGCCGAGGCCGTATTCAAAGCCATCGGCAAAGCGCGTTGAGGCGTTGACCATCACCGAGGCGGAGTCCACCTCGCGCAGAAAGCGGTGGGCGCGACTGATGTCCTGGGTGACAATGCTGTCGGTGTGGTGTGAGCCGTGGCGGCTGATATGCTGCATGGCTGCGTCCATATCGGCCACCACCTTGACCGCCAGCACCGGGGCGAGGTATTCCTCATCCCAGTCGCTCTCGCTGGCGGCGAGCATATCCGCGACAATCGCCCGCGCCTGTGCGTCGCCGCGCAGCTCGACACCGGCCTCCTGGTAGTCGGCGGCCAGTGCTGGCAGCACCTCTGCGGCCACGGCCTCGTGCACCAACAGGGTCTCCATGGCATTGCACACGCCGTAGCGGTGAGTTTTGGCGTTCAGGGCAATGCGCCGGGCTTTTTCCAGATCGGCCTTGTCATCAATATAGACGTGACAAATGCCGTCGAGGTGCTTGATTACCGGCACTGCCGATTCCGCCGAGACGCGCTCAATCAGGCTCTTGCCGCCGCGCGGAATAATCACATCTACCGCGTCCTTGTTCTTCAGCAAGGCGCCGACCGCGGCGCGGTCGGTGGTTTCAATCACCTGGACAATGTCCTCGCTCAAGCCGGTTGCCGCCAGCCCCTGCTTGATGCACTGCGCGATGGCCTGGTTGGAGTGCAGCGCCTCGGAACCGCCGCGCAAAATGCTGGCATTGCCAGATTTCAGGCACAGGCCAGCGGCATCGGCGGTCACATTCGGGCGCGACTCGTAGATAATCCCGATCACGCCCAGCGGCACGCGCATCTTGCCCACTTCAATCCCCGAGGGGCGGAAGCTGCGCTGGGTGATTTCGCCGACGGGGTCGGGCAGTGCCGCCATCTGGCGCAGGCCGTCGGCCATGCCGGCAATTCGCGCCGGGGTCAGCTCCAGGCGATCCAGCAGGGCGGCATCCAGCCCCTTTTGCTTGCCGGCGCTGAGGTCTTTGGCATTCTCGCTAATCAGCTGCGCTTCGTTGGCCATAATCGCATCGGCAATCGCCAGCAGGGCGCGATTTTTGCTGCCGGTATCGGCGCGGGCAATCTCTGTGGCTGCGCGGCGGGCGTTGTCGCCAACGGTTTGCATATAGCTATTGATATCTTTCATTACTGTCACCTTTAAAAATTTGCCTGGGCGCGGGTTGCGCCCGGTTTATGCCGCCCAGAGCGGCTGGCCGCTCAAGGCCAGCACCAGTTGTTGCAGCTCCCGCCAGGGGTCGCGGTCGCGGCTCACCCCCTTGTTGATGCGGTCTATCTCCGCAGCGTGGCAGAGCATGGCCTGGCACTCGCTGGCGCTCAAGCGCCGCAGGGCGCTGCCGACCAGTTGCTTGCGGCTGCTCCACACTTGACTCAGGGCGCTGCCGGGGCTGCTGCCCGCCGCGACCTGCTCGGCCATGGTGGTCAGGCTGCGCAGCTCTGTAACCAGTGGCGCCAGCACTTGCACCGGCTGCACGCCCTCGCCCTTGAGGCCGTTTAAAATCCGCACGCAGCGCGGCGCGGCGCGGCTGCCGAGCAGGGCGGCGTCGATCAGGTCGTAGACGCTGTAGCGGGCGCTGTTGGCGACCGCCTCCTGCACCTGGGCGGCGCTCAGCTCGTCCTCGCCGACCAGCAGCAAGAGCTTTTCAATTTCCTGCGCGGCGGCGAGCATATTGCCCTCGACGCGCTGGGCAATCAGGCGCACAGCTTCCGGCTCGGCCTGTATGCCCTGTTTGGCCAGGCGCTCGCGAATCCAGCCCATAATCTCGCTGGCCTTGACCGGCCACACATCCATCACCACACCCGCCGCATCCAGCGCCTTGTACCAGGCGCTGTTCTTTGAGCGCTTGTCGATTTTGCCCGACTGGATAATCAGCACGGCATCGTCGGCGGGGCGCTCGGCATAGGTCTTCAGCGCTTCGCCACCGGCCTTGCCCGGTGCACCGCTGGGTATGCGCAGCTCCAAAATGCGCTGTTCGGCAAACAGCGAGAGCATATTGCTGGACTCCAGCAGGCGGTTCCAGTCAAAACCGCGCTCAACGTCAAACACCTCGCGCTGGCTAAAGCCCAGCGCACGGGCGCGGGCGCGGATGGCGTCCACCGTCTCCATCATTTGCAGGGGCTCATCTCCGGCCACCAGATAGAGGGGTTTTAGCGCTCCCTGCAAGTGCTTGTCAATTTGTGCGATGCCCAGTCTCATAGGCAGCTATTATAGGCACTTTACCGACAAGAGGAACAAACAATGCAGCGAATTGGCTATATCGGACTTGGCATTATGGGCCGCCCCATGGCGAGCAATATTCTCAAGGCGGGCTTTGCCGTGCATGTCTGGGCGCGGCGTCCAGAGTCCACCGCGCCGCTGCGCGAGGCCGGTGCGGTGGTGCACGCCAGCCTGGCCGAGCTGGCCGCTGCCTGCGATATGATTTTGCTCAATGTCTCCGACACCGCCGATGTCGAGCAGCTGATACTCGGCGCAGATGGCCTGCGCCAGCACTGCGCCCCCGGCACGCTGATTATCGACCACAGCACCATCAGCCCCGCCAGCACGCGGGCAATCGCCCAGCAACTGGCCGCGCGGGACATCGCCTTTCTGGATGCCCCGGTTTCCGGGGGCGATGTCGGCGCCCAGGCCGGTACGCTGTCGATTATGGTTGGCGGCAGAGATGAGGATATGGCGCGGGCGCTGCCGGTACTGCAAGCCTGCGGCAATAATATTGTCCACATCGGCGAGCACGGCGCGGGGCAGGTGTGCAAGGCCTGCAATCAGGTGCTGGTGGCGCAGTCCATGGCCGCCGTTGGCGAGGCGCTGATGCTGGCCAAGGCCAGCGGCGTGGATATGGGCAAGGTGCGCGAGGCGCTGCTCGGCGGCTTTGCGCAGAGTCGCATCCTCGATATTCACGGCCAGCGCATTATCGACAACAACTTTGTCCCCGGCTTTAAGGCGGCGCTGCACGACAAGGATATGCGCATTGCCCTGGATGCTGCGCAGCAGGGCGGTTTGGCGCTGCCCGGCGCCACGCTGGCCGCCGGGCATTTGGCGGCACTGGTTGCTCAGGGTCTGGGTGGTGAAGACTCCAGCGCCCTGTGCAAGGTGATAGCCGCAGACAGTGATTTCAAACTATTTGAATAAGCTGAATGCGGATAGTCTGTGGAAGCACTGGTTCAAGCGCTCCATTAGCTGCCCGCAATGGTCAGCCCGTCAAGCAGGATGGAGGGAGTGCGGATATTGGCATCGGTTTTCAGGTCGCTGCCCACGGCGACGATGTGCTGGAACATGTCCAGCAGATTGCCGGCCACGGTAATGCCGGCCACGGGGTATTGGATCTCGCCGTTGTCCACCCAGAAGCCCGCCGCGCCGCGCGAGTAGTCGCCGGTGATGCCGTTGACCGCCGAGCCCATCATTTCGGTAATCAGCAGGCCGCGGTGCAGGGTTTGCAGCAGTTCCTCGGCGCTGTGCTGCCCGGCTTGCAGTTCCAGATTGCGCACGCCGCCAGCATTGCCGGTGGTTTGCAGGCCGAGCTTGCGTGCGGTGTAGCTGTTCAGCACATAGTCTTGCAGGATGCCATCGCGTACCAGATGGCGCTGGCGGGTGGCCACGCCTTCGTTGTCGTAGGCGGCGCTGCCCAGTGCGCCCGGCAGGTGCGGCTGCTCCTGTAGCTGGATAAAGTCGGGAAACAGTTGCTCGCCCTTTTTGTCCAGCAAGAAGCTGGCCTTGCGATACAGCGCGCCGCCGCGAATTGCACTGACAAAGTGGCCGATCAAGCTGCGCGCCACCTCGGGCGCATAGAGCACGGGGGCTTGTTGGGTGGCCAGCTGGCGCGGCTTGAGGCGGGCGACGCTGCGCTGCGCCGCCCGGCGACCGACCGTCTCGGCGCTGTCCAGACTATCCGCATTGCGCGCCACGCTGTACCAGTAATCGCGCTGCATGTCTGCGCCCTCACCTGCAATCACCGAGCAGCTCAGGCTGTGATGTGTGCCCAGATAGCTGCCGACAAAGCCGTGGCTGTTACCGTACACGGTTACGCCTTCGTGGCTGCTCAGACTGGCGCCCTCGGAGTTGCTGATGCGCGGGTCGTAGTCGCGTGCGGCGGCTTCGCATTGCTGCGCCAGCTCAATCGCCTCCACGGTGCTCAGCGGCCAGGGGTGGTGCAAGTCCAGCTCGGGGTAGTCGTAGGCCATCCGCTGGGCATCGGCCAGCCCCGCGCAGTCATCGGGCTGGGTAAAGCGGGCGATAGAGCAGGCCGAGGCCACCGCCGAGCGCACGGCCTCGGCTGACAAATCCGTGGTGGTCGCCGAGCCCTTGGCGCCGTCTCGGTACACGGTGATGCCCATCGAGTGGCTGCGATCCTTTTCCAGCGTCTCCACCTCGCCCAGGCGCACCGATACTGATACGCCATCGGAGCCGCTCACGGCGACCTCGGCCTGGTCCGTGCCCTGGCGCTGGGCCTCCTCCAGTGCCAGGGTCACGGTGCGGTTCAGCTCTTCGCGGTTAAATGCAGTGTTCACAGGGGGCTCCGATGGTGTACCAGGTTAAACGCTATCCCTATGCGGATAGGTCAAAAACAGGTTTGTTTTAAGCTCGCAAGTATACGACCTCTGCCCGCCAAGCTCCACGCGCCAGCGAGCGGGCAAAAATGCTAAACTATATAAATGAACGATGATGAGATTCAATACAACGCCCGCGGCAAGCCGCTGGATGCGGAGGGGCGTGTAATTCGCACCAATAAATCCCAGGTCAAGCGCGATGTCGCCGCGCTGGCCGGGTTGATTAAAACCCTGATTGCCCTGGGTGACAAGGAGCTGCGCAGCATCCCCCTGAGCGAGGAGCAGCGCAAGGCCATCAAGGCCGCTCAGGAGATGAAAATGGGCGCGCTCAAGCGCCAGCTGCAATACATCAATAAAATCATGCGCGGCGATGAGATTGAACAGATTGAGCATGCGGTCAACGAGATACTCCAGGCGCGGCAAAGCGCCCGCAGCGAGTTCAAGCAACTGGAAAAGTGGCGTGAGCGCCTGCTCAATGACGGCAACCCCGCCCTGACCGCCTTCTGCGAGCAATACCCCGGCAGCAATGTACAGCGCCTGCGCCAGCTTATCCGCAACACCCAAAAAGAGCGCAGCCAGGGCAAACCGCCGCGCTACTTCCGCGAGCTGTTTCAGGAAATCAAGGCGGTTGCCTCACGCTGAACTTGGCGCGGCTTTAGCGCGCCTTGGGACGGCAGCTTGTAAAGTGACAGATCTTGCAGGCTATCCGCATTTATGCGAGTGGTGCTGGTGGACGTGTCCGCGAAACACGACGACATGCAGGATGGCACCGGCAACCAGTGCCTGGAACAGGCTGAAGTAAATACCGTGCAACAGGTGGGCAAAAGAGTGCCCCAGTGCGAAGCCGGCAACGGTGGCAATGGCGACCATGCCCAGCACGGCGAGGCTGATACCCTTGCCAAAGCCGGGGCGCAGCAGTGTCCAGATAAGTTGGCCGACGGGAATGCGGTGCAGCAGCACCAGTGCAGGCAAGCTGCCATGACTCAGTGCGTATACGCCATCGGTAAGGGACAGGCCATCGAGCATGGCGTGGGCGCTCAGGCCGAGCATACCCAGACCCAGGGTAGCCAGATGCACTGTTTCGGCGGCCTTGTGTAGGGCTTTTTCGGCCAGCGTGGGCAGGCCGAAACCCAGTGCCAGCATCAGCAGAGCCAGCCAGCCGGCGTGCTCAATGCTTTCGGGCAGAACATGCGCGAACAAGACAGCGGCAATCAGGGCGAAGGTGAGCCTGTCCAGCCATAGCAGCCACTGACGGCGGCGGTGCAGCCAGTGGGACAGCAAAGGCCCAACGGCGAGCAGGGCGATACTAAGGGTAACCATCAACATAGCCGCATCATAGCATTAATGCTATTTTATAACATAACCTTCCGGGCTGGCTCAGACGCTGACTTGCTGAGCGGGTCACTTATTCCAGCGGGTTGCTGCACTCGTCCATTTCGGGCTTGGCGCGACAGCGAACCTTGCGCAGTATTTTCAGCATGCGGCCATCGTATACGCCTTCATCGCGCAGGCGGATGCGCGCTTCGCGCACTTGCGCCTTAAAGTCTTCTACTTCATATTTGGGCGGGCGCACCCAGAATTGTTTTTCGATTTTCTTTTCTGCCTTGACACTCCAGTACGGCCTCGCGCGCTTGTTGGCCAAAGCCTTCGGGGAAGGCGTTCTTGCGCGTCACGAGTTGCAGGGTGAGCTGGCTGATAGGGTGGGTGAGAATGCCGCCATCAGGCTCCAGCCCCTTGTACAGTTCCAGCGGCTCATAGACTGCCGCCGGGGCAAAGACGACATCAGCCCGCCCGCGCTTGAATTTGTTGGCAAAGCTGCTGGTGTCTGCATTCACGGCCTTGCCCCCGACCTGTGCCACCATCGAGGCCGAGACCTTGTCGCCATACATGACAATAATATTGCGCCCCTGCATGGACTTCACGGTTACCCAGTCGCGGTTGCGCACAAAAATAAAAATAGCGCCGGCAGGAAAGACGCCGGCGACTTCGTAGTCCCCCTGAATAAACAACTTGCCCGCCTTGGGTTGAGCCAGCGTTTCCAGCACCAGGCGCATGGCCTCGTAGTTTTCTACAGCACCAATCGCCTCCAGAGTGGCAGAAAACAAATTAAATTCGCGGGTTTTCAGGCCGGTGAGAATGGCGGCATCACACAGGCCAGCCTTCAAGTCCTGCACGGCGGAGGTCTCGGTGGTATAGGGGTACAGTTTTAAATCGACCCCGAGGCTAAGAAATTCAGTGGCAACATCTTTGGCAATGCTGAAAATATCGCCATCGCGACCCACGGGATCGAATACGCAGACATACTGTTTTTTAGCCGCCAATGCCTGGCTGGACAGCGCCAGCAACAAGACAAACCATATAAGTTGTTTAACTTTCAATTCCATTCCCCCAAGAAAGAGCGCAAGTTAGATATGCGTTAAATCACTGTCTTTATTTTTTTGCTACGCCTTTATACACAAAAATGCGCTAAAACAATAGTCCCTCATTTGCAATAGCAGGCTTATGCGTCGGTATTTTTTGCCCGCTGTGTATTCTCTATAATTAGCCTGACAAATTGTGGGCAGAGGCTGTCGGGCAAGTCGTGCCCCATGCCGTCAATGATTTTTAATTGCGCCCCTGGAATGGCGCGAGCAGAGTCCTGCCCCCCGGCCAGCGGCACCAGAGGGTCACAATTACCGTGGATTACCAGCGTCGGGGCGGTAATGGATTTTAGGCGACTTGCAAAGCCCCCGGTTGCCATCACGGCCAGCGAGTGGCGCGCCGCGCCATCGGGGCGAAAGGCGCGGCGGTAGTTGTGTGCAGCGCGGTCGGCTACTTCGACCTCGTCATTGGCATGCCCGGGGCTGCGCGTCATGCTCCACAGGGCGAGCCGGTTGCGCACGGCGCTGGCCGCGTCCACCACTTTCTCACCCGTCATCCCGCTGATATGCAGCAATACCTTCAGCTTGGGCATGGGCAAATGCGGCTCGTTGGTACTCGACATGATAGAGGTCAAACTCAACACTCTATGCGGATAGTCTGCGGCAACCAGTTGCGCAATCATGCCGCCCATTGAGGCGCCGACCAGATGTGCCTGCTCAAGCTGTAATGTATCCATTACGGCGATCACGTCTGCGGCCATATCATGTAAATCATAGGGTGCGGCCACCGGCAGGCCGAGCCTGACGCGAACAAAATTGGCCAGCAAATCCAGGGGCAAGTGGTGGACAAAATCGGCGGACAGGCCAATATCGCGGCTATCAAAGCGAATCAGTCGCAAGCCGCTATCCAGCAGCGCGCGGCACAGGGCGTCTGGCCACAGGGTGAGTTGTGCGCCCAGACCCAACACCAGGATGACCGGCGGGGCAGACAGCTCGCCTGCATCTTCGTAGTACAAATCGACATGGGAGGTTTTTACCCGCCCGCTGCGTACTGCTGTTTGAGTCATGTCCGTTTTATTATCCCCGTTACGCTGTATGCAGAGGTGTCAATGCCTCTGCTGTTGCTCATATTGGCTTCGGCCAAAAACAAAAAAGGGAGCCGAAGCTCCCTTTTTCTGGTTAAAGTCGTCTGCTTACTGGGCAGAGACTTCGCCGTCAACCTTGATTTCTACACGACGGTTCTTGGTGCGACCTGCCGCTGTCTGGTTACTGGCGATAGGGTTGGTCTCACCATAACCGATCGACTGAATCTTGCTGCCATCAATACCTCGAGACTGCAAGTAGGCCTTAACTGCATCGGCACGCTTCTGTGACAAGCGCTGGTTGAAGGCTTCTGAACCGCTGCTGTCGGTGTATCCAGAGACGGTAACAGAATCCAGCTTCTTGATCTGCTGCAACTTGGTGGCCAGGTTATCCAGCTCAGTACGACCCGCAGCACTCAGTACCGCACTGCCCGTAGTGAAGGAAGCGCCCGCAGCCAGTTTGATGTGCTTGAGGCTTTGCAGTATTTTCTTCTGCTGTGCGATTTTGGCAGCGGCAGCAGCAGCGGCGGCGGCACGACGACGCGCCTCTTCTTCCATGGCGCGCTTCTTCGCGGCCAGGTCTTCAACCGGGGCAGCAGGAATCTGGCGCTTGACCTGGGCACCGTGACAGGCAACGGCATCGCCGCTCTGCTGGTGGTTGATGGTGCGAACACACTCATCACTGGAGTTTCTTACCAACTCGCCCGCTGAGTTAACCCAGTGGCTGTCGGTTTGCGCGCTGGCAGTGCCCGTTATTAGTGCTGAGAAGGCGAAAGCGATAGCTGTTTTTTTCATTTCAAAATTTCCTTGGTGGTTTACGGATGTAGCGTACTATAAACAAGCTACAGAAAAAACAAAGTGCCAAGAGCGATAAATTTGTAAATATTTATGACTATTACTGCTTGAATAGGGGATTAGAGGCCGTTTTTGCGCTGTTTGCGCTTCTTTTTCTCATCTGCCTTGCGCTTTTTCACAATATGGTTGCGACGCGCGAGGTGGGGGTTGTTCTCTGCTTTGGCCTTGGGCTTGTCTTTAAACGGATTTTTGCCGGACTTGAATTCCACGTGCAGTGGTGTGCCCTGGAGCTTCAAGCGGCGCTGAAAGTGGTTGATCAGGTAGCGCTGGTAGCTTTTGGGCAGCTCGCTCACCCGGTTGCCGTGAATCACAATGCGCGGCGGATTTTTGCCGCCCTGGTGCGCATAGCGCAACTTGCTGCGTCGCCCACCAACCAGTGGCGGCTGGTGTACCAGTGTGGCTTCCTGCAGCAACTCAGTCAGCTTGGCCGTGGACAGGTTGCGCATGGCCGACTCATAAGCGCGCTGCACTGCCTGCAGAATATGCCCAACCCCGGTGCCGTGCAGCGCCGAGATAAAGTGAAACTCGGCAAAGTCAATAAAACTCAGGCGGCGTTGCAGTTCAGATTTGACATGCTCGCGCTCATCGGGGCGCAGGCCATCCCACTTGTTGATGACAAACACCAGCGCACGCCCCTGCTCCAATACCTGGCGCAGCAGGGTCAAATCCTGCTCGGCAATTCCGTCATGCGCATCAATGACCTGCAACACCACGTGCGCCTCACCAATGGCTTGCAGGGATTTAATCACGCTGAATTTTTCCACGCTCTCGCTGATACGCGCCCGTCGCCTGACTCCCGCCGTATCTATTAAGGTGTACTTGCCGCCATCGCGGTGCTCAAAGGGAATAAAAATACTGTCCCGGGTTGTACCCGGTTCATCAAAGGCCAGCACTCGCTCTTCGCCGAGGATGCGATTGATTAGTGTCGATTTGCCCACGTTGGGGCGGCCGAGAACGGCAATGCGGATACCCTGGTCAGCGACTTCTTCCTCGCTGGGGGCGAACCGCTCCGGCAGCGTTGCAAAGACGGTTTCCATTAGCTGGCGCACACCGCGACCGTGGCTGGCGGCAATTGCATGTGGCTCGCCCAAGCCCATGCCATAAAAGTCCGACATCACCAGGCTGGCGTCCATGCCGTCCATCTTGTTCAGGAGCAGGAAGACCGGCTTGCCCTTGCGGCGGATCTCCCGCGCAATACTGTCATCAGCCGCCGTCAGCCCCGCGCGGGCATCGACCAGAAACAAAATCACATCGGCCTCATCCATGGCCTGCTGTGCCTGGCCCTCCATCAACTGGTCAATATCGTCACTATCACCGGCCAGGCCGCCCGTATCGACGACGAGATAGGCGCACTCCCCCAGCTTGCCATCGCCGTATTTGCGGTCACGGGTCAAGCCGGGGAAGTCAGCGACCAGTGCATCACGGGACTGCGTCAGGCAGTTAAACAGGGTGGATTTGCCGACATTGGGTCGGCCAACCAGGGCGAGTACAGGTTTCATGGCCGCGATTATACCTGTGCAGGCGATGCCGGGCTATGCGGATAGTCCAGAAATGGCTGCTTATTGGCAGTATTTCTGCTGCTTGTCGCGCAGCGCTTGCAGGCGCTGTTGCTTTTGCTCGTCGCCGATATATTCGTACTCACCCTGCGCGTTCTCGCGGCGGATGCGCGGGCTGGATTGGTAGGTGCTGATACGCTGTTCCAGGTCGGCGCAGTAGGCGGCGGTTTTGGCTTGCTTCTCCGCTTGCGCCTTCTCCTCGGCCTCGGCGTTGTCCTTGTCCTCGCGCGCCTGGAGCATGCCTTTGCGGATTTTACTCATATCCCGTGTGCTGTTGGCGGGCGGCGGGGCTGCCGGGTCAAGCCGTTGTGCTTCGCTGCCCACGGGCGGGTACTCGCCGTAGTTGATGTTGCCCTCGGCATCAACCCATTTATACAAGCCCGCCAGCGCCTGACAGGAAGCGGCGAGTAACAGTGTGCAGACAAAAAGCTTCATTGGCATATCCCCCCGGGGCGGTGTCGTTTTATATAGTTGTGCCAATGGCAGCATAACCGATAAACTAATGCGCCGAAAGACAGACGGCCAACGGTATATGATTGAAATCCTGAAAAGCTGGTACCAGCGCCATTTTTCCAACCCGCAGGTGGTGATACTGGCACTGCTGCTGCTGCTTGGTTTTGCTGTGGTGGTGACGCTGGGCGATATACTGGCGCCGCTGCTCGGCGCGGTGATGTTTGCCTATTTGCTGGAGAGTGTTGTGGGCTGGCTGGAGCGCCTGGGTCTGCCCAGACTGGCGGCGGTGTTGATTGTCCTGCTGGTGGCGGTAGCGCTGACGGTGGTGGCATTATTTGGTTTGGCGCCGCTGCTGTATCAGCAAATCAAACAGCTTATCCGCGAGCTGCCGAGTATGCTCGGCAGCGGGCAGAGCTATTTGTTGCAACTGCCCCAGGCCTACCCGGAAATCTTCTCTGAGCAACAGGTGCAGGAGTTGATTACCAGCCTGCGCAGCGATATGGGCAATGTCGGCCAGCGCATTTTGACGTTTTTGCTGTCCATTGCGCCCAATTTTATTACCTTTGGCATCTATATGATTCTGGTGCCGATTTTGATTTTCTTTATGCTCAAGGACAAGCAGCAAATAGTCGACTGGTTTGGGCATTTTATGCCTAAAGATGCAGATCTAAGCCGCCAGGTCTGGAGTGATGTCGATGTAAAAATCGGCAATTATGTGCGCGGCAAGTTTATTGAAATTGGCATTATTTGGGCAGCCAGCTATTCCACCTTTGCCATTATGGGCTTGAACTACGCGCTGCTGCTGAGCTTTCTCGTCGGCATCTCGGTGATTATTCCTTATATAGGCGCTATTGCGGTGACCATTCCCGTGGCGCTGATTGCCTTTTTCCAGTGGGGCGGCTCGGCGCAGTTTGTCTATTTGCTGATTGCCTATCAGGTAATCCAGATTCTCGATGGCAACGTCTTGGTACCGGTGCTGTTTTCCGAGGTGGTCAACCTGCACCCCGTGGCGATTATTGCCGCCGTGGTGTTCTTTGGCGGCATCTGGGGCGCTTGGGGGGTGTTCTTCGCCATCCCGCTGGCCACGCTGGTGCAGGCGGTACTCAAGGCCTGGCCGCGTTTTGATGAACTACAGGATGAGCCGCAGGCGGCACAACATCAAAAATAACCCTATGAACAAGCCATTTCTGGACTATCCGCATTGAATAAAATCCATTACTTAGCTTATGCGGATAGTCTGTGCGGGTACTTGTTTGGCGCTTCCATATGCCCGTGGCCTGGCAGTGCAGTGCGATAATGGATCGTCAGAGTCAAGCATTCCCGCCACCCGCTACTGGCCTGAACAGGCGGCTGGCGGTTGCGCCGATGCTGAACTGGACAGACCGGCACTGCCGCTATCTGCACCGCATCCTCGCCCCGGATGCCCTGCTCTATACCGAGATGGTGACCACCGGGGCGCTGTTGCACGGCGATGTGCGCCGCCACCTGGCATTTAGTCCGGCCGAGCACCCCGTCGCCTTGCAGCTGGGCGGTTCCGAGCCGCAGGCCATGGCCGCCTGTGCCAAGCTGGCGCAGGACTGGGGCTATGATGAAGTTAATATCAATGTCGGCTGTCCCAGCGAGCGAGTACAGTCGGGCGCTTTTGGCGCCTGCCTGATGGCCGAGCCGCAAACCGTGGCTGAATGTGTTGTCGCTATGAAAGCTGCAGTGGATATCCCCGTAACGGTCAAAACCCGCATTGGCATCGACGATATGGACGACTACCAAAACCTGCACGAGTTTGCGGCGGCGGTGCTGGCTGCGGGCTGCGATGCGCTGATTGTGCATGCGCGCAAGGCCTGGCTGCAAGGCTTGAGCCCCAAGGAGAACCGCGATATTCCACCGCTGATTTACCCCTCGGTCTACCGCCTGAAAACAGACTATCCGCATATACCCATCACC